>Ga0272446_1007605_pt1 | contig 10706 bp, 7 predicted proteins | sample YNPCB0061_FD_194587 | JGI IMG/M metagenome (GOLD analysis project Ga0272446, IMG submission 194587) | Hot spring microbial mat communities from Yellowstone National Park, WY, United States - YNP-CB-006-1 | ecosystem: Environmental > Aquatic > Thermal springs > Hot (42-90C) > Sediment | place...
CTGCGTTGGAAGGAGTTTCCATCGTCGTCGGGAAAGTCACGCCTGTCAGATACGAAGAAGGTCATCGGGACCCTTCGGGGCAGGAAGAGAACCGTGCGCACCTGTGCGCACGTTCTTGATAGCAGAAGCAGGACATACTCCAGCGCTTCGACGACGCATGGAACACCTTAATCTCGCCCGTCGGAGAAGCGTGCTTGCGCTGCAATAAGGACGTGACGATCATCCTCGACTGACGGAGACCATCGGCGCTGCGCTCGGACGGGTGTGCGAGTCGGGATACGTTTATTAACCTCACGATTTCACGTGCGATCGGGTTTCGGTATGAAGCTGAAGGGAGGTCGCCATGACTTTTTCAATCTTCACGGAAGGACCGGCAATTTCAGTGTACGATGGGCGAGTGAGGGTCGGACGGTTTGTGGCGTATGATGTGGAACGATGGGTGTTTATTCCAGCGTCCAACTGGACTGATCTGGAGGACAAGGCTCTGGCGTTCGTTGAGCAATGCGGGGGCGGGATGTTCCAGTCCGGCTATTATCCCTGTCCCGATAATTTGTTGGAGCAGGCGACCTGGAGCACGATCTGGCAACAAATGCCGGAGAACGTGTGGGAACGGTTCGAAGGACATGCCTATTTGCGGGTTGAACCTGCGGATTCGGGACCGGATGCGGTTGTTCGCCGCTGGCGGTGGGTTGTTTCATCCGCGGGAGGAATGAAACAAAGCGGCGAAGAGAGGACGGAAAAGCAAGCGATGGATGCTGCGGATCGCGCAGCGCAACGATACCATCGACGATCGCGATGAGATGGCGCTGAAGGCGACTGCTTCTGATGCAGAATTGCGATGCACTCCTCTTCGATGACGAAACAGGTCCAGATAAGACCCAGATGGCGCCGCGCAATCCGTTGAATCTAGTGCACGGGAGGCGGACGATCGTGCGTCAGCGCTACTGGCGTCCAAATCGGGGCATCGGGTGCGAGACGGGCAAGGACGATAACGGAGCGCACGTGCACCCAATCGAGCAGTACGCGTTCCACAGGAATGTGTCCTGTCCATGCGCCATCTTGTGGAGCAATGGCGACATGATGCAGACGAAACGATACGTCGTTGCGACGTATCGTTTCGTCTGCATCATGTCATCATGTCATCGCCGCAACGAACGCAGGTATGACACGCGTTCGCGCCGTATATCCCAATTGCGTTTGACAATGTCTTGAAAGAAACACACAACAGAGGGGATGAGACCTGGCGATGTCGTTGGGATGTGAACGCGAGCGAAAACGATGGACGCATGCGGACGGACAAGCGAGCGGGACAAGTTGGGATGATGGAGATGCGCATGAAGCGCTGATCGCGCTGGCGCGCTTGTCACCTGGATAGTGACAAGCGCGCCAGCGCCGTTTGTTCCAATGGTTTCACCAATAAGCGCAACCCTGGAATTGATGAAGGATAGTGATCGTCTATCGGACACGACGTAGGGTTGTAGCGGATGGGGGATAGCACTCAGACGCAGCGTATCGGGGACGGAGATGCGATTCTCTGCAATCAAACGGACACTTGCCATGAAGTGAAGAGTCATGGTGATGAACGGCGCAACGGAATCGACGTCCCCCTCATCCCACTTAAGCAGCGTCGCCATGGTCTCTTCGCGTCCATCAGGATAGACAGGAACGGTCGTTTCCAGATGGGCGGACAGAGTTCGGCGCGACGACCAATCAATGGTCATGGATACAGGAAGCCACCCATGCAACGTGCGTGTCGTCTCACGTCGTGACATGCGGAACGCGATGCGATCGTCGCCCAACACGTTCATTGTCACATCTGTACGTGTCGGCGAGGTAGGTTCTGACAGCGTCAAGTCGAAGAGTCGGACAAGCGTGCTCATTGGAGACATCCTCCCCGATCCTTATCCATGCGCTTTCCCTATACCGTCAACGAGCGCCAAAGACAGGCGTCCATGCGCATACTCCAATTCCGGCGGTTGCATCACGAAACGGATGACGCCTTCATGCGAAAGAAGGGAGAACGGTTCTGTCGCATGCACCGCTTGCGCACGAACCAGATCGATCAACCGCCCCATGTACCACAAAAAGATTTCCATACGCTCCCCGGCTGACATTTCAATGGACGGCGGATGTCCAGCAATAGCGATCATCGCCGCCAGACATGCCAGGCGATCCGAGATAATCAACGAATCCACATCGCGGCGTTGTCCGGTAAGACGAAATCCCCACGCCGCCGCCAGCGGGGTGCATGATGTCGCCGTGATCCATTCCTGCCGGTGCGATTCTGGAAGGGTGTTCCAGGACGTCCAGGAAACGGTCGCACAATAGCGAACGAGTGCATCAGGGCGCTCCCATACGTGCGACGCCAATTCCTGGTCGGTCACCAGCGCTGCCGCTGCACATCCCAGCGTTTCATCATCCGCAGTCGCTACTCTACGGACGTGCGCCCGGATCAACGCATCCCATGCGTTCCATTGTCGTGGCGTCAGCGCAGAAAGAATGCGCTTGCGTTCCTGGAAGTCGGCACATGCGCTGTCGATAATATCCACCCATTGGAGTGGCGTGAGCGGCGGCGGGTCGATGAACGACAACCATGCATGCAGGGCGCTGGCTGCGGCGTGCGGTGACGATGTCAAATACGGCAGCCAGCGCTCATCCCAGGGTTCTCGCTGCATCAGCACAGCGCACCCCTCTGGTGAATATGATAACGCTGCGATGATCCGGGATCGCTGCGCATCCGACAGGAGGTTCCAGACCGCAGGGCTGCATGACTGCGTCGCCAGTACGAGGTCGTCGAGACCGGCATGCGCAAGAAAGTCATCGGCCCAGTGCGGATCGATCAGCGCCCGATATCCAAAGAGCGGAGCGTTTGTGGCGAGATAGCGGTCTTGCCATTGTCGAAGCATGTCAGCAATGTCGCTGCCGCTGGACGGGTGGCGCGCCGGCGGAAGACCGGTCGCAAACGTCCGCACCATCGAATCATCCCACGAGTCGATGATCGTTGTCCACGCTTCATGTATCCCGATGATCCATGCGGATGCGCGCAAGCGTTCCATGCTTGGACGCTGATCCGCATGACATGTGTCGATGAGGTGCTGCCGGATTCCAGGCGGAAGTGTCTCCACCGGCGACGACAAGGCACAGGACAACGTGGTTAGCGCAAGATCGTACGGGATTGCAAGAGCGACCACATCTGGATGATCCCACGGAAGTGCCGACGCTGGTACAGGCGTGCGGAGATAGGTGGCAACAAACGGACGAACAGCCGCTGATTGAATGATATCGTGATCGGTGAGTGTAAAATACGCCGCGACAGCTCGCGCAAATCGCAGGTCCTGGAAAAGGAGCGCCAGGGGTGGATTGTGACGGGAGGAAGCGGATATATTGCTCATAGATCATCCTTTCGCATCATACGCTGCCGTGTGAGATGACACGACGTCACCCAGATGATATCAGCATACTATACATGCATCGTGCGTGCAATATTTGTCATAATGGACGCTGACGCTTTTCGTCACATCCATTGTTGTCGATAGTCGTATCGTCTTCCTGCGCCCATTATGGAACGTACATGTTCACCAGGAAGCGCCTATCCCGCCAATGTTCTGCACGACGTCAAAGAACACAGCGTACGATGCATAGAACGTGTGCCCTCCGTCACAACAACTGCGGACGATGGCATGCATGGCGAGCGATTCAATGCCTGTCCCATGGGAGTCCCATCCCCGATAACCGTCTCACGCCTGGCGCTCCATGCGATGTACGCCATCGTCCGGCGGCGCTCAGATGGTTTCTTCCATTGTCCACTCCGCCAACAGCGACTATCATTTCTTATTATGGAACGATCGACCGACCATTGGCGCCTCTTGACGGTCTGTCGTTGCTCCCTGTCATCGAAGCGCCGTCGTCGCGAAGGAAAAAGAAGCGCATGGGCGTCTGTCTCTGGGCGGCAAATGATAGGGAATCAGGGGACAGAGAGAGAGAGGCATCGCTATCCGATTCACACGGGGACGACAGCGCACCCAATGCGCCCATGTTCGTCTCCGAGAAGTGCCGTTACGAGGACGACAAAATGACCAGAATGAAACAAAACGACCACGATGAAGCGAGGGAGACGATGAACGCTATCTCCGCTATACGCTGTGCACTCCACGGCGAAACGGATTTGCATGCCATCGACGACGCTCTTTCCGATCCGATGCTTGCGAAAGTCATTGCTCTTTCGTCGAACGTCCATCCCATTGTCCGTCTGCTCGCCGCGTTTTCCGCTCATTTTGAATCGCTGGCAACAGATGTGGATATGCATGCCCCTGACGTGCTTGCCGCCGTCCAATCGTCCATTGGAACAAAAGCAGGACGACGCATTCTCCCCGTATGGGCCATGCGGGGGGCATCTTGTCGGGATACCATGGCATGGGATCGCATCTCCCTGATTCGAGCGTCCGAATGCAACTTATGTCCGACGTGGGTCCCCGCCGCACTCGTTGGCCCGCATCCCGATTGCGTTGCACGGTTGCACACAGCCCATGATATCGCCCGTGCCATCCGTGTGTGGGGAGAATCGGATTCAGACGAACCAGACTGGTGGGCGGCACACCTCTCTCGCGCCGAGCGAACCCGCCTCCTGACAACACTGCAAACATCGCCGTGCGCCTACGGTTCATGCCTTCCCTGGCTTCCAAAAGACGACGTCAATCTGCAAGGCATCGATCAACGGGGGATTCCTGACGCTTTGGACGCCTTCATCTTCGCTTCACCATCCATACGCGCATCATCCACCGCCATGCTGCGCGCACTAGCAGCGCGAGTCGGTCAATTCCCTCTGTATGGAACGACAATCTTTTCGCTCACACGATTGTGTCACGTCTCTTCCGCACTGAATGAAGGATGGGATATCATCATGCACGGGTTGCGCCACCGTGCATCGCTCGCGGAGCAGATTGTCGTCGCTGCGCCGTGGAACGATCTGCCGGAAGCGATCCGCGCCGCTATCCTGTCATACGCCGACACCGACGAGGTCTGCGCCGCTATTGCGTTGGCGCGCGGTCAGCGTGGCGCCCGCAATGTGTCGCATCGCCGCGTCGCTTTGTCTTTTTTTGCCTCCGTGACGCCTGATGTCTGGAACGCGCTTCCTACGATCAAACGCCAACCATGGATACATGCGATAGACTGGAACGCCGCACCGTTGGCGATCCGAAACCTGGGGGTCGACGACCGATTCCTGATGCGAGTACAGAGTGTCACCGATACATGCATCGAAGCCGTTCGTCTCCACATCGATAACGTCGCCACCGTACGTTCAACGCTTTTGCCGCTGGTTCTTCGCGACATGTCCTCCCGTGATGTCGTCGATATTATCGAATCCTTCCCCACGCCGCCACCGCGCCCTGTCACCTTCGTTCGTCTCGCAAGCAATGTCCAAACCGTTCTTCCTCCAAGCGTCGAGGACGCAAGCGTCACACCCTCCTTGCCCGATCTGTGTGAGAGCATCAAACTGTTGCGCTCCGCCATGCGTGAATCAGACGCACGGAGGCAAACGCATGCGCTGCGTGACGCTTTGCCCCCCAACCCTCGTCCATGCGATATCATGGTTCTCGCCGCCATCACTCCCGATCTCTCCACATTGGCGGAGCAGATTTCCGCCGCTGCCCAGCGCCGGGACATGATGCGCGTCCTAATGGATATCTGTACGCTCCCACCCGCTATCGCCGCACCGACACTTCACGCCCTCTCATTCCTGGGCAGCGCACGCAGCCGTGATGATTCCGTTCTCGCGATGATTGCGTTAGCCGACGCTTTGCACACAGAAGGACGGCGCTTCACATCCCTGATGGCGCTTGTCAAACCCACGCTGCGCACCACGCTTCTTCCACTGCTGGAACACCCCGATGTCTGGAATGCGTTCAGCGCCATTGCGCACATCAATCCTCCCAGTGCGCTGGCGCTGGTGCGAACGTTGAACGGAAAGCACCCCGCCTCATTTCTGGTCGATGTCCGCACGCTGCCGCCCACCATGGTCGCTCCATTCTGGAATGCCCTTCCCCATACAACCCGATCTGCCGTTATCGGCGATATCGACGAACTTGTCCAATCCCTGGCCGTGCCGGAACATGCCAACGATCTGGTGAATCTCATCCACACATCCGATCCGCTGTTTGCACTGGCGCTCCGCATGCTCAACGCCCCGAATCCTGACCAATGGAATTGGGGTGTATCCGCATTGACGCTCCATCCTGACTTGACGGTGGCTGTACTACCGATCTTACGCGACAATGTGCGGATGATGATCGAGTCGAATCCCCTCGTCATCTTTGCGATTGCCGATCTGCCGTCTGCACCAGCTCCATCGCCCTCTCCGCCCGTGCGGCGGATCACCCGACGCACGCGCGGGTGAGAAGGGAGACTGAGCAACGACGATCGACATGCGGATATTGCCTCGTCACGTTTTGTCTCATGCATGCACGAACGTACATGTTATGGTTCGCACTGCTCCGCTGCGGACGAACGGGCATGCACCAGCACACCCGCATCCTTCCCGCACGATGGCGGACGACTTGATGCTGGTCGTGTGGACATCCCCCCCCCCCGCCAATGTTCCGCCAGATAACCATCGCCGGGGCGCCCCTGGCGACGCAACGCACTGATATGCGATGTCGCCGCGCTAAGCGGAGCGGACGCCATGGAACGTCTCTGCAGGAAGGGAACGCAGACGCCCTGCTGTCGCTCTTGATGGTGACCATGGCACTCGACATCGCCCTCGTCCGGCGGACGTGGGGCATTGCGGAACGCACGACATGTAGAGCGCCGCTGCGCCGATGATGACGAACAGCAATGTGCGGTGACGGAGAGAGCGGATGTCTCTATCATGAAAGAAACGAACAAGAGAGATTGTCATGAGTCGCACCTCGTCCATTTTCACGGCGATGCTGCGGGCGCTGCGCGGCGAATCCGACGTGCACGTCGTCGCGCCTGCGCTCGACAACACCAGGTTCGCCCGCATCCTGGCGCTCGCACCGAACGTCGATCCCGTCGTCGGCGCGCTCGGCGCGCTGGCGGGCGGATTGCTGGATCTTCTCACGCCCGCCATGTGCGCCTCGCCCGCGCTCCACGCGGCCATTGCGTCGTTGATCGGAACGGACGCAGGCGCCCGCATCCTGCCGTGGTGGGCGGCGGTTGCGCCCGCCGGGTGGGGCGCATCCCATGCCGACGCGCTGATCGACGCAGTACGGCACAGTCGCTGCGAACCCTGGACGGCGGCCGCGCTGATTGGTCCGACAAACGACGCCGCCGCGCTGCTGACGTGGCCATGGGACATCGCCCGCGCCGTGCGTTACTGGGGGCAAGCGACGCCCGACCACCCGACCGCGTGGATGGACAACCTGACGCCTGCGGAGCAGGATCGCCTTCTAGATGCATGTCACTCCTCTCCCAACGCCGCTTCGGACTGCCTGCCATGGCTGTCGGGAACAGGCGCCGCAGATATCGTTGGGCGCATCACCAACTTGTATCTTCGATCCGCGTTCACGGTCTACGCCATCGCGTCACCTGTCGCCCGCACCCGCCATGCTGCCATCCTCGCAGCACTCATCCAACGTGCGCAACAAGACAATCTCGATACGCTGACGCGCCTGGCGGTCGCATCCTGTATGGATTCTGCATGGGCGAAGGTCACGCATCTCTTGCACGAGGCGCCAAACCATGCCGACTGGGTGGTTACAGCGGCGCCGTGGGATGACCTCGATCCAGACGTGCAAGCGACCATCCTGTCCTCCGCTTCCCACAATGACGTGTGCGCCGCCATTGCGTTCGCCCGCGGCGTGCGCCCTGATCCGCCCGCGATAGCGTGGAAGACCGCCCGCGCCTTCTTCGCCGCCGTCATACCGGCGGTCTGGGACGCGCTGCCGGCGGAGATGCAGCAAGCGTGGCGGAGTTCCTTTGACATGAAGTATGCGAATCTTGCGGTGCGATCGCTCGGAGCCGATCCCATGTTCATGGTACACGCCCGCTTCAACAACGACGTGATTGCCGCTGTGCGTCGCTCTACACGCGATGACGGCGATCTGCGTCAAGCGCTTCTTTCCATCGCTGTGCGCGATCTGCTCCTCGTCGAACTTCCCGTCGTCATCGCTGCGCTGCCGCCGCCGCCTGATCCCGTCGCGTTCATCCAGATCGCGTGCGAGGAGCGGGAGATGCCGCCCGCGCTGCGTGACTGGATCACAGCGCATCCGACGCCGCACGCATACGGAACCGCGGCGACCATCCTGCGTGCAGTGCAGAACCGTGATCTCACCGCCCGTTGCACGGCGCTGATGCACGCGCTGACGGGCTGGAGCGCGGCGGAAACGGACGCGCTCCTCGCGGCGCTGCCGGATGACGCACGCATCACATTACGCACCAACACCGACGTACTGGCGGACACGTTGGCGCATCCCAACCAGCAGGACGCCTTCCGCCAGACACTGGACGCCCTTGACAACCTGCCGTCATCGGTCGCCATCCCCGCACTTCACGCGCTCGACGCCCTGGCGTCGACGTCCGATCGTCATCGACGCCGTCAGGCGGGCGAAGGGCTGGCGCAGGCGCTGCGCGATCACGGGCGCATCTTTGCGACCATCACCGGCGCGCTGAACGACGCCGCACGGTCCGCCGTTCTGCCGGGACGGGATGACCCGCACGTCGGATCGGCGCTGGATGACCTCGCCGCCGCCGACCCGCTCGTTGCGCATCATCTGGCGCATGCGCTGCGGGATGCCAATCCAGGCGCGGCCCGCACCGCACTGGCGATGGCGCCGTTGGAGAAGACGCTGCACCTCTGGCAACTCCTCCCGGAGACGCTCCAACACGCCGTCCTCGGTGATCGCGACGCCCTGGCAGCGAATGTAGCAGCGGAAGGACAAGAAGCGACGTTGCGACAGACGCTGCAGCGATGGGGGACGGACGACTTGCTGCCACTCCTGGCGCTGTGCATGCTGATCGATGACGACGAGGCGCAGCAGGCGCGGGGTGGAGCGATCCTGGCGATGCATCCCGATCTGGCGGCCGCGCTCCTGCCGCTCCTGCGGACAGACGTGCGCACGCTGCTGGCATCCGATCTCCGGATCGCGGTCGCGAGCGCCGATCTCCCCCCGCCGCATCCCGCCCCCGCGCCCGCCCAGAGACGGCGTCGCTAACAACGAGGGCGGGGAACTGGCGCGGTGGAGGCAGACGGCGCTATCATGAACGCAATGATGCGTGAACCAGAGGTGCACCATGCGTTTTCCATCTCCCGCCCTTGTCGCAACGCTGCGGGCGCTGCACGGCGAAACCGATCTGCAGATCATTGCGCATGCCTTTGGCGATCTTCAGTTCGCCCGTGTGTTGGCGCTTGCGCCAGACGTCGATCCCGTCATCAGCGCGCTCGGCGCGCTCGCGGGATGGACGCCGGGGCTTCTCACTCCCATCACTCCCACAGACGTCGAGTCGCCCTCCCTCCACGCCGCCGTTGTGTCCTTGATCGGCACAAACGCAGGCGAACACATCCTGAGATCATGGGCGGATGTGGCGCCCGCCGGGTGGGGCGCATCCCATGCCGCAGCGCTCCTCGACGCCGTGCGTGCGCGACACTGCTTGTACCCGGTTGCAGCGACGCTGATCGGTCCCTGTGACACGAGCGCCATGCTGCTGCGCGGCTCATGGGAGATCGCCGCTGCCATCCGCCGTTGGGGGCAGGCGACCCCCAACGACCCGACCGCGTGGAAGGATGCTCTCACGCCTGCGGAACGGGATCGGCTCCTGGATGCGCTGTGCGACAACCCTATCGCTGCCGTGCGCGCCCTGCCCTGGCTGCCAGAGGAGCATGCGGCGCTCCTCGCCCAACGCCTGGCGGCGAAGGACTCGTTTCATGCGTTCGCCGCCTACACCGAAGCGTCGCCCATCGCCCGCACCCGTCATGCCAACATCCTCGCGTCGCTCATCCAACGTGCTGAACCAGGCGATCTCGCTGACCTGACGCGCCTGGCGGTCGCAAGCAGCATGGATGACGCATGGGCGGCGGTCGTGCGGCTCTTGTCCGCGACCCCCACGAGCGCCCTCCATGTCGTCGCAGCGATGCCGTGGGATGCCCTGCGCCCAGACGTGCAGACAGTCATCTTGTCCGCCGCCGACCACAATGCCGTGTGCGCCGCCATTGCGTTCGCCCGCGGCGCGTGCAGCGACATGCCGCCGATTACGCAGGATGCCGCCCGCGCTTTCTTTGCCGCCGTCACGCCGACGATCTGGGACGCGCTGCCAGAAGTGATGCAGTGCATGTGGCGCAACAACCTTGACTCGTGGTATGCGCATCTCGCCGTGCGGTCGCTCGGACCCGATCCCGCGTTCCTGGCGAGGGCCGTGTTCAACGACGCCCTGTTCCCTGCCGTGCGCCGCCATGCAGCGGACGAGGGTGTTGTGCGCCGGATGCTGCTCCCCGTCGCTGTGCGCGGTCTTCCTCTCGCCGATGTTCCCCACCTCGTCACTGCGCTGCAGCCGCCCGACTCCGTCGCGTTCGCGCAGATCGCGGGCGGGTCCCGACGGATGCCGCCCACGTTGCGCGATTGGATCGCGGCGCATCCGACGCCGCAGGCGCATGTCGCGGCGATGCCCCTCCTGCATGCGGCAGCACAGCGTGACGTTCCCATCGAACGTTGCAATGCCCTGGCGCACGCGCCGGCGGACCGGAATTGGAAGGA
>Ga0272446_1007606_pt1 | contig 10706 bp, 8 predicted proteins | sample YNPCB0061_FD_194587 | JGI IMG/M metagenome (GOLD analysis project Ga0272446, IMG submission 194587) | Hot spring microbial mat communities from Yellowstone National Park, WY, United States - YNP-CB-006-1 | ecosystem: Environmental > Aquatic > Thermal springs > Hot (42-90C) > Sediment | place...
CCGCGTCTATCTGCGGGACTGCGGCGACCATGCCTTTCAGATCATTGATCTCATGGAGAATTATCGGGATATGGCCAGCGCCCTGATCGATGTCTATCTCTCCAGCATCAATAACCGCCTCAATGAGATCATGAAGGTCCTGACGGTCATTGCTACCGTCTTTATGCCCCTGACCTTTATTGCCGGCGTCTATGGCATGAATTTCAAGACGGAGGTCTCTCCCTGGAACATGCCCGAGCTCAATTGGTACTTCGGCTATCCCTTCGCCCTGGGGCTGATGGCGGCTGCGGTGCTGGTTATGGTGCTGTATTTTAAGAGGAAAAATTGGCTTTGAAGGCAAGCGGGGGAAGTTTGAGTATGACAAGGTGGCTCATTGGCCTCGTAATGCTGTGGGGGCTTATGACAACCTCGGCTCTTGCTGAGGAGATCCGTCTCGGCTGCTATATTCCCATGACCGGGGCTGCCGCCGCCATGGGCCAGGTGGCCTGGAAGGGCATCGAGATTGCCCAGCGTCTGCAGCCCCAGGTCCTGGGGCAGCCCGTCAGACTGGTGCTGGTGGATACCAAGAGCGATAAAATCGAGGCGGCCAATGCGGTCAGCCGCCTCATTGAACGGGATAAGGTAACGGCCATTATCGGTGAGGTCATCAGCGGCAATACCTTGGCCGGCACGCCCATTGCCGAACGAGCCCGCCTGCCCAACATCACCCCCACGGCCACCAACCCCCTGGTGACGCAGAACCGGCAGTACGCCTTCCGGGCCTGTTTTGTGGACAGCCTGCAGGGCAAGGTGGCGGCCCGGTTTGCCCGGGAGCACTTGCACGCCCAGAAGGCGGCCCTAATCATCGACCAGGCCCAGGATTATTGCGTCGGCTTGGCCAACTACTTCAAGGAGGAGTTTCAACGCTTGGGCGGCCAGATCGTCGCCACCACCTTTATCCAGACCGGCGACCAGGATTTCTCCGCGCAGATCTCGGCCATGAAACCCTTGGCTCCGGATATCGTCTATGCCCCCAACTATTACGCCGAAGACGCCCTCCTGGCCCGCCAGATGCAGGAACTGGGGCTGACCACGCCCATCCTCACCGGCGACGGCGCCCAGGTGACCGATCTCATCAAGATCGGCGGCCCGGCCGTGGAGGGCATGTATTTTACGGCCCATTTCCATCGGGAGGCCGTGGCCACGCCTCTGGCCCAGGAGTTTATCAAAGCCTACGAGGCAGAGACCAAAAGGGAGGTGGACGCCTTCGCCGCGCTCGGGGCTGATTGCTATTTCCTGCTGCTCCAGGCCATGACCCAGGCCCAGAGCAGCGACGGCCAGAAAGTCCGCCAGGCCCTGGCCGGCATCAGAGATTTTCCCGGGGTCTCTGGCAGCATCACCATGGGGCCGGATAACAACCCCAGAAAAGACGTCATGATCTTACAGGTCAAAGGCGGCAAATTCGTCCTGGTGACCAGGATAACGCCGTAAAGGGTCCAAGGGCACCCAAAACCACCACCGCTCTTTGCATGGTTAAAGAGAAGCCCTCGTAAAGCGGACCTCCAGGTCCAGTGGGTTAGGATAGCGCTGAGGGCTCGCCGGTCTGGAGACCGGCGCCACGAAATGATTATTTTTTTCTTCTAATTGCCATTAGTTATAAAAGTCACCCACGGACCATGAAAAACCAGGTTGGCCATTCATGGCCAGGCTGGGCGGGCACGGAGGCCCGCCCCACTGCGGCTATTCTTTTCCAGAAACCAGGAACCGGAAACCGGAAACTACGAACTATAAACTATGAACTGCATTTCCTCGGTAACCTATGAGAAGCCTCTTTGATCCCATGGACCGCGTGGTCCACGTCAATATTGAAGACGAAATCCGCAAATCCTATCTCGAGTACGCCCTGTCGGTGATCATCGGCCGGGCTTTGCCGGATGTCCGGGACGGGCTGAAGCCGGTGCATCGCCGCATCCTCTTTGCCATGTCCGAGACCGGCAACGATTATAATAAGCCCTACAAAAAATCGGCCCGCATCGTCGGTGATGTCATCGGTAAGTACCATCCCCACGGCGATACCGCAGTCTACGATGCCATCGTCCGCATGGCCCAGGATTTTTCCCTGCGCTACCCGTTGGTGGACGGCCAGGGCAACTTCGGTTCGGTGGACGGCGACGCGCCGGCGGCCATGCGCTATACCGAAATCCGCATGACCCGGCTGGCCGCCGAACTGCTCCAGGACCTGGATAAAGAGACGGTGGACTTTGTCCCCAACTACGACGGCTCCCTGCAGGAACCCCTGGTCCTGCCGGCCCGGGCCCCCAATCTCCTGATCAACGGCGCCTCCGGGATTGCGGTGGGTATGGCCACCAACATCCCGCCCCATAACCTGGCCGAAGTCTGCGATGCCCTGTTGGCCCTCATCCGTCGGCCGGAGATCGGCCTGGACGAACTGTTGGCCATCATCCCCGGCCCGGATTTCCCCACGGCCGGCTTTATCTATGGCGCCGGCGGCATCGCCGAAGCCTACGCCACCGGCAAGGGCCTGATCCGTCTCCGGGCCCGCACCGACATCGAGACCCGGGGCGGCCGGGACTATATCGTCATCACCGAATTGCCCTATCAGGTCAATAAGGCCAAACTCATCGAACGCATCGCTGAATTGGTCAAGGAACGCAAGATCGAGGGGATCTCGGACATCCGGGATGAATCCGACCGGGAAGGCATGCGGGTGGTCATTACCCTGCGCCGGGACGAACTGGCCCAGCCCATCCTGAATCAACTCTTTGCCCATACCCAGATGCAGGTCACCTATGGCATCAACCTGGTAGCCATTGTCAACAACCGGCCCGAGCTTTTGAGCCTCAAAGACCTGCTCCAGGAGTTTCTCAAACACCGGCGGGAGGTCATCGTCCGGCGCACGCAGTATGAGTTGCGCAAGGCCGAGGAGCGGGCCCACATCCTGGCCGGCCTCAAGATCGCCCTGGACCATCTCGATCAGATCATCGCCCTGATCCGGGCCGCCGCCAGTCCGGCCACAGCCCGCGGGCAGCTGATCGAGAACTTCGGCCTTAGTGAAGTCCAGGCCCAGGCCATTTTGGATATGCGCTTACAAAGGCTCACCGGCCTGGAGCGCCAGAAAATCATCGATGAATACGAGCAGATCCTGGCCGCCATTGCCCGCTACCAGGAAATCTTGGCCAGCCCGGCCCTGGTGGATCAGATCATCGAAGACGACCTTAAGGAATTGCGGGAGCGCTACGGCGATCCCCGGCGGACCGAGATCATCCCGGAAGCCGCCGATTTCACGGTGGAGGACCTCATTCCTGATGAAGAGATGGTGGTCACCGTCTCCCATCAGGGTTATATCAAACGCAATCCCCTCTCCCTGTATCGCTCCCAACGCCGGGGCGGCAAGGGGCGGACGGGTATGGCCATCAAAGAGGATGATTTCGTCTCCCAGCTGTATATTGCCTCCACCCACAGTTATTTCCTGATTTTCAGCAACATGGGCCGGGTCTACTGGCTGAAAGTGCACGAAATCCCTCAGGCCAGTCCCAGTGCCCGGGGCAAGGCCATCGTCAATCTCCTGAACTTCGGTCCCCAGGAGAAGTTGGCTACGGTGCTGCCCGTCCGGGAATTTGTCCCGGATCATTATCTGATTATGGTCACCAAACGGGGGATCATCAAGAAAACCGATCTCATGAATTTCAGCCGGCCCCGCACCGGCGGCCTCATCGCCTGCACCCTTGATGCCGATGATGAGCTGGTAAGCGTCGCCCTCACCGACGGCAACCGGGAGGTGTTCCTGGGCACCCGCCTGGGCAAGGTGATCCGCTTCCGGGAAGAGGACGTGCGCGACATGGGCCGGGCCGCCCGAGGCGTCAAGGGGATGACCGTGGCCGATGATGACGCCATCGTAGGCATGGAAATCCTCACGGCCGAAGGCGCCCTCCTGACGGTCACCGCCAACGGCTACGGCAAACGGACCCGCCATGAGGAATACCGCCTGCAGCGGCGGGGTGGTGTCGGCCTGTTGGCCATGCGCATCACCGAACGCAATGGCCCGGTGGTGGGCCTCCTGCAGGTGACTGAAGACGACGAAGTCATGCTCATCACCGATCGGGGCAAGATCATCCGCCTACCGGTGGCCGGCATCTCCCTTATCGGTCGGGTCACCCAGGGGGTGAAATTGATTGACACGGAACCGGAGGAACGGGTGGTCAGCATCGCCCGGCTAGCGGAAAAGGGTGATGAGGGCGACTAAAAACGATCAGACGCCGACCTCCTCTCGGGTAGCCGTCATCGGCGCCGGCAGTTGGGGCACGGCTTTGGCCCATCACCTGGGCTGCCTGGGCCACGATGTCCGCCTCTGGGTCTTTGAACCGGAGCTGCTGGAAACCTTCCGGCGGCAGCGGGAGAATACTCTCTTTCTGCCGGGTCTGAAGCTGTCCCCCAATATCAGTTATTGGGATGATAAGAACCAGGCAGCCGCGGGCGCGGCTGTCATCGTCATGGCCGTCCCCTCCCACGTCTTCCGGCCAGTCCTGCAATCGCTGCAACCCCGGAATCCATCTGACATGACGGTGGTCAGCGCCACGAAGGGCATTGAAACGGATACCCTCCTGACCATGGAAGGCGTCGTCCGGGAGGTCTGGGGACCGGAACATGCCTACGCCGTCCTCTCCGGGCCCAGTTTTGCCCTGGAAGTGGCCCAGGCGCAGCCCACGGCTGTCACGGTGGCCAGCCGCCAACGTGAGGTGGCCAAGACCATTCAACGCCTCTTCTTTTCCCCCAGCTTCCGGGTCTATACGACCTACGATGTCACCGGCGTGGAGTTGGGCGGCGCCCTGAAAAACGTTATGGCCCTGGCCACCGGCATCCTGGAAGGCCTGGGGTTGGGCGCCAACCCCCGGGCCGCCCTGATCACCCGGGGTTTGGCGGAGATCATCCGCCTGGGGACGCGGCTGGGGGCCAACCCCATGACCCTGGCCGGACTGGCTGGCCTGGGTGATCTGGTGCTCACCTGCACCAGCCCCCAATCCCGCAACTACCGGGTGGGCCGCCGACTTGGCGCCGGGGAAAAGCTGGAGGAAATCTTGGCCGGCATGCAGATGGTGGCCGAAGGCATCAAAACCACCGCCGCCACCCACTTCCTGGCAAGAAAATTGGGAGTGGAAATGCCTATTGTGGAACAGGTCTACCGCATCCTCTATGAACAACAGCCGCCCCAACAGGCAGTGCGGGCCCTCATGACTCGGGCCCTAAAAGACGAGATTGATGCCATGACGGAGAGTTGCTAACAACATGCCGGCCCCCCCACCCAGGACCCCGGTCTTTCAGTGCCGGATGTGCGGTGAATGCTGTCAGGGCAAAGGCGGCATTCTGCCCTCGCCCGTTGAAAGAGAGCTCATTGCCCAATATTTAAAGATACCCTTAGCTGCGCTCATGCAGCTTTACCTGGAAGAAACACCCCTCGGGCTGGCCGTCAGGACCAAACCCGAGGGCGGCTGCATCTTCCAGGATGATAACCGCTGCCGCATCCATCCGGTCAAACCCCGGATCTGCCGGGACTGGCCCTTTTTGCCGGCCATTCTCCTGCACGAAGAGGAGTTTGCCGCGGCCAAAACCGCCTGCGCCGGCCTGGCACCAGCCAGTAGTCATACAGATTTCTTGACCTGGTGGCTGACAGAGGTTATTTAAGAAAATGAACAAAAAATCAACTCCTCCTTTTTTCAGGGTTCAGGTTATCGTATGCAGACCGCCAGCAAGCCATTCTATGTCACCACGCCGATTTATTATGTCAATGCCGAACCCCACATCGGCCATGCCTATACCACCATCATCGCTGACACCCTGGCCCGTTTTCACCGGCTCATGGGAACCGAAACCTTTTTCCAGACCGGCACCGACGAGCACGGCGAAAAGGTGGTGGAAGCGGCCAATGCCAGAAAGTTGCCGGTGCGGGAGTATGTCGACCAGATCAGCGGCAAATTCCGGGCTACCTGGGACGCCCTGAACATCAGCTATGATAATTTTATCCGGACTACCGATAGTTCTCACATCAAGGTGGTCCAGGCCATCCTGCACAAGGTCCAGGAGCAGGGTGATATCTACTTCAGCGAATACGCCGGGCACTATTGCTACGGCTGTGAACGCTTTGTCCTGGAACGGGAGTTGGTAGACGGCAAATGCCCCGATCATCTGGTCAAGCCCACCTTCGTCAAAGAAGGCAACTACTTCTTCCGCATGAGCCGCTACCAGGATTGGCTCATCGACCATATCCACCGCCATCCGGAGTTCATCCGGCCCGAACGCTACCGCAACGAAGTTCTTTCCTTTCTCAAAGAGCCGTTGGATGACTTGTGCATCTCCCGGCCCAAGGCCCGGGTCCCCTGGGGCATCCCCCTGCCCTTCGATGATAACTACGTTACCTATGTCTGGTTCGACGCCCTGATCAATTATCTTTCCGGCCTGGGTTATCCCGACTCCCCCAACTTTGCCAAATTCTGGCCGGGCTGCCAACATCTCATCGCCAAGGATATCCTCAAACCCCATGGCATCTATTGGCCCACCATGCTCAAGGCTGCCGGTCTGCCCCTCTATCGGCACCTCAACGTCCACGGCTATTGGCAGATGGGGGCTGGCAAGATGTCCAAGAGTCTGGGGAACGTCGTCGAACCCCTGGACCTGGTCAACCGCTACGGCCTGGATCAGGTGCGCTATTTCTTCCTCCGGGAAATGGTCTATGGCTTGGACGCGGCCTTTAGCCAAGAGGCCCTCATCGGCCGGATTAACGCTGATCTGGCCAACGATCTGGGGAATCTTTACTCCCGCTCCCTGGCCATGGTCTTGAAATATCGCCAGGGTCAGGTCCCGGCGCCCGGAAGCCTGGAACCCCAGGATCAGGCCATCCAGGAGCTGGCCCAGGCGGTATGGCAGGATTACCTGGCTTTCCTCCCGGCCCTGGAGTTCCATAAGGCCCTGATGCGACTCTGGGAACTCATCGGCGAAATCAACCGCTATATCGTCCAGAGCGAACCCTGGCAGCTGCACAAGGAACAAAAGCAGAATCGCCTGAATACGGTCCTGTATACCATTGTCGAGGCCCTGCGTTGGGTAGCGGTGCTGCTGCAACCCATCATGCCGACGAGTGCCGCCAAGATGCTGACCCAATTGGGGATCCCGGCAGAACCTAACAAGGGGCAGTCTCTGGCCACTTTGGCCTGGGGAGGACTGCAGCCGGGAACTACCCTCAACCGCGGCGCCGCCCTCTTCCCCCGATTAGAGGTCCAGGAAGCGGCAACGGCAGCGGCGGCCGGTCCGCCACCGGCCACCGCCCCGAGCAAACCGGAGATCGACCTTGCCGCTTTCCAACAACTGGACCTGCGCATCGGCACCATCATTCGGGCCGAGCGGATTGCCAAATCGGATAAGTTAATAAAATTAGTCGTTGATCTGGGCGAACCCCGCCAGGTGGTCGCCGGCATCGCCGAATATTACCAGCCTGATGATCTTCTGGGGAAACAGGTCTTGGTGGTGGTCAACCTGAAACCAGCAAAACTTATGGGGGTGGAATCCCATGGCATGCTTCTGGCGGCAAAGAGCGCGGAGCGCTTGGTCCTGGTCAGTCCGGAAACCCCTGTGGTTCCCGGGGCCCCGGTGGCTTAAACACCAGCCCGGCTTACCGGGTCATGGTCGGCTCTGGCCCGGTTGCGGCGTGATCGTCCTTTTGGCGGCATTCCTCTTGACCGGTTGCGCCGCCAAACCGGCCAAGCCGAAACCGCCGCCGCCGGAAGTAACAGCCCCGCCCACCACCCCGGCGGCCAACCGCCTGCGGGAGGCCATCGGTTATTACCTCAGTGCCGATTATCAATACGGCGGTGCCTCCGCCACGGCCCTGGACTGCTCCGGTTTTGTCATGAAGACTTATGAACGGGCCGGGATCAAAATACCCCGGACCTCCGAGCAACAGTTTCAGAACGGCAAAACTGTGCCCCCGGAAAGGCTGGCTTACGGCGACTTGCTTTTCTTTAATAAATATTGTCAGAGCAAATATTCTTATGCCACCGCCAGTATCTTTTCAGGTTCCTTCCCCAAAGATGAGCAACCCAGCCATGTCGGCATTTACATCGGCAACGGTCGCTTCATCCATGCTTCGGCCAGTAAAGGCGGCGTCACCATCAGCAACCTGAAGGAAGACTGTTGGCAGCGCTCCCTCATCGGCGTGCGCCGCTATTTGCCGGAATAAAGCGGCCGCGCGGGCGCCGGCCTACCCTGGACCGGCTGCACCATGATGCTCCCGCTCATGGCCCCAGCCTTTATCCTTTGGCTGCGATCGGTCCAGGCCGTCCAAAGAAAGATAAAACCATGGCACCCCGGGACAAAAGCAAAGCCCAACTGCAGATGGCATTGCGCCAGGCCCAAGAGAAGATCGCCGCCCTGGAGGCCGTCGAAACCAGATGTCAGCTGGCCGAGATCGAACTGCGCAAACAGAATGCCTTTTTCCATCATATGCTGGAATCCCTGACCCATCCCTTCTATGTCCTGGATGCCAATACCTATGAAATCATCCTGGCCAATTCCGCGGCCCGCCTGGGGGATCTGTCAGAAAAACCGACCTGTTACGGACTGACCCATCGCCGTGCCACCCCCTGTTCCGGCGCCGAGCACCTCTGCCCCCTCCAGGAAGTGAAGCGCACCAAACAGCCGGTGACGGTGGAACACATCCATTTTGACAAGGACGGCAACCCCCGGGAGATGGAGGTCCATGCCTACCCCATCTTCGATGAACAGGGGAATGTGGTCCAGATGATTGAGTATTCCCTGGACATCTCTGAACGCAAACGGCTGGAAAAGGAGATTCAGGAGTATACCGAGAAGATCAAACACTTTACGTATTCCGTCTCTCACGACCTGAAAAATCCCCTCATCGCCATCCATGGGCTGACCAACCTGCTGCAGAAAAAGTATCGGGACCGCCTGGATGACAAAGGCCGGGTTCTCTGTGACCAGATCGTCAAAGAGTCTCAGCAGGCCCTGCTCCTGATCGAAGAGATTAATACGTTCATCAAGACCAAGGAGACCCCTTTTCTCTTTGAACCCCTGGATATCAAGGCCACATTGGCCCAGGTGCGCCAGGAATTTCAAACCGCCCTGAGCAGCCAACAGATTGAATGGTTGGAGCCGGAGGTCATGCCCACGATTTATGCCGATAAATTGTCAATGTTGCGGATCTTTCGGAATCTGGTGGACAATGCCGTGAAATACGGCGGACCGGACATGCGGCGGCTGACCATCGGTTACCAGGTCACCGCCGATTCCCATATCTTTTCGGTGAGTGATGACGGCGTGGGTGTGCCGCCGGAGCAGCTGGAAGAGATTTTTGGAGCTTTCCAACGAGGTTCGTCCGCGCAGGGACGGGAGGGCAGCGGCCTGGGTCTGGCCATCGTCCAGGAAATCGCCCATAAACACGGCGGTAAGGCCTGGGCCGAACCCGGTCGGCCCTGCGGGATTACCTTTTACCTGTCTGTGGCCAAGACCTTGGGTCAGCAATCGGGCACGGCCCCATCACCATCGCGCCCCGCCAGGAATATCCAAAGATAGGTTCCTCTCCCGTCGGCACGGCGCCGGACAGGGGCATCTGCTGGCCCAACCGGCTGCGGCCCGTTGGCAGATCGGCTTTTCAGCCGCTGTACTTGTTCAACCCGAGGGTCAACAAATCCGCGGCCACCCGCTGCTCAAAATATTCGCCGGGGCATTCCTCCAGATGGGAAAAACTCCCCGCCTTGATTGCCAACCAATACCGCTGCCGGTGATCTTCATACAAGTGATACTCGGCAAACTCGGTGTGGCGCTGGCGCCGCAGCCGGCAATAGAGCCGGCAGGTGTGGCCATCCAACAGGGTAAACCCTCTGATCTGAAATTCCTGGGAAACCGTGGCCATGATGGCACCCTCCATGCTGAGCGAGGCGGTAGAGATTATCCAGCTGCCGACGATCACCAGTGCGCCATGGCTTGTCACCCGCGGCGCCGGCCGCCTGCCCAAGCGGCCTCAGCTCCGCCCCCCTGCCAACACTCCTGTTTTTATTTATACAATATATTGAATTTCCTTGCTAATTGAAAATTTTCACAATAATGTTTCTTGACACCTGCCGCCGTGCCGTTGTTTCCATCACCGCCTGGACGGAGAAAATATGGCGGGATTCCCGGCCGATATCAGGGTGCGGGTGGGATCCGCGGCCCGGCCCCCTGCCCTGCCCCATCCTGGGTCAACAGACAGATAAAGCCGAATCGGACAGAAAAACTGGCTAACCACGGCAGGATACGATATAATTACTTATTGCTATTATTTATCAAAGTCACCCGCGAAGCATGAAAAGAAGATTCAATGTATCCGAGCCCCGAGCGGCAGCGAGGGGTTGTCAATATGAACCACTCCCTCGGGGTCGTGGCTGGGGATTGGTCAATCGCGCCCAGAAGGCGGGATGCGCTCCGCTTTCCCGCCCTACAAGAAGGGTCCCTGAACTGGGCGCACCGTTTACTTTATTTTCTGATTTCCCTCCTCGTTCCCAAGTTAAACTTGGGAAGGAAGAGGGAAAATTCCATTTATCATGAAGCATAGCTAACCCAAGCTGCCAGACATTTTCAGGACAGAAACCGGAAACCAGTTATCATGAGCCTGCGGCTCACCCAATATCATGAAAATTGCCTTTATCATGAGCCCTGGC
>Ga0272446_1007608_pt1 | contig 10705 bp, 9 predicted proteins | sample YNPCB0061_FD_194587 | JGI IMG/M metagenome (GOLD analysis project Ga0272446, IMG submission 194587) | Hot spring microbial mat communities from Yellowstone National Park, WY, United States - YNP-CB-006-1 | ecosystem: Environmental > Aquatic > Thermal springs > Hot (42-90C) > Sediment | place...
GGCAGACCTGAGTAATGCTAGTCTGAGCGGGGCTGACCTGAGTGAGGCAAACCTAGTTGGGGCAGACCTAAGTAGGGCTGACCTGCGGAAGGCAAACCTAAGTGGGGCTGAGCTTTGGGGGGCAATCATGAGTGGGGCAAACCTGAGTGAGGTAGACCTGAGTCGGGCGAACCTGTGGGCGGCTGACCTGAGGCGGGCAGACCTAGGTGAAGCTGACCTGATGGGGGCAAACCTGAGTAACGTAGACCTAGGTGAGGCAGACCTGAGTGGAGCAAACCTGCGGGGGGCGAAACTAGATTGGGATGCAATTCCCTTAGTTGCCAACATCGATGCCGCCATCTTAAGTGCCATTGAAGCGGGTGGGGGATTCAATATGCAAACTTGGCACACCTGCGATACCACCCACTCTTGGGCGGGTTGGGCGGTCGTGCTGGCGGGGGAGGAGGGACGAAAACTAGAGGAACAGTTGGGAACCAATGCCGCCGCCAGCCTAATTTACGCCAAGAGTTGTTCCCATGGTTCCCGTGTCCCCAATTGGTTTGCAAGCAATGAAGAAGCACTAGCAGATATCAAAGACCGAGCGCAACGACAATTAATTGCATCGCAATCGGCCACTTCAGAGGATGAAAGGATGGCAATTGGGTGATGCAGTCTATGGGGGGGGGTGGACGTGGAGCCGCCCCTGTTCTTACATTAAATATTTTTCCTAGACACATACTTTAATGTTTACTTGTTTGCTGTTGTCTTAACAGACCATCAGCCTTCTGTAGCGAAAGACTCTAGACTACTTCGGAAATGCCAAAAGCCTATTCTTCATTTTTCTTTTGATTTAGAGCATCAGGTGGTTGCAGATAAAACTGTGCTGAACTTATTGATATAGCTAAACGCGCAAAGGTTGACTATAGGTCGCAGGGCGTAGCCATGCCCTAGTTCTTCATAGCTTGCGTGGCGTAGCCATGAATTGGCGACAACCTAACCGTACTTAGCTATAAATAGGATTTCATGCCTTTCTCAAGAGAATAATGCTTTTCCGTAAAGCTTTGCGTCCAAATTTACTCATTTGCTGGCTACTATTACCTTTGCATTGAGGCAAAATATAGATTTTATGAGGCAGGAAACCGATTTGTTCAGCTAGGTTGCAAGTAATGGTATCTACTGGAATTATTTCACCAGCATATCTGACGTTATCGTTAACAAATGCAATTGTTGCGCCAGATTTACAAATCCGATAAAGTTCAAACAGTACAAAAGTTAACTCAGTGAAATACTGGTAAGCCATATTGATGACACCTCGATTATTTAATTCAGTTCTTTTGTATCGTTCGTTCAATGCACCTTTGACTTCGGCAATAACTTGATTGTTATGAACGATATTTAGTATTTGATGATACCGTTGCTCCTGTCCTATCGATTGATAATATTTTTGTAGAACTACCAATTTTGACTTATTTTCAACCGTACAAGACAACTGTTCTTGCCGTAACTTGAAAATATCCTGACCTATTCCCAAAAATGCTAATTCTAAAGCATAAGTTCGAGTATAATCATACCTATTTAAATATGGGGGGGACGTAATAACTGCCGAGAAAAGGCTATCTTGTAGAGATGGTAGCGTGTATAGAGTATTGCCCAAAATAACCTCTTGGCGGGTTTTTAATGGAGTATAAGCTTGTAGGTATTGTATATCAGAAATAATTTGATTGAACTTAATAAGTAACAGATGTTTGACGGAGTATGACGAATAGTCGTATAGTTGAAATTGTGTATTTTCTATGATTGGTTTGTATGTATGGTTTTCATGACTTTTTCTAGATATATCTTTGTCCCATCGCAAGGATTGACCAACTTTTCTGGTGTGGCTTATATCCTCTAAAAGACTCATCAAAATTGTTCGGCATAAGATTTTAGCATCTTCGCTAATATCCAAACTGTCAAACCATTCGACATAACCTATTAATTCCTTTTCAATACTGGGTAGAAATGCTCCCTCAGTAATAGTCAGATGATTAAAGGCATGGGTTCCTTCTAGACAAGCGTTGCACCTGATTTGTCCAATGATATAATGTAATTCATCTATATTGTAATCCCAAGCCTTTGATTTGGCTCTCCAGTACATATGAGCATGAGGTAATAGTTCGATTCCGAGGGCGTTGATACCCATTTCTTGAGCGGTAAGAAGTGTCGTACCAGAACCCGCAAAAGGATCAAGGATATAGTCACCCACAGAAATGCATAATTCATCTAATAGTACCTTAACCAACCTGTGAGAAAATCCCTCACGATATTTCATCCAGTTGTATAATGGCTGATCTTTATTCCCCTGAAAGCTGGCAGTAGAACGAGTAAATTTATACGTTTTCTCAAAAAGAAAACTGTATCTTCTCTCAATTATCATGCGATTAGTTTGATCGCATATATCTTCATGAGAAAACTTATCGTAAATACAATTATCAAACTGCCCTGTTTTCTCATATAATGACAATTGATACATTGAAAGTGTGAACCTCGTTTCACTAGAACATTTATCTGCTATAAAAATATATATCATACAATAATAACAATAGCAACCTATAGAGTCCATTTGACACCTTATAGAATATAGAGACATGGACTCAGTGGAGATAGTTATGGCGTATTCCAGCGGCCTTAGTGATGTGGAATGGGAGATGGTTGAACTGCTGTTATTGGAATTATTACCCAAGAAGAAAAAAAACTCGTCCCCCAAAACAGACAAATCATTAATGCCATCTCGCATCAACAATGGTTGTAATTGGTGCGACTTACCTAGAGACTTACCCCCTTATTCAAGGGTGATTACGCCACTATAGCTAAGCAAGTAAAGGTTGGCTATGGGTGCAGGGCGTAGCCGCACACTGGTTCTTCATAGCTTGCATGAATTGGCGACAACCTAACCGTAGTTAGCTATAGCATCTAGGTTGTTTCTTGCTGAAGATCTTGACACTTCGAGTTTGTTATGGTAATATCTAAGCAATAGTTCTTATGAAAATTTTATGTCTAAGAGTTCTTCAAATCCGAAGTTAGGTGCAGTGATAAATTTAGCAAATCGCTGGAATATACCTGTGGAGGATATTGCTACATTGTTTGCTGTTGAATCAAGTTTCCGCACAGATTTGGTTGGTGGAAAGAATAATCAGCATCAAGGGCTGATACAGTGGGGAGTTAGGGAGCGTATGAATGAATTGCCAATACATATGGCACGAATCGGGCTTGACCCAAAAACGCCTATTCTGAAGGTTCCCTTTACGGAACAGGTTGAGTTAGTACGTTTATGGGTTGAACAACGAGCTAGACAACGAGGGATTACTATTCGCAATATTCATGATGTTTATAAGATAATTAATCCTAGTGCTTATTCTCCTAATGGAGATGCCTTTGGTACGCAAGGTATGCAGGTTTTTGATCCTAGTAGCAGGAAGCGTAAGGAAGCTAGGGAATGGCTGAGTATGAATGGATATCAGCCTTTACAACAATCGTCACCGCCAAGTCCATCTTCTCCCCAAGGAGTGGGTATTGCCGCTACATCGCCGCCGTCGCCACTACCATCCAAGAACCCCACGACTACTACTGCTGTTGCCTCAGAAATTAATAATCATCCTCAAAAGACATATGCCTTATTCCAACGGAATCCAGAGACAAATGCCTTGATTCCTAGGGGAACAATCGTATTCCGCAGTGATCACCAAGTTGAAGAAGTTAGAACAACGCTCTACCATCAGAAACCATCGAATGGGAGAGGTAGTCCCGCTCAAGAGATGTTAAATCATATGACGAAAAATCCAGATCTGTATTACGTCCGCTTAGTAGGATCCTCATCCCCTCCGCAACCCTTACAACAGTATCTTGCATCTAATCAGACGAGTTTCTCTACTCTTAGCTTGAGTCCCTTATCTGTTCTCTCTCTAGCTATAATAGACTCAGAAACCCAACAACCAGTAGCTATGAACCAACAAATCAAACAAGAACCCCAAATTGAATCTGACTGAGGAATTGCACTCACCTAAGTTCCATAAGTTAGTTGCTAAAACAATACTATCTGATCTAGAAGCAACAAAATATCAGCAACCTAAAATATTAGAACTATATGAGAACGCAGAGAATGATGCAGAAAAAGCAATTATTTCTTACATCTTAAATAAATTATAGAAAAATCAATCTGCAAATGCCGCTGTGACTCTTTAGTCTGCGCTATTCTCCCTAGCACCCTGGTTTTTGAGTAGAAGTAGCTAGACCCTTGACAAGGGTAAGACAGAGAAATATACTATAAGTTAGTTACCTTATGCGTCTATGCTCACACCACCCATTGCCATTAACGGCCAGCCTTTGTATGTGCATCCCAACGGGTATTCTTTTCCAGAGAAGAGCAATGATCTGGGATTTTTTCTGGAGCCTTTTGAGCCAGTACTGAACGCACTGAACAATTCTTTTGTTACTGAAAAGGAGGGGGAAAGATCCATTCAATTAGAATAATCCTGTGATTTGATCTCCTAAAGTGGAATCTTGCAAGGCGATAAAGAAAAATCGCCTTTTTTGCATTTTTTCTTTAATGAATTGATTTTTCTATAATTTATTTAAGATATAAGAAATAATTGCTTTTTCTGCATCATTCTCTGCGTTCTCATATAGTTCTAATATTTTAGGTTGCTGATATTTTGTTGCTTCTAGATCAGATAGTATTGTTTTAGCAACTAACTTATAGCTTAAAGCTTTAGTATTAATTTCTTGAGTACATATCTTATAAGATTCTTGGTAGTTTTGTAGAATCAATTGGTCTTGGTATTTGTTAGAAATTTCTCTGATTGGAGTAAAACCGACCATGAGTGCTATTAACGTGCAAAATGTCCCAGTAATAATTCCGAAGGTTTCTACCAATGGGGTTTCATTGAATAAGCAGGTAAGGCAAAATAGATTAATGAGGAGTAGAATACTTAAGGCCATGAATTTAGTACGAGGACTTGTGTATTTGGAGTTTTCAAGTAGAGTGAGGTATTGATGGTAGCCTTCGGGGTAGTAATGTTTCATATATTCGTGAACCAACTCCTCTGGGAGTTGATCTGCTTTTCCTTGACTATCGACTAAACTCATGGGTGTAGGCGGTGAATGTGCAACTGGGTAGTTTTCATGATACTATAAAGATGCTACATGAAGTTTCTTGCTTTGTGGGGGATCGCCAATAGACTTAGCTCTATGAAAACATCTATCTCAATTTCTCCTTTTATCAAGTGCCTAAGTTGTGGGAACTCATCGGTGCCAAGGGATGCGATGGTTTGTCCACAATGTAATGCGTCGATTACGGCTCAGCAAGATGCGGTGTTGCCTCCTGGGACTGTGATTGGGAAAAATTTTGAGATTGACTATGCTTTAGGACAAGGGGGGTTTGGGATTACCTATAAGGCAATTGACCATAATTTAGAGCGGTATGTTGCCATCAAAGAGTTTTTCCCTTGTGAGTGGGCGTGGCGACAGAAGCCTAATCAAACAGTGGCAGTTGCTCAGGCAAATCAAGATATTTATAAGAAAACGTTAGGCAAATTTGAGCAAGAGGGGCGAATTCTAGCTAGGCTAAATCACCCAGGAATTGTGAGGGTTTATGCCCTTTTCCGGGAACGTAACACGGTATATTTAGCCATGGAGTTGCTAGAGGGTAGAACACTTTATGATCAAATGCTGACAGAGGCTCTAGAGGAAGAGCAGGTAGCGAAGATAGCTAAGAGCCTTGCTCTCTCGTTACATGCAATTCACAAGATGGGCATTCAGCACCTTGACATTAAGCCAGACAATATTATGCTTACGAATGATGGTCGAATCGTTTTGTACGATTTTGGAGCGGCTCGATGGGATGCGGACTATTCGGAGAGATTGCGTCCTAAAACTGTTGCCGCTTATACTCCAGGTTACGCCCCCTTAGAGCTTCTGCAAACTAGCCAAGCCCAAACCTCTCCTGCTACTGATATCTTTGAACTGTCAGTAGTTATCTATGAAATGCTTACGAGGCAACGCCCACCTGATGTTCTGGAACGCTTAAATACTCCAGATTGGCGACCGCAAGTGCCTGAACGCTGGCAGAATTTGCTTACCGCTGGATTAGCCTTGTATATGGATGACCGCCCTGCCTCTATCCCAAAGTGGTGGAAATTGTATGAAAGTAGCCCAACTGTTGCATCAACTGAATCTGGTACTGAATCTGGTTTAGATATTAAAAGAAATATTCTTGCTAACTTCAAGTTGAATCGCTCGGTTTTGATTATTAGTGCATCGCTCTTGCTGGCTCTCTCTGTCCCCTCACTTCTTCTTCTTCGCTCAGCATCATTTTATGCTTATATGGCGAGAATGTCTTATCGCAATCAAGATTTTCAAGCCGCAATAGATTATTATAACCAAGCTATTGCCCGTAACCCTAATGATGTCTTTCTAAGGCAAGAACGGGCTGAGGCTAATTTTCAAGCAAAGAATTATTTGAATGCCGCTCGGGACTGGGAAGATTCTTACCGCATTACCAATGACCAAAAATTGCTACCTAAAATCGCTCAAGCCTATTTTAATGAAGCAGAGTCTAATCAAATAAACCAAAAGTTTGATCTAGCAGTCACTTACTATCAAAAAGCCAAAGAATATGATTCATCCTTAACAGAACGAGTGGATTCAAAAATTTTTGATATATCTGTTCTATCAGCCAAGTTAAAAGCAGATAGTGGTGACTATCAAAGCGCAATTGATAGTTATAAGCAACTTATGGCTCAATCTCAATCTAGCCCAAGTATTATGAAGGAGTTGCGTATTCAGGTAGCTCGGGCTTATTTAGGATTAGGCCAAGAGCAAGAAAATCGAAATGAAATAGATAATGCAATTGTAACTTATACTACTGGACTAACGGAAGATCCAAACTATCCAGAATTGTATGAAGCTAGAGCAACTGCGTTTATTAAAAAGAATGAACTCCAAAGAGCTTTGTCTGACTACAATCGTAGTATTAGTTTAGATAAAACCCGTCCTCTTTCGTTTGCGGGGCGTGGCTTTGTCTTAGGACGCTTGAAAAATCTGAAAGAAGCCTTGTCTGATTATGATCAGGCAATAAAATTAGGGCTGACAACTGATTTCGTATTTAACGGGCGAGGCTGGATTCATCACCAGATGAAAAGCTTTACAAATGCAATCAGTGATTATTCTGAAGCAATTCAAGTTAATCCTAATTATGCAGATGCTTATCTTAATCGAGGATGGAGTAAGTATGCTCTCTCAGATTATATGGGTGCAATCAATGACTTTAATCGAACTCTGGAAATAAATGATTCAATTGCTTCTGCACATGAGGGGCTAGGCTTTGCAAAGACCTTACTAAAGGATAATAAAGAAATTATCTTAGAACACTTGGATAAAGCGGTGGAACTCTATAGCTTAGAAAGAAATGAGGCTAAGGTCATTGAGATTGAAAAGTGGATTGAGCAACATAAATTAAAGGGTGGTTTCCAATGATGCGCTTACTCTTGAAAACGTCTTACCAGCAACTTTCCCTTGATGCTAATACAACTTGTCTGTTAGCTGGGCGTAGCCCTGCTTGTGATTTAGTTATTACGGCAGACTGCGTTTCTCGCCAGCATCTACGTTTCGAGTATAAAAGTAATAGCTTCTATGCTATTGATGAAAGTCAAAATGGTAGCTATCTTTATTCCCAAGATGGTACATATAAGTACTTTCGCCATGAACGTATAGAAATACCTAAAGATACCACCTTTATATCCCTTGGTCAGCCTCTTAACGACTGTAGTCCTGATGAATTTATATCCTTCCAATTTTCTGAACATTTGCAAGAAATTCGGAATTTCACTCAGCCTAATTCTTTAGAAGCAAATGAAAATGTAGAGAATACCGTAGTTTTTACTGATCACCCTAATCAAGACACTCAAACAAATTACTCCCAAGTCTGCCAACTAGCACTTCTCAACTATTTACTATCAGAGCAAGAACGGTTTGTTGCTGTCTTAGATGAAAATCTACATATATGCTACCACTCAGATGGTTGGATAAAAGTTATGAAAAAAACCTTCAAGAGCTATCTTGGTAAAGATATACTTATGTCAGTCCACAAGGATGAACGCCAAATTTTCTTTGATAAAGCAAATCAATGCTTGCTACAGGGAGAAACTGGAACTTTAACCTTGCGCCTGAATACGGAACAGTTGGAATGGGCAGAATGCCAAGTACATATAGTGCCAAACGGTAGAATTGGCTTAGATATCAATGGCTTAACAATCTTTATCAGTCTAAAAGGTACAGTGGGAGAACGCACTCACTATTTAGGAAGTCGTTATGAATTAAGTGATATGCTTAGTGGTAGTAACTTTGCTAATACATTCTTAGCATATGATCATGGGCGACCTGGTAGCCCTCAATGCATTGTTAAACAGTTGAGACTCCATAGCTATGATCCAAAAACATCAAGCGTAGCAAGGCGACTCTTCTACCATGAAGCTCTTACCTTAGAAAAACTCGGTCGCCATGACCAAATTCCTCTATTGCTTGGATATCTAGAGCGCAACGGAGAATTCTATCTTATCCAAGACTTTATTAAAGGAGATAGCCTTCACTCTATACTTCAAAATGAACACTGGGATGAACATCAAATTTATAACTTCTTACTCCAAATGCTTCAAGTCCTCGTCTATGTCCATAGTCAACAAGTAATTCACCGTGACATTAAACCAGAAAATATCATTAGACGCTCTTTTGATCACAAGTATGTTCTAATCGACTTCGGTGCCGTTAAACTTTTACCTAACTCTCTGATGCTGGCGGTGAATCAGCAGACCTCTGCCCCATCCACCCGTAGCTTGACTATCCCTGTTGGCACCCCAGGCTATATGGCACTTGAGCAAAAACTAGGCCATCCTCAACCTGCTAGCGATATATACTCCCTTGGAGTCATCGCTGTAGAAGCATTAGCTAGAGAGCGGTTTGAAAAAATTCAGCGAAATTGGACAAACTTAGTACCATGTAGCTCTAAACTTAAAAAAATACTTGCCCAGATGGTTGCAGAAAAAGTTGAAAATCGCTATCAAAGTGCTGAGGTGGTAATCCAAGATTTAACAAGATAAGATTATGTTGCACTTATCTTGAAGGAGTAAGATCATCTTCATTTTCATTTTCACTTTGTTGTACTTTAATCTCTTCTATGATACGAGAGTTAAACTCAGACCAATCAATCATCGTCCCCTTATCAGTTAAGTCACCCTTCTCTATTGATTGCTTCTCTTTTTCGGCTGATTGCTTGATTGCTGAGGTTAATTGGTTGATGCTACCGCTGGTTCCGTTTGCCAATGAAGGCGAAACTAGATTAGAACTAGCAACTAAGGTACTACTTACTCTACTTGGCTGTGATTGCTCATAATGTGAATTGATTTGCTTAATTCTTTCCTGAAAATATTTTTCCACTAAACTCCAATTTTGCTCTAGTAATTTGTAAGATATTCCTTGATTGTTTATCCGATTTAATGCTTGATAATACTTACCATTTCCCTTATCATCCTCTAGCTTGAGTAGAGCGTTCCCATTCGGATCTGCATACAAAGATAAAGTCATTTTCCGCCCATTGCCGTAAGTTGCTACCGATTGCATCCCTTTGAATTGAAATGTTCTTCCTGCCTGAGGAGCATCCTCACTTAAATAGAACATAGGATGACTTAGCACCCGATGAGCCTCATCAATCGCTGATTTATTTTCTCTCCTTGCAGAAGCATATTGTAACTCAGAGAAAACTTCATCAATCCCAATATCGTTCCTATTCGCTTTTACCACCATTCTCTTAGCCTCAATTAATATCAACTATTCTCAACCCACTATACCTTCCCACTCCACAAGTGTTGAATCCCGTAACAAAAATTTACATATTGAGGTGTGGGGTGACTCGATCTACCGCTTGTGAGAGCGAGCTAGGTTGACCAAGGAGAGCGGTGGCCAATCCACTACGTTTGCGACAGGTCGTCAAGACCCACTCCGGGATGCTTCCTCAGTCCCGGACAAGGCGGGAATCATGCTGGCGAAAGGTAAAGCGCCGATAGGCGTAGCCGTGCCGGAGGCATTAGGTTCCCACCGCTGCCGCAGGGCAGGAGCCGGTTGCAGACCGAGGGGAGACACCTGAAAAGGCGCGTAACAAAGACCCGTAAGGGTATTCGTGGACAAGGATAGCAAGATGCGGAAGGCGGCTTGTCGCCGTTGCGCTATCCATCCCCGGACTGAACGGGGTTTCCCGCTCAACTGGATGAAAAGACCTTCCAATCTGTCCACCTTGGCTTCCAAGATTGACAGGCGGATATTGATGCTCCGCAGTAGTGAACATAAGCATCCCCATCCTGAAGTCGGAGAGAGCGCCAAGGTTCTGCTCAATGGTATTTGAGGGGGGGTAGCTGAATTTCTAGTAAACTCTGGCTATAATTGTTAATAATTTGCCAACTCTCATGAGAGTTTTTCAATTAGGAGAAATGTTCTGCGGTCCAGGGGGTATAGGGCTAGGAGTGAAACTAGCCAATATGGAATGGGAATCAAAAGGATGGCAAGTCCAACATGAATGGGCGATTGATTATGATGCGGATAGTTGTGCGACTTATCGCCATAATCTTTGTCCTGAAGAAGAGCATAAGGTTATTTGTGCAGATGTTCGTAATTTTGATATTACCATCTTACCTAAAATCAA
>Ga0272446_1007609_pt1 | contig 10704 bp, 9 predicted proteins | sample YNPCB0061_FD_194587 | JGI IMG/M metagenome (GOLD analysis project Ga0272446, IMG submission 194587) | Hot spring microbial mat communities from Yellowstone National Park, WY, United States - YNP-CB-006-1 | ecosystem: Environmental > Aquatic > Thermal springs > Hot (42-90C) > Sediment | place...
GCGTGGCAGGATTTCGTGCCGCGCGCCGACCATCTCGCCCTCTCCTGGTGGATGCTGCGCGAATGGGCCGGGCGGCTCGCCTATCGCCTGCGCGACGGCGCGGCATGAGTGCCTTGGCCCGCGCCCTTCGGCCGCAGCCTCGGCCCGCCGCGTCCTGGCCGGCGGCGCCGCGGCGTGGCATCCTCGCCCCGCCGATGGCCGCCTTTCCTCCGCCCGATGCGGACGCCGTCCTGCCGGCGCCGGGGCAGGGCGACTTCTTCGTCTCCCGCACCTGGTACGCCTGCGTCGCCGCCCACGCGCTGCCGCCCGGGGCCCGCGCGGAGGCCGCCGCCGCGCACGGCCTGTGGCTCGCCCTGCGGCGGGAGGGGGCGCGGCTCGCGAGCCTCACCGTTCCCTATTCCCAGTCCTGGGCGCCACTCGCCGCGCCGGGGGCGGACTGGCGCGCCGCCGGACGGGCGCTGGCCGCGCTCTGGCGCGGCCGCCCGCCCGGCATGCTCGACACCATGGACCCGGCGACGCCGGGGCTCGAGGCCTTCCTCGAGGGGCTGCGCGAGGGCGGGCTCAGGGTGCTGCGCCACGATCACGTGGGCAGCTGGCACCAGGCCTGGCCCGCGGGCCTCGACTGGGAGGGCTATCTCGCAGAGCGGCCCGCGCGGTTGCGCAACACGATCCGCCGGCGGCTCGAGCGCGCGGCGGGCACGCTCCGCGCCGAGATCCTCGCCGCGCCCGGCCCGGCACTCGAAGCCGGCATCGCCGCCTTCGAGGCGGTGCGTGCACGGAGCTGGAAGCCCGCCGAGCCTTTTCCTGCCTTCGACGCGGCCCTGATGCGCGCCGCCGCCCCGCTCGGGCAGTTGCGTCTCGGCGTGCTGCGGCGCGCCGGCTGCGGCAGCCCGGTCGCCGCGCAGTACTGGATCCTCGACCACGGCGGCCGGCGCGCCCTCCTCCCCAAGCTCTTCCACGACGAGGGGGCGCGCGAGGCCTCCCCCGGCACCGTCCTCACCGCCCACATGATCCGCCATCTCATCGAGGCGGACGGCGTCCGCGCCCTCGACTTCGGCCGCGGCGACGACCCCTACAAGCGCCTCTGGGTGGCCGAGCGGCGCCAGCGCATCGGCGTCGTGCTCGCCGATCCGCGCCATCCGGCGGGCGCGCTCGCCATCCTCCGCCACCATGCGGGACGGGCGCGGCGCCGGCTTCTCGCGGGGCGGGCATGAGGATCCTCTATTCCCACCGCATCGGCTCGAAGGACGGCCAGGGCGTTCATCTCGAGGCGCTGGTCGCGGCCCTGCGCGCGGCCGGGCACGAGGTCCGCGTGGTCGGCCCGCCCGCCTTCGAGCAGGCGGCGCTCGGCGGCGAGAGCGGCACGGTCTCCCGCCTGCGCCGGCTGCTGCCGCGCGCCGCGGCGGAACTCGCCGAACTCGCCTATTCCATCCCGGCCTATCTGCGCCTCGCCCGCGCCGCGCGGGCCTTCCGGCCGGAGGCGATCTACGAGCGCTACAACCTCTTCTACCTCTCGGGTGCCTGGCTCGCCCGCCGCCTGCGCCTGCCCTTCCTTCTCGAGGTCAACGCCCCGCTCGCCGAGGAGCGCGGCCGCTTCGGCGGACTCGCGCTGGCCCGCCTCGCCCGCTGGTCGGAAGCCTTCGTCTGGCGCCGCGCGACCTGGGTGCTGCCGGTGAGCGAGGTGCTCGCCGGCCACGTCGCCGCCGCGGGGGTGGAGCCCAGGCGCATCAGGGTCATCCCCAACGGCATCGATCTCGCCGAGTTTCCCGAGCCGGCGCCGGCGCCGGGCGGAGATCCGCTGGTGCTCGGCTTCGTCGGCTTCGTGCGCGACTGGCACGGCCTCGATGCCGTGGTGCGTGGCATCGCGGCCTGGCGCGGCCCGCCGCGGCTCTCGCTCGTCGTCGTCGGCGAGGGGCCGGCGCGGCCGGGACTCGAGGCGCTGGCGCGCGAGCTCGGCATTGGCGATCGCGTCCGCTTCACCGGCCTTGCGCAGCGCGGGGCCATCCCGCGCCATGTCGCGGGCTTCGACATCGCGCTGCAGCCGGCCTCGGTGTCCTATGCCTCGCCGCTCAAGGTCTTCGAATACATGGCCGCGGGCCGCGCCATCGTCGCCCCGGACCAGCCCAACATCCGCGAGGTGCTGGACCACGGCCGCACCGCGCTGCTGTTCGATCCCGCCCGGCCGGAGGGGATGTGGCAGGCGATCGGGGCGCTCGCCGCCGATCCGGCGCTGCGCGCGCGCCTCGGCGCGGCGGCGCGGGCGGAGGTGATCGCGCGCGACCTCACCTGGGCCGGCAACGCCCGGCGCGTCGCCGCGCTGGCCGGCCAGGGGCCGCCCCCATGAGCGGCTCGCTCGGCCGGCAGGTCGCGCTCGGCGCGGCCTTCATGGTGGCGGGGCGGCTGGCCGGACGCCTCGTCGGCGTCTTCTCGACGCTGATCCTCGCGCGCCTTCTGATGCCCGAGGATTTCGGCATCATCGCCCTGGCCTCGGCGGCCTTCGCACTGGCCGACGTGGCCCTGTCCACGGGCTACACGCTGCTCCTCATCCGGCGCGAGACGGTCGACCGGGAGGTCTACGACACCGCCTGGACCATGAACCTGCTCCGCTGCGCCCTGCTCGCGGCGGTCACCATGGCGTCGGCGCCGCTGCAGGCCTGGGCCTTCGGCGAACCGCGCATCGGGCCGGTCCTCGTGGTGGTGGCGGCGACGACGCTGCTCGACGGCCTGTCGAGCATCGGCATGGCGCGGCTGCAGCGCGAACTGCGCTTCGGCCCGATCTTCCGGCTGCAGATCACGCAGCGCCTGCTCTCCTTCGCCTTCACCGTCCTGCTCGCGGTCGTGATCGGGAACTATTGGGCGCTCGTGCTCGGCAATCTCGGGGGCAAGGTGGTGACCGTGCCCTATTCCTATGCCCTCGCGCCCCACCGGCCCCGCCTTTGCCTGAGCCACTGGCGGGAGTTCCTCGGCTTCTCGAAGTGGATCTTCGGGCTCAACATCTGTTCGGCGCTGGATGGGCTGGTGCCGAACCTGCTGCTCGGCGCCCTGCGGGGGGTCGATGTGACGGGGCGCTATGCGGTGGCCTATCAGCTCGGCGCCGCGCCGGTCAGCGAGATCGCCGCGCCGGTCCGCCAGCCGCTCTATGCGGGATATGCGAGTGTCAAGGACGACGCCGAGCGCCTGCGCCGCAGCTTCCTCGACAGCCTGGCGCTGATCGGCGCCCTGATCGTGCCGCTGTCCGTCGGCATCGCGCTCACCGCCCCCGAGATCGAGCGCATCGCGCTCGGGCGGAACTGGTCCGGCACGGCGGAGCTGATCGCCCTCTGCGCTCTCCATGCGCTCGTCGAATACATCGCGGTCTTCCCCCAGAGCCCGCTGATGATCCGCGATCGCCTGGCGCGGATGGTCCTCATCTCCGCCGCGACGCTGGCGCTGCGCATGCCTCTCGTGGTGGCGGGGATCTGGTGGGATGGCGCGAGCGGCATGGCGATGGCGCTGCTCGTCACCGCCGTGGCGAACGCCCTCCTCTGGCACCACCTCGCCGGGCGGGAACTCGGCTACCGCCTCGCGACGGCGGGGCGGCGGCTGGCGCGCCCGGTCCTCGCCGCCGCGGCGATGAGCGCGGCGGTGCTGGCGCTGCGCGCCTCGCTGCCGCCCCCGACGGGCGCGCTCGGCGATGCGCTGTTGCGGCTCTGCATCCTCGCGCCGGCCGGGGCGCTCGCGCATATCGGCGCCGCGGCGGCGCTCTGGTGGGCGGCCGGTCGCCCGCCCGGCGCCGAGACGCGGGCGCTCGAGATGGTTCGCGCGGCGATGCTGCGCTGGGCCCGCGGGCGAGGCTGACCCCGCCCGGGATGCGCGTCGTCCAGCTCAATACCTCGCCCTGGGCACCGCGCCGCGCCGCCTGGCGCCCGGGGGAGGCGGCCGACCCGCGGCTGCTCCATCGGGCGCTCGCCGCGCGCGGGATCGCGGTCGAGGCCCTCGACCCGCACGGGCTTCCGTGGAACCCGCTCGCCGGTCGCTCGCCGCTGCTCGACGGGCTCGATCCGTTGCGCGCGCTCGCTGTGCTTGCGCGCGAAAGGCGGGCGGACCTCCTGCTCTGCTGGTGCGAGGGGCCGGCCTTCCTGCCGCTGCTGCTCCGCCGCGCCTGCCGCTACCGTCCCCCCGTCGTGCTGGCCGAGCCGATCCTCTCCGACACATGGTGGCTCCGCCGCGTGGTCCTCGCCCTGACGCTGCGCCGTGCCGATGGGATCATCGTGCTCAGCTCCTTCCAGCGCGAGGCGATCGCGGCGCGCTGGGGCCGGCAGGAGGGTGTCGAGGTCGTTCCCCAGCCGATCGACACTGCCTTCTGGCGGCCTGCGCCGCCCGCGCCGGAGGGCCCGGTGCTCGCGATCGGCAACGACCACTCCCGCGACTTCGCGCTCCTCCTCGACGCCTTCGCGGGCCTCGAGGCCGACCTTCTCCTCAAGACGTCACTGATCCCGCCCGCGCAGCCCCTCTCCGCCCGCGCGAGCGTGCTGCGCGCATGCCTCGGCGAGGCCGCGCTGCGCGACCTCTATGCCCGCAGCCGCTTCGTCGTCGTTCCCCTCCGTCCCAGCCTCAATGCCGGGGGCGTCAACAGCATCCTCGAGGCGGCCGCCTCGGGCCGCGCCGCCGTCGTCAGCGACAATCCCGCCATCCGCGACTACATCCGCCACGAGGAGACCTGCCTCGTCGTCCCCTGCGGCGACCGCGCGGCCATGCGCGCCGCCATCGCGCGCCTGCTCGCCGAACCCGAGACCTGCGCCCGCCTCGGGGCCAATGCGCGGCGCCTCGCCGAACGTCTCGCCGCCGAGGCGCCGGAGCGCTTCGCCGCCGCGCTGCGCCGCTTCGCCGCGGCCGGCCGCTGAGCGGACCGCTCACGGCCCGCCGAGCGCGGTCGCCCGCCCCACGAGGACGTTCCCGCGCAGTGCCACCGGCGTCCCGCTCCGGTTCACGACGAAGGCGACAGGGTGCGGCAGGCGGTTCTCGAAGCGGTTGGCCTCGATCACCAGGCTCCGCGTCGGGTGGCGCACACCCTCGGCCCCGATCATCACCGCGGTCAGCGGATTGTCCGTCCGTGGCCCCTTGATCAGCAGGTTGCCCCGCATGAGCAGGTCGCCCCCGTTGGGGATGTCCACGAGGTAGCTCGAGCCGCGCTCCGGCCCGTCCTCGAAGTGGCTGTCGGTGATCTCGGTCCGCGCGGCGCGGGATTTGAGGTGGTGGCAGATGCGGTTGGCGATGAAGCGGGAGCGGCGGACCACCACCTCGGCCAGCATGCCCGCATAGAGGCCATGGGCGCATTCGTGGACCAGCGCGCCATTGCCCGCGAAGACGCTGTCCTCGATCACGAGCCGCGCCCCGGGCAGGTGGGCGGCGGTGAGGATGCCGTTCTCGTTGCCCTCGAAGCGGGAGGCGATGACGGCGAGGCTGCCCCCCGCGGCGCGGATGCCGGCGCCGTTCCCCTCGGGCGCGCGCGCACCGCGGAAGGTCAGGCCGCGCACTGTGACATCGGGCGCGGCGATGACGAAGAGCCCCCCGCCCGGGCAGGCCGGAGCGGTGATCTCGACGGGCCCGCCCTCGGCGGCGATGGTGATGCGGGGTGTGTGCCAGACCGCGCAATCGCTGTAGCGTCCGGCGCGGATCAGGACGGTGTCGCCGGGTGCCGCGCGCGCGGCGGCCTCGCTCGGCCGCGCCAAGGCCTCGCCTGGGCCGACGCGCAGCACCTCGGCCCCGACCGGGGAGGCGAGGAGGAGGAGGAGGAGGACCAGCCGCCCATGAGCACCGCGCCGGGCGCGCCGCCGCGCCTGCTGCATGTCTTCCCCTCCTTCGCCGTCGGCGGGGCGCAGGTGCGCGCCGCGGCGCTGATGAACCGTTTCGGCCCGGCCTTCCGTCATGTGATCGTCTCCCTCGATGGCCGCTTCGACTGCGCCGAGCGCCTCGGCCCCGCCGTCCCGGTCGAAACCATGGCCTTTCCCGCCAGCGCCGGCGAATCCCTGCCCGCGCGCCTGCTCCGCATCCGCCGCCGCCTCGCCGCCACGGCCCCCGATGCGCTGGTGACCAGCAACTGGGGCAGCATCGAATGGGCGATGGCCAACCTCCTCCCGCCGCGGCTGCCGCATCTGCACATGGAGGACGGCTTCGGCCCGGACGAGGCGGCCGGCCAGAAGCCGCGCCGCGTCTGGACGCGGCGCCTCGTGCTGCGGCGGAGCCGGGTGCTGCTGCCCTCCCTGACGCTGCTCTCCCTCGCGCGGGAGGTCTGGCGCCTGCCGGAGGGCGTGCTGCACCACGTGCCGAACGGCATCGACCTCGCCCGCTTCTCGCCGGCGGGCCCGCGCGCGGACCTCGCCCTGCCGGGCGAGGGGCCGGTCATCGGCACGGTGGCCGCGCTCAGGGCGGAGAAGGCGATCGCCAGGCTGCTGCATGCGGTGGCGCGGCTGCGGGCGGAGGGGGCGGCGCTGCGCCTCGCGGTGATCGGGGAGGGGCCGGAACGGCCCGCGCTCGAGGCGCTGGCCGGAACACTCGGCATCGCGGACATCACCCGCTTCACCGGCCATGTGCCGGACCCCGCCGCCGCCTATCGCGCCCTCGACGTCTTCGCCCTCTCCTCCGAGACCGAACAGATGCCCTTCTCGATCCTCGAGGCGATGGCGAGCGCCCTGCCGGTGGCGGCGACCGATGTCGGGGATGTGCGCGCCATGCTGGCCGAGGCCAATGCGCCGCTCGTGGTCCCGCGCGAGGCGGCCGCGCTTGCGCGTGCGATCGGCGCGCTGCTCGCCGACCCCGCGCGCCGCGCCGCCCTCGGCGCGGCCAACCGCGCCCGCGCCGAGCGCGACTTCGACCAGGAGCTGATGTTCGCCCGCCACGCCGCCCTCTGGCGCGGCGCCGCCCCGCCCTGACGCGGCCGGGGCCGGCCCCCGCTCAGCGCCCGAGCCGGCGCCGCAGCCGCGCGAGCAGCCCGCGGAGCGAGGCGGCGGGGACCACCTCCGCCCAGAGGAGGTCGCGCGTGGCGTTGGCGAGGCTCGTCTTGTACCGCGCCTCGCCGGCCAGGAAGTCGTAGCCGCGGTCCCCGCGCGCAAGGGCCCGCCGGATCGCCTGATGGTGGCAGGCGAGCCCCGGCTTCGCCTGCGCCTCGGCCACCGGCGCCCAGCCGCTCTGATAGGCCATGACCATGCCGCCGCGCCGCAGGTTGTACTGCAGCCCGACGAGCCTCGCCCCCGCCGTCACGCGCAGGAGTTCGAGCTCCCCGCGCGCGAGGAGGCGCTGCACCAGCGCCGCATGGAAGCGGCGGAGGAAGGGCGTGGCGAAGGCGCCCCCGCCCTCCGCCCGCCCGGCCCAGCGGGCCTCGTGCAGCGCCATGAGTTCATCGAGGAAGGCCGCGGCCTCGGCCGGGGTCTCCGCCGCCCGCGCGGCGAGCGGCCCGGCGGCGGAGAGGAGCCGGTCGGAGCGGCGGATCTGCGAGCGCACATTGGCGCCGAGGCTGGCGAGCCAGTCCCCGCCCGCGGCGCGCACCGCCTCGAGGTCCACCCAGGGCGCGGGCCGCCGCGTGAGGCGCCAGGCGACGCCGCCCGCCTCGGCGAGCAGCGCGGGGGCGATGCCCGAGAGGCGGAGGCCCCCCGCACCGGCGGCGCGCAGCGCGGCCTGCAGCATCGCCGCGCGGGTGCCGGGCGGGGCCTCGCACGCCACCAGCGGGCCGTTGTGCTCGATGAAGGGCCGGTCGCGGGCGGGATCGCCGCTCTCGTGCAGATGGAGACGCTCGCGCGTGCGGTTGAAGAGGGCGAGGCCGACGCACACCCCCCCCGCTTCGGCGCGGATGAGGACCGGCGCGTCGTAGCGTTCCTCGGCGAGGCAGCCGACCCAGCCCCAGCCCTGGAAGACCGATGCCTCGGCCCGCGCCTCCAGCACCTGCCACTCGGCGCCGAGGGCGGCCCAGTCGCGCGGGGTCTCGATGCTCACCGTCACGGCCATGCGGGGAGCATGGCAGGGGCGGGCGCGCCCGTCGCGCCCCCGTGGCGGGACTCGCGCGCCCGTCTATAACCCCTCGCGATGCGCGACCTCCTCATCACCAACGCCCGCCTGCTCGATCCCGCCTCCGGCCTCGATGCGCCGGGGGCGCTGCTGGTGCGGGGGGGCGCGATCGCCGATCTCGGCCCCGGCCTCGCCGCGCCGGAGGGGGCCGAGGTCGTGGACGCGGGGGGGGCCTGCCTCGCCCCCGGCCTTGTCGACCTGCGCGCCAATCTCGGCGAGCCGGGGGCGGAGCACCGCGAGACCATCGCCTCGGCCGCCGGCGCCGCCGCCGCCGGAGGGATCACCACGCTCTGCGTGCTGCCCGACACCGACCCGCCGCTCGATGATCCGGCCCTCGTCTCCTTCGTGATCCGGCGGGGGGAGGCGACGGGTTCGGTCTCGCTGCTGCCCTATGGCGCGGCGACGGCGGGCTGCGCGGGCAGGGACCTCGCCGAGTTCGGGCTGCTGCGCGAGGCCGGGGCCATCGCCTTCACCGACGGCGCGCGGGCGATCGGCCCGGCGCGGCTGATGCGGCTCGCCCTCTCCTACGCCCGCGCCTTCGGCGCCTTCGTCGTGCAGCACCCCGAGGAGCCCTCCCTCGCCGCCGGGGGTGCCGCGACCGAGGGTGAGCTGGCCACCCGGCTCGGCCTTCCCGCCATCCCGGCGGCGGCGGAGGCGATCATGGTCGCGCGCGACATCGCGCTGGCGCGCCTGACCGGCGGGCATGTGCACTTCGCCCATGTCTCGACGGCGGCCGCCCTCGACCTCATCCGCGCCGCCAAGGCCGAGGGGCTCGGCGTGACCTGCGACACCGCGCCCCCCTATTTCGACCTCAACGAGACGGCGATCGGCGACTACCGCACCTACGCGAAACTCTCCCCCCCGCTGCGCACCGAGGCCGACCGCCAGGCGGTGGTGGCGGCGCTCAGGGACGGGACGATCGACGCCATCGCCTCGGACCACCAGCCGCGGGACGCCGACGACAAGCGCCTGCCCTTCGCCCAGGCCGAGGCGGGCGGAGCGGGCCTTGCGACCCTGCTCGGCGTGACGCTCGCCCGCGTGCACGAGGGCGACCTTGCGATGCTCGATGCCCTCGCGCTCATGACCTGCAAGCCGGCTTCGCTGCTCGGCCTGCCGGCGGGGCGCCTCGCCCGGGGCGCGCCGGCGGATCTCGTGCTGTTCCACCCCGAGCGCGGCTGGAAGGTCGAGGCGGGCCGCCTGCCGGGCAAGGCGCAGAACTCCCCCTTCGACGGCCGCGCGCTGGAAGGCCGGGTGCTCGGCACCTGGAAGGCCGGGCGGCGCGTCTACGGGGGCTGAGCCATGGGCGAGCACGCGGACAGCCTCGCCTTCCTCGCGGCGCTGGCGGGCGGCTATCTCATCGGCTCCATCCCCTTCGGCCTGCTGCTGACGAAGGCGGCGGGGCTCGGGGACATCCGCGCCATCGGGTCGGGCAATATCGGCGCGACCAATGTGCTCAGGACGGGCAACAAGGCGCTGGCCGCCGCCACGCTGCTGCTCGATGGCCTCAAGGGCGTGGCCGCGGTGCTGCTCGCCGGCTGGCTGCCGGGGGAGCAGGACCTCGTGGCCGGCACGGCGGCGGTGCTCGGGCACACCTTCCCGGCCTGGCTCGGCTTCCGCGGCGGCAAGGGGGTCGCGACCGGCCTCGGCGTCTATCTCGGCGCGATGTGGCCGGTCGGGCTCGCCTGCTGCGCCTTCTGGCTGGTGGCGGCGCGGCTGACGCGGATCTCCTCGGCCGGGGCGCTGGCGGCCTTCGCCTCCGCCCCCCTCCTCGCGCTCGCGCTGTCGGATGCGGAGCATGCCCTGCTCGCCCTGCTCGTCGGCGTCCTCGTGGTCTGGCGGCACGAGGGGAACATCCGGCGCCTGATCGCCGGGACGGAACCGCGGATCGGGCAGAAGGGCTGAGGGCGCCGGCGGGGCCGGCCCAGTCCCGCAGCGCCCCCTCGCGCCATGGTTGATTTCTTGCCTATGTTCGTCGCGTGATCATGCCGCCCCGCCCGTCCCGGACACCCCTGCCGACGCCCCGCCCCGGCCCGCGATGACCCTGCCTCGCCTGCGCCTGGCCCGCACCGAGGGTGTCGGTCCCCTCACCTTCCGCCGTCTGCTCGCCCGCCATGGCGGCGATGCGGCCGCCGCGCTCGACGCCCTGACTTCCCTCGGCGCGGGACGGGCCGGCCCCTGCACCCCGCCGCCCGAGGACGAGGTGCGCCGCGAGATGGCGGCGCTCGCCGCGCTCGGCGGCCGGTTCGTCTTCCTCGACGACCCCCTCTACCCGCCGCTGCTCGCCCGTCTGCCGGATGCGCCGCCGGTCCTCGCCGTGCTCGGGGATGCGGGGCTGCTCGCCGCCCCGGCGGTGGCGCTGGTCGGCGCGCGCAACGCCTCCGCCGCCGGGCGGCGCATCGCCGAGCGTCTGGCCGAGGACCTCGCGGCGAAGGGGCTGACCGTCGTCTCGGGCCTCGCGCGCGGCATCGACACGGCGGCGCATGAGGGTGCGCTGCGCGGCGGCGGGACGATCGCCGTCCTCCCCGGCGGGGTGGATCTGCCCTATCCGCCCGAGAATGCCGCGCTTGCGCAGCGGATCGCCGCGCGCGGGGCGGTCATCAGCGAGGCCCCGCTCGGCACCGCCCCGCTCAACCGCCATTTCCCGAAGCGCAACCGTATCGTGGC
>Ga0272446_1007610_pt1 | contig 10702 bp, 9 predicted proteins | sample YNPCB0061_FD_194587 | JGI IMG/M metagenome (GOLD analysis project Ga0272446, IMG submission 194587) | Hot spring microbial mat communities from Yellowstone National Park, WY, United States - YNP-CB-006-1 | ecosystem: Environmental > Aquatic > Thermal springs > Hot (42-90C) > Sediment | place...
TTTCATCAGCAAAGATGCGTTTGAAACCAAAATCGGTTAAGATATTGATGTATCTGGAAATCATTGATACAAAAATAAGATTTATTAGTGAATTATCCGTCAGGGTAGGCTGTTTTGTGCGTGCTGTACTGCGTTAGGCATGCGGAGGGCATGCGTTAGCATGGTGCAACGCACCGAAGCGATAGCGTAGCCCGTAGCACGCCGACTGCGAAGCAGGAACGCCCAAAAAATGATATTCACACAAGGTAAAAAGAAAAACTTAAAATCGTTAAAACACTTTGGCTATCCACTCAATCAGGTCGCGCTCATGCGGGAGAGAGGCTTTTTTTCGGGTCATTTCATTGCCCAAACAACTGAATGCTATCCATTCTCCTGTTTTGGGACTATGATAGTATCCCGAAAAAGTTTCTACACCATAAATACTCCCTGTTTTTGCATACGTTCTGCCATTGAGATAAGGACTGTACAAACGGTCATAAGCCGTTCCACAAACACCAGGAACAGAAAACGTCTTTAAGTATTCCTCAAAATATGGCTTATGATACATGTATTCCAACACTCTTATCATCAGTTCAGGACTGATTTTATTGCAATGAGAAAGTCCGCTGCCATCTGCAAGGTCAAAGTATTGTGTGCCTGTGGCTTGTTCAACAAAATGCCTAAAACAAATCATACTATTGGTATAGTTGCCCTTACCGCCTATTTCTGCCCCTACTTTCAAGAAAAAGGCATCTGCATACATATTATTGCTGTTGTTATTTACAGGATAAAGGAGTTGAAAAATATTTTTGGAATTATGGACATACAAAGTATCTGTACCTGATTTGGAGAAATCTGCGATTTCATAGCTTGGAATGCCCCAGCCTTTGATTTTTATCCCTTTTTTCTGCCATGTATCTGTAACCGCATCTAAAAAATACTGCGTAGGATTACAAACCGCAAAATCATCTTCATACTTGCCATGTAAAATGCCGATATTTCCTTTGACCACAAACTTGTAAGAATTAGGTTCTCGAGATACTTTTATCTGCGTCCAAGTACCTCCTGTGGTTATACACTCATTTCTAATGAGAACGTGTTTGGTTTTGGGGTATGTTTCAATATATGCATATTTATTGATTTTTGTAGGAATAACCCGTATAGTTACCTGATTGTCATTAAAAGAAAAGGCTTTATTTTCTGTATTCCACCATTCATGGGCAAAACTGGGATATTCTCTGTCAGGTTTAGGAAATTCAATATCTATCAGACTGTCATCAGCGATAACAGAACCGTTAATCGTATGAATACCTCTTGCTTTAAGGGTATCTGCCCACTGTTCAAAAACCGCAAAAGGATTGTTGTCGTATAATCTTCCTGAAAAAGAAGGGTCGCCACTGCCTACAATAATCAAATTACCATGTAAAATGCTGTCTTTAATGTATCCTTCTACTAAAAGGGGAGTTTTGAAACAAAAATCCTTGCCCAAATATGCCAAAGCACTGGCAGAAGTAAGTACTTTAAGATTGGAAGCAGGTTTGAATAGTTCTTCTGCATTCAACTCGTATAGTGTTTCTTTATGGGTAAGAGAATATACCTTTATCCCAAAAACACCTTGTGGATTAAGTGATTTAAGTACTCTTAATTTTTGTTCTATTCCTCTTTTCAGTTGTTCCTTGGCGTTTTTTCTTTTAGTAAGGCTGTCTGTATTTTGGGCTATAAGACCCAAACAGAAAATGAGGTTAAATACAACTATATTCCATAGTACTTTCATCAGGACAAAGATAGAAAACAATTTTTAAGCAAAAAAGCAGATTTAGCCCAAAAGCTAAATCTGCAACGAATAAAGTACACCTTATTAAGGTCTTTTTTAGAAGTTTGCTCTTAAAGCAAGATACAGATTCCTGCCCGGTGCAGAAATACCTGATGCAAAATGCCTGTAATGAGTATCTAATATGTTTTCTAAACCTGCTTGCAGATTTACGTATTTATACACCTGATATTGGGTGCGTATATTGAGCGTAAACCATGCGGGCATGCCCTGTGAGGTAGCATATTGTAAGTTATCCTCACCGCTGGTGCTGTAATCTCTGAGTAGTTTAGGTCCGTTGAATAAAGTAAAGAACTCTCCTTTAAACTTGTTAAGGTTTAACTGAAAACCTGCTCTGCCATACACAGGAGGAATGTGGTCAAGTGGTCTTTCTTTTTCTCCTGCTTTTTGTGGACGCACTCTGCCATACGTGTACGTAACTGTTCCGAATACAGAAAATACTTTTGTAATATCTCCCGCAACTGTAAATGAACCCCCATACAAATAAGCCTCATTTTTATTTTGATTGGCTTGTACCTGACTTAACACTCCATCATAAACAATAGAATCTTGTCCATTAAATTTGAATTTGTCTGCTACAATAGCGTTGTCAAAAATGGTGTAGAAAGTTACCAAATTCAGTTTTACTTTATCGTTATCAAACGTTTTTTGAATACCGAGTTCTGCGTTGTAAGTATATTCAGGTTTCAAGTCGGGGTTTGGTACAATAACTAATTTTTGTGTAGGGTTACTATCAAATACTTTACCTAAATCATCTACGTTAGGAGAGCGGAAGCCTGAAGAGAATAACGTAGAAATACGCAGGGATTTAATCGGTTTATAGATAACCCCAATATTACCCGTTAAAGCACTATTTTTTTGTGTTGCGGTTTTGAAAGGGAATTTCATTATGCTGTCTTTGTCATCAAATCGGGCATTCAAATCAATGTATGAAAAACGCAATCCTGCATTAGTAACCAATTTATCACTGATTTCCCATGCGTGAGTAGCATACAACGCCATGCTTGTAACGGTAGAACCGCCATCAGGGTAGCGTGTGCTTGCAGGGCTTTCCGCATTATTGGTGATATTCACTCTTTTCGCTTTTGATGCTACTGTGTTATGTGTACCTTCCAGACCATAACGTACCTCATGTTTTTCTATTTTTTTCACCAAGTCTGCGTTCAAAGCTATTACGTTCACATTTTCAATACGGGAGGTTTTGTTATTGTTTTTGAAATTACGGGTATGGCGGCTTTCTTCTATATCTTGATAGGATAAAATAACCCTTGCCTGGTCATAAGCAATGTTTTTATTGGATAAACTCAAAGTATAAGCACCTAATAAACGTTTTTGAGGTCCGTAATACCATTCTGCGAAGCGAGGGTTACCATTACTTGCTATTTCAGACAAACGGTCATAACGAGGTACATCAGTAGAATTGGAATACTGAAAGTTTAACAAGTGAGAAACTGCACTGTTTTGGTCAAAACGGATTTTTTGCGTTAAATCATATTGTTTGTATGCAGAACCGATTTGTATATTGAAATCGTCATTTTTAAGGGCAGTATCTTTTCCGTCCATACGGGTTTGGTACACAAGACGTTTGCCCCAATCTCCATGAAAAGGATTGCGTATATTTCCCATACGCATATCACCAAAGTCAGAGAAAGTAAAGCTGGTCAGGGAAGCAAATTTTTTGAACCCTAGATTAAAATCCAAATGCCCTGTTTTTTCCTGATTTGCCGTAGAATATCGTGTAAAGGCATTCCCTTTCACAAGCATTTTATCATCAGGGCTTAGTACAGGTTTGCGGGAGTAAAAGTGCATTACCCCGCCGAGGGCATCGCTACCATACACCACAGAACCAGGTCCAAAAACGACTTCTACCCGTTCAAGCATATTTTGGTCTACGGTAATGATATTTTGCAGATGCCCTGACCTGTAAATGGGATTATTCATGCGAATACCATCTACGACTAATAAAACCCTGCTGGCTTCAAAACCCCGTAATACGGGACTACTACCGCCTTGTTGGCTTTTCTGCACGAATACTCCCCCTGTTTGCATGAGTAAATCTCCTGTATTTTGGCTGTTTGCGGTTCTGATAACCTCATCACTGATAACCATAATAGGTTGTGCCACGTCAGATTTTTTCTCTTCAAATTTACTTGCAGAAATGACCACTTCGTTCAAATCCATTGTGGATTGAATGAGTTTTACTTCATTATTTTGTTCTTTCAGGGTTTGTGCGGAGAGCGTTAAAGTTTGGTAGCCTGCCAAAATAAAGGTCAAATCTCCATTGCCCAAAGAACTGATGTCTGCTTGTCCTTTGACATTAGTAGTAGCAGATGTAGTTCTGTCTGCATTTGTGATAATCACATTTTCCAATGCGCGTAATGTTTGCGCATCTTTTACAGTTACGATATTTTGTGCGTGAAGGCACACAGCCATAAGCCACGCTATGACGAAATACGATTTTTTCATATTTTATTTATGTAAGAATTAAGTTTTTTTGATTTTTTGAATGATAATTTAAGATGTATTGCATTTGGGCGTGCCCCTTGCTGCGCAAGGGTCGGTGCTTTCCGCACTATGCTATCGCTTCGGTGCTTCGCACAAGCCTAACGGCTTTGCTCCAAGCACCTCACGCATATACGTACCCGTATGAAATAATCAAAGCTTTTTTATGCCACGAGCAAAGTAATGATGACAACATGTGTGATGAAAATGCCCGCAATCAAGGCATTTTGCTATAGTTTGTTATCTTTCAGGCGGAGGAGTAGGCAAAGTTAAAAAAGTATTCAGCGTATTCAATACGCTATCTTTACAACCAAAAACAGAAATAAAATAAACGTAAAACACGTACTTAATTTGAGAGATGTATATTTCTTTCCATTCAAACTTCAAACTAAATGTATGTTGTCCTGATTTTTCCTGATTTTGTTCTACTGAATCAGCAAGATTTTTACGAAGTTTTGCTTCTTTTTTATCAGGGTAAGCAATAATGTGATATGCACCTTCTTTTTCTGATAAATTTACAATGTCGTACCATTCCCCTTGCCATACAAATTCTTTTTTATTGATGCGTACAAATGCTTTATCTGTAACAGGTATAGTGAGGTGTTTCAAATGCTTTTCTTTCTTATGCTTTAATGCGTAATCTACTGTACTATGATGTGTACCCAACTGAAATACAGCAAGTACTGTATGAATAATGATATAGAATACCCATACAGATAAGATGCCCCATGCTATACTTGTTGAACATTTTTTAAGCATTGGGAAGCAAATATAAATCATTTATAGTGTAAGTTGCAAAATTATTTGTATGTAGTTTTCAAATTTAAAGGCGTAAATTTGCTTTTTGAACATGGAAAGGTATTCTTCTAACTTTTTGCATTTGTACATTATCCGCCATGCAGAAACGGATTTAAATAAGCAGGGTATTATTCAGGGTGGCGGGGTTGACAGTGATATTAACGAACATGGTAGATGGCAGGCGGAGAGATTCTACGAACATTATAAGCATATTTCCTTTGATGCGGTGTATTGCTCTGCTTTGAAAAGAACTCAACAAACCGTGCAAAAATTCATAGAAAAATCGCCTTGGGTAGAATTCTTACCTGATTTGAATGAGATTTCATGGGGAAAATTAGAAGGTAAACCTGCCACAGAAGCCCAAAGAATAGAATATCAAAAACTGATTACAGCTTGGCAGAGTGGTAATACAGAAGCCAAAATAGAAGGGGGTGAGAGTGCGCTATCTGTTCAGCACCGATTAAAAAAAGCACTTAAAAAAATTCATTATAATCATGCCAAAGGCAATATCCTGATATGTACACATGGGCGTACTTTGCGTATTTTGCTTTGCACGTTGTTCAATTACGATTTGGGCAAAATGGATTTGTTTTTTACACATGGTAATACTTGTGTCAATCAGGTTATTTATACAGGGAGTGCATATATTGCGGTTAAAATCAATGATACTACACATTTGAAATAAATTATTGATGAGATTATTTGATTTTTTGGCGTGTCCCTTGCTTCGCAAGGGTCGGGCTATACGCTGATAAAAACGTGGTATGCCACGTCTGTACTTCACAGGCTACCCCTGTTGCGGGCTTTCCGCTGCTATCCCTCACGCAGGTACGCGCGTACATACACACTACGTACCTGCGTTAGGCATGCGTAGGGCATGCGTGCAAGCACGCATGGTGCGTCCAGCACCGAAGCGATAGCGCAGCCCGCAGCACGCCGACTGCGCCGCGTAGCAAGCAGGAACGCCCATAAATAATTTACATTTTTATACAAGTTTATACAATATAAGTATTTTATCAAAATCAAAAGTGAAAGTATTCAGGTTTTGTATAACTTTGCAGGCGTAATGTTGTCTTTTTCATCACAAACCAATTTCTATCAAGGTAAAGTAAGAGATGTGTATGCAGTGGGCGAGGATTATTTGGTCATTGTAGCCAGTAACCGTATCTCTGCTTTTGACCATATTTTGCGTCAACAAATTCCTTACAAAGGTCAAGTATTGAATCAAACTGCGGCGTATTTTTTAGAAAAAACCAAAAATATAGTTCCTAATCATTATCTGGGCAGTCCTGCACCTAACGTTACCGTAGGTATTCGTTGCACGCCGTTTCCTGTTGAAATTGTGGTAAGAGGATATTTAGCGGGGCATGCATGGAGAGAGTACAAGGCAGGAAAAAGAATCCTCTCAGGAGTATCTTTACCCGAAGGAATGAAACAAAATGATAAATTCCCTGAACCCATTATTACACCTACGACTAAATCTACTATCGGACATGATATTGACATAAGTGCAGAGGAAATCCTGAAATCAGGCTTGGTAGAAGATTTTGAATGGGTACAAATTCAAGATTATGCGCTTAAACTGTTTGAAAAAGGTACACAAATGGCACAGGAAAGAGGCTTAATTTTGGTGGATACAAAATATGAATTTGGTGCAGACAAAAACGGCAATATTCTGCTCATAGATGAAGTGCATACCCCTGATTCTTCCCGCTACTTTATGGCAGAAAGCTATTATGAAAGACAGGAGCAAGGTCTGCCCCAAATTCAGCTTTCCAAAGAGTTTGTACGGGAGTGGCTTATAAAGCATAATTTTCAGGGATTAGAAGGACAGGTTTTGCCTGACTTGCCTTCTGATTTTGTGCAGGAAATAAGCAAAAAATATATTGACCTGTACGAAAAAGTTACAGGAAACACCTTTGTACCTGCGGATTATTCCGAAGAAGTTACCCAAAATTTAGTAGAAAATTTTTTATCTGCTTTATAGTTTAAGATATGGATAAATTCAAAAGTTTGTTAAAGCAGTATTACCAGAAATGGCGGACTTTTCAGGAAAAGAAACCTATACTTGCCGCACTCATTTTGCATGGAGGAGGTGTCGTAGTAGGTAGCTTTTTAATATTGTGGTCAGTATTCAATGTTTTTATGCCTATATATACCCGACATGGTAAAAGTAAAGAAATTCCTAATGTAGTTAAGAAAAAGTTTGCGGAAGCCGTAGAAGAATTGGAGAGCAAAGGTCTTACGATACGTTTAGACTCAGTGTATGATGAAAAACGCCCTCCATTAGTGGTTTTAGACCAGTATCCTAAGGGAGGGTATACTTATAAGAAAAGTAACCGAGAAGTGATTGTTACCTACAATATGAGCAAACCACCCTTGATAGAACTACCTGACTTAAAAGGAAAATCATTGGATATTGTAAAAGAACAAATGAAAAGTCTTAAACTGAATATCGGTAATATATCCTATATTCCGTATCCTTACAGTGTATTTATTGAGTACCAGTATAAGGGAAAAACAATGTCTGCGGGTAAAAAAATTCAACAAGGGGAAACGTTAGATATAGTAATGGGTAGTGGTCAGTGTAATAAAATGCTTACGCCTGTATTTACAGGACTTACTCTCAAAGAAGCTATCCGAAAGGCAGAACAATACGGTTTGGAGTATGAAGTAGATTCCAGCAAATACATTCAGTATGCACCGATAGGTAAGGTACATAGTCAATCCCCGGGTATCAGAGACTCGGTATGTAAAGGCGACAGGGTGATATTTGTATTGACAAGCTACAAGAAAAAGAAAAAATAAACATAGACAAATAAAATGATATGACAACATCAACAGGTTGGTTGAATACCACCAAATATGGTATTTTTATCGGGATTATTGTGGTGTATGTATTTGGAATGTTCATAGATGTAATGGACACAGATGCGGCACAATATGCCTCTATTGCAAGAGAAATGATAGAAACAGGAAATTATCTTCATTTTAAGCACAGATTTGGTGATTATTTGGATAAACCCCCCCTGCTTTTTTGGCTGTCTGCGGTAAGTATGAAAATCTTTGGTATCAGTAATTTTGCCTATAAACTGCCTTCTGTACTTGTTGGGCTATTGTGCATTTATTCTGTGTATCGTTTGATGAAAATATGGTACAATGAAGAAATTGCGTATTGGTCTGCGTTGATATTAGCCAGCAGTCAGACTTTCTTTCTTATACAAAATGATATTCGCACAGATACCTTGCAAATCGGTTTTACCCTTTTTGCATTGTGGCAATTGGTAGCGGTAGAAAAAACAAAAAAATGGAAGTACATTGTGGGTGCGGGCGTGGGCATAGGTTTTGGCATGTTAGCCAAAGGACCTATGAGTTTGATGTTACCCATATTAGCTTTGGGCAGTGATGTATTGCGGAAAATGGAATGGAAGCGGATTTTTAACTGGCGCTGGTTAGTGGTATTAGGTATAGCAGGTATAATGCTTATTCCTATGCTTATTGCACAACATGATATGTACGGTATGAAAGCTATTCGGTTCTTTTTCTGGTCGCAGAGCTTTGGAAGACTTACGGGAGAAAGCCCATGGAAAAATGACGCTGGGTACTTCTTTTTGTTGCATTCTTATTTATGGGCATTCGCTCCCTGGACAGTATTGTGGGTATACGCATATATAAAAGAAACTTTGGGTTTAGCTAAAAAACAAACAGAATATGTAATATGGGGTAGTTTTACTTTTGTTTTTATTGCGTTATCTTTTTCAAATTACAAGTTACCCCATTACATCTATATTGTTGTGCCACTCGGCGCAATGCTTACTGCTAAACACATCATACCTAACAAAGACAAGATAAAAAAATTCATAGCCATTTCTCAATATACGATGAATTATGTAATTTTTGCATTCATATTTATCTTATTAGCTTGGATTTTTCCTGCACCATGGTGGTGGTTTGCAATAAGCATTATTTTTTTTGTAGTTGTGCAGTATTTACAATGGGTAAAAAAACAAATCTTGATAAGTAGTATTTTTAGTATCATAACTTTACACATTATAGCAAGTTTATATGTTTATCCCATCTTATTAAGATACCAAAGTACGCATGAAATAGCCAATTATGTTCATAAAAATATGCCTAAAAATTACACTTTTGCCACTTATTCATTTGGTAATCATTCTTTGGATTTTTATACCAATCAAATAGTACCTTTCATAGGTTTTCGTGGGCAGTTAGAAAAGGAAGTGTTACAAGGTAAAAAAATTTGGTTGTACATGAAAGAAGAAGATGTACCACATATTGAGGAGGTATCAACTATTAGCGTTAGACCCATATATAAAAATACTTATTTTATGGTAGCCAATATGTCATTAGATTTTATCCTTCCTCATACCCGTACCAAGCAGTTAGAAAAAAGATGTATCGTTGAAGTAACAGCAAAGTCAAAATTATGAACGAAATATAAAAATACGTGTTATATCAAATAACAATTATTGTATGTCAGATAGTATTTACTCTATTACACTGAGGAATAAAAAAGGAGAGGAAATACCTTTATCCATATATGAAGGCAAGGTGGTTATGATAGTTAATATCGCTACCCGATGCGGATTTGCCCCACAATTGAAAAAATTGGAGAAAATATATCAGAAATATAAAGACAAAGGATTTGTGGTTATAGGTATTCCTACTGATGATTTTGCCAAACAAAACCCCGAAGATGATGAACAAACGGCGTCTATTTGTGAAATAAATTATGGAGTAAGTTTTCCGATATATAGTAAAACCCATGCAAAAGGCATAAACAAGCACTCTTTATTCAAATATCTTACAAGTAAGTCAAAGAATGGAAAATTTTGTTACCCAATATTATGGAATTATCAAAAGTATTTGATAGACAAACAAGGTAAAGTAAGACATCTGTATTTTACTGTTTTTTCTCCTGATAGTTTTGTGGTAGAAAATCATATAAAAAAATTATTAGCAGAATAGTTTTATGTTAAGTTCAAAAATTATTATTATACAATAACTGATGTTGCTTAGATGTATTTTTTGGGCGTTCCTGCTTGCTGCGCGGCGCAGTCGGCGTGCTACGGGCTACGCTATCGCTTCGGAGACGCCGCATGCGGCGTCTCTACTACGTACCCTCCGCATGCCTAACGCAAAAGAAGTGTTTTTTTGAGTTGTAGGGCTATCCCACCCACCCGCCCACGGGTGAAAATGAGGTAAAAAACACTTCTTTTTATTTCTATCATGCGTATTTTTACGAGGGCGGGGGCGAAGCCCAGTGATGTTTAATTCTACATAAATTTGTATATTTGCAGTTTTTTTTAGCAAATAAAACTTGATTATTGATGTCTTATTTAGTGAATTTATTGAACATTGTGCGCAGCACCCTACTCGGTATGTTGTTCTGATTTTGAAAAAACGTACTTCAAAAAAAGAACTTAACATTACTGGGGGGCGAAGCCCCAGTGATGTTTAATTCTACATAAATTTGTATATTTGCAGTTTTTTTTAGCAAATAAAACTTGATTATTGATATCTTATTTAGTGAATTTATTGAACATTGTGCGCAGCACCCTACTCGGTATG
>Ga0272446_1007611_pt1 | contig 10701 bp, 11 predicted proteins | sample YNPCB0061_FD_194587 | JGI IMG/M metagenome (GOLD analysis project Ga0272446, IMG submission 194587) | Hot spring microbial mat communities from Yellowstone National Park, WY, United States - YNP-CB-006-1 | ecosystem: Environmental > Aquatic > Thermal springs > Hot (42-90C) > Sediment | place...
TGCCACTGCGCTCCAATAAAATCAATATAGTAAAATTGTGAAAACGGCTTCTATGCACATTTGTTCATTAAAAAGGGATAATTTGGTAAACTTGGGTTAACCCCCGTTTCGGACAGGTAAGCACATGGTGAGGCTGAATCGATGTATTTATTGATAGTTAGGCCTGCGTCAAAAAGTTGGCGTATGCCTACGCGATTGTAGTGGTTGGAGTGATACTTAAGACAGGTTTAGGCATTGATATCTCAAGGGATTTTAGGGTAGAGAGGAGATTTTCCGTCGGTTCGTGGCGCTGAAAAAATCGAAAATTGGGGGTCAGACATTCGGTGACCTGGAGGGTGCCCAGGTCGTCCCGAATCCGCTTCCAGGGAAGCAGGCACTGCCGTTCGGTGACCCGGGCCAATAGGAGGGCCAGGACGCAGATTTTGATATGAGCCTCGATCCGTGACGGTAGCCAGTGGTACATGGCCGTCAGCTTGATCTGGGTGGATTTCAGGGTGCGGAAACAGCGCTCGATGACCAGGAGCCCTTGGTAGCCGGAGGCGGCGTCTTCCAGGGTGATGGTGTCATCGTTGGTGATCAGCACCCATTTGCCGTCAGGGCGAGCTGCTTCCCGGACCGCTTGGCGGTTAATGGCCAGGCGGTTGGTTGCCGCCTCGATCTTGAGATACCGGCGATAGCGACCCGAGGCCAATAGATCGATGGCTCAGCGGGCCGTAGCCTTTATGACTACAAATCCGGAGGGCAAGAGAATGGTAACAGGGAAGTTATGCGGTGAGATTTCCAGAACCGCAAATCGTGGCTGCACTGGTATGCCATACTTGTACTTTTTTTCTTCTGGAAGATTTCCTGCCTGCCTTGTATAATTTGTGTAAACCTCGGAAAGGAGGGATCGACAACATGAAAAAATTGGTGATTCTGGGGCATGGCACCGGTGGCACCATCGTAGCCACCAAAATGCGGCACCTGTTGTCCGACCGGGACTGGCAGATCACGGTCATCGACCAGGACTGGCAGCACCACTACCAACCCGGCTGGCTCTTCATCCCCTTTGGCATTTATACTAAGGAGGATTGCGTCAAGCCCAAGACCAAATTTGTCCCGTCGGGGGTGAATTTTGTTCTGGACGAAATCCTGGGGGTGGATCCGGAGAAAAAGCAGGTAAAGACCAAGCAATATACCTTTTCCTATGACTGGCTGGTCATCGCTACCGGCTGCCGGATCGTCCCGGAAGAGGTGGAGGGTATGGCCGGAGAGGGCTGGGGCCGGGAAATTCACAATTTCTATACCCTGGACGGCGCCTTGGCCCTGCGGGAAAAGATGAAGTATTTTGACAAGGGCCGGGTGGTCTTGAACATCGCCGAGCTGCCCTTTAAGTGTCCGGTGGCCCCCCTGGAATTCGTCTTCATGGCCGATTGGTTCTTCACGGTCAACGGCGTCCGGGATAACGTGGAGATTGAGTTGGTCACCCCCCTGCCCGGGGCCTTTACCAAGCCCAAGGCCGCGGAAATCCTGGGGCAGATCTGCGAAGAGAAGAATATCAAGGTGACCACCAATTTTCAGCTGTCGGGGGTGGATCCGGAAAAACGGATCATTACCGCGTACGACTGCCGGGAGGTGAACTATGACCTGTTGGTGGCCATCCCGCCGAACTTCGGGGCCAAATATATTTTGGACAGCGACATGGGCGACCCCATGGGCTATATTGACACTGACAACAACACCCTGAAGTCCAAGAAGTTTGAGCGCGTCTATGTTGTCGGCGATGCGGCCAACCTGCCCACCTCCAAGGCCGGTTCGGTGGCCCATTATGAGTCCGACATCCTGACGGATAATCTGATGCGGGAGATCGACGGCCAGCCGCCCCGACCGGCCTATGACGGCCATGCCACCTGCTATGTGGTCACCGGCTTTGAGAAGGGGACGCTGTTGGATTTCAACTTCAAGATCGAGCCGCTGCCGGGCAAATTCCCCTTTCCTGGCCTGGGCCCCTTTGATCTGTTGGGCGTGAGCTTCACCAACTATGTGGGTAAAATGATGTTCCGCTGGGTCTATTACAATCTGATGCTGAAGGGGAGCGAACTGCCTTTGGAGACCCAATTTGTGCTGGCCGGCAAGGTGCGGGGCATCCTTTCCCCTGACCTTGAGCTGCCCTTGCGGCAAAGGAGTCGGACATGTCCGGTGAAGAGCTGATCCTGGAGCGTCTGGCCAAAATTGAAGCGAAGTTGGACCGTCTGGAGGCCCTGGAGCAGCGCCTGGAGGAGTTCGCCCGGCCCTGGGACAGCGTGGCAGATTTAGGCCGGGATGCCGGCCTGCTGGTAGGTCCGGCGGCCAAACTCCTGACCGAGGAGTTGGCCGAAGTAGAGACCGGCTTCCAGCTGGAGGATATCCTGGTCCTCCTGAAGCGTCTCCTGTTAAGCTTCCGGCATCTCACCTACGCCTTGGAGCAGTTGGAAAATATCATCGATCTCTGGCGGGATCTGGAGCCCATGCTGCGCCTGGCTGTCCCCCACCTCATTGACAAGCTGGATGAATTGGAGCAGCAGGGCATCTTTCGCATCAATAAGGCCATGCTCGGCATGTATGCCAAGCTGGCCGCCACCTATACGGCCGAGGATATCGACGCCATCGGCGACGGCTTTGTGCGCATGCACGGACTGATCAAGAAACTGGCGGAGCCGGCAATGATTGATTTCCTGGAGCGGCTGAGCAGCCTGCCGGCCAGCATCAATCTGGACGAGGCCAAGCCCACCGGTCCGGTAGGGCTGATGTTCCGGATGATGAACAGGGACGCCCGGCGGGGTCTGGGCGTGGCCGTGGAGATGACCAAGGCCTTGGGCCGCCTGCCGGAAATAAAGGGACATGATTGAGAAGGCATGGCCACCTGCCGGGTGGGGACCAGAAACCGGTATCGTCCTTGCCCCGGCACGGCGGTCATGATATGGTATCAGGCAGGGCGCCGGGCTGGAGGGATAGCGGAACAGGTTTCCGGTTTCCAGTTTCCGGTTTCCGGAAAAAACTTTTTATTCGATGGGGCAGGCCGTGCCCGCCGTTGGATTGTTTTAGCCCCCAAGATTGCGATGGCCCCCGATTTTAGGGAGATGAATACCATCCGAGCCACGAGCGTCAGCGAGTGGTCCATCGCCCCCCGCTTGCGGGGGGCGATGACTGGGGTGAGAGAGTCAAGACATAAAATATAGAGACAAACGGTCAACCCTTGTCCGTTTTTTTCGGCTCACGGCTCCCGGCTCACGGACGACATTTTCATGGTTCGCGGGTGAGTTTTATAACTCGTGGTAATTCCTATCTTAAGAATTCTCGGTGATTCTCCAAGAATTGCCCCCGGCTCTGGGTATTGGATCAGGGTTGACGGTTCAGGGTTTATTTAGGCAATTCGCTTCTTTAGGAATTATCTCCGGAATCGGCTCGAGGAGTGCTGGCCACCGGCCCTCCTGGCAGGCAATCTCAGCCGGTTCCCTGCTAAAGGCATGATGTCAGAAAAAGAAAGGCCGGCCCTGTTCATCCCGCCGGCGGTCCACCGCCTCATCGACCTGGCTTTGGAAGAGGATATCGGCCCGGGGGATATGACCACTCGGACGACCATTGCTCCCGAGGTCATGGCCGAGGCCCATATCCGGGCCAAGGAAGGGCTCATCGTGGCCGGCCTGCCGGTGGCCGCGGCGGTCTTTGCCCGCCTGGACGGCGGCGTGGCTTTTGCCCCGCAGGTGCCGGACGGCGAGCTGGTGGCGGCAAAAACCGTCCTGGCCACGGTCACCGGCCCCGCGGCCCTGCTCCTTCTGGGGGAGCGGGTGGCCCTGAATTTCCTCATGCGCCTGTCGGGCATCGCCACCTGGACCAGGCGCTTTGTCATGACCGTGCAGCCCCATCCGGCCCGCATCGTCGACACCCGCAAGACCACGCCAGGTTGGCGGGTGTTGGAGAAATACGCCGTTCGGCTGGGCGGCGGCGCCAACCACCGCTTCGGCCTCTTTGACGGCATTCTCATCAAAGACAACCACATCGCTGCCGCGGGGGGCATCACCCCGGCAATCCAACGGGCCCGCCAAGGCGCGCCCCATACCCTGAAAATCGAAGTGGAAGTCCAGGACTTGGCCGGTCTGCAAGAGGCCATCGCCGCGAGGGCGGATATCGTCCTGCTGGATAACATGGACGAAGCCACCCTGGCCCAGGCGGTCCAACAGGCCGCGGGGCGGGTGCTTCTGGAGGCCTCGGGCGGCATGAGCCTGGAGCGGGTGGCGCGGGTGGCCGCCACCGGCGTCGATTTCATCTCGGTGGGCGCCCTCACCCACAGCGCCCCGGCGGTGGACATCCACATGAAGATCGTCAAGACGTGGGCGGCGGCGGAGCCAATGCCTGAGCCCGCTTAGTGGCGGCCTCCACGGCAGCCATCACCAACCCCCGAAACCCCCCCTGTTCCAAAACGTGCAGGCCGGTTATAGTAGTGCCGGCCGGCGAGGTCACCATATCCTTTAGACTGCCGGGGTGTTCCCGGGTTTCCAGGTAAAGGCGGGCCGCCCCCAGGATGGTCTGCGCGGCCAATAACAGGGCCGTGGCCCGGGGCAGACCCATCTTGACGCCGCCGTCGGCCAGGGCCTCCAGCATGACAAAGACATAGGCCGGGCCGCTGCCGCTCAGGCCGGTGACCGCGTCCAGGAGATGTTCCGGCACCGTCACCGTCAGGCCGACGGCCTCAAAGAGCTGTTGCGCCAAAGCCAGATCCCCCGGCCGACAATGCGGCCCCGCCGCCAGCGCCGCCATGCCGGCCTGGACTAAAGTAGGGGTATTGGGCATCACCCGGATGAGCCGGGCTCCAGGCAGCTGCTCGGCCAGGAATTGCAAAGGTACACCTGCGACAATGGAGATGACCAGCTTGGCGGCACCAACCTCCGGGCGGATTTCTGCCAGGACAGCGGGCAGGATCTGCGGTTTGACTGCCAGGAGCAGGATCGCCGCCTGCGCCGCCACCTCCCGATTTGTGCCGACCGGCAGGCCGAATTCTCCGGCAACCTCCTGGAGACGACGGTCGTCGGCATCGGCGATCAGCAGGCCCCCCGGCTCAACGAGACCCGACTCCAGCCATCCCCTCAACAGGGCTGCCCCCATGTTGCCGACACCAATAATCCCTATTGTCTGCTTCTCGATCATTATTTCCTCCCCATGGCCGGCCTTAAGTGCGCAGACGTGCAGGACCGCCCTTGGCAGCTGCCAAAGGCGCCGGTCAGCGGCACCCCGCCCTCCTGAAAAAAATTTTCCTTGGTTATCCCCCGGCCAGCTTCGGGCAGGTTAGGTTACCGGCCGCGCCAAACCGTATATTCTGAAAATTCCTTTGAAAACCGGGGATTGTTTGCTGGGTGGCCTCAGGCGCCACATAAAGCTTGACGGGCTCCCGGCTTTTCCATTAAGATGTTTCAGCGGGTGCGCAAAGCCCTGCTCAAGCCGAATCCAGGCAGTTCGACCCACACACCTGACAACCGGAAAGCCTCTATGCCATTCGTCGTTGCCATCATCAATCAAAAGGGCGGAACCGGCAAGACCACCACGACTATCAATCTGGGGGCCGGTCTGGCCTATCAGGGCCATCGGACCTTGCTGGTGGACATGGATCCCCAGGGACATACCAGTTTGGGGATCGGCATTGATCCAGACTCTTTTACCGAGTCCATGGCCGAGGTTATGACCATCCCCCGCAAAGATATTGAAGATGTGGTGTTGGCCACCTATATTCGCGGTCTGTTTGTGGCGCCCAGCCACATTAAATTAGCCCGAGCCGCAGAATTGCTCTATTCCCGCATGTATCGGGAGACCATCCTCTACCAGGCGCTCCTCAACACCAACTATGATTATATCCTGATCGACTGCCCGCCGGCTTTGGGCGTCCTGACCACCAACTCCCTCTACGTTGCAGATTTTATTATTATTCCCTGTCAGATGTCACGATATTCCCTGGATGGCTTGGCCGATTTGCTCACCACCATTGAAGAGGTAAAAAATATCAGCATCGAAGACCTCTTCCAGGAAGATTTCTTCCGGATCCTGCTCACCATGTACGACCGGCGCAACCGGATCACCAATGAATTTATCATGGAACAGCTAAAACCCTACCTGGAAAAGACGTTTGGCGCGATAATAATGAAAAACGAGGCCTTGAATCAGGCCCAGATAGCCCAGAAAGCGGTTTTCGATTATGATCACAGCAGTACTGGGGCGAGAGATTACTATCTTTTGACCCAAGAATTTCTCAATCTATGTCAAAAAAGAGTAAGTTCGCCGGAAAAAAGACAAAGCTTGCGAAACATGCCCTAACCCAGGCGTTGGAGCAGGAGCAGTCCGAAAACCCTGCCGCCGTCTCAGCTCCAACGGCCCTCAGAACCCTGGCGCAGGCCCTGGAAAGTCTGCGTCAAGATCAACTGCCCATCTATCCCCCCCTTTTTACCGACCACCCACCGACCGGCGACCCCGAGGTGGCTGCCAGCCAACAATATCTGGCTGTCATCAAAGAACTGGAAGACATTCGGGAGAGCCTGCGGGCGCCGGGGGTGCCGCGCCGCCGCCAGCTTGAGCCCAGGGCCGGAACCTTGCTTGCTCCGGACATCATTTCCTATGCCCTCCAGATTATTGGCCACACCCTGCGGGAAATCCGCAACCTGATGAGTAGTTCTTAGTTTCCGGTTTCCAGAAAGAGAGAATATGGTGGGCAATGCCCACCTTACAGAGGCTCCCTCGCCCCCCGCTGGCAGGGCGGAAAGCACTGGCCGAGCCACGAGCGTCAGCGAGTGGTCAATTGTGTATGTCAAGTCCGGCAAGTTGGTCACGGCTTTTTTAGCTGCGTTTCCTACCTTTTCTCCCGGGCAGGCATAGTCAGAGCCGCGGCCAAGGCACCGGGCTGCTGGTTTGCTGGCCTTATGGCAGCCAAGGCGCCAAAAGCGGCGGTGGCTCTTGCTTAACTCCAGCGAAAAATATTCTGACCACTGACCATTGACAAGCAACCACCGACCACTGGCCGTTGGTGGCTGGCCTCATTTGTCCGCCAGGATAAAAATCCATTGCCACCCTGCTGTGCAAAGCTGTTCTTTCCGATACAATAATGGCGCAGAAGGAAATCCGCTCAAGGAGGCTGTCCATGCGTGCGTTGGCTATTTCCGGCTCCCCCCGCCCAGAAGGCAATACCTGGCAGCTGCTGCAGGTGGCCCTGGAGGTCCTGGCTGCTGAGGGGTTTCAGACCGAATTTATCTCGCTGCATAATAAGGCCATTCACCCCTGTCTGGCCTGCGGCACCTGCCAGAAAAAGCAGAATCAGTGCGTCCAGGAGGATGATTTCCAGGAGATCCTGGCAAGCATGCATCTGGCTGATGTCTTGCTGGTCGGTTCCCCGGTCTATTTCGGGTCGGCGACGCCCAACCTCATGGCCCTGCTGGACCGGGCCGGCTACATCGCCCGCTACGGCGACAACCGCTTTTTTCGGAAAGTGGGCGCTCCCCTTGTCGTGGCCCGCCGGGCCGGAGTGAACTTCACCTACGCTCAACTCTTATTCTTCTTCATGATCATGGGGATGATCGTTCCCGGCTCCACCTATTGGCCCATTGCTTACGGTTTAAAACCAGGAGATGCCTTGGAGGACCGCGAAGGGGTGGAGACGGTCAAGAACCTGGCCAAAAATCTGGCCTGGGTGGCCAAAAAACTCCGGTAGCATTTGCCAAAAAATGTTATACTAGCAAATTGTTTGGATGCAAGTCGGTACTCGGCAAACTCGGCAACGCACTTTTTCACACCCCCAAGTGCGTGTCTTTCTTGGCAATCAGTGGCTCAAGAGTGGCGCCGGACGGCGGTCGATTCAGTAAAGTAGGAAGCATGAAGACGTTACCAACCATCGGTATCAAGGATGCAAAAAGAGAGATTATTTTTGTCCAGGGGGGGATGGGCATCGGCATTTCCCTGGCACCCCTGGCCCGGGCCGTCGCCCGGCGGGGTGGCATTGGCACCATCTCCAGCGCCGGTTTAGCCACCATCGTCAGTAAGCGTTTGGGCCGCAAAGTCAGTGACCGGGAAGCCGCGGCTCTTGAAGTTGCCGAAGCCAAAAGCGGGGGCGGCTGCATCGCCATCAATATCATGGTGGCCCTGCACCAGGCCTTTACCGATTCCATTTTAGGAGCCCTGGACGGCAAGGTGGACGCCATTATCCTGGGGGCGGGTCTGCCCACCAACCTTCCCGAAGAGTTGGCCGTCGCTGACGTGGCCCTCATCCCCATCGTTTCTTCGGTCAAGGCCCTGCGCATTATCCAGCGGCGCTGGCAGGAGCGCCTCCACCGGCCGCCTGACGCCGTCGTCCTGGAAGGACCTTTGGCCGGCGGTCATCTGGGCTTTTCTCCCAATGACGTTGACAAAGAGGATTTCCGACTGGAAAAACTTTTCGGCCCGGTGAAGGATTTTGCCCGGAAAAACGGCGATTATCCGGTCATCGTCGCCGGGGGCATCTATTACCACGACGATATCGTCCGCTGGGTCAATGAGTTCGGCGCCGATGGGGTGCAAATGGGCACCCGCTTCGCCGCCACCCACGAGAGCGGCGCTTCGCCGGCCTTCAAAGAGGCCATCATCAACTGCCGGGCAGAGGACATCATCGTCGCCAAAAAACCCGGCTCACCCTGCGGCCTGCCCTTCCGTATCATCAAAACCTCCCCCGGCTATCAGACAGCTCTCCAAAAAACCCGGCCCCCCAAGTGCAACCGGGGACTGGTCCTGCGCAAAGACGAAGCCGGCAAATTTACGGTCTGCTCGGCCAAAGACTCCTATGACAGCTTCTGCATCTGCAATGTCCTGCTGAGCGCCCATGGTTTTACGGACAAAGAAGAGCCCATTTTTACCATCGGCGGCCGCGGCCATCTGGTGGACCGGATCCTTTCGGTGGATGAACTGATGGATGAGTTGCTGGGGCTGAATGGTCTCCTGCGACGGTAACAGGCAAGCAAAGAACAGTTGCAGGAAAAAAACAGGGCGGGCCCGGCGGCTCGCCCTGTTCGCTTCTTTCGGCGCCATGCTGCTGCTGGCCGCAGTCTCCCTTTATTTCGGGAAAGAGGGCCGGATGGCCGCCAGGACCTCGGGGATGATGTCCGACCAGCCGAAGGGCATGAAGTGAATGCCCTGGCACATGGGGGCGATCTCCTTGAGGAGGTCGATGGTCATGGCCGTGGCCTTCTTCTTGTAATCGGCCTTGGGAACGCTGGCCATCTCCTGGATCCAGGCCTCGGGCACGGTGATGCCGGTGACGTTGTCGTTGATAAACTTGGCCATACTTGGCGACTTGATCACTACCATGCCGAACATGACCGGCACGCCCAGCTTTTCCACCTTTTTCATGAAGACTTCGAATTTTTTCGGCTCATAGACCGGCTGGGTCTGGAAGAATTTGCAGCCCGCAGCGACCTTTTTCTCCATCTTCATAATCTGCAGGTCCAACGGCTCGAAGTTGGGGTTGGCCGCGGCCCCCAAAGCCAGGTTGGTGGCCTGGGAGAGTTTATTGCCCATCATATCGTGACCGGCGTTGAGGCCGGCGGCGATCTTCAGCATCTGCACCGAGTCGATATCAAAGACCGGTTTGGCGGATTTATGGTCGCCGATCTTGATGTGGTCGCCAGTGAGGCAGAGGACGTTGTCAATGCCCAGGGTGCAGGCGGCCAGGAGATCGGACTGGATGGCCAGCCGGTTGCGGTCCCGGCAGGTGATCTGGAAGATGGGCTCCAGGCCGAACTGTTTGGTCAGGACCGAAGCGGCCAGGGCGCCCAGGCGCATGGCCGCCCCCTGGTTGTCGGTGATATTGACGGCATGGACATGGTCTTTAATATTGAGGGCCTCCTGGATATAATCCGGCGGCGGGCCGCCGTTGAGCCGGGAGCAGCCCTTCACCGGCCCCACCTCGCCGGTGATGACGAAGGTCTTTTGCTGGAAGAGCTCGGTGAGTTTCATGCACACCTCCCCTCTTTGATGTAGAGCACCCGGGGTTTGGCCATCTTGCTGTAGTCTTTGGGTTCCATATACCGTTTCAGCCGGTCCAGTTCACCCAGCGCCGCCATGCGGTTGTAAATCAAAACCCAGGCGCAGTCCCGGTTGGGGTCCACTTCGCACTTGCCGTTTTCCGAGCCGCCGCAGGGGCCGTTCAACAGGCTTTTGGCGCATTTGGTCACCGGGCAGATGCCGCCCGTCTCGTTGAGGATACATTGGCCGCATTCCTGACATTGTTCCATGGCCATGACTCCCGGGACCACCATATCCATGTGGCCCACGGAGTCCAAGCCCACCTTGACGGGGATGGTGAGGCCCAGTTCCTCGGTGGTCTGGCGGGCGATCTGCACGGCGCCGCCGCAGCCCAGGACGAGCATGGCGTCGGCCGCGGCAATCTGAGCCTGGCAGGGGGTGAGAAAATTGCGGGAGTGCATGATGTTGCAGGTGCGCTCGGGGCTCACCTCGACGGTAATCTCTTTGCCGTGTTTTCTTAATTCTTCGGCCAGTTGCTGGACCTGCTCCAAACCGCCGGTCATACAGACCTTGGCGCAGCCATCGCAGCCCACCACGGCGATCTTGTTGTAGCCGGCCAGGGCCTGGAGGATTTCCTCCAGAGGTTTTTTCGTCGTACCAATCATCTAAGTCTCCTTAACAACCGGGAGAAATTGCTCGCCGGGGCTTTTCTGT
>Ga0272446_1007612_pt1 | contig 10700 bp, 3 predicted proteins | sample YNPCB0061_FD_194587 | JGI IMG/M metagenome (GOLD analysis project Ga0272446, IMG submission 194587) | Hot spring microbial mat communities from Yellowstone National Park, WY, United States - YNP-CB-006-1 | ecosystem: Environmental > Aquatic > Thermal springs > Hot (42-90C) > Sediment | place...
GTAGAAGGTAATCCAGCCAATTGTGTTCAGCATCCAGAACATGGCCAGGTAGAAGGCGTCCCACGCAGAGATGTCGCAGGTGCCGCCCCGACCGGGACCGTCGCAAGGGAAGCTATAGCCGAAGTCTTTTTTATCCGGCATCAGCTTGGAACCACGGGCATCCAGAGCGCCCTTAACCAGGATCAGGGTAGTAACGTGCAGACCCAGCGCGATCGCGTGGTGTACCAGGAAGTCACCCGGTCCGATGGTCAGGAACAGAGAATTGGTACCCGCATTGACAGCATCCAGCCAACCAGGCAACCAGACATTACCGTGATTGGGGAACGCGGTGTAGGCAACACTATCTGGATTCGACAGCAGAGTGTCAAAGCCATAGAGCAGCTTGCCGTGAGCCGCCTGAATCCACTGAGCAAAAACCGGCTCAATCAGGATCTGCTTTTCAGGGGTGCCAAAGGCAACCACTGTGTCGTTGTGAACATACAGCCCCAGGGTATGGAAGCCCAGGAAGAGGGAAACCCAGCTCAGGTGAGAAATCAGGGCTTCTTTATGCTCCAGCATCCGGGCCAGCACATTGTTCTTATTTGCGTCGGGGTCATAGTCCCGCACAAAGAAGATAGCGCCGTGGGCAAAAGCCCCAACCATCAGGAAGCCAGCGATGTACTGGTGATGGGTGTAAAGCGCTGCCTGCGTGGTGTAGTCCTTGGCAATGAAGGCGTAGGACGGCAGGGAGTACATGTGCTGCGCCACCAGGGAGGTCACCACACCCAGGCAAGCCAGGTGCCAACCCAACTGGAAGTGCAGCGAGTTGTTGTAGGTGTCATAGATGCCCTTATGGCCTTCTCCCAGCATGCCGCCAAACGGCGTACCTTTGGGGGGATTGTGGGCTTCTTGAATCTCTTTGATGCTGTGACCGATACCGAAGTTGGTCCGATACATGTGACCCGCAACGATAAACAGAACCGCGATCGCGAGATGGTGGTGGGCAATATCTGTTAGCCAAAGAGCTTCCGTCTGAGGATGGAAACCACCCAGGAAGGTCAGGATAGCAGTCCCAGCCCCCTGGGCTGTACCAAACACATGCTGAGCCGTATCAGGATTCTCAGCATAAACTCCCCAGTTACCTGTGAAGAATGGCGCCAGACCAGCCGGGTGGGGCATGACAGACAGGAAGTTATCCCAACCAACATGCTGACCACGGGCTTCAGGAATTGCCACGTGAACCAGGTGACCCGTCCAAGCCAGAGAGCTGACACCGAACAGACCAGCCAGGTGGTGGTTCAGGCGGGATTCAGCATTCTTAAACCAGGCCAAGCTGGGGCGAAACTTGGGTTGCAGGTGCAACCAACCCGCAAACAGGAACAGGGCAGACAGGAGCAGCAGGAAGATGGAACCTGTGTACAGGTCGCCAACCGTGCGCATGCCGATGGTGTACCACCAGTGATAGACACCGGAATAAGAGATGTCTACCGGATAGGAGGCGCCAGCCTGAGTGAAAGCCTCAACCGCGGGTTGACCGAATTGGGGGTCCCAAATCGCGTGGGCGATGGGACGGACATTCAGTGGATCTTTAATCCACTGTTCAAAGTTGCCTTGCCACGCTACGTGGAACAGGTGACCAGAGGCCCAGAGAAAGATGATAGCGATATGACCAAAGTGAGAGGCAAAAATCTTTTGGTAAAGATTGTCCTCGGTCATGCCATCGTGACTTTCGAAGTCGTGGGCTGTGGCAATCCCGTACCAAATCCGGCGAGTTGTCGGATCCTGTGCGAGGTCTTGGCTAAATGATGGAAATTTAGTCGCCATAACTTTCTTCGTTCTCCTCGCGCTCTAGCCAAGTGCAAGTGTACGAGCCAGGAAGAATGCCCAGGTGGTCACAATTCCTCCCAGAAGGTAGTGAGCGACCCCAACAGCCCGACCCTGAACAATGCTCAGTGCGCGGGGTTGAATTGCTGGGGCAACTTTCAGCTTATTATGCGCCCACACAATCGACTCGATCAACTCCTGCCAGTAGCCGCGGCCGCTGAACAGGAACATCAGACTGAATGCCCAAACGAAGTGAGCACCCAGGAACAACAAGCCGTAAGCGGACAAAGCTGAACCGTAGGAGTTAATCACCTGAGATGCCTGAGCCCACAGGAAGTCACGCAGCCAACCATTGATAGTGATTGCGCTTTGGGCGAAATTGCCGCCCGCAATGTGTGCCACAGAGCCATCTGGATTGACGGTTCCCCAAACATCCGACTGCATCTTCCAACTGAAGTGGAAAATGACCACCGAAATGCAGTTGTACATCCAGAACAGACCCAGGAAAACATGGTCCCAACCAGAAACCTGGCAGGTGCCACCCCGTCCGGGACCGTCACAGGGGAAGCGGAAGCCTAGATTTGCCTTGTCTGGAATCAGACGAGAGCTGCGAGCAAACAACACACCCTTCAGCAGGATCAGCACAGTGACGTGGATTGTGAAGGCATGAATGTGGTGTACCAGGAAGTCTGCGGTACCCAGAGCGATCGGCATCATGGCAACTTTGCCGCCAACCGCCACCAGATCGCCGCCAAAGGCAACACTGACAGAGCTAAGTGCATTCGGAGCTGTATTGCCAGGAGCCAGGGTGTGCAGATGCTGCACCCATTGGGCAAAAACAGGCTGCAATTGAATGCCAGTATCGGAGAACATATCCTGGGGCCGACCAAAGGCACGCATCGTATCGTTGTGAATATACAGACCGAAGCTATGGAAGCCCAGGAAGATACAAACCCAGTTCAGATGGGAAATAACCGCGTCACGGTGACGGATTATCCGATCGAGAACGTTGTTATAGTTCACTGCCGGATCATAGTCCCGCACCATAAAGATGGCGGCGTGAGCAGCGGCACCGACAATCAGGAAACCACCGATCCACATGTGATGGGTAAACAATGAAAGCTGGGTTGCATAATCCGTCGCCAGGTACGGATAGGGCGGCATGGCATACATGTGTTGAGCCACGATGATGCTCAAGGAGCCCATGCCAGCCAGGTTCCAGGCCAGCTCAATGTGCCAGGAAGTCGTAAAGGTCTCATAGATCCCTTTGTGGCCATCGCCAGTGAAGGGGCCTTTGTGAGCTTCATAGATTTCCTTCATGCTGTGACCGATGCCCCAGTTCGTGCGGTACATGTGACCAGCAACAATGAACAGGACTGCGATCGCCAGATGGTGATGGGCCTGGTCAGACAGCCATAGACTGCCGGTAACTGGGTTCAGCCCACCCTTAAAGGTCAAGAAGTCAGAGTACTCAGCCCAGTTCAGAGTGAAGAAGGGAGTGAGTCCTTTCGCAAAGCTGGGATAGAGATCTGCCATCAATTTAGAGTTCAGAATGAACTCGTGGGGCAGAGGGATGTCCTTAGGAGCAACTCCGGAGTCCAGCAGTTTATTAATTGGCAGCGATACGTGGATTTGGTGACCAGCCCAACCTAAGGAACCACAGCCGAGCAATCCGGCCAAGTGGTGGTTCAGCATGGACTCTGCGTTCTGGAACCACTCCAACTTAGGAGCTGCCTTGTGATAGTGGAACCAGCCAGCAAACAGCATGAGAGCTGCCATCACCAATGCACCAATTGCGGTGACATAAAGCTGATAGCTATTTGTAAAGCCAGCAGCCCTCCACAGATAGAAAAATCCAGAGGTAATCTGGATCCCGTGGAAACCGCCACCAACATCAGCATTCAAAATCTCTTGACCAACAATCGGCCAAACGACCTGAGCACTGGGTTTAATGCCAGTGGGGTTTGTCAGCCAAGCTTCATAATTTGAAAACTTAGCGCCGTGGAAATACATACCACTGAGCCAGATGAAAATCACAGCCAAGTGGCCGAAGTGGGCGCTGAAGATCTTTCGGGATACGTCTTCTAAGTCGCTAGTATGGCTATCGAAATCGTGAGCGTCCGCGTGAAGATTCCAAATCCAGGTGGTGGTTTTGGGCCCTCTCGCCAGAGTGCGGTCGAAATGGCCCGGTTTAGCCCACTTCTCAAATGAAGTGGCAACCGGATCCTTATCGACAACAACCTTCACTTTAGCTTCACGCTCCCGTGGGGTAGTTGTCATTGAGACTCTCCTCTCTCTAGACAAGGAACGAGGACTGTCCATTACAGACGCAGGTAGAACTCTGAAACTGTTGCCTTGCCCTGGTGGGCTACCGCTAGTGAGCTTTGGAAATCTAAGGAATAAGTCCTGAATTCACCAGACGAAAAAACAACCAGAGTCAAAGAATCAAACCGTCATGGAGTTGTCAGAACGATAAGAATGTTCAGCTAACTCAATGAACGTCTGCAAGGATTCTCATCGTGACATTATAGGACTTGACCCTACCCCACCTGGAGGCAGTTAACAATAATTCAAAAACCGCCAAGACCGTATGCCGTCTGGGTTGCGAATCAGGCCAAAAGATTTAAAGTCAAGAGGTATAGTCATTAAGTTTACAAAGCTAAATAATACGAAATTGTAATGATTGTCGCTGTAATTGACCTGGATCATCAGGTATTCATGTTTTTCTATTGCGTTGATAGAAAAGATCCTGGTATTCCAAATAACTTTTGTTAATTTTGAATTTTTTGTCTCGCTTTGGTGTTTCTGGGTGGCCTGTGGTGGAAGGGTTCGCTGTCTGAGGATCCAGTTTGTTCGAGGATCTGGTTTAATGGTGAGCTCTTTCGGGGTTGGTTGTCCTGAAACAGGTTCCTGAGAGGGTGTCGTCCAGGTTCGATTGCTGCTATTTCTCAACGCATTTGCAGCGGATCCACGAATCAACCGATGGCATTCGTTCTTGTATCGGCGCCTGGTTGAACAAGGTGCGGCGGAACCCCTGCTGGAAAAGCATTACAGGTATTACCACATACCTCATGCCAGTGAGAAACGCTATATATCTATACATCTATATATTTTATAAAAATGTAAAGAAATGAATAGAGGTGGTTGTGCTGCCTACTGCATTGTCGGTTTATTCAGGTGAGTTTGCGAGAGACGGTGTCTCTGCTTTTCCGGTGGAGTTGCTATCCCTCCTTCCTGGTTAAAAAGCTATGCGTCTGCCGTAGGATTGCTATAGTTCCCTATGGACAGTTTGGGCCACACATTAAGCAGGAGTTGGTCTGGTGCTCGGAAAGATTTGCTGGCGGGCCTTTGGTCGGTATCTCCCCTGGAGAGAAATCCAAGCGGTAAGTGCGATAATTCTGGTCCTTTGCTTCACCCTTTATCCTTTAAATGATTCTTTTGCTGCACCGGTTAAGGGGCGAGCAGACTCATCTAAAGCCCTGGTTAAGTCAGGTGGAAAGCTGGCTGAAGCCGCTCCGCCAGAAGTTATCCAGGAATTGCGTAAGGCTCTTGATGAGTATCAGCCCCAGGTTTCGATCCTGTCGCCAAAGCCCAACGAAGTCTTATCGGATAACACGGTTGCGGTTCGGTTTCAAGTGAAGGATTTGCCAATTTTTAAAGATCCCGGTTTGGAACTAGGGCCCCATCTCCATGTGTTTCTAGACAACGAGCCCTATCGGCCGGTTTATGACCTGAATCAGCCGCTCGTTTTTGATAACCTGGCGCCCGGCACTCATACACTGCGTGTTTTTGCATCTCGCCCCTGGCACGAAAGCTTTAAAAATGAGGGAGCCTACGCCCAACTGACGTTTCATGTGTTTACCAAGACTGGGGAAAATAGCCCTGATGTCAACCTGCCGCTGTTGACCTATAGCCGTCCCCAGGGAGCCTATGGGGCTGAGCCGATCCTGCTAGATTTTTACTTGACGAATGCACCGCTGCATTTAGTGGCTCAGGAAACCAACCAGGATGATATCGCTGATTGGCGTATCCGGGTAACGATCAACGGCAATAGTTTTGTCCTGGATCGTTGGCAACCAGTTTATCTAAAAGGTTTTCAGCCCGGTAAAAATTGGGTTCAGCTTGAATTTCTAGATGAAAAGGGCAACCCACTCAACAATGTTTTTAACAATACGGTGCGGGTGATTACCTACGAACCGGGTGGTAAGGATGGACTTTCCCGGTTGATGCGAGGGGATCTGACACTGACAGAGGCCCGTGGAATTGTTGATCCCACTTACCAGCCACCTGTGCCGGAGCCGCAGCCGACCAAATTGCCAGAGGTTAGTCCCAGTCCTGCTGTTTCTCCCCAAGTGTCTCCTACACCTGCTCCCGTTATTGTGCGGGAGAAACCAGCGCCTGTTGTTGTCCCTGCTCCTATTCCAGTTCCCAGCGTTCCTGTTCAACCTGTGATTCCAGTGGTGCCTCCGGTTGTCAAGGAAGTGCCAACCCCTGCGCCAACCGTACTGCCAACGGTGGAGAAGCAGAGGGAATCTACGAAGAAAGGTCCAGCAGGCTGGTTACAGAAGTTCCGCAAACCTCAACAACCGGCTGAGTCCCGCCCTGCCCCCCTTGAATCGCCTCCGCCTGCCAGCCCTGAACTGGCACCTATCGCTCAACCGGAGCCTGATCGCACTAAAGCGCCAACTGCTGTGCCAACGGTGATTCCAGAGGCCAAGCCTGTGACTGTTCCGACCACTGCTCCGATCGCTAAACCGGAATCGCCCTTGAGTAAAGCGATGAACCGATTCCGGCGATCGGCTGAAACGCCTACCCAGCCTCAGGCTGCTCCCCCAGCTAAGACGCCTCAGGTAGAAGCAGTGAAGCAAGCATTACCTAAAGCCGCTGCACCTAAGCTCGATCCTGCCAAGGTAGAAGTAGAGGTGGTCCAAGAAAAAGCAGCACCCAAGGTGATCCAACCTAAGCCAGTGGCTCCTGTCTTAGAAAAGTCGCAGCTACCTAAGCCTAGTCCCTCTCCGGCAACGGTTCTGACGCCGAGTCAGCCGGCTCCTGCACCAGTAGCAGTTCCCAGTGCGGCTCCAGCGGCCCAACCTGCTTCACCCTTTAGCCAGGCACGAGAGCGGTTCCGGCGCTCTTTGCCCCAACTGCCCAAACCGGCGGAGTCGGCAGCTAAGGACACAAAGCAGGTCCCAGCCGAGCCAGTGTTCAGGCAGCAGCCAGCGCCCAAACCGGCGGAGCGTCAGCCGGTGGCACCGGCAATTCCCGTGGCCAAGCCATCTACTGCTCCGGTGCCGCAGCCTTCGCCTCCAGCCTCCAGTCGGCCAGGGGCAGAACCGTTCCGGGCTCCCACGCCTAGGGCTGTGGAAACTCAACCGATCCAAACTCGGCCACAACCTCGATCAGGTGTGCAACCCACGCCGACAGTCACCCCTAAGCCGACGGTCACGCCGACGCCGACGGTCACTCCCAAACCAGGGGTGATGACGCCGGGGCCAGTCAATCCAGAAGAAAGCCAAACGGAACCGGATCAGCCGGTTTCAGAACCGATCCGATCCAATCCCTTTAGCAAAGCGTTTAAGCAGTTCCGGCAAGCCTTACCGACACCCCCAGCCCAATCTGCTGGATCGTCTGCGGTGACACCTGTGCCGGTCAAACCAGCGCCAACGGCCCAACCTAAACCCGAACCCACCATTCCGGCATCGGTTAAACCCGAGGTTCGACAGATTCCTGAGGAGACGCCGGAGTTGACCCAGCCGTCGGCCCCATCTCTCTATCGGCGGGTTAATCAACCCCGTTCATCGGTGGATCCGGTGCCATCGACTGGGGCTGAGTGAGGGATAGACCGTCTTGAGCCTGGACATCGCTAGAAACTGGGACAGAGTAAATCTGTCCAAATTCTGTCCAAATTCTGGCAGAATTGTGGCACGATACAGTACCCTTGTACTTGGCTGGTGGTGAAAACTTGCCAGTCTAAAGTTGTTCGTCGCTGGGAAGCAGTGCCATGATTTGGTCTACGAATGCCTGGTGATCGACGACGGGTTTGGAGATGTAGCCATCTGCACCGCTTTCCTGGAGATATCGTTCGCGATCGCCCTGCATGGCATGGGCGGTAACCAGAATGATGGGTAAGTTGGCCGTGTTGGGATCACCCTTCAACATCTGGGTGATTTTGATGCCGTCCACTGCTTTACCCTGGTAGATGCTGCGGGAAAGGGAGACGTCCATCAGAATGATATCGGCCTCCTGCTGGTGGGCGATTTGCATCACTTCTTCTACATTTTCGGTATGCTTGACCGACAGTCCACCCCGTTTGGTCAGTATTTTGGAAAAAACCCGTGCATTGATCGGATCATCTTCCACAATCAAAACGGTTTTCATAGCGCGTTCCTATTGATGACGACCAGGCATGTCAACCATTCAAAACCAGGGGCTGACGAACACCATCAGGCTGGAGGTTGTCTCCATGCTAATCAGCGACAGATTTAGAATACACAATTCTTCTGTGAAATCCACATTGGCACACGGGTGCGAGGAAGGGGGATCATGGCTAAACAACTGAACATGCTCTCGGCGGGTCAGGTGATTACGACTGCCCTGCATACGGAGATGCAACAGTCCTATCTGGAATACGCCATGAGTGTGATTGTCGGGCGGGCCTTGCCCGACGTGCGGGACGGTTTAAAGCCCGTGCATCGTCGCATCCTCTACGCCATGCATGAGTTGGGCCTGACTCCTGATCGGCCGTACCGTAAGTGTGCCAGGGTGGTGGGGGATGTGCTGGGTAAGTATCATCCCCACGGTGACCAGGCGGTTTACGATGCCTTGGTGCGGATGGTACAGAGCTTTTCCAGTCGTTATCCCCTGCTGGACGGCCATGGCAACTTTGGTTCTGTAGACGATGATCCGCCCGCTGCCATGCGATATACCGAGACCCGCCTGGCAACGGTGGGGAACGAGTCCTTGCTGGGCGAAATTGGGGAAGCCACGGTTGATTTCATCGGTAACTTCGATAACTCCCAGCAGGAGCCGACGGTGTTGCCGGCCCAACTGCCCATGCTGCTGCTGAATGGCAGTTCCGGGATTGCGGTTGGCATGGCGACCAATATTCCACCCCACAATCTGGGGGAAGTCGTAGACGGGCTGATTGCTCTGATCGACACGCCGAATCTGTCTGATGAGCGACTGCTGGAGCTGATCCCCGGCCCTGATTTCCCCACAGGCGGCGAAATTGTCGATACCGATGGGATTCGCGAAGCCTATCTCACGGGCAAGGGCAGTATTCCCGTGCGGGGGATTACCCACATTGAGGAAATTCAGGCGGGTCGAGGCCGTCATCGCCGACCAGCCATTGTGATCACCGAGTTGCCCTATCAGGTGAATAAAGCAGCCTGGATTGAGAAGGTGGCCGAGTTGGTTGCCCAGGGCCGACTTGAGGGCATTGCTGATATTCGGGATGAAAGCGATCGCGATGGCATCCGGGTGGTGATCGAATTGCGGCGGGAGACCCATCCCCAGAAGATCCTCAGCTTCCTTTATCGCCAGACCGCCCTGCAGAATAACTTTGGTGTCATCATGCTGGCGCTGGACAATGGCCAACCCCGGCAAATGCCGCTGCGAGAACTGCTGCAACGCTTCCTGAACTTCCGGGAGGAAACCCTGACCCGGCGGTATCGCCACGAGTTGAACCAGGCGGAAGGACGGGCCCATGTGGTAGAGGGTTTGATTACGGCGTTAAACCATCTGGACGAAATTATCAATATCCTGCGTCAGGCTCCGGATGGCAGTACGGCCAAAGCCAATTTCAAGGAGCGTTTCGGCTTTAGCGATCGCCAGGCTGATGCCATTCTCGCTATGCCTCTGCGGCGGTTGACTGGCATGGAGCGGCAAAACCTGCAAACCGAATTTGATGAGCTGAACACTCGCATGCAGGAACTGCACCGCTTGCTGGATGATCGGCGGGAACTGCTGAAGTCTTTGAAAAAAGATCTGCGGGCGCTGAAGAAAAAATTTGGCGATGCCCGCCGCACCCGCATCGCCGCCAGTCATCCAGAGTTGCCGAGTGGTGAGGCTGCCAAGGGAACGGCTGAAGCGGAGATGACGCCCGATATGTTTGCCACTTTGCCCCTGGAAATTGAGGAAGAAGTCGAAGACACGGTGCTGGAACTGACCCAGCGGGGCTATGTCCGCCGGATTTCGCCCAAAACTTTTCAACGCCAAACCCGCCATCGGGCTGGCAATGGCCTGGGAAATGGAACCATTCTTCCCTTGGAAGATATGGATGACTTTGTGGTGAAGACCCTGGTCACCCAGACGGATCGGGATTTGGTGGTGCTGATGCGTAGTGGCAAAGCCTACTCAGTACGGGTTGGTGATATCTCCCTGGCCAGCGGGCGATCGCGGGGGGTGCCCCTGGTGACCCTGTTGCCAGCAGCGGCCCAGGCTGATCCGGGGGGTGTGGTGGGATATTTCCTGATGCCTGTGGAACCGGGAGATACCCATCTGTTGATGTTGACCCAGCAGGGCCGGATCAAGCGCCTGCCGATCGCCGAATTGACCGATTTGACTGGGCGGGGGCTGACGGTGCTGAAATTTAAGGAAGATGACCAGTTGCTCCATGTCTGTCAGGTGACACCGGGTCAAGAGTTGGTGTTGGCAACCAGTGGGGGGCGGCTGTTGCGGCTGGCGATTACCGATGACACCCTGCCCATCCAGAGTCGAATTTCTCAAGGCCAGCGGGCGATGCGTCTGCGGAAACAGGATACGCTGGTTGGCTGTGTCACGCTTTCGGACCAGGCGGATCTGTTGCTGGTGACGGAAGAAGGGTATGCCAAACGGTTGCCAGTTACGGCTTTGCGTCTGTCGATTCCAGGAGAATTAGGCACCCAGGCCCTGCACTT
>Ga0272446_1007614_pt1 | contig 10697 bp, 7 predicted proteins | sample YNPCB0061_FD_194587 | JGI IMG/M metagenome (GOLD analysis project Ga0272446, IMG submission 194587) | Hot spring microbial mat communities from Yellowstone National Park, WY, United States - YNP-CB-006-1 | ecosystem: Environmental > Aquatic > Thermal springs > Hot (42-90C) > Sediment | place...
GAAGATCACTGGCCGACTGGCACGCTTCGCTAAGATTGGTGGGGAGATGATTCCGCTGGAGCGGATCGAAGAAGAGATGAACGCGCTATGCGGCACGGGCGAGCGGCACTTCGTTGTTACCAGCGTGGCCGATCCGCAGCGCGGCGAGCGGATCGTCGTCTTGTACTGCCACTTGCCCGAGGGCATCACCCCGGCGAAGGTCATCGCCGAACTGACTCACCGCGGGCTGCCCAACCTCTGGCTCCCCGACCCGAAAAGCTGCTACCCGGTCGCCGAGTTGCCCACCCTGGCCAGCGGCAAGCTCGACCTGCAAGCGGTCAAGCGACTGGTCGAGCAGACGCTTTGCGGTGAGTCGGCGGCCTAGGCGGCCAGTCGCCGGTCTGAGCGGCAAGCTCGACCTGCACGCGGTCAAGCGATTCGATCAACACGCGGTCAAACGATTCGATCAACACGCGGTCAAGCGATTCGATCAATACTTGGCCAGCGCTGCACTGGGTCCTTTGTCCAGCGGTGCCAGCGCGGCCATCGCCCCGTCAAGCATCATCTTCAACTCGCTGGTGATCGCCAGGAATTGCCAGCCTTCTTCGATGCGTAGCTTAGCCTCCTCGGGGCCGCCGCAGTGGATGCCCGCGGCCACGCCGTATTTCTTGCACGTCTCCAGGATTTTGCGGTAAGCCCGCGTCGTCGCCTCCCCGCTTGGCCCTTTGCCGTCGGCGGTACGCATGCTGGCGGCGAGGTCGTTGGGGCCGACGAAGATCGCGTCGATCCCCGGCACCGAAAAGATCGCGTCGGCCTCCTCGACGGCCTGGATATGCTCGCACTGCAACACCACCAGGATTTCGTCGTTGGCGTGTTGGTAGTAGTCATGGGCGGTGGTGTCGAAGTTCAGCGCATGCAGACTACCGCCCACCGAGCGGTTGCCGCGTGGCGGGTAGAGCATGGCCGCGACCGCGTCGAGCGCCTCCTGGCGGGTGTTGACCATCGGCACGACCACGCCCATCGCCCCATTGTCCAGCACCCGCTTGATGTGATCGTGGCGGTTGGCCGGCACCCGCGCTAGCGGCACCCCGCCCGCATCGGCGATGGCCCCGAACATATGGGTAGCCGTCTCGATATTGACCAGGCTATGCTCAATATCCACGGTCAACCAATCGAAGCCGGCGCGGGCCATGAAACGGGTCGCGGCGAGGCTGCCCAGCGACAGCCAGGTGCCGATGGTCGGTTTCCCTTCACGAAGCAAGCGTTTGATCGGGTTTTGCCGCATGGCGGTTCTCCGGTGGCGGTTCTTCGGTGGCGATTCTTCGGTGGCGACTTTTCAGTAGCGGTCGTCCCGAATCCGGTCGGGTACCTCAGGCGGGTTTCAGTTCGCCCAGGATGGCACCCAGCAGATTGTCTTGCGGGAAGCTGTGGCCGCGGTGTTGGCGGTAGCCCTCGGCGTAGGCGACGCCGCACTCGTGGCCACGACGGCCGCTGTGCTTGCGCATCTCGTCGGCGAAGTCGTCCATGCCGTGATGCTTGATGAGCCATTGACGTTGGCTATGGTGCTGTTGCAACATCTCGGCTTTGGTGTCGATGACGCTGCTAATGTCGATACAGAAGCCGACTGGCACCGGCTGGCCAAACGCATCCTTGCCCTCGACCGGGTCGCAATAGTACAAGTGGGGGATGCGGTCGAGCGGCGGGTGCTGGCGTTGGCCGTGCATGAAGTTGGGGATCGGCGCGGCGAACGCGGCGGCGCGGGCCAACAGACTGGTCATGTCGTGATCGAGGTGATAGTCCCCGGGCGTGTGCGTCAAGATAATCTGCGGGCGTACCGCGCAGAGCAATTCCACAGTCTTGTGCAAGGCCGCGGGCGTGTAGTCCACCAGCAGGTCGCGCTCTTCCAGGCAATGGTAGTGCGCGCCGATGACGGCGGCGGCAGCCGCGCCCTCGCCACGACGAATCCGCGCGATCTCCTCCGGGCCAAGCTCGGCCGAGCCACAGTCGCCCGCCGTCATGGTGGCGATGTGGACCTCCCAGCCGTGTTCGCGTTTGAGTCGAATCAGCGTCCCCGCGCAGAGCATCTCGGCATCGTCGGGGTGCGCCATCAGGGCCAAGACCGTGCGTTGCATGATGCGTTCCTCCAGCAGGGGGGAAGATGGCTCGGCCAACAGGTCCCACGTCGGCACCAGCCAACGACTGGTGGCACGTCAGCACGAGCCATCGTGCGATGAGCAAGGGTATGGGCCGGTCAGGTGCCGTGTTCCCAACTGCTTAGGTAGTTGCGTTGGTCGTCGGTGAGCGTGTCAATGGAAATACCCATCGAGGCCAGCTTCTCCCGGGCGACATACTCTTCCACTTCCACGGGCACCTTGTGGACCCGGGCGTCGAGCTTGCCGCGATTCTTCACGCAGAACTCGGTCGCCAGCGCCTGGGTGGCAAAGCTCATGTCCATCACCGAGGGCGGGTGCCCCTCGGCGGCAGCCAGGTTCACCAGCCGCCCCGAACCGATCACATAGATCTTGCGGCCGTTCTTGAGCCGATATTCCTCGACGTTGGGCCGCACCTCCGTCGGCGAACCGACCGACTCGCTGACCAGCGCGGGCAAGTCGAGTTCGACATCGAAATGACCAGAGTTGCAGACCATCGCCCCGTTCTTCATGGCGATGAAATGCTCGCGGCGGATGATGTGCTTGTTGCCGGTGACGGTGATAAAGACATCGCCCACCAGCGCCGCCTCGGCCATTGGCAGGACGCTGAAGCCGTCCATCGCCGCTTCCAGCGCCCGGATGGGGCTAACCTCGGTGACGATGACCTGCGCCCCCAGCCCCCGGGCACGCTGAGCGACGCCCTTACCGCACCAGCCGTAGCCCGCGACCACTACCTTCTTGCCGGCCAACAGTACGTTGGTGGCCCGGATCACGCCGTCGAGGGTGCTTTGCCCGGTGCCGTAGCGATTATCGAACATATGCTTGGTGTCGGCGTCGTTGACGGCGATGATGGGGAACTTCAACACCCCGTCTTTTTCCATCGCCCGCAGGCGGATAACGCCGGTGGTGGTTTCCTCCATCGACCCCATGATGCCGTTGATGCGGGCTTGCCGCTCGGCGGGGCTGAGTTTCTGCGCCCAGGCACGGACCTGGGGGTGGACATCGTCGAGCCTCTCCAGGGCGACGAAGATCATCGCCGAGACGAGGTCCGCGCCGTCGTCCATCGTGATGTTGGGCGTGAAGTCCAGCGCGGCGACGATATGCTTGTAGTAGGTATCAGTGTCTTCGCCGTGGATCGCGCAGACGTTGGCCCCGAAGTCCTGGACCAGCGACGCGGCCACGTCGTCCTGCGTCGAGAGCGGGTTGGACGCGACCAGCATAATCTCCGCCCCGCCGGCTTGCAGCGTGCGGACGAGGTTGGCCGTCTCGGCGGTGACGTGCAGGCAGCAGGCCATGCGCAGGCCGCTGAGCGGTTTTTCTTTCTCGAAGCGTTCGCGGACGCGGGCCAGGACCGGCATATCCTGGTCGGCCCAGAGAATCCGCTTTTTGCCTTGCACAGCCAGGCGGACGTCCTTGATGTCGTATGCGACGGCGCTGGCAGTGCGCACTGCGGGGATGACAGGGTTCATGCGACTCCTTAGCAATAGGTCAAAGCCGTGCCGCTCTTCCGAAAGCGGCGTGTTGATTCAACTTATCCTACTGAGCCAACCCACCTGCGGCGAGTCGGCCACCAATCCGAAGAACCGCACAGGACCGGGCCACGACCACCAGGCTACGACCACCCCCCGCGTAGGGCAGCGAGCGGTTCGCGCAGCCCGACCAACGCGGGCAACCACGCCGCGTTGCGCCCGGCCATCGCCCACAGGGGCATCAGCCCGCGTTCGAGGATGTGGTTGACCGTGTCCTCGGTCATCGTCGCCTCGGTGGGCGGGACCAACTCACGCTGGCCATCGCGTTGGGCGATAGCCACGGGTAAATCGTCGAGTCGGCCGTGGATAGAGCGCGATAGCCCGTCGCGGCCGACGCGGGCGAACGCCTCGCCGACCGCCACCCCAACGGTCAACGCCCCGCTGCCCCACAGATAATGTTCCGGCTGGTCCGGCTCGTTTTCCTCCAGGGCCAACGCTTCGACCGAGCTACCCTCGCGGCCGTAAGGCACGCGCAACATCAGTCGGGGTAACACCAGCCCCACGCGGGCCGACTCGGGCAGTTGCCGAAGCCCACGCCAGGCTGACGCTGCTCGCTCGTCCGCTGGCTCGGCCACGAAGTCCAGGCTGGCATCGGCGACCACGGCGCAATCGGCTAACTCCGCCAGGAGCATCAGCCGACCGATGAACGCTGCATCCGCTTCGGTCGGAGTGAATGAGTATAGCCCGATGACAAGATCCCAGGGCCGGGCCTGGGCCGACTCCAGGCTGAGTTGGACCCATTGTCGGTACGTCTGGGTCGTTGTCAGGTCGCTGCTGGGCAACAAGTCGTCGGCCAACTCGTCCCGGCTCAGATCGGTGCAGTATAATTTCAAGTGCGTGCCCGTGGGCAACCGCTTGACCAACCAGTACAACCCACGCCAGGCCGCCTCGACCGCCATGAACCGCTCGTGGTGCAGCAGGCAGCGCATCAAGTCCGCGCCCGCCCGTTCCACCAGCCGCACCAACTCAGCGTGGTCGGGCCGCTCTGCGGGCAGGGCGTAGCGGTTGACCACCGCCGCCAGCCAGCGCTGGACATCTGCCGTCAACGGATTGACCGACGCGGGCTGGGGCGATGATGCCCCAATGATCTGATCGAGTAAACCGGCATCGGAAACCGCGGCATTGCCCGCCGCAGCATTCGCGAGCGCGGCGGTGGCGGGGGGCGGTGCGCTTGTCGGCGCGAGGGTCTGACGTACCTCGACGGCGGCTTGCTCGAAGTGTTGCGGCTGGTCGAGCCGATATCGCCAGTCGCGCAACTGGCCGAAAATCGGCACCTGCTGCCAGAGTTGATCGGGGTGAAAATCATCCAGCGAGTGGATGGGCACCAGCAGATCGGACTCGCCCGGACCAAGCCCGGGCAACCGCACGGTCACGCCCGCGTCCGCCAGAACTTCGTCGAAGTTGTCGCGATCCACGAAAATCGGCTTGGGCCAGGGCCGCGGCCGGGGTCTTGGCCCGCCGAAGTCCCCGCTCACCAGAATTCGCATCGGCTCAGCCATCGGTGGTCCCCCTCCGCTGTCGTGGTCAGTGGGTTAGGCTTGCTTGGGCTAGGGGTTCGGGTCGGGCTTGCTGGGGCTACGATCCTTCACCAGCTTGGCCGCGCTGAGCTGCTTGTCGCTAAAATGCTCAGGCGGCAAGTCCGGGTTGAGCCGCACGTCGCGGAAGAAGTATTCGCCGATGAGCTGCCCCTCGCCGTCTACCAGGCGTGTCCCGACTTGCAACCACGTCTGCGTGTCCAGATAGACCGTCACCTGCCGCAGGCCATCCTCTTCGGGCGAGTTGGTGGTCCGATGCAAGACATGGCACGGCCGCTCGCCCAACTCCGCTAGCTTCTGCACGCCCCGGTATTCGACGTGCAGCTCGCCGACTTGCTGCTTCTCTTGCCAGACCTTCAGCGTCCGCTCGGTGGCTGCCCGAAAGCCGAACTTGGTGATCGGGTAGCGGCTCTCCAGCCCGGCGAAGTAGCCTTCCGGGTCCAACTGCACGCGGCGCGGCCAACCGCTCGGCCGCTGGATCAGCATGCGGTTGTTGTGTTGGCCGGCCACATACAACGATACCAGCGCCGACCGCACGCCCTCGCGCCAGCGCATCAACACGCTGTACGGCTCGTTGCGGAAGCTGACCTCGACTAGCTCGGTGGGATGGAGTTGCCGGTTGATCCGCTCGCGCTTGTGCAGCAACGCGGTGAACGAGTGAACCTCGCGGTCGTAGCGGCGGATGGAGGCTTGCAGGGCAGCGACCGCATCGGCCGACTCGCACAGCTTGGCGAACGCTTCGTTGCTGGGCAGGTCGGCCGTCGGCTCGACCAGCGCAGCATCGGGCGTGTCAGGCAACCGCCCGGGCGGGTTAGCGACATACCACCCGGCCACGCCCAACAGCAGCATACCGACGGCCAGTGCAGCCCAACTCGAGCGTCTACAGGAGGGACGACACCGCACGAACCACCTCCGCTCAGGCACGCCCACGACAGCGAGGAGCAACTGAGGTCATGTTGTAATCGGCGCGGCTGCGAGTTTCAAGGGAACCGAGAACAGATCAAGTTGGCATGGACGGGATCAGCCAACGGGTCGAGTCGCCCCAGACGGGGCTTGAGCGCGGTCTAATCGCCCCAGACAGGTCGCCCTAGACGGGGCTTGATGGCAGCTCACCAGTCCGGGCCAAGGGCATCGTCCCAATTCGGCGTGACGCCCGCCCAGAAGGTGGCCTGGGCCATACCCTTGGCCAGCACCCGCACGCTGCCATCGGCCATCGCCGCGAGCATGCCCGCTCGGTGGGGGGTCTGCGGGATGCTCGAATCGCAGTCGGCCACGCGGGGGGCGACCTGGAAGGTCAGTCCGGGGGTCGAAGGAATCGTTTCGTTGGGGAAGCGCACCGGGTAGACATCCTTGACCTCTTGGTCGGCGAAGGTCGGTCGCCGAACCCAGGTCGGCCCGGGCAGATTCAGGTCGGGGTGTACTGGAACCCGTGTTGTCGCTGACATGCCCATATCATATGCGTTGATATAGCCATTACAACGATAGCTATATCGCTCGGCGTAGGCGATGGTGTTGCTCAGCCCATCGGTCACTTCGTTGACTCTCAACTGCTTGGCCGGAAACAGCATCGCGTTGGCGGCGTAGCTGGTGTGGCTCTTGGAGTACAGACCATTTTCTTGGCGGGACGGATCGGCTGGGTTTATCAGGCACTTGATCGGTCCGTAGATATTGAGTCCACCCTGGGTTGGCTTCTCGAACTTGGAACGGTAGGCTTGATAGTGAATCCCCTCTTCGATGTAGGGCAATACGGAAAACAGTGGATTAAGTTCAAGCGGCAATCGGTTGAACCGTCCTTCAAGGGCTGGCAACTCGCCTTGATTTTGCTCAATGAACATTTGCAAAGCCAAGCCGATCTGTCGTAGGTTGTTGCTGCTAGTAGTGCGGTTGGCTGACCGCCTAGCGTTGATGACCCCGACTAACAGCAAGGCGATCAATACCGCCAGGATGGCCACCACGATAAGGACTTCCACCAGGGAGATGCCTCGTCGGCGTTGTCGTTTGCTTGTCATCGTTTAGCTCCACACTCTTCCTTCTGGGTTGGTGATTGTCACAAGCTTGATGAGCCAGGTTACTAACTACTGGTCTTTCGGCAGGAAATAGGGAACCGTGTCACGGACCCTGGATAGAACTTTTTGATGGTCGATATAGTCCATTTCGACTGTGAAATGGCCATCTCCACCGCTAGGTACGATAAAATTCACTGAGAATGGTTCGGTCGTCCCCGGTCTTGGATCGTTACTCTTTATGATCGTGACCGGATAAAATTGGTTTTGATGCTTGACAGTGAAGGTTCTTCCTATGTATTTGTCTTTTTTCCCCAACGTGAGTTTGCCACTAACCTGAATGATATATTGACCATTGCCGAAGGGACTAATCTCAATTTCTGTGATTTTCGCAGTGGTTTGCTCAGCGTTTTGAGCTTGAGTCTCACTAACAAATATAGCTAGCAAACCGATGACAGCACCTAATGCTTTCCTGAATTGAGTGGGCATAAGACACCTGGGTTTAGATCGAAATCGACTTGTTTCCAGTATCTTAGACTGAACGGTACTCGTTTGTCAAGGAACTTTTGCCAAGCTCGCGAATGAGGCGTTGGCCCAGGCCTTGGTTACGGCTCAAACCAGCTCCGATAACGCTTGGCTTGTTCTTCCAGTTGCTCGGCATCGTCGGCGTTTAGCCAGCGTGCCTTCACCAACTCCCGGCAGACCAGCCCTAGCCGTTTGCTGTAGTCGGCAAACGACGGGTAGCGCTCGGCCAGGCTGGGCCGGCTGTCGCCGCTGCGTTGGCGTTCGAGCGCGGTTTTGGCGAAGGGGATGTACGAACCCGTCAGCGCCAGCAACTCGCCATCCCCGCCCCCGGCTTTGCTACGCAGGTTCCAGCCGGTGTAGGTGGCCACCGGCACGGCCACCTCGGGCAGCAACAGACAGCCGAGGTCGTTGCCGCTGGCGTCGCACTGGGGCACCAGCGTGCGAAACTGCCCAAGCTCGCGGGGCGGTTCATGCGTGATGATGCCGCGGGTGGCAAAGTCGGGGCCGAAGTCGAGCCGCTTGGGCGTATGCAGCACGGTCGGGAAGCGCACGCCCGGCACCTTGGGGAAGGCGACCTTCTCGATGGGCACCAGCGTTTGCTTGTCGATGCGCGGGTAGATGCTGGCTGGCGGCTCGATCTGGTTTTGCACCCAGTCATCCAGCGCCACCAGCAGCGCCCGCAGGAACGGGCGGAAGTTGGCCGGGTTGGCGGGGTGGTCGGCGATCTCAGCGCGTTTCGGCGGATAGGCCGCGGGGCCATGCTGCGTGCCGCCGAAGGTGTAGATACGCACGTTCTCGGGGATGGCGGCATCCTTGGTGCCCGCGGGGTCGGTATGCACCAGCGAGCCGGCCCGATGCCAGTATTCCGCCGCGCTGGAGGTGTGGAAAATCTTCGGCACACACTTGGGGTCGTTGGCAGTCAGCATCCCCAAGATGCTGTCGGTGCGGCCGTCCAGTTCACTGGGTCCGTAGGTAAACGGAAACGCATCGCAGTAGAACCGATGTTCGAGGTGCTGCCCGCTGGAGCGGGTCGGCTGGGCAAAGCGATGATTGAACGAGCCAAGCCCGCCCCCCGAGACGTGGATCATCATGCCCTCGAAGACGGGCCGTCCCGCCAGGTCGGCGTTGAAGCCCCGGTACAGGAAGTGCCGCAGCACCCGCCCGCTCTGCGACACGCCAAACGCCAGCGCGCGTTGGATGGTCGGCTGGCCCGCCACCGCCAGCGGGTTGGCTTTGCTGCGGTCGTGCCGCAGGAACGACACCAGGTCCCGGATGGCGGCAAAGCCCACCCCCTGGACAATCGGTCCCTGCCCCTCGTAAATGACCTCGTAGATTTTGCCCGGCTGTAGCCCCCCCTGCACTTTCAAGCGGATCGGCGGCAGCGTACCCGCCACGGCACCTTGCACAGCCGGGATCTCCCCGCGCACCAGCGACCACTGCTCACGCGGGATGGGCTGACGCGGGTCGGTTTCGCGCTCGCGCACCGTCAGCACGGCCTGGCGTTCGCCCCGCTCGGTCGGTGGGTAGGCTCCGTGATTCTCGCGGTAGTTCAGCGGGGCCGATTCCGCCGGCCGATCCGTCATTGTCTCGTAGCGGACCACGCCGCGAATCGGCTGGCCATCCTGCTGGGCAATCGGCGGCTTGAGCAACAGCCGACCATTGCCCGGCAGCAACTCGCCATCCCAGCCCGACCAGACGACCGTATAGCCCGCCCACATCAGCTTGCCATCGCCCAACTCGCCGGGCGCGCCGTTGGGCGGTTGGTTGAAGATGCCCAGGGCCGGGCGGTTGCCCCGGTTGTTGACATCGTAGAGGATCGCCCCGTTGCCGCGTCGCGGGTCGCTGGGCATCAGGATGACCACGTCCGCGCTGTACTCGACCTTGCCGGTGGCATTGCGGGGGGCGTGTTCCAGATCGACGATCACCCGGTTGCGCGGGTGGGCCGGGTCCAAAGCATAGTGAGCAATCCCGGTCAGCTTGACGTAGGAGCCGATCTTGCCGAAATCCATCCCCTCGGCGAACGGCTCCCGGCGCAGGATTTCCAACTTGGTCAATTCGGCATGGCCGGTCGAGGCCAACGCCAGCCATGCCACCCCAACCAACCACATTCGCCCGCTCATGGCCCAGACCCTCGCAACTAATTCAGTGCCACCTCTCGGCTTGGTCTATGGCTCAATCCGGGCGTTTCAAGCAGCCAGCCCGACTCGCCCACCGAACGCCCAGCCAGCCCGACTCGCCCACCGTCCGGCAAGCGATCACGCCCAACCGAGCAGCGCGAGGAAGGCGGAGACGCTGTTGAACAACGAGTGCATCAGGATGGGAGCAAGCAAGCTGCGGGTGCGGTCGGTCAGGTGCCCCAGGGCCAGCCCCAGGAGCAACAGCGGCACCGGGTCGGGCCAAGTGCTGGCGTGGAAGATGGCAAACAGCAGCGAGGCCGCGTAAATCCCCAGCGCCCGCGGCACATCAGCCGCCAGCCGCAACCGCACCACGAGCTGCGCATACGGCAAGGCGGCCAGCAACGCCCCGAGCAGAAAGATCGTGCGCATCCAGCGTTCCGGGCCGGGCAACAGGGCGTTGACCACCGCGCACACCGCCAACACCACTGGGCCACCGAGTAGCCGGGAGGTCGCCCAGCCCTGCACCGCCCCGCGAAAGATCAACTCCTCGATCAATGGCGCGACCAGCAACACCGACAGTAGAAACTCGCCCCACACCGAGGGGTCGTTGCTCTCGCTGACCCGTTGCAGTAGCGGATGGACCACGCGCGGCAGGCCGAGCCAGTCGGTGTGGTAACGGGTGACCGCGTAGTTGACGGCGAAGATCAACGGCGTGGTCGTTAGCCAGACGAGGTAGGCGGCGGAAAGGTGCGTCGCGCTGCGGCCAAGGGCTAAGCCCAAGCGTGCCGGCTCGGTTTGTTGCGCGAAGTGATAGAGGACGACCAGCACCAAGAGCGGCAGGCTCGCCTGCGGCGCGATG
>Ga0272446_1007615_pt1 | contig 10697 bp, 7 predicted proteins | sample YNPCB0061_FD_194587 | JGI IMG/M metagenome (GOLD analysis project Ga0272446, IMG submission 194587) | Hot spring microbial mat communities from Yellowstone National Park, WY, United States - YNP-CB-006-1 | ecosystem: Environmental > Aquatic > Thermal springs > Hot (42-90C) > Sediment | place...
TCCGCGCCCCCCTCGCCGGTCTCGTCGACCTCGCCGCCGCCCTCCGCGACCCCGCCTCGCCGGCCTCGACCTTCCTGCGCGGCCTCGCCGCCGGTGCCCTCGTCGGGGCGGCCATCGCCGGCGCCCGCCGCTGGCGGCGACGCCGGCGCCGCTGAGGGGCGGGCGCGACGGCCGGGGGGCGCGAGCCCGAGCCGCGCCCGACCCGCTTCGATCCGGCCCGCGTCGCCGGACCAGTCCCACCGCTGTCGCCCGGTCGGCAGCGCGCCTCGGCCCGCGAAGCCGGCCCCGGCACCCGGCGGCGCTCCGGTCGGGAAGCCCTTTGGTACCGTTAGGACGATGTCACCGCCAACCCTCGTCCGCGACCCTCGGATCCGCTCGCTCCCGGCGGCCGAGATCCGGCGCCGCTTCGTCGACTTCTTCGTCGCCCGCGGCCACACGTACGTTCCGTCGTCCTCGCTCGTCCCCGCCGGCGACCAGACCCTCCTCTTCACGAACTCGGGGATGGTCCAGTTCAAGGACGTCCTCGTCGGAGCCGAACGGCGACCGTACACCCGGGCGGCGAACTACCAGCGCTGCCTGCGGGTCGCCGGCAAGCACAACGACTTCGAGGAGGTCGGCCGCACGCCCCGCCACCACACCTTCTTCGAGATGCTCGGCAACTGGAGCTTCGGCGACTACTTCAAGCGGGAGGCGATCCAGCTCGCCTGGCAGCTCCTGACCGAGGACTTCGGGATCCCGCCGGACCGCCTGGCAGCGACGACGTACACGACCGACGACGTCGCGTACCGGGTCTGGCGGGACGAGATCGGCCTGCCCGAAGAGCGGATCGCCCGGTGGGGGAATTTCGAGGCCGGCGACGAGAAGAACTTCTGGCGGATGGCCGACACCGGGCCGTCGGGTCCCTGCTCGGAGATCCACTTCGACCGCGGCGCCGAGCTGTCGGAGGGTCCCCACTGCATCCCCGACCACTCGGAGACCTGCCCGCGCTGGCTCGAGATCTGGAACCTCGTCTTCATGGAGTACGAGCTCCTCCCGGACCGCTCGCTCCGGCCGCTGCCGATGCAGAGCGTCGATACGGGCATGGGCCTCGAGCGGCTCGCCTCCGTCCTCCAGCAGGTCCCCTCGAACTACGACACCGACCTCTTCGCCCCGATCCACGATGCCCTCCGGGAGCTCCTCGGTCACGATCCCGAGGCCTTCGAGCAGGAACGCTTCAGCTACCAGGTCATCGCCGACCACTCGCGGGCGATCACCTTCCTCGTCGCCGACGGGGTCCTGCCGTCCAACGAGGGCCGCGGCTACGTCCTCCGCCGGATCCTCCGCCGGGCCGTCCGCCACGGCCGTCTCCTCGGCCGCCGGGAGCCGTTCCTCGCCCGGACGGCGGCGGTCGTCATCGACCTCATGGCCGACGCCTACCCGCACCTGGCGACGGGCCGGGAGCAGATCCTGGCGACCATCGTCCGCGAGGAGGCCCAGTTCGCCCGGACCCTCGACGCCGGGACCGAGCAGCTCGAGGCCGCCCTCGCCCCCCTCGCCGGGTCGGCCCGGGTCGTCGGGCGGCGGCCCGAGGAGCTCCCGTCGGACGCCCCCGTCCTCTCGGGGGAGGTCGCCTTCCGCCTCCACGACACCTACGGCTTCCCGATCGATCTGACCATCGAGCTCGCCGCCGAAGCGGGCGTCCGGGTCGACCGAGCGGGCTTCGAGGCGGCCCTCGCCGCCCAGCGGGAACGCTCCCGAGCCGGGACGAAGGCGACCCTCGGCCGGGCCGCCGCCGCCGCCGGCCGCTACGAGGCGGTCGCCCGCCGGACGGGCGAAACGGCCTTCCTCGGCTACGAGACCCTGACCGCCGAGGCGAGGGTCGTCGCCATCCTCCGCGACGACCTCGCCTACGACGAGCTGCGGGCCGTCGCAGAGACCGAGCTCCGCTTCCCGCCGGGCGCCGAAGCGGAGGTCGTCCTCGATCGAACCCCCTTCTACCCGGAGGGCGGCGGCCAGGTCGGCGACCGGGGGACGATCACCGGCCCCGACGGCGAGGTCCGCTTCGAGGTCCGCGACACCCAGCGGGTCAGCGGCGGCCTCATCGTCCATCGCGGGATCCTTCGTGGCCGGCTCCGGGTCGGCGAGGTCGTCACGGCGGCCGTCGATCCGGTCCACCGGGCCCGGACGATGCGGAACCACACGGCCACCCACCTTCTCCACCGGGCCCTCCGGAACGTCGTCGGCGAGACGGCCCGTCAGGCCGGTTCGCTCGTGGGGCCGGACTACCTCCGCTTCGACTTCCCCTTCGACCGGCCGCTCACCGCCGAGGAGCGGCGGCGGGTCGCGGCCGAGGTCCGGCAGATCATCCGCGAGGACCGGCCGGTCCGGATCGAGTACCTCCCGTTGGAGGCCGCCCTCGCCGCCGGCGCCGACGCCTACTTCGACGAGAAGTACGGGGCGACGGTCCGGACCGTCCGGGTCGAGGGCTACAGCTTCGAGCTCTGCGGCGGGACCCACTGCCGGGCGACCGGCGAGATCGGGACCTTCCTCATCGTGTCGGAGCGGAGCATCGGCTCGGGGATGCGCCGCATCGAGGCCGTGACCGGGGAGGGGGCCGACGCCCTCGTCGAGCGGCGCTTCGACCTCCTCGAGGCGGTGGCCGAGCGGCTCGAGGCGAACGGCCCGGACGCCGTCCTCGAGCGCCTCGAGGCGGTCCTCGCCGAGCTCCGCGAGACGAAGCGGCGGCTCCGCACCGGCGGCGGCGGGCTCCCTCGGCCGGCCGAGCTGGCCGCCCGGGCCGAAGAGCTCGGGCCGGGCCTCCGCCTCGTCGCCTACGCCGGGCCCTTCGAGTCGATGGACGCCCTCAAGGCGACGGCGAAGGACGTCCGCGGCCTCCTCGGCTCGGGGGTCATCGCCTTCGCCCTCGACGCCGAAGAGCCGCAACTCTTCGTCACGGTGAGCGACGACCTCGTCGCCCGGGGGGTGTCGGCCGGCGAGCTGGTCCGAGCCGCGGTCGGGCCCCTCGAGGGGAAGGGCGGGGGACGGCCCGAGATGGCCCAGGGCAAGGGGACCCGGCGCGACCGGCTCGACGAGGCCCTGGCGGCGATCCGCCGTGCCCTCCGCGAACGGACCGACGGGCGAGCGTAGCGGGCGATGGCCTTCTGGCGCCGGTTCTGGCCGCGGGAGCAGGCGTCGGGTCCGGCGGCCTGCACCGCCCTCGACGTCGGGACCGAGTTCGCCAAGGCCCTCGTCTTCGAGATCGAGGACGGTCGCGGCATCGTGCGGGGCGTCGGCCGGAAGCGGCAAGGGCTCGCCCACATGCAGTCGGGGACCGTCGCCGACATCGCCGCCGTCGTCGACAACTGCTCGATCGCCCTCGCCGAGGCGGAGGAGATGGCCGGCTTCCGCCCGACCCAGGTCGTCATCGGGATCGCCGGCGAGCTCGTCAAGGGCTTCACGACGAGCCGGAGCCAGGAGCGGAAGCGACCCGAACAGCCGATCGGCGAGGCCGAGCTCCTCCGGCTCATCGACGCCGTCCAACGCGACGCCCTCGCCGAAGCCGAGCGGGCGATCACCTGGGAGACCGGCCTGCCCCAGGTCGACGTCCGGCTCGTCCACGCCGCCGTCATCGGCGCCTCCATCGACGGCTACCCGGTGACGAACCCGATCGGCTTCCAGGGTCGGCACGTCCGGATCAGCATCTTCAACGCCTTCGCGCCCCTCGTCCACCTCGGTGCCCTCGAGAGCGTCGCCTCGCAGCTCGACCTCGAGCTCCTCACCATCGTCGCCGAGCCGTATGCCGTCGCCCGCGTCCTCGGCAGCGACCAGGTTCGCCAGGCCGGTGGGCTCTTCGTCGACATCGGCGGTGGGACGACCGACGTCGCCCTCGTCCGGGGCGGCGGGATCGAGGGGACCCGGATGTTCGCCCTCGGCGGGCGGGCCTTCACGAAGTCGATCGCCGATCGGCTCGATCTCCCCTTCCCGCGAGCCGAGCAGCTGAAGGTCGACTACGCCCGCGGGCTGCCGATCCCGGAACGGGAGGCGATCGCCGCCATCGTCGCCGAGGACGTCGAGGTCTGGGCGGCGGGCGTCGAGCTCGTCCTGGAAGAGCTGAGCGGCGGCGACCTGCTGCCGGGTCGGATCTATCTCTGCGGCGGCGGCTCCCACCTGCCCGAGATCCGGACCGCCCTGGTCGCCGAGCGCTTCTGGAAGCACCTCCCCTTCGCCCGGCCGCCGGAGGTCACGGTCATGACCCCGGCCCTCATCGAGTCCATCACCGATGCCACGGCCCTCCTCGTCGACGCCCAGGACGTCACGCCCATGGGCCTCGCCTACCAGGCCATCGAGCTGTCGGCGGAGGAAGACCCCCTCGAACTCGCCCTCCGGCGGGTCCTCCGGGCGATGAAGGTCTAGGCTTGACGGCGCCATGACGACGGAGACCGTCATCTACCTCGACGTCGACGACGAGATCACCTCGGCGGCGACCCGGATCCGGGCCAGCGAGGCGAGTCGGCTCGCCCTCGTCGTCCCGCCGGGCTCGCGGATCGCGACCTCGCGGATGAACTTCCGACTCCTGGCCCGCGAGGCCGGGCGGCTCGGCCGACGCCTCGCCGTCGTCGCTCCCGACGCGCCCTCGCGGGCCCTCGCCGCTGCGGCGGGGCTCGAGGTCTATGCCAGCGTCGGCGAGTACGAGGCGAGCCTCGGGACGGCGGCGGCCGGAGGGGCGGGCCGCTCCGCCGCCGGAGCGGAAACGCCGTCGGGCACGGGTCCGGCGGGCCCGGGGATCGCCGCCGGCTCGGCGGCCACCCGAGCCGAGGCCGGGCCCGAGCCGACGCGGGTCTGGGCGGCCGTCGAGGGGGGCGGGGCCGGCGACCGACGGGCCGCGGCCCCGACGCCGCCCGCCGCGGGCGGGGTGGGGGAGGGCCTCCCGATCGCTGGCGGCGTCCGCCGGAGCGGGCGTCGGGTGCGACCCCTCGCCGTCGTCGTCGGTCTCCTCGTCGGCCTCCTCGTCGTCGGCGGCGCGGCCGGCTACGTCTTCTTGCCGTCGGCGACGGTCCGACTCGTCCCCCGGGTCGACCCCATCGGGCCCCTCGAGCTGACCGTCGTCGCCGACCCGAGCGTCACGACCGTGGACACCGCCGCCGCCCGGATCCCGGCGACCCGGGTCAGCATCCCGATCCGGGTCGAGGATCGCTTCCCGGCGACGGGGAAGCGGGTCGTGGAGGCCAAGGCGACCGGAACGGTCGTCTTCACGAGTCGGAACACGGGCGCCGAGGTCGAGATCCCGGCCGGGACCCAGGTGTCGACGCCTGGTGGGGTCGTCTTCCGGACGACCCGGCGGGTCGTCGTCCCGAAGGCGACCTTCCTGCCGCCGACCCCCGGGGTCGCCGAGGCGCCGGTCGAAGCCCTCGAGGCGGGCCCCGGCGGCAACGTTCCGGCCGGCGCCATCAGCCGGGTCTCGACGGTCATCCAGGCCCGCCTCGTCAACCCCGACGACCCGGTCTCGAACCCCGAGCCGACCCGGGGCGGCAAGCGTGAGGAGTTCCCGCGGGTGAGCCAGGCCGACGTCGACGGCGCCCTGGCCGCCCTCGCCGAACGGGCCCAGACGGCCCTCCGGGACGGCCTCGCCGACCCGAACCTCGTCCCGGCCGGGCTGACCATCTTCGAGGCGACGGCGACGCTCGGCCAGCTCAGCCCGACCGTCGACCCGAAGACGCTCGTCGGAACCGAGGCGACGAGCTTCGACCTCGGCCTGACCGGGGAGGGGAGCGTCCTCGCCGTCGACGAGACGCCGATCTCGGCCGTCGCCGAGGCGCGGGTCCGGTCGGGCGTCGCCCCCGAGCACGTCTTCGTCGAGGGATCGCTCTCGGTGGAGGTCGGCGACCCGGTCGTCGAGGGCGACCTGATCCGCTACCCGGTGACCGCCCGCGGCGCCCAGAGCGTCGTCGTCGATCCGGCCGCCCTCCGCGAGCAGATCAAGGGCCGGCCCATCGGCGAGGCCCGCCGTCTCCTCGAGCGCTACGGCGAGGTGACGATCACCGTCTGGCCCGACTGGGTCTCGACGATCCCGAGCCTCGATGCCCGGCTCGAGCTTCTCGTCGGCCCGGCCGGGAGCCGGCGGGGGATCGACTCGACCGCCGGCCGAGGGCGCGGGAGGGCAGCGTGACCGGCGAGCGCCCGGCCGATCGGCTCCTCGGGATCGACCTCGGCGACCGGCGGATCGGGCTCGCCGTCGCCGAGCCCGACGGTCGGATCCGGCCCCTGACGACCCTGGCCCGGCGCTCGACGCCGGCCGCCGACGCCGCCGTCCTGGCCGGCATCGTCCGCCAGGAGCGGGTCGGGGCGCTCGTCGTCGGCTTGCCCCTCGACGCTGCGGGCGGCGAAGGCGCGCAGGCGACCGCGACCCGCCGCTGGGGCGAGGCCGTGGCCGCCCGACTCGGCCTCCCGATCCGCTTCCGGGACGAGCGCTGGACGACGGAGCGGGCCGCCGTCCGGGCGCCGCGCCTCGTCCGTGGGCGCTCGGGCGGGCCGCCGAGCCCGGTCCGCCGGGCGGCCCATCGGGCCCGCCTCGATCGCGAGGCGGCGGCCCTCATCCTGGAAGCCGAGCTCGCCGACCGAGGAGGAGGCCGATGACGATCCGCTCCGGTGGACGGCCCCGGGCCGAGGACGGCTCGGGCACCGGCACCGAGCCCTACCGGCTCGCCGATCTCGGACCGCCGCCGTGGGAACCGTCCTCGCCGCGCCGGCGGAGGACGAACGGTCGCGGCTCGGGCGGCGTCTCGAGCGTCCTTCGCTTCGTCGTCTTTCTCGTCGTCCTGGCCGGCCTCGTCCTCGCCGCCTTACTCACCGTCCTTCGCCCGGCCCTCGCCGCCGCCGTCGGTGGCTGGGCCGGCGACAACCCGACGGTCTGGCGGATCGCGGCCGTCGCCGACCTCGTCCGCGAGCACCTCGCCCCGGAGCTCGCCGCCGCCGCCTCGGCGGACCCGAGCGAGGTGGAGTTCGAGGTCGTCCTCGGCGACACGGTCGAGAGTGTCGGTGCCCGGCTGGAGCGGGCCGGCCTCCTCACCTCCCTCCGCGCCTTTCGGTTCGCCGCCTTCGAAGCGGACCTGGCCGACCAGCTGCGGGCCGGCACCTACCGGCTCCGACGGAACATGACGCCCGTCGAGCTCGTCCGCGGGCTCGTCGAGAATCGGATCGTCGTCCGGACCATCGACGTCACCTTTCGGGAGGGGCTCCGCATCGAGCAGATGGTGGCCAAGCTCGAGACCATCGAGTCGGGCGTCGATCCGGCTGCCTTCTACGAGTTGGCCACCCACCCGCCGGCCGCCCTCCTCGCCGACTTCCCGTGGCTCTCGCTTCCGGACGGCGCCTCCCTGGAGGGCTACCTCTACCCGGCGACGTACCGCCTCCGGGTCGACCCCGATGGCCCGACCTCGGCCGAGGACCTCATCCGGATGATGCTGACCGCCTTCCACGACCGGGTCGGCGAGGACCGGATGAGGGTTCCAGCCGAGCTCGGCTTGCGCTTTCACGAGGTCGTCATCCTCGCCTCCATCGTCGAGCGGGAAGCGGTCCTCGACTCGGAACGACCGCTCATCGCCGGGGTCTACCTCAACCGTCTCGCTCGCCGGCCGTATCTCCTCAACGCCGATCCGACCGTCATCTACGCCGTCGACACCGTCGCCCTCCGCCAGCTCCCCATCGCGGACTGGAAGGGTTACACCTTCTGGACGCCGATCGGCCGGCCCCTCGCCGAGGTCGAGCTGCCCGCCGACCTGGCCGGCTACCAGACGTACCGGCACGGCGGCCTCGTGCCCGGCCCGATCGTCTCGCCGTCGGTGGCATCCATCGACGCCGTCCTCGGGGCCGACACCGCGGCGGGCTATCTCTACTTCGTCGCCATCCCCGACGGGAGCGGCCGTCACGCCTTCGCCAAGACCCTCGCCCAGCACGAGGCGAACCTCCGCAAGTACGGGTACCGGTGAGCCGCCGGCGGATCGCACGAGGGACGGGCTGGCCCCGTCCGGCCGATTTCCCGGCGCCGCCGGAGCCGGCGGATCGGCGGCGCTGGGCCGAGGCCGATCGGGCGGCCCGGCCCGCCCGGCTGGCTCGGCTCCGGACGGTTTTGGCCGACGCCGGCATCGACGGCTACTTCGGGCTCCGGCCGGAGGATGCCCGCTACCTCACCGGCGTCCGCCTCGGCTTCGGCGAGGAGAAGGTCGCCGGCCATTCGGGTCGCTTCCTCGTCACCGAGACGGCGGTCGTCGTCCTCGCCGACAGCCGCTATACCGCCCAGTTCGCCGCCGAGGCCGACGGCGCCCGCCTCGAGGTCCTGTCCGGCGAACTCGTCGATCGCTGGCGGCCCCTCCTCGCGGAGCTCGGCATCCGTCGGCTCGCCGTCGACCGGAGCTGCCCGGTGGGGCTCTGGCGGGAGCTCGAGGCCGCGGCACCGACGGTCGAGCTCGAGGTCGCTCCGGACTGGCTCGACGAGCTGCGGGCGACGAAGGAGCCGGCCGAGGTCGAGCGGATCCGAGCCGCGGCGGCCGTCGCCGACCGAGCCCTGGCGAGCCTCCTGCCCGAGATCGCGCCCGGCCGGACGGAGCGGGAGCTCGCCCTCCGCCTCGAGTGGGCCATCCGGACCGGCGGCGCCGACGGGCTCGCCTTCGAGGTCGCCTGCCTCTCCGGGGCCCAGGCCGCCCTCCCCCACGGGTCGCCCCGGCCGGTTCCGATCGAACGCGGGACCGTCCTCCTCGTCGACTTCGGGGCAGAGGTCGACGGCTATCGGAGCGACATGACCCGAACCCTCTTCGTCGGGGAGCCGGGGCCGGCGGCCACCGCCATCTACGAGCTCGTCGCCCGGGCCCAGGCGGCGGCCGTCGACCGGCTCGCGGCGAGCCTCGCCGAGCCGACGCCGCCGAGCGGTCGGGCCGTCGACGCCGCCGCCCGGGCGGTCATCGCGGCGGCCGGGTTCGGTCCGTCCTTCGGTCACGGGACCGGCCACGGGATCGGCCTGGCGACCCACGAGCGGCCCCGCCTCTCCCGGTTCGCCCCGGACACGCCGCTCCCGTCGCCGACGGTCTTCTCGGTGGAGCCGGGCGTCTACCTCGAGGGCGACCTCGGGGTTCGGATCGAGGACCTCGTCGCCTACGACCACGGTGCGCGCCGGCTGGAGCGCCTGACCGGCTTTCCGAGCGACCCCGTCGTCGTCGGCGAGCCCGACCGCCGGCGGCCGCAGCGGTGGCGACGCTAGAATGCGCGGGCGAATCCCGTTCGTCCCCGGCCGCGTCGCGGGCCCAACGCCGCCGCGCGCCCGACCCCGACAGGAGTCCAGCCGACCGTGATCTCCACCGGTGAGCTGCGAAAGGGCGTCGTCATCGAGCTCGACGGCGACCTCTGGCAGATCCTCGACTACCACCACATCAAGATGGGCCGCGGCTCGGCCCAGGTCCGGATCAAGCTCCGGAACGTGAAGAAGGGCTCGATCATCGAGCGGACCTTCCAGGCCGGCGAGCGCTGGCCACGGGCCCAGCTCGAGCACCGGCCCGTCCAGTTCCTCTACCGCGATGGCGACGAGTTCCACTTCATGGACACCGACACGTACGACCAGTTCGTCCTCACCGCCGAGCAGCTCGGCGACGCCGCCGGCTACCTGAAGGACGGCCTCGTCCTGGATCGGACGGCCTACGAGGGCGAGACCATCGGGGTCGAGCTGCCGATCACCGTCGACCTCGTCGTCACCGAGACCGAACCCGGCTTCGCCGGCGACACGGCGACCGGGGCTCGAAAGCCGGCCACGACGGAGACGGGCCTCGTCGTTCAGGTGCCGCTCTTCGTCGAGGTCGGCGACACGATCCGGATCGACACCCGGACCGGCGAGTACGTGACCCGGGTCTAGCCGGTCGGGCCGCCGAGCCCGGCCGACGGCCGGTGGCCCGCTGCGGCATGATCCCAGCATGAGCGACCGCGAGGATCGTCCCCCTTGGCGGCTCCCGGGTTGGGACGCCGTCGTGCCGGGGACCTTCGGCCTCCGGATCTACAGCGTCGCCGAGGTGGCCCGGGCGATCCGGGCCGCCGTTCGAGCCGACGAGCGGCTTCGCGAGCTCTGGGTGGAGGGGGAGGTCGGGCGGGTCACGATCTCGTCGGCCGGCCACGCCTACTTCAGCCTCAAGGACACCGACGCCCAACTCGCCTGCGTCTGGTTTCGCGACGACCGTCTCGCCTCGGCCTTCGAGGTCCGGACCGGGCTCCGGGTCGTCGCCCACGGACGGATCGACCTCTACGAGCCGACCGGCGCCCTCCAGCTCTACGTCGACAGCGTCCAGCCGGCCGGCTTCGGCGACCTCGCCCTCCGCCTCGAAGCCCTGAAAGCGAAGCTCGCCGCCGAGGGACTCTTCGACCGCGCTCGCAAGCGGCCGCTCCCGGAGCGACCGCTCGTCGTCGCCGTCGTGACGAGCCCGTCGGGCGCCGTCTGGCACGACATCCGGACCGTGCTGCGCCGTCGCTGGCCGGTGGCGACGGCCGTCCTCTCGCCCTGCCTCGTCCAGGGCGACGGGGCCCCGACCTCCATCGTCGCCGCTCTCGACCGCGTCGGGCGGTGGATCGACGCCCTCACCGCCGCCGGGCGGCGTGCCGAGGCGCCGACGGTGACGATCGTCGCCCGGGGCGGCGGCTCGCTCGAGGACCTGTGGGCCTTCAACGAGGAGGCCGTCGTCCGGGCC
>Ga0272446_1007616_pt1 | contig 10697 bp, 3 predicted proteins | sample YNPCB0061_FD_194587 | JGI IMG/M metagenome (GOLD analysis project Ga0272446, IMG submission 194587) | Hot spring microbial mat communities from Yellowstone National Park, WY, United States - YNP-CB-006-1 | ecosystem: Environmental > Aquatic > Thermal springs > Hot (42-90C) > Sediment | place...
ATCTGGCCACGGCCGAGGTGGTGATGCCGCGTCTTGATGCGCTGGTGAAGTTGGAGGGAGACCCGCTCAAGGGACAGTATGTCGAGTATGTGCGTTTCGAGGGACTGACGCTGGCCGACACGCAGTACACCCCTGCACTGGGCAATGCGGTCGATGAGCAGGCTGCCAGCAGTGTGCCCGGCGCGATCCGTCTACGTGGAGCCAGGCACTGCTTGCTGCGCGATTGCCAACTGGTTCGACTGGGAGGTTACGGCATCGAGGTGGGCGAGGGCTGTCGTCACAACACCCTGATGGGCAATCATCTGAGCTATCTGGGGGCTGGCGGCATCAAGATCAACGGCGGCAACGCCAGCTCGCGGCCCGAACTGCGTACCGGCGATACCGAGGTGACCGACAACCACTTGCACCACTTGGGGACACGCTTTCATGCCGGAGTCGGCGTGCTGCTCATGCACGCCGACCGGAACTGGATCGCCTACAACCATATTCACCATCTGTACTATACGGGAATCTCAGTGGGCTGGGTGTGGGGCTACGCCCCTTCGGTGAGCCGGGACAATCGGATCGAGTACAATCGCATCCACAACATCGGCCAGGGGCTGCTCTCGGACATGGGCGGCATCTACACGCTCGGCGTTTCGCCCGGCACGGTGGTGCGGCACAACGTGATCCACGATGTCGAGAGCTTCAACTACGGCGGCTGGGGCATCTACACCGACGAAGGCTCCACCGGCATTGTTATCGAAAACAACCTCGTCTATCGCACCAAGAGCGGCGGCTTCCATCAGCACTACGGCAAGGACAACGTGATTCGCAACAACATCTTCGCCCTGGCGCGAACCGGGCAGTTGATTCGCTCGCGCAGCGAGCCGCACCGCAGCTTCACCATCGAGCGGAACCTCGTCTACTTCGATGAGGGCAATCTGTTCGGCAGCAACTGGAAGGACGGCCATTTCCGCATCGACCACAACCTCTACTGGCGAGCCGACGGCAAGCCGATCACCACACCGTTGGGCGACTGGGCGAAGTGGCAAGCGGCCGGTCACGACGTGCATTCCCGGCTAGCCGATCCCCGATTCCGCGATCCCAAGAAGGGGGATTTCTTCCTGTTGTCCGACTCTCCCGCCTTGGAACTGGGCTTCAAGCCGTTCGATCCCTGTCTGGCTGGCCCGCGCAAGCCGGCACAACGTGGGGGCTGACATCGCCGGCCGGCGCGGTAGGCTAATCCCTGGCGAGCCAAGTTGCGTCAGCACCTGGAGGGGGCGACTCCGCCCGCTAACGCGGGGCGGCTCGCTGGGCCAGCGGTAGCGAGCCAGGTTGCGTCAGCACCTGGAAGGGGCGACTCCGCCCGCTAACGCGGGGCGGCTCGCTTCGCAAGCCCACTTCCGTAAGGAGTGGTAGTTGTCATTCGCCATCATCGAGAAGGAGATCGTTCGTGTACAAGATTGTACTGCTGCGTCATGGACAGAGTACCTGGAATCTGGAAAACCGCTTCACCGGCTGGACGGACGTGGATCTCAGCGAGGCCGGCATTGCTGAGGCTCGCAGTGCGGGACAGTTGCTCCGCAAGGAGGGCTACGATTTCGACTGTGTGTACACCTCGGTGCTGCGTCGGGCCATCCGTACTGCTTGGCTGGCGATGGAGGAGATGGATCGTATGTGGCTGCCGGTCTATCCCGACTGGCGGCTCAACGAACGGCACTATGGCGCGTTGCAAGGGCTGAACAAGGCGGAGATGGCGGCTCAGTATGGCGACAAACAGGTGCTGATCTGGCGACGCAGCTACGACACGCCGCCGCCGCCTCTGGAGCCGGGCGATTCGCGCAGTCCGGTGGGCGATCCGCGTTATCGCGGCGTGCCGCCTGAGCAGTTGCCTCTGACCGAGAGTCTCAAGGAAACCATCGCACGCGTGCTACCGTGCTGGCAAGAGCGCATCGCTCCGGCGATCCGGGCCGGCCAGCGGGTGTTGCTGGCAGCGCACGGCAACAGCCTACGGGCACTGGTCAAGTACCTCGATGACATGTCGGAGACGGCTATTGTGGAACTGAACATTCCTACGGCCGTGCCGCTGGTCTACGAACTGGATGCCAACCTCAAGCCGATCCGCCACTACTACCTGGGCGACCCAGAGGCGGTCGCCCGTGCAGCGGCGGCTGTGGCGGCTCAAGGCAAGGCGAAATAGCATTCTCTAGCGAGCCACGCCACGTCAGCGGGTGGAGGGTTCCGACTCCGCCCGCTGACGCGGAGCGGTTCGCTGCTTACAGCCCCACCTGCGGTCGGGTTTGTACCAGATAGTACGCTCCGCCGGCGATGGCTCCCTCGATGTCCTGCGGTGTTCCCAACACTTGCTCGACCGCCAATCCCAAGCGGGCCACGCCGCGCAGCAACTCGTCGCGGAAACCCGCATCTTGCAGCAACCGCTCGCTGGCGTAGTCGAGTCGTCGCACTACAGCTTCCTCGGCCAGCACACTATCGTACAGACCCGCTCCCGCAAAGCCCTCTAGATCCTCGGCGTTGGAATCGGAACGGAAAATGATGCCCTTGCCGTGCAGCGCGGTACTCTTGCTCGGATACGAGGTCAAACGCACCGCTAGATCCGTCTTGCGCACCAGGCAGCCCATGGCTCGACCGGGGTGATTGCCCACCAGCGTCTCGCCCAGGCCCAACACCAGTTCGATGAAGATCTGCGTCGGATCGCGATGGATCGGATCGACGGTGTGCAGCACGAAGGCGTAGTCGGCCGGCACCACCTCCTGAATCAGCACCGCCATGCGGACGGCATCGTGAGGGATCTGTCGCGATCGTCGCGACAGAACGGCTCGGTCGTTCCACTTGGAGGCCCAGACCCGCACCACGCCGTGCCAGATGGCGTTCCAGTCCAGAGCCGGCAGCCCCGTCGTTTGCCAGGCGGCCAGCAATGCCTGCTGCAACTCCGCCGGCGGAACCAGCCGACCGATGGCCTGACGCAATCCGGCCAGTTGCGGCGCGAGATCGCCTGGCAGATTATTCGTCTCGAACTGCTGCACCTGCTCGCGAATGGCCTGATTGGCAGGCAGGGCCAGTACCGCCTCGCAGACACCGAAGGGCAGAGCCAGTGAACGCGGCGTGCGAATCCACTCCGGTAAACGCGAGCGGACTTTGGTCAGATTGTTTGACTTGCCGCCGACCTGATGGGCATCGAACTCATCGCTGGTCAGCACCCAGCGCGGTGAGCCTTCCTCGCGGCGGGATCGGATCAGCACGGGGGCACTGGCCACCAGAGCCGGGGCTGCGGCCGGGGCCGTCTCCTCCCAGCGGATCTCACCACCAGCCGGCTCCAGAGCCAGCCAGCGACCTTCGAGACCTTTTAATTGGGTGAAGACAGCGGGATCGAAGCACGAGGCGAACAGCAGGCCGGCGTTGCGAGCGCGGACGGCAACGTGCGAGACGAGATCCGGCCGGGACGGTGTCAGCACGGCCCGCACGCCCTCGGGAACCTCTTCCTCGCCGCTGACGGTGCCGGCCAGCAGAACCGTTGGTTCGCTGTAGCGTTGCTCCTGCACGCTGAGCAGATTGTCAACCCAGCGAACCCGTCCCTGGGCCGGGCCGGCACTGATAAGTTGCCAGGCACCCACTCCCGCCTCGCGACGCACTCGGGCTTCAAAGACATGCAGCACCCGCGACAGGGCGAACACCGGCCCGCCGCGAATCACCTCCTCGCTGAATAGTTCCCAGACCCAGCGGTCGATCCGACAGCCCTCGCCCAGAAAGCTGGCCAGCGGTTGCAGCAGTGCGGAAAAGTCGGCCGTGTAGGTCTGCACCCAGCGGCCCAGTCGCTCTGACAGGCTCATGCCGCGTAGGGCGGCATCAGGGCTGCCGAATTTGCTACCGACGGCCTGCCAGTGCTGCCAGGCGGCTTGCAGTTCCTCGTCGTCGCCCGACAGTCGGACGTTCTTCCAGGCAGCGACCAGCCAGCGTTCCAGATCGCCCGGTGAGGTGGCTCCCAGGTCGCAGCGTTCGACCTCGTTGCGTAGAGCCGACTCCAGGGCTAGATCGAGGAACAGCAAATCGCGGAGCAGGCCGAGATCGTTCTCGTGAACGAGCCACTGGCTCAGACGTTCGCGGAGAGAGAGGATGCGATCGGCACGGCGGAGGCCAGGGCGGAAGTCGTCGAGCAGCACGTCGAGATCGTGAGCCAGTTCGCCGGCTCGGCCGTTCAGGGCGGTGATGGCCGCTTCTAGGTCGGCTCCGGAGTGCAGAGCCTTGAGGATGCGCAGGTAGTTTTCAAATTCCGCCAGCAGGGCATCGCGACGGTCGGGCAGATAGACAGGATCAGAGCGAATGGGTCGCTCGAAACTCAGCAATCGCTGGCGGGTGACTCCGCCCTGTTCGAGGACACGATAGAACTGGCCCAGATCGCCGTGATGCCGGAGAAAGGCCAGGTAGGCCTGGCAGATGACGACATCGTCGGGCGTGGTGTTGTTGTGGAGCTTCTGGTGCCATTGCTCGATGAAATCGTGAGCGACCTCCTTGAGGTGGTTGCGGTGCATGATTTGCAAGATCTCGTCGCGAACCCGCTGGCCGTCGCCGCCGCGTCCGAGATGGCTCAATAGGAGCCTAGCCCACGGACGAGCGGCGGGATGCTGCCGCCACAGAGCCGCGATTCGTCCGGTTAGGCGATCCTGGGCCTGACTGAGTTCGCGCGGTTTGGTGTTGTAGTTGCGCTGCCAGTCGAGTTGACGCGTGGCACTGTAGCGGAGCCAGACGAACAGCAAGGCCAGCCCGCGCGGATCGGTTTCAGTTCGGCCGATCAGATCGTGGCACAAGTGATAGCGATGCATGAGCGTCCACGACGAGCGATCGACCTCCGCCTCGAGGATAGTATCGGCCAGTTCATCGAGCAGAGCCGACCCGAGTCGAGCGGCGGGCGGCCGTTCGATGAGTTGTACCGCCAGATCTTGCTGATGGCACTTGAGCCAGGCGTTGCTCTCGGTTTGATGCAGCACGAAGTTGAGCCAGGGAGTGGCCTGGATGGCTGGCAAGGGCAGGTCGAAGGCCAGCCAGTGCAGGTGGTTTCGCAGGGCGAAGGGCGTGCGTGCGGCGCGGGCATCGTGAAGGGTCGAGTTGGCCGGCAGCCAGTCGGTAGCAGGAGCCTGCCAGTGCGAGCGAGGACGACGGCCCAGTCCCCAGTGCAGCACGAGCGGGCCATCGACATCGCAGGCCAGTGCCAGATGTAGGCTGGTCGCGGACGGTATCACCACCACAGCGAGCCGATAGCCCGCGTCGAGGGGGAAGCGGCGGACGGTGGCGTGTGGATACTCCCTCTGCAACAACTCTGCCGGATCGAGGGAGGGCTTGTGCGAAGGCAACTCGATCACGAAATCTCCCTGGCCATTGCGAATCCAGCGATTCTCGCGGGGCAGATGGATCACAAAAACCAGCATATCGCGACTGGCCGGCTGCGCCAGCGCGAGCGTCACTTCGCGAAGGTTGCCGTCCACGGGCACAAAGGGCGTGCGAGCCGCTACATCGGTGAATTCGGTTTGCTCTGGACACCACTCCGGCGGCGGACACTTCCACGGGCCGCCTAACCGCGATCGAATGCCCCAGTGCAGTGTGCAGTCCGTCGCGCTCTGCACACGCAGGGATATCCGCAGGCACTCGGATTCGCGCAGCGGTTCGATGCCAAACGAGACGGGCAAAGGGGTTGGGTGCCTGGACATGTGGAGTTCTCTTGAGCTGTGGTAAACAGATCCTGGCGCAACGGTATCTATCGTCATCGGCCATCCGCTCTCTTGAGCAAATGCCAGACGATTTCCGTGTCACGGAGCGGCATCGAGGGCGTAGTCCAGGAGGTAACACGCACGCGGCGATGCGATGCTTGGGAGACTTGGTAGGCGGACTACGGCTTGCGAGGTATCGGTACGATCTGCTGCGACAGCACCTGTTCGTACATCTGTACTGTCAGAGGGCGGCTGATGAGATAGCCCTGCACCTGATCGCAACCCTGTTCGACCAGCCAGTTGTACTGTTGCAGTTCCTCCACGCCCTCGGCGATGGGCGCGAGATTCAGCCGGTGGGCAATGGCGATCACGGCCTCGACGATGGCTCGATCGTTGCCGTCGCATAGCAACTGCCGGATGAACGAGCGATCGATTTTCAAGCGACTGACGGGGAACTGCTTGAGGCAACTCAAACTCGAATAGCCGGTGCCGAAGTCGTCCAGAGCTAGACGCACGCCCAGGTCTTGCAGTTGCCGCATCGTTGCTATTGCCGTGCCAATCTGTTTCATCAGTACCGACTCGGTGAGTTCGACCTCCAGTAGCGATCCGGGCAAACCATATGCCTGGAGAATGCTCTGCACCAGATCGGCGAAATCGCCCTGAATCAACTGCACTCCTGAGATGTTGACGGCGACAGGCAAGAGGGGCAAGCCGCTGTCGCGCCACTGGAGGATTTGCTTGCAGGTCTGTTCGAGAACCCATCGGCCGATGGGCACGATCAGGCCGGTCTGCTCGGCGACAGGAATGAACTCCTCGGGGCGCACCCATTCCTTGCCGTTGCGCTGCCAGCGGAGCAGAGCTTCTGCGCCGATAACTCGGCCGGTTCGGGTTTCCGCCTGCGGCTGATAGACCAGTTGCAGATGATTCATCTCGATGGCCCGGCGCAGATCCTGTTCCAGGCGCAAGCGTTCGATGGCGTTACCCGTCATGCTGGGCTTGAAGAAGCAGAAAGTATTTCGCCCAGACTCCTTGGCCGAGTACATCGCCGAGTCGGCATGCTTAAGCAGGGTTTCGGTGTCCTCGCCGTTATCGGGATAGACAGCGATGCCGACGCTGCCGGAGAGAAACAGTTCGTGTGGCCCGATGTGGTACACCTCCGACAACCGATCGCGGAGCTTGGAGGCGACCCGGATGGCGCTCTCGGCGTTGTCGATGTCATTGAGCAAGACCACGAACTCATCGCCGCCGATTCGAGCCACCGTGTCGCTGGCGCGGACGGCCTGAACCAGTCGTCGTGCCACTTCTTGCAGCACCCCGTCGCCGATGGAATGGCCCAGCGAATCGTTGATGGTCTTGAAGCGATCCAGATCCAGGAAAAGAACCGCCAACCGCGACCCGTTGCGTCGTGCTCGAGCCAGTGCCTGGCTTAGACGATCCTGTAGCAGCATGCGATTAGGCAGATCGGTCAGGCTGTCGTGTTGGGCCAAGTGTTGGAAGCGGAGTTCGGCCTGGTAGTGGGGGGTGCGATCCTCATAGATGCCCAGATAGCTCTGCACGCTGCCGTCGGGATGGCGAATGACGCTGATGGTCAGTTGCTGGCAGATCAGGTTGCCATTCTTGTGGCGGTTCCAGATCTCGCCGCGCCACAGGCCGGTGCTGTTGACGCTGGCCCACAGGTCGCGGAAGAAGGCCGGCGCATGTCGGCCGGAACTCAGCAAACGCGGCGTTTGGCCCAGCACTTCCTCGGCACTGTAGCCGGTGATCGTCGTGAAGGCTCGGTTGACCGACAGAATGTGCTGATTGGCATCGCAGAGCATGATCCCCGCCGGACTGTGGGTGAACACCAGATCCGATCGCCGCAACTGCTCCTCGGCCTGCCAGCGTTCCGTGACATCCCGGAAGACACAGACCAGCCCGCTAGCCGTCGGATGGTCGTCGAGCGGACGAACGAAGAATTCTGCCGGGAAGATCTCGCCGCAGTCGCGACGCATCTGCACGGTGCCTCGTGCATAGCCCTGAGTCTGACAATCGCGGGCTGCCTGCTCCTGGAAGCATCGGAAGGCGGCATCGTTTGGGAACAGTTGCTGCAAGGGCTGGCTCAGGGTGGCTTCCCGGTCGTTGCCGAACAGCGTCTGGGTGCAGGGATTGCATTCGGTGATGCGCTGCATGCTGGGATCGACCAGCATCACCGCTTGATCCAGACTCGCCAACACGCGACGAAACAGATCGCGCGAGCGAATCAGTTCCTGCTCCATGGTCTTCTGCTGGGTGATGTCCTGAGAGGCACACAACAGCCAGCTCGGTCGTCCGTCGGTATCCAGCATCGCTGTCCGTCGGGTATGCAGAATCAGATTTCCTTCCGGCCCCTGGAAGCGGTGTTCCGGGATGTCCTCGATCTTCCACGAGGGCACATCTTCTCGGTGTTCGTCCCAGAAGGTCGTCAAGTTCGTCTGCTTCAACGCGTTGATCTGGGGCGAACTCTTGGAAGAACTCGTTCCCTTGATCTGGAACAGGGTTTGCCCCTCTCGGTTGGCGTACAGCAATCGCTCCTGCTTGATATCCGTGGCGTAGATGGCAATCGGGACGCTGCTCAGGATCAACTCGAGTTGCTGCCGGACTCGCTGATGCAGGTTGCGGCGCCGCAATTGTTCGCTCTGATCGACGACGACGCAGAGAAATTCCTCGATCTGATTGTTGGCAGGAGGCAAACGGCTGATGTGCAAGGAACCGATGAGCGTGGTTTGTGTACCGGAACGGAAGGCGACTTCCTCGACGGTGGACTGATCCTCGACCTGAGCTTGCAGGAAGGCCGCCTGCACTGTGCCCTCGGAAGTGACGTGAACCAGTCGGTGAAAGAAGTGCTGCCGCAAATGGTGCGGTTTGAACCGAAAGTAGTTCAGAGCCTGATGGTTGGCCTCGCGAATGATGCCTCGGCCATCAACGACAATGGCTGGAACGGGCAAGGTGTGGAACAGCCGGCTGAATCGCTGCGAGGCATTCTCGGCTTCGATCTGACTTTGACGCAACTCCTGATTCTGGATTTCCAGTTCGGCCTGATAGACACGCAGACATTCCATCAGTTCCGCCACACTCAAATCGCCGTTGGCCAGTGCCTTCTCGGCCAGTTCAAAACCGCCGCGTCGCAAGGCTTGCAAAGCTCGTTCGCGCAGGTTCATGGGCTATTTCCTTGTGGTTGCAGGAGAGCGCGGCCAACCGGAGTCTTGTCGCGTCCATCATGGCTGTTTGCTCTCTTCCTCGATCCAGGGCGTGATGTTCACATGAGTGACGACGGCTCCTTGACTGGCTCCCCGGATTGGCGCGATATGCATGAGGAACCAGCGTTGCTCAGTTGCCGAATGGCACGGATAGCGATGCGTGAACGAGGGCAGTTCGCCGCGCAGCACGCGGGTGAGTCCGTCGAGAAGGCGAGTGGCCTCTTTGGCATCCAGACCGCTTTGAATCTGGCAGACATGCAGATAATCGCTGCCGACATCTATGCCGGTCAGTTGCGAAGGGCTGCCATTCTGTTGGGCAAACTCTCGCCAGGCTCGGTTAACAGCCGTGATTCGCCCAGAGGCATCCAGCACGGCCACGTGTTCGGGCAGCGAATCGAGGATGTCCTGCAAACGCTGGCTGTCCTTGATGCCCGTCACGTCGATCAGCGTCAGCACCGCGCCGCGCAAGTTGGGAGCCACCACCTGATAGGGGAACAAACGCGCCAGCATGCAGCGACCGTCTTGCAATAGAACTTCTCGGCTAACGGTCTCGCCCTTTTCGATGACGCGATGCAGGTCGTTGAGCAACTCGGGGTAGTCCATCTGGTGGTTGAAGTCGCTCAGAGGCCGACCAATATCGCTCTCGCGAATACGAAAGACCGACATAGTCTCCGGGGTGAAGCGGGTCAGGCACAACTGGCCGTCGATGAACAGAGTGGGAATCTGGGTCGCACGGGTCATGTGATCGAGGTCGGCATTGAGCCGGGCCATGATCTCGATCTTTTCCTGATACTCCGAGTTGAGCGTGTACAACTCTTCGTTGACGGACTGGAGTTCTTCGTTGGTGCTTTGCAACTCCTCGTTGGCGGCCATCAACTCCTCGTTGGTGGCCTGGAGTTCCTCGTTGGCGGTTTCCAGTTCCTCGATGGTGGCCTGGAGGCTTTCTCGACTGGCTGTGAGTTCGCGTTCCAGGGCCGCGATGCGTTCCTGAGCGGCTGTTCCGATGTCCACAAGGGGGGCTTGTTCGGGTGCGATCAACTGGTTGGTGTCCGGCAACTCGAACGAGAGAACCAGATAGCGATCCTGAACTTGCAGCCCAGTCAAGGGGCGAATGACCAGACGCAAGGGAGTGTGGATACTGGAGCCGGGACGATTGCGTTCCGATTCGGGCGGCTGAATCCAGTCGGAGCGAAGGGTGGTGTTTTCCTTGAAGGCTTTGTAGATCAGAGCGGTGGCCATCGGCACCAGCCAGTTGGGCAATAGGCGTAGGACTTCAAGGTTGGCCACTCCTTCAGGGATGCGTAGGAACTGATCGGCCTGTCCGAAGACATGGATCAGTTCGCGTTGGTCGCTCAGGAGCAGACTAGGAGGAGCGTACTGTTCTAGCAGCAGGTTCTGACAGGCCTCGAAGAGGGTGGTATCGCCCGCCAGAGGGCCGGAACGTCGAGAGGGAGTAGGCATCCGGCGATGAATCGGCGACGGGTGCATTTCAAAGGGCACAGTGGCCGGTCGGATGACCTGATAAATCTTGTAGCGGGGATGTAGGGTGTTAAAGTCCTGTTGCAGATTGCCCAGCGATTCGCTACTGCCCAGGAACAAAAAGCCGCCTCCGGTCAAGGAGTATTGCAAGCGCCGCAAGGCGCGTTCCTGGGCGTCGTTGTTGAAGTAGATCAGGGTATTGCGGCAGGCAGCAAGGTCGATGTGGGTGAAGGGCGGATTTTGCAGCAGATCGTGTCGGGCAAAAATGATGTTCTGACGCAGGGCCGACTTGACTACATAG
>Ga0272446_1007617_pt1 | contig 10697 bp, 8 predicted proteins | sample YNPCB0061_FD_194587 | JGI IMG/M metagenome (GOLD analysis project Ga0272446, IMG submission 194587) | Hot spring microbial mat communities from Yellowstone National Park, WY, United States - YNP-CB-006-1 | ecosystem: Environmental > Aquatic > Thermal springs > Hot (42-90C) > Sediment | place...
TCGAGCAGCAGGTTGGGGCCCTTGCCGTCCTTGAAGGCGAAGAGCTGCTGCTCGAGGCACCAGTCGTACTCCTCCAGCGTCTCGCCCTTCCACGCGAACACCGGCACGCCCGCCTTCGCGATGGCCGCGGCCGCGTGGTCCTGCGTCGAGAAGATGTTGCACGACGTCCAGGTCACCTCGGCGCCCAGCGAGACGAGCGTCTCGATGAGGACCGCCGTCTCGATGGTCATGTGCAGGCAGCCGGCGATGCGCGCGCCCTTGAGCGGGTTCTTCCCGGCGTACTGCTTGCGCAGCGACATGAGGCCGGGCATCTCCTTCTCGGCGTTGCGGATCTCCTTGCGGCCCCACTCGGCGAGCGAGAGGTCCTTCACCTTGTACTTGGGGAACTCGTTCTTCTGGTCCATGGCGGCGTTCTGCTTTCGGTTGGGCCTGCGCAGCGGCAGGCGGTGAGGGGAACTACGACTTCGGTTGGGACTGCAGAGGCTGCGGGCGCCGGGCGACCCACGCGTGCCAGGACAGCTTCGCGTCGGGGCCCTGCGGGTGAAAGGCGTCGGGGATGGGCACGTCGGCCAGCACGGTGAGGCCGGCGTCCTCGAGGAAGCGGCGCACCTCGTCGACGGAGAAGCCCAGCCACGCGTCGCCGGCCTCGCGGCGCAGGGTGTCGTCGTCGTGCGAGAGGTAGTCGAGCACCACCAGGTGGCCACCCTTCTTGAGCAGCCGCGCGAAGGCCGCCACCGCCTGCGAGGGGCGCGAGGCGTGGTGCAGCGTGCGTCCGGCGAACACCAGGTCCGCGCCGCCGGCGCCGTCGACGCGCTCCACCAGCGCCGCGTCGTCGTAGCTGCCGGGGAAGAGCGACACGTGGTGAAAGCCGCGCGCCGCCACCCGCTCGGCCACGCGCGCCAGCTGCGCCCGGCTGCGGTCCACCGCGATGACGCGCGAGAAGAGCGGCGCCAGCACGTCCAGCGTGAGGCCGTCGCCGGTGCCCACGTCGACCGCCAGCTGCCGGCCCGTCAGCAGCGGCGCCAGCGCGGCGAGGTGCGCGAGGTGCTCCGGCGAGGCAGGCACCGACGTCGTCGCCACCGGGCTCGACGCCTCGAAGTGCGTCAGCCCCACGTCTTCGCGCGCCGCCACCACCGCCGGGATGCGCGAGAGGCTGCCGTCGGCGAGGCACAGGCGCCGGCCTTCGGCCACGGCCTCGGCCACCACCGCGTCGACGAGCGCGTCCTTCACCGCGCGGACGAAGGTGCGCGTGCCGTCGCGCCGAGCCTCGAGCAGCCCCGCCTCGCGCAGCGCGCCCACCTTCCGGCTCACCTGCGGCTGGCTGTCGTCCAGCAGCGCCGCCAGCTCCGAGACGGACAGCTCTTCCTCCGCGCACAGCGCCAGCACCTGCAGCCGGCTCGCCTCCGCCAGCACCCGGAACAACTCGACCCGCGACGACGGGCGAGGCGGGGGCGGCGTGCGCGCGGCGAGCTGCATGTCGGAGATATTTATGCGTCGTTGCGCAAAAACACAACTCGCTTCGGACGTAGATGTTTTCTGCTGTTGTTTCAGATGGTTGTCACTTGTAGGGGTTGGCCTCGTCGACGGTGAGGCTCGTGGGCTTCTTCCCGGGCTTCTTGCCGGGCGTCGTCGGGGCGGCCACCGGCGCGAGGGCGACGTGCGTCTCGTGCGGCTTGTCGAACAGCACCTCCAGCTCGCTGGCGACGAACTTCTCGGCCTGGGCCTTCACCGTGAGCTTCGTGCCCGGGGCCCGCTTCAGCGTGCACGGGTTGCAGTCGAGGGTGTCGCCGTCGACCACGAAGCGCGTCTCCTTCGGGTCCGCCGAGAGCGTCACGTCCACGTCCGCCGGTGCGGCGGGCGCCGGGGCGTCGTCGGGCACCACCTTCAGCGGCAGCGCGACGGCGTCGGGGACGACCGGAGGCGGAGGCGGCGGCGGTGGCTTCGGCCACAACGCGAAGGCGGCGCCCGCGGCCAGCACCAGCACGCCGGCCACCACGGCGGCGACGCTGACCAGCCCGCGCGACGGCTTCGGCGGCTCCACCTCCACGGTGTGGCGCGGCTGCGGGCGGGACACCACCGTCGGCCTTGACGGCGTCTTGCCCGCCATCGCCAGCACGCCGGGCGCCGAGCGCTTCGAGTTGCTGCCGCTGGCGGGCCGGGGCGTGCCCTTGGACAGCTCCGTCTTCACCGCCACCTGGGCGGCGGCCCACACCGGCTCGGCGTCGGGCTCGGCCAGCTCGAGCAGCGCGCGGCGTACCTCGTCGGCGTCGTGCGCCCGCTGGGCCCGGTCTTTCACCAGGAGCCCGTCCACCAGCTCGCACACCGAGGGCGGCAGCCCGGGCTTCACTTCGGCCAGCGCCGGCGGCGGCTCGGACAAGACGCGCGCCAGCGTGGCCATCTCGCCGCCCTCGGAGCTGAACGGCGGCTTGCCGGCCAGGAGCGCGAACAGCACCGCGCCCACCGAGTAGAGATCGCTCTCCGCGCCGACGCCGCGCTCGCCGCGCACCTGCTCGGGCGACATGTACTGCGGCGTGCCCATCGACACGCCCGTCTGCGTCACGCCGCTGCCTTCGCCGAAGCGCGAGATGCCGAAGTCCAGCACCTTGATGACGCGCCGGGGCTTCGTGCACAGGAAGATGTTGGCGGGCTTGATGTCGCGGTGCACGACGCCCGCGGCGTGCGCCGCCTTGAGCGCCTCCAGCACCGGCGCCATCACCGCCACCGCCTGCGCCACCGTCAGCGCCTTCATCTGCTTGAGGACGGCCTTCAGCGTGGCGCCCTCGAGGAACTCCATGACGATGTACGGCGAGCCGTCCTCCGTCTCGCCCATGTCCAGCACGTCGACGATGCCGGGGTGGTCGATGACGGCCGCGGCCTGCGCTTCCAGCTTGAAGCGCCTGAGCAGGTCGTGCCGCGTGTCCGGGTCCGCGTCGCCCGCCTCCATCACCTTGATGGCCACGCGGCGGCCTACCGCGAGGTTGGTGGCGGCATAGACGACGCCCATGCCGCCTTTCCCCAGCACGCCGTCGATGCGGTACTTGTCGGCGAAGACCGCGCCGGTCTCCAGCGGTACGACTCTCATCCGCCGGCGATGATAGCCCCTCGGCCCCCCGAAGCGAGCCGGCGTCTCAGAGCCACCAGCCGACGCCGAAGCTGAAGGTGAAGAGCCGCGGCGCGAGGTTGGTGGAGGCGCTCAGCGACCAGTCGGCGCCGAACAGCCGCACCACGCGCAGCTCGAAGCCGGTGGTGAAGTGCAGGCGCGGCGTGCTGCCCTCGATCTGCGCCGGGTGCAGGTAGGTGCCGGCGCGCAGGCGCAGCAGCCTCGTCACCGCCTCCCACTCGAGCCCCAGCCGGGGAATGAAGGTGGTGTACGCGCCCGCCGCCGGCGCTTCTCCGCCGAGCAGGAACGGCGTCAGGGTGGTGGCGTCGTTCACCGGGAAGGCGACGTCGAGCTGCGCGCAGACCAGCACCGCGCCCGGCGGAGACCAGTCCTCGATGACGTCGTGGGGAATCTTCGCCAGGTTCTCGGCCGACGCGTGCTCCCGCATCGCGCTGGGCGACTGGCGGTTGAAGCGCCAGGCCTCCCGGCCGAGGCGCGTGCAGGCGCCGACGGCCAGCTTCGCGGGCGCGACGGCGCGCTGGTAGAGAGGCCGGCCGGCCAGCGTCGGGTCTTCGCTCAGGTTGAATTGCGGCTCCGCGTTCGACTGCGACACGTACGAGACGCCGATGCGCAGCGGCAGGAAGTGCGGCCGCCAGTCGACGCCCATGCCGAGGCTCGCGCCAGCGTAGCCGCGCGTCGTCTTCTCGTATTGGAAGTTGGCGAAGGTGAGGTTGATGCCCGCGCCCAGCAGCAGTTGGTCGTCGAGGAAGCTGTAGCCCACCACCAGCGCCCCCGAGATGGACTGCGCTTCGAGCTGCTCGGTGCCGGGCTCGCACGCCTCGGTGAGACACAGGCCCCGCGTCGACGCGCGCGAGTAGAGGCCCACGCCGAAGCGCTCCACCTGGAAGGTGAGCCCGACCTGGCCCTCCACTGGCGCGACGACCTGCTCGCCGTGGCCGTCGTTCTCGACGTCGCGCATGGTGGACACCGGCGCGGCGAGGAAGGCCAGGGTGTAGTCCCAGTCCCACCAGCGGTCGCGCCGCGGGTGCCGGCCCGCGACGGCCGCGTAGTTGGTGGGGATGCTCTCGGTGTTCTCCGCGAGCCCGGTCGAGGCGCCGGCCATGCCCACCAGCCGGCTGGCGGTGACGAGCGCCGCCGGGTTCACGTACAGCGAGTCGTCGCGCGGCACCTGCGCCCACGCCGCGCTCGTGGCGAAGGACAGCAGCACGGTGAGCCGAAGGCGGCGCATGGTCGAGCGCGCGTCATGCCGTGACGCCCCGGGAAAGGGGCGCCGTCAGAAGGCCAGCTGCAGCTGCGTGCGCACGCGCAGCACGTCGGTCGAGGCCGCGCCGGTGACGCGCACCCACTCGAAGTCCGACTGCCACTTGAGGCTGTCCCCGAACAGGTAGACGTTGAGCGCCAGCGCGACCTCCTGCGTCCACCGCTGGTTTCCCGCGGTTGCGTAGGCCTTCGTGAGCGCGTCCTGCTCGGTGGGCGTGGACGCCTCGGCGATGAGCGCGTCCGCGCGGGCGCGGGCGTCGGCGCGCACGGCCGCGGTGTTGTCCACGCGACTGAAGCGCGCGGCGACTTCCCACCGCGGGAAGAAGCGCCAGCCGGCCTCGACGTTCTCGCCGATGGATGCGAGGTCGACGGCCCCCGCGGCGCCCTTGAACCACCCGGCCGCCGCCGCCACGTCGAGGAAGAGGTGGTTCCACTTGAGCAGCACCTCGGGCGCGAGGCGCGCTGCGAAGTCCACCGGGTACGCGGGGCGCAGGTCCCAGGCGGCGCTGACGTTCACCGAGTAGCGCAGGCCGCCTCCCGCCGCGTCGGTCGGCACACGCGCGTCGACCCCCGCGGCGTCGTACCCGACGCGCGCGGCCAGCTCCGGGTGGATGGACGGGGCCGGGTGGAAGGTGCGCAGGTCCGAGGGGTTCGTCAGCGGCTCGGAGTAGACGTTGGCCAGCCCCCTCTCGAAGGACGCGCGCGCGTTGACGCCGGTGAAGACGCCGAGCCGGTAGCTCCAGTGCGCCTCCGGGCGATCGCCGTCGTGCAGCATCACGCCTAGCTGGCGCTCCGCGCCGAAGTGCGTCGAGAAGACGTCCCAGTCGGTCAGCGCGAGTGCAGTGAAGGACGTCTGGCGGTGGCGCGTGAAGGGCGTCTTGAACTGGCCGAAGCGCAGGCGCAACGCGGGCAGGAAGCGCCAGTCGGCCCACGCGTCGATGAGCTCGAGCGCGGCCGGCGTGGTGTTGAGCTGCAGCTGGAAGGTGAGGCGCTCGTCGAGCACCGCGCCCCGCAGGGACCAGCGCAGGCGGCGCAGCCCCAGTTCCGCCGCCGCCGCCGCGTCGCTCGTCCTCGCGGCCGCGAAGCGCAGCTGCACCCCGAGGCCGGGCTCGAGGCAGTTGCCCGCGGTGCCGAGGCGGAAGGGGCCGATGGTCTCCGGCGTCGACGGTGCTCCGTCGGCGGTCGTGGACGAGGTCGGGAGGACAGCGTCGTCGCTCGCCGAGGTGGGCGCGCCACCCGGGGCGTCGGGCAGCCCAGAGGGCTTGAGGACGGGCGAGTCGCTCGCCGCGCCGGGCGCCAGCCTTCCCGCGTCGGGCGCCTCGGCGAGCGCGTGCGCTCCGGCGTCACCCGTCTCGATGACCGCGAGCAGCCCGGCGCGGGCCCCCGCAGCCTCCGTCGGCACGGCAGGCGACGCGCCCCGGGCGACGGCGGCAGACACCAGGAGCCCGACGAACGCGGTGCGCATCGGGTGCGTCATGGCCGAGGTCGCGGCGCTCGTCACGCGCATTGTGTGGGCCGCCCGTGGTACCAGTGGGCCGTGTCCTCCCTGGGAGACAGGCTGTGGCTCGAGGCCGACGCCGCGTGGCAGCGCAAGGCGCTGGGGCCCGCGCACGACGCGCTGGCGCGGCTCATCCAGCAGCGGGACTTCCCGCGGCCGCACGAGGCGTGGCTGCGCCTCGGCGAAGTGCACGCGGCGCGCGGACACCTGCGGCGCGCGCTGGGCGCGTTCCGCCGCGCGCAGGAGGTCGACCGCCGCGGCGAGTCGACGAAGGTGACGTTCCAGGCGGTGGGCGCGCTCACGCACGTGCTGCACCAGCACCAGCGCTTCATCCTCCACGTCTTCGACGAGGCGGCGCGGAGCCGCGCGCTCGAGGCCGGCGTCCCGCTCATCACCCGCGACACGCCGCGCGAGCCCCTCTCGATGCTCGCGGCCCGCGCGCGCGCGCTGCGCCGCGACCTCCGCGAGGCGGCGCACACCGCGCTCGACGCCATCGCGGAGCTCGCCGACGCGAAGGCGCTCCTGCCGAAGTGGACCGACCAGAGCCCCTGCAGCGAACTCGAGCAGCACGGCGGCGAAGAGGGACGTGCGCTGGCCGCGTCGTGGCGCGTGGCGCAGGCGGAGCTGTACGAGGAGCTCCTGGAGCGCGAGGAACCGCTGTTCGACGCGGCGACGCCGTCGGGGGCCGCGCAGCAGGCGGCGGCCGCGCGCCGGTGGGACGAGGCCTTCGGCGGGCTCGAGCGCGAGCTGGGGAAGGACCCGGAGCTGGTCGGGCTCCTCGCGGAGGCGTGGGGCGATCGCCTGGCGCGCCTCGACGAGCCGGCCGCCGCCGAGCGGTTCTACGCGCAGGCCCAGGCCGCGCACGAGCGCTTCGCCTCGCGGGTGACGTCGGGCGGTGAGGGCGCGGCGCGCATGCTCGCCGTCGAGCGCGTCCGCGCGAAGCGCGCCGCGTGAGCGCTACGCGAGGGCGATCTCGAAGCCCGTCCGGCCCGCGGGCCAGTCCGTGCGGGCCACCGACGCCGGCGTCACCGCGAAGAGCTGGAAGTCGAGCCGCCGCGCCATGAAGCCCGCCAGCGCGCCCGAGAGCGGGTCGCCCTCGTCCAGCTCGAAGGTGAAGAAGTGACGGCCGGTCGGCTGCAGCCGTGCATAGGCGTGCTCGAGCAGCGCGCGGAACACCGCCGGCGACTCGCCGCGCACCGCCACGTTGCAGAGGTAGACGTAGCGGAACTCCTGCCCCGGCGCCGGCAGCTTCGGCCAGCCCGTCACCGTCGCCGCGAGGTTGAAGGTGCGGCGCACCCAGCGCATCGCGCCGTTCCATGCGTGCACGCGGAAGCGCTTCACGGGCGATGGGTCCCACAGGGTCGCCACGCCCAGCACCTCGCCGCCCGCGCCCGTCGCCACCAGCGTGTCGTCCAGCGTGAAGCCCGGCCAGCGCGCCAGCCGGTGCTCGAACTCTCCGTCCTCGAAGCGGTAGCCGAACGGCCGCGCGCGGTGTGCCTCCGCGAGCAGCTCCACCACCTTCGGCACGTCGTCTTCACGCGCGCTGCGCACCGGCACCTCGGACGAGGGCGTGCGCCGCCGGGTGAGCTGCACCGACACCGCGCTGAAGCGGTGGAGCGGGTGGTAGTACGGCTGGTTCCTCCGCCGCGGCGAGCGCCGCACCAGCGCGTTCATCGCCGCCCGGTTCGAGGCGAGCAGCGACGTGTAGTAGGCCGCGCAGCCGGTGCGCTCGCACAGCGCGTCGAAGTAGTCGCCGAAGAAGCGGCCGAAGGCGCGGCTGCGGTCGAAACGCACGCGCAGGTCGCCCAGGTAGCCCACCTTCTGTACCCGCCCGTCGAGCCACCCGTCGCGCACCAGCGCCGTGGCCATGCCCACCAGCCCGCCCTCGTCTTCGCCGACGTACGTGAAGGCCTCTGCCCGCTGCATCGCGTAGAGCGCGAAGAAGTCCGGCTCGCGCTGCGTGGACAGCACCAACTCGCCCCGCATCGGCACCGCGCTGAACAGCTCGAGGCACCCCTGGTTGTCGGCCGGGGTCGCGAGGCGGGGCGTCAGCTCGGGCACGCGCGTGACGGTAGCACTCTCGACTTCCTTTCCACGGCGGGACGTGCCACCTAGGCTGCCCAGGCGCGGGGCCGATGGCGAACTCGATCGGGAAATACACGCTGATTCGCAAGCTGGCCGTGGGTGGCATGGCCGAGGTGTTCCTCGCGCGCGCCGACGGGCCGATGGGCTTCCAGAAGAAGGTCGTCGTGAAGCGGATCCTCCCGCACTACGTCGACGACCCGCGCTTCGTGGAGATGTTCCTGGGCGAGGCGCGGCTGGCGGCCGAGCTGTCGCACCCGAACCTGGTGCAGATCTTCGACTTCGGTGAGGTCGACGGCCAGTACTTCATCGCCATGGAGTACATCGACGGGCCGAACCTGCGCGTGCTCAACCGCGAGGCGCGCACGCACGAAGGTCCGCTGTCGTTGCCGCTCGTCGCGCGCATCATCGCGCAGGCCGCCGAGGGCCTGCACTCGGCCCACGAGCTGCGCGACGAGAACGGCCGCTACGTCAACCTCGTCCACCGCGACATCAGCCCCGACAACATCCTCGTCTCGCGCAACGGCGCGGTGAAGGTCGTCGACTTCGGCATCGCCAAGGCGGCGAACCAGCCGCACCTCACCAAGTCGGGGATGATCAAGGGGAAGATGGCGTACATGCCCCCGGAGCAGCTCGCGCGCGAGCCGCTCGATCGCCGGGCCGACATCTTCGCGCTGGGCATCGTGCTGTACGAGCTGGTGACCGGCGGCATGCCGTTCGATGCGACCAGCGAGGTGAGCATCATCCAGGCGATCCTCGGGCAGCACCCGCTGGACCGCGTCACGCTGCACCGGCCCGACGTGCCGCCCGCGCTCGACGCCATCATCGCGCGCTGCCTCGAGAAGAAGCCGGAGGCTCGCTACGCCAACTGCCGCGAGCTGCAGCAGGACCTCGAGCGCTACATCCAGTCGACCGGCACGCCCGTCGGCACCGCGGAGATCGCCGCGGCGGTGACCCACTTCTTCACGCCCGACACCGAGGCCACGCAGCCCGCGGTCGGCGTCGACGCCGGGCTCGACCCGACCTCGCCCAGCCGGCCGTCGCAGTCGCGCCCGGAGGCCGCGCGCTCCGGCGACGAAGGCAAGCCCAGCGGCGTGCCGACCGGCCTCTCGCACACGCAGCTCAAGGGGCTCGAGAGCGGCCGCGGGCGGGGCATCGGCATCGCCGTGGGCGTCGTCGCGTTGCTGGTGGCCGGGGTGTGGGCCGTCGTGCTGCTATGGCAGCCGCCGCCGGTGACGAAGCCCGTCGTCGAGAACCCGCCCGCCGCCGTGCCCGACGCCGCCGTCGCCGTCGCGTCGCCGGTGGTGAACGCCGGCGCGCCCGAGCCGCAGGACGCCGGAACAGTCGCGGTCGCCGTCGCCGAGGGACTGGACGCGGGCCACGCCACCGCTGTCGAGCCCGCCGTACAGCGCAAGGCGAAGCTCGAGTTCCGCATTCGCCCCTACGCCACCGTGTACCTCGACGGCAAGAAGCTGGGCGACACGCCGGTGGACACGCAGGTCGTCGCGGTGGGCAAGCACGTCGTCCGCCTGGTCAACGAGAAGCTGGGCAAGGACGTGGAGATCCCCGTCGTCGTCAAGGCGCCCGAGACGATCTTCAAACACAACCTCAAAGAGTAGAAGACGCCGCGCCGCGTGCCATGATGCCCGGCCATGCGTGCACTCTGCGTCGTCCTCGCGCTCGCGGCCTTCACGGCGCGCGCGCAGAGCCCCGATGTGAAGAAGTACCTCAACGCCGCCATCACCCTGTACGAGAACCTCGAGTACGAGAAGGCGCTCAAGCAGATCAAGAAGGCCAAGCCCAAGGCCCAGGGGCCTGACGACGAGGCGAAGATCGGCCTGCTCGAGGGCATCGTGCTGGCGGACATGGGCAAGGAGCAGGAGGCGCTCACGGCCTTCAAGACGGCCTTTGGCATCGATCTCGAGGCGAAGCTGCTCGTCGAGGTGTCGCCCAAGGTGCAGGCCGTGGCGGACAAGGCGCGCGAGAACGTGCGCAAGATGCTCGCCCCGCAGATCGAAGCGCAGCGGCTCGAAGCCGAGAAGCTCAAAGCCGAGGAGCAGGCGAAGGCGGACGCTGCCGCGCGGGCCGAGGTCGAGCGCCAGGCCGAGCTGAAGCGCCAGGAAGAAGAGGAGCGCCGGAAGAACGCGCCGCCGCCCGCGGTGGTGAAGCAGTCGGGCCCGTCGATGCGCTCGCTGTCGTGGATTCCCCTGGCCGTGGGCGTGGCGTCGGCGGGCGTCGCGGCCGGGCTGCTCATCGACGCCAGCAGCAAGTACAACTCGCTGGTGAACGGCACCGCGCCCCCCGAGAGCGCGGCGTCGATTCGCGACGCGGGGAAGGCCGAGGCCACGCTCGGCTACGTCTTCATCGGCGTCGCGGGCGCGGGCGTGGCGGCGGCAGCGCTCATGTACTTCCTCGGCGCGGACTCGGGCGCCCACGCAGCCCTCGTCCCGGTGCCGGGCGGTGCATTCGCGTCCGTCTCGTTCGCGCTCGACCTTGGAGGTGCGCGATGACTCGCAGGCTGGTGGTGACGCTGGTGGCCCTGGGCCTCACCGGCTGCTTCGACTTCGACGCCGCCTACGCGACGTACTGTGACAGCGGCCAGTGCGGCGGTGGCAGTGGGGGCGGCACGGGCGGCGGCGGCGACGACGGCGGCCTGGGCGGTGGAAGCGGCGGAGGCCTGGGCGGCGGCAGCGGTGGCGGCAGCGGTGGCGGCAGCGGCGGAGGCGCTGGCGGAAA
>Ga0272446_1007618_pt1 | contig 10697 bp, 10 predicted proteins | sample YNPCB0061_FD_194587 | JGI IMG/M metagenome (GOLD analysis project Ga0272446, IMG submission 194587) | Hot spring microbial mat communities from Yellowstone National Park, WY, United States - YNP-CB-006-1 | ecosystem: Environmental > Aquatic > Thermal springs > Hot (42-90C) > Sediment | place...
CCGCGCCTGGGTGCGCGTCCTGTGGCGCACTTGGTCTTCGCGCTCGGCCTACGACCCGAGCCTTCACGGTGGTGCGAAGCGGTTCCTCGCTGCCGCGTGACGCAGGGGTTGACACAGGAAGTCTCATACCCCCAAGACGAAGCCGCCCCCCTGTTCGTGACGGGGTCACTCTCCTAGGTCATAAGCTCGTGCTTTCACACGCGATCGAGCTGTCGATTTGGTTTCCCATGTTTCGCGTCTAGCAGAAAGGGTAGGAAACACGCGAAACCAAAAACCAAATCGACGTCCGATCGCGCAGCAATCCCGCGACGTTGCGACCTAGGAGAGTGACCCCGGCAAGGAGTGTTTTTTGAGGAGGGTGCGGAGGTGTTTGCGGTCGAGGCCGGATTGGCGGGCGGCTTCGCTGATGTTGCCGTCGGTGCGGGCGAGGAGGTCGCGCAGGTAGCGCGCTTCGAAGGCGTCGAGGAGGCGCTGCTTCGCCTCGGCGTACTCGAGGTCGGTGCGCACGGCGCGCGGGTCGTCGTCGGCGGCGGAGGTCGCGGTGACCGCGAGGCGCAGCGCCGCGAAGGTCGTCGCCGACGGCGCCAGCGCGAGCGCGCGATCGACGACGTTGCGCAGCTCGCGCACGTTCCCCGGCCAGCCGTGCGCCAGCAGGCGATCGAGGTTCGGCCCCGCGATCGCGCCCGGCTCGTCGAGCCCGCGCCGACGGAGGAGCTCGCGCACGAGCGCCGGCAGATCCTCGCGCCGCGCCCGCAGCGGCGGCAGCGCCACCCGCAATACCGATAGACGATAATAGAGGTCGGGGCGGAACGCCCCCTCGGCCACGCGCGCCCGCAGATCCCCGCGCGACGCCGCCACCAGGCGCACATCGAGCCGCCGCTCGGCGTCGCCGCCGACGGGCCGCACCGCCCGCTCCTCCACCGCCCGCAGCAGCCGCGCCTGCATTGCCGGGCTGATCGCGTCGAGCTCGTCGAGGAACAGTGTCCCCCCGTCGGCGCGCGCGAACGCCCCCTTGCGCGCCTCGGCCGCCCCGGTGAACGCGCCGCGCACATGCCCGAAGAGCTCGCTCTCGAGCAGCGTCTCCGGCAGCGCCCCGCAGTCCACCGCCACGAACGGCGCCCGCCGCCGCGCCCCCGCCTCGTGGATGGCCCGCGCCGCCAGCTCCTTCCCCGTCCCCGTCTCGCCCTCGAGCAGCACCGTGACATCCGACTGCGACGCCAGCTCGAGCACCGCGAACACCTCGCGCATCGCCAGGCTCTCGCCGACGAGCTCCCCGAAGCGCCGCGCCTGGCTCGGCGTCACCTCCAGCGCCTCCGGCTCGGTGACGATGCGCACGAACGAGCGCCCCAGCTTCAGCGTCGCGCCCACGTCGACGGTGGCCTCGCCGAGGCGCGACCCCTCGAACAGCGTCCCGTTCGTCGACTCCAGATCGCGCACCACGAAGCGACCGCCGCTCGGCCGGATCTCCACGTGCCGCCGCGAGACGCGCTCGTCGGTGAGCACCAGCCCGCAGTCGTCGTCGGTGCCCACCACCACGCCCTCGTCCCCGACGCGCGCCGCCCGCCCCGCGTCCGGCCCCTCGACGACGACCACCTGCCCGCGCGGCGCACGCGCCCCCGGCCGCGCGGGGAGCGCCTCGGAGTGCACGGTCGCGACGCTGCTCACACGTGGAGTGTAGCGTTTTTCGGTATGCTCCCGGCATGCGGGCGGGACGCGAGCGGGGCGATTCGAAGACGACAGCGGGCGGCAGCGACGGCACCGAGGGCGAGTCGCAGGGCCTCGCGCCGACCCGACTGCGCATGGCGCTGAAGCGACGCGCCGCGCAGCGCGCCGACGAGGCCGCCGCGCCCGACGCCGAGGCCAAGCCGGGCGGCGCCGCCGGCGGCGACGACAAGAAGAGCGAAGGCGAGGCCGAGGCCAAGGCCGACGCCGAGCCGCAGAGCGCCGAGCAGGCCGACGAGGCCGCGGGCGACGTCGCCGAGACCAAGGATGGCGCCAACGATCCGCAGGCGGCGCTGGCGCTGGCGATCACCGGACGCCTGATCCCGCTGCCGCACGCCGACGCGCTCCCACCGACGCTGCGCGGCCTCGCCAAGCGCGTGAAGTGCTACGTCGGCCCGGCCGCCAAGCGCGCCTGCAAGATGATGGGGGCCGAGGCGTTCACCGTCGGAGACGTGATCGCCTTCGCCACCGACGCGCCGCCCGTCGACGTGGTCCTGCACGAGCTCGAGCACGTCCGGCAGCAGGGCGCCGCGCCCGCCGACGCCGCGGCGCCGCTCGAGACGACCGCGCCCGGCGATCACGACGAAGCCGAAGCGAAGCAGGCCGAGACCGGCGACGCCAAGACAGGCGACGCCAAAGGCCAGGCCGCCGACGCCAAGACCGAAGCCGCCGACGCCAAGACCGAAGCCGGCGACGCCAGCGCCGACGGCGACGGCGCCCCCAAGCTCGCGCGCTACGAGGCCCTCGTCAGCCCGAGCCCCGCGCCCGTCGTCCAGCTCCGCACCACCCCCGACGACCCCAACGCCGTCTTCACCCTCCCCGCCGAGACCCGCATCCGCCGCGTCGCCACCCGTCCCGGCGCGCATCCCGGCGAGGCCGGCTGGGTCCAGGTCGAGGTCACCACCGGCGACCACATGGGCCGCACCGGCTGGGTCACCGACGCCAACCTCGCCCAGCGCAACGAGACCACCGAGATCCCCTACGACGACGCCGTCCGCCTCCACCGCGAGCTCACCGGCGCCTCGCTCCCCGGCACCAACACGCCCATCCCCTTCCACTATCCGCCCGACGGCTGCTACGCCCGCGCGCACATCATGTCGTCGCTGCTCACGCAGAAGGGCTACGCCTCGCAGAAGGTCTTTGCTGTCTCGCAGAAATCCCGTCCCGGCGGCGGCCCCGCGGGCGGCGGGCTCAACGTGCAGTCTCCCTTCGCCGCCGACGCGCAGCCCGGCGCCGGCCCGAACGTGAACTGGTGGTACCACGTCGCGCCGATCATCCAGGTGCGCATGCCGGTCACCAACCAGATCACCGAGATGGTGATCGACCCGTCGATCTTCAACGGCCCCGTCCCCGTCGGTGCCTGGACCGGCTCGATGTCTCCCGAGAAGTTCGAGCGCATCCCCGACGGCGGCCTGCAGGCGGTCCTCGCCAACCCCGGCGCCAACGCCAACAACGGCTTCCCCGTCGATCGCCCGATGACCTTCACCGCCGATCGCAACGCGATGTTCCCCGCCGACGCCGCGCACGCCAACACCGCCGATCAGGCCAACCAGCAGTACGCGATGCTCGCGCAGCGCATGCAGTACTACGCGTGGCTCTCGGGGTGGCACCAGCTCGCCGCCGACCTCCGCACCGCGCTCGCGCAGATCCCGCCGAACAACGCGCTCGTCCTCCAGAAGGTGCAGCAGGCCCACGCGATCAACCCGGGCAACCTCGCCTTCTTCTTTGGGCCGCGCACGGCGCAATACCCCGACGGCCACTTCCCGAACCTGCTCACCGAGCTGCGCGCCAAGCTCCCGCCCGACGTGATGGCGCAGATCGACGCGCTCCTCCAGCAGAGCCAGTCCTTCGTCGCGCAGCAGGCGGCAGCCGCAGCCGCGGCTGGCGGTGGCGGCAACAACAACGCCGGCGGTGGTGGCGGCGGCGGCGGCGGCTCGTGACGCGCGCCCTCGCGCTCGGATTTTTTGTCTACTCTTCGGCGGCCTGCGCGACGGCCGCTCACGGAAAGGAATCGCCCATGTTCGGTCCCGGCGCCCCCTCCCCGAAGTTCGAGCAGGTCGTCCACATCGGCGGCTTCTTCACCCGCGGGAAGGAGGGGCTCGTCGTCTCCGTCGAGGAGCTGCCGATGGAGTGCCTGATGCCGCTCGACACGCCGGACTTCGACGCCAACGCCGCCCACCTCGCCGCCGCCTGGCGCACCCACAAGACCGTCGCCGTCACCTTCCTCGGCGCCTCCACGATCGTGAAGGTCGCGGCGCCGAAGTAGTGGCCGACGACCTCCCGTCGACGATCGGGCCCTACCGCGTGCTGCGCCGCCTCGGCGAGGGCGGCGTCGCCGAGGTCTTCCTGGCGATCGCCTACGGCGCGGCCGGCTTCGAGAAGCGCGTCGCGCTCAAGCGCCTCCGCCCCGAGCTCCAGGGCGATCCGCGCCTCGAGAAGCTGCTCGTCGACGAGGCGCGCCTCGCCGCGCGGCTCCAGCACGGACGCCTCGTCGGCGTGCACGACCTCGCGCTCGACCCGGCGACCGGCTCCTACTACGTGCGCCTCGAGGCGGTCGACGGCCCGTCGCTGGCCGAGCTCCTCCGCCGCCGCGGCGCGCTCGCGCCCGCGCTGGCGCTCTTCGTCGCCGAGGAGCTGGCGCTGGCGCTGGCCGCGGTGCACGCCGCCACCGACGACGCCGGCCGCCCGCTCGGCCTGGTGCACCGCGATCTCTCGCCGTCGAACGTGCTGGTCTCGACGGCGGGCGAGGTGAAGCTCGCCGACTTCGGCCTCGCCAAGGCGACGCAGCTCCAGACCACCACGCGCGCCAACGTCGTCAAAGGGACCTACGCCTATATGTCGCCCGAGCAGGTCTCGGGCGCGCCGCTCGGTCCGGCGAGCGATCAGTTCGCGCTCGCCTCGGCGGTGCACGAGCTCCTCGGCGGCCGCCGCGCCTTCGACGCCGAGAGCGTGCACGCGACCATGGACGCCGTGCGCAGCGCCCCGCCCGCGCCGCTGCCGCCGACGATCCCGCCCGAGGTCCAGGCGCTCCTCGCGCGCTACCACGCCAAGCCGCCGGCCGCCCGCTTCCCGTCGACGGCGGCGCTCGTCGAGGCCATCGCCGCCGCCCGCCGCGCGCTCCCGCCCGCCGGCCCGCTCGACCTCGCGCGCGTCGTCACCGCTTGACGATCTGGAAAGCCATCACTGAGCGCTGACGCGCGGCGAGGCGCCCGTGAAGGAGCTGACCGCCAGGCTGAGGCCGAAGGTCTCGCAGCCGGCGGTGTCGCAGCACCTCGCGGCCCTCCGCGACGCAGGGCTCGTCGACGAGCGGCGCGACGGCCGCCACGTCTTCTACCGCGCCACCCCCGCCGGCCTCCGCCCGCTCGTCGACTGGATCGCGCACTACAAGGCCTGCTGGCTCGACCGCCTGGCCTCGACACCACGGTGACCTGGACGCTCTCCCCGACGGCGGCGCCTTCGGCGCGAAGGACGCCTTCGCCTTCGACGGCCTCTCGCGCGGCTGGAGCGGCCGCGTGGCCGCGCGCCTCAACGAGCTCCTCGCCACGGTCTGACCCGCGCGTAGACTTCGCGCATGGCCGCCTCGAAGCGCCGGCTGGTCCTCATCGACGCGAGCTCGATCTTCTATCGGGCCTTCTTCGCCGTCCCGTCGAACTTGCAGACGAAGGACGGCCTGCACACCAACGCCATCTACGGCGTCGCGCTCGCCTTCCGCAAGCTCTTCGCCGGTCGCAAGCCCGACCTCGCCGCCGTCGTCTACGACACCCGCGGGCCGACCTTCCGCGACGAGAAGTACGCCGACTACAAGGCGCAGCGCGCGCCGATGCCGGGCGACCTCACCGAGCAGCTCCCGTGGATCGACGAGCTGGTGGCGGCCTACCGTTTCCCGACGGTGTCGAAGGCGGGCTTCGAGGCCGACGACGTGATCGGCACGCTGACCACGCGCGCCGTCGCCGCCGGGCTCGAGGTGCTCATCGTCAGCCCCGACAAGGACTTCGCGCAGCTCGTCGGCGACGACGTCCGCGTCCTCGACACCTTCAAGGACGTCACCTACGACGCCGAGCTCATCCGCAAGAAGTTCGGCGTGCCGCCGCGCCTGTTCGTCGATCTGCAGGCGCTCATGGGCGACCCCATCGACAACATCCCCGGCGTCGACGGCATCGGGCAGAAGGGCGCGGCAAATCTGCTGGACAAATATGGCTCGCTCGACGCGATCCTCGCGCACGTCGACGAGCTGCCGGCCAAGCAGCGGACGGCGCTCGCGTCGCAGCGGGACAAGGCGCTGCTCTCGCGCGAGCTGGCGCGCATCGACTGCGAGGTGCCGCTCGACCTCCCGCTCTCGTCGCTGGAGATCGAGGCGCCCGACCCCGAGGTGGTCAACGCGCGCTATCGGCGGCTGGAGTTCTTCTCGCTCCTCGGGGAGTCGCGCCGCGGCGACGCCGAGCTGGCCGAGCGCCCGGTGCTCATCCCGCCCTCGCGCGAGGAGGCGCGCGCCGCCGTCGAGGCGCTGCGCGCGAGCGGCCGCCCGATCGCGGTGGTGCCGATCGTCGAGAGCGCCGCGCCGCCGCCCGCGTGGGTGACCGGCCCGTGGCTCGGCGTCGCGCTCTGCGCCGAGGAGGGCGGCGCGCTCTACCTCGCCGACGTCGACGACGCGCGCGCGCTCCTCGAGGACGCCGCGGCGCCCAAGCTGGCGCACGATTGGAAGCAGCTCTGGGTGCTGTGCGCGCGGCGCGGGATCGCGCTCGCCGGCGTCGTCGGCGACACCATGCTGGCCTCGTTCCTCGTCGACCCGGCGCGCCTGGCCCCGCACCGCCTCGATCAGATCGCCCGCGAGTATTTACAAAAATTGCTCCGCCCGGTGAAGGAGCTGACCGGCAGCGGTCAGGCGGAGCGCGCGCTCGGCGACGTCCCCGTCGAGGAGACGGCGCGCTGGGCGGCGCACCTGGCGGAGGCGATCGTCGCCGCCTGGCCGCTGGTCTCGGCGCGCGTCGACGCGCTGGGGCTGCGCGAACATCTCGATAGACACGAAATGCCGCTGGCGCCGCTGCTCGGGCGCATGGAGCTCGACGGCGTGCGCGTCGACCCCGAGGAGCTGGGGCGCGTCGGCGTCGAGCTGCGCGCCCGCCTCGCCGACGAGGAGCGGCGCGTCTTCGCCCTCGCCGGGCACGAGCTCAACCTGGCCTCGCCGAAGCAGCTGGCGACGGTGCTCTTCGACGAGCTGAAGCTGCCGGTCATCAAGCGGACCAAGACCGGCTACTCGACGGACCAGGAGGTCCTCGAGCGGCTCGCCCACAAGCACGAGATCGTCGCGCGCATCTTGGCGCACCGAAAGCTCAACAAGCTGCTCAACACCTACGTCGACGTGCTCACCGTCGCCGCCACGCCGCCGGTGTCCCCCGACGGGCGCGTGCACGCCACCTGGCAGCAGGCCGCGGCGTCGTCGGGGCGCCTCATCGCCACCGACCCCGACCTCCAGCGCACGCCCATCCGCACCGACGAGGGGCAGCGCATCCGCCGCGCCTTCGTCGCGCCGCCCGGGCACCAGCTGCTGTCGGCCGACTGGAGCCAGATCGAGCTGCGCGTCCTCGCCCACGTCTCCGGCGACCCGGGCCTCATCGACGCCTTCGGCCAGCGCGTCGACGTCCACCGCCGCACCGCCGGCGAGCTCTTCCACTGCGCCCCCGACGCCGTCACCCCCGCCCAGCGCGACGTCGGCAAGACCGTCAACTTCGCCACCATCTACGGCCAGGGCGCGACCGCATTGGGACAGATCCTCGATATCCCGCGAAAAGAGGCGCAATCGTATATCGACCGCTATTTCGCGACCTACGCCGGGGTGCGCGCCTGGCTCGATCGCACCATCGCCGACGCCCACGCGCGCGGCTACGTGACGACGCTGCTCGGGCGGCGTCGCCTCATCCCCGAGCTCGCCTCGCGCGACGACGCCATCCGGCAGCAGGGAGAGCGCATCGCCGCCAACACTCCGATTCAGGGCAGCGCCGCCGATTTGTGTAAAGCAGCAATGCTCGACCTCGGCCGTCGCCTCGCCGCCGGCGGCCACCGCGCGCGCCTCCTCATGCAGATCCACGACGAGCTCGTCTTCGAGGTCCCCGACGACGAGCTCGACGCCGTCAGCGCGCTGGTCCGCGATGCGATGGAGCACGCCGCCCCGCTGGCCGTCCCGCTCGTCGTCGACCTCGGCCACGGCCCCACCTGGGCCGACGCCCAGTAGCCATGCCGCTCCGCGACGCCCAGCGCTACGTCTGGCTCGTCGAGCGCGACGGCCGCGTCTTCGCCCGCCTCGAAGAGGCCAGCCTCTTCGACATGTTCTGGATCCAGTATCGCGTCGTCGATCTGACGAGCAGTGACGCCGACCGCGCGCTCCTCTACTCGCAGCGCTTCTGGCTCGAGGGGCCGCTCCCGACCTTCCCACGTCGAGACGGGCGGCTCGTTCAGGCGCGCCAGCGGGTGTAGACAACCATTGCCGTCAGCAGCGCCGCATCGGCGACGAGCACGCCGATGAGGTCGCGTGCGCGCAGCGCGATGCGGAGGGTGGGATCCTCGCGCCGCGCGACCTGGTGGAGCGCGCCGCCGAGGCCGAGCACGATCCAGACGATCGGGTCCCAGGCCACCGCCGAGAAGAGCATCCCGACCGCGAGCGCGCCCAGCATCGCCAACAGCGCCACCGCCCAGCTCCGCAGCGCCGCGCTCGTCGACGCCTGGCTCACCATGGCCAGCGGCGTCTTCGCCGTCACCCACATCGCGATAGACAACAAATACAGCCCGACCAGCCCGCTCTCCGCCGCCACCTGCACGAAGGCGCTCTTCGCCGACGAGGCGTGGTGATCGCCGAACAGCCCCGCGCCCACCCCGACGAGCGGCGCCTCCCCGACGAGCGACAGCCCCACCCACCAGCTCTCCAGCCGCTCCAGCGACGGCGCGTACGCCTCGCCGCTGCGCCCGCCCGTCAGCACCAGCGCGCCCGCCGCCGCCGCCCCCAGCACGAGGCCCCCCACGCCGAAGCGCCGCACGAAGTAGACGCCCGTCGCCGTCACGAACACCAGCTGCCCGCTGCGCGACCGCGTGTAGACGACCGCCAGCCCGATCCCGACGACAGCCACCAAGAGGAGCGCCGACCGCCACAGCCCGCGCCGCCGCTCGGCGACGGCGAACGCCAGCGGCAGCGCCATCACCAGCGCCAGCGCCAGCGCGTTCGGGTCGACGAGCGGCCCCCGCCAGCGCACGCGCCCACCGCCGACCGAGTGCGTCCCGAAGAGCCCGACGCGCTCGCACAGGTAGGTCGCCCCCGCCTCGGCGCGGCACTCCTCGACGACGGCGCAGGGGCGGCCGTCGTACACGCCGATCGACGCCCCCGGCTGCGCATCGTCGACGCGCAGGCAGCCGAAGCCCGCCCGCCCCTCGTGCACCGCCACCGCCGCGATCGCCAGCAGCACCGCCAGCAGCACCGCCGCCACGCGCTCGAAGGCGCGCAGCGATTGCACCCCGTGCGCCAGGAGCGCATACACCGCCAGCGACAGGACGAGCCCGCCGCCGACCACCGCCAGCGCCGCCGACTGCTTGACAACAATTCCGACCAGCGCCCACGCCGCCAGCGCCAGCACCCACGGCAGCGACGGCGCCGGGTCGGGGCGCGCGTGCCGCAGCCGCAGATCGACCGTCAGCCCCAGCGCCGCCAGCAGCGCCGCCCCCGGCGCCAGCAGCCGCTCGTCGGGCGCCAGCAGCAGCACCGCGACGAGGAGGATCAGCCCAGGGATGGCAAACACGCGCGGGTCGTCCTATCCTCGGGGCCCATGCGCACCCTCGCGCTCGCCTGTCTCGTGTTCGCCACTGTCGCCGGCACCGCCGGTTGTCCGTCGATCAATTACGACTATAGCAAGGAGCCCGATCCCCGGAAGCACGAGTTCGTCCTCGGCGCCTCCGACGCGCTCCGCATCACCGTGTGGAAGAACCCCGAGCTCTCCACCGACGCGCGCATCCGCCCCGACGGCACCATCACCATGCCGCTCGTCGGTGACGTGCAGGCCGCCGGCAAGACGCCCGGCCAGCTCCGCGACGAGATCGGCAAGCGCCTCTCGACCTACGTGAAGGACGAGGGCTCGGTGGTCACCATCGCCGTGACCGAGGTGAACTCCTATCGCTTCACGATCAGCGGCAACGTCGAGCGCGGCGGCGTCTTCACCTCGCGCCACTTCGTCACCGTGCTCGAGGCGGTGGCGCTCGCGGGCGGCCTCAACCGCTTCGCCTCGCCGAAGAGGCTGGTCCTCATCCGCACCGAGCCGGGCCAGCCGCCGCGCCGCATCCCGCTCGACTACGACCGCGTCGCGTCGGGGAGCTACCCCGAGGAGAACCTGGTCATGATGGCCGGCGACACGCTGTTCGTCCCGTGAGGTGGACCGTGAAGCACGCGCGCCTCTTCGCCCTCTCGCTCGTCGTCGGCGTCGCGCTCGGCTGGGCCGGCGTCGGCCACACCAAGGTCGGCGGCCACAAGAAGCGCGGCGCCGCCGCGGCCGCCGTCCACCGCGCGTCGCCGAACGACCTGCGCTACCTCTGTCAGGACAACTGCGGCGCCATCTCGTCGAACGACGTCCGCTACTACTGCGACGACAACTGCGGCGCGATCTCCGACAACGACGTTCGCTATCTGTGCCAGGGGAACTGCGGCGCGATCGGCGACAACGACCTCCGCTACTTCTGCCAGAAAAACTGCGGCGCCATCGGCGACAACGACCTCCGCTATTTCTGCCAGAACAACTGCGGCGCCATTTCCTCGTCGAGCCTGCGCTATTTTTGTCAGTCGAATTGCGGCGCGATTTGATCGTCTTGAACTGAGGTCGAAGCGCAGAGTACGCTAAGTGGTGCACTCCTCTTCGACAGCGATCTCCGCCTCCGCGTCGCAGGTCGCGGACGTGATCAGCAACAAGCGCTATCGAACGGTGTACCAGCCGCTCGTGAATCTG
>Ga0272446_1007620_pt1 | contig 10696 bp, 8 predicted proteins | sample YNPCB0061_FD_194587 | JGI IMG/M metagenome (GOLD analysis project Ga0272446, IMG submission 194587) | Hot spring microbial mat communities from Yellowstone National Park, WY, United States - YNP-CB-006-1 | ecosystem: Environmental > Aquatic > Thermal springs > Hot (42-90C) > Sediment | place...
GATTTATTGCCGATCGACTTGAAGATCTGGCGAAAGGAAGTGTGGCGTCCTCAACAGGGAGCTCTGGTACGGGGCTCCCTCCCCGCTTTTGCGTTTATGTAGGCAGGGAGAACCTTGTTATGAGGCTGGAGAACTAATCTTCGTAACACTATTCAGGCCATGGGGAAGGGGAGTACGCTGTCGATGGTAGACCGGCCACTCAGGACCATCAATAGCCGGTCCATCCCCAGGGCAACCCCGGAACAGCGGGGAAAGGACGTGGGCTTTTCGCTGTCCAAGCGGCGGCGGGGTAAAAAGGTCCGCCAGTAGTCCCCGTCGATGCGGTGAGGAACCAGGGCCCCCTGGTTCTTTTCTTCCCCCTCCCGGGTAAAGTAACGCCGAACCTCCGCCGCATCCGTTTCTTCGGAATAACAATTGGCCAGCTCCACACCCCGTCCGTAGAGCTCCCAGCGTTCCTTTGCCCGGCCCCCCGGCAGGGTCTTGGCCAGGCAGGGAACAAAGGCCGGATAGTCCATCAAAACCACCGGCTTGTCCCGGGGGAGGGCGGTTTCCACCGCATGGACAAAAATCAGGTTGTACAGGTCCGCCAGGGATAACCATTGTGGCGGGTCAAGGCCTAGCCGACGGGCCTCTGCGGCCAGCCGGGGGGGCCCCTCTTCTGCGGCGTCGTACAAGGAAAAGCCCGCCCATTTTTGAAAGGCCTCTTCCATGGAAATTTTTACAAAGGGAGGCCGCAGATCCTTCGACGTATCGGAGGTCATAAGGGTGCGCCAAAGGTCTTCGGTGATTTCTATGGAATCCCTATAATCGGCGTCCATGGTATAAAATTCCAGCATGGTAAACTCGGGGCTGTGGATTCGGCCCACCGACTCGCCATTCCTAAAGCATTTGCTTATCTGATAGATACTTTTCCCGTGGTCGGCGATGAGTTTCTTCATCCACAGTTCCGGGGAAGGGACAAGCCAGTACTTTTGTTCGCGACGTTGGGAACGGGAATCCGGCGGTCTTAGGTAGGTGGTCTCGAACACCTCCAAACAGGTTTCGGGAATAAGGTCGGGAGCCAGCACGGGGGTATCCACCTCCAGGTAGCCGCGAAGGTCAAAAAACTCCCGGGTGCCCGTAAACAGTCGGCTCCGTTGGGTTAAAAATTCCAAATCCATGGTATTCCTTTACTTCTTCAACGAAGGTTGAGCCACCGGCCTTTGCTCCTACAGGAGCCGCAGGACCGCCTCTTTCCACTTTTTTCCCCGGTCAAATTCGTTGAGGAACATGCCAAAGGACGCACAACCCGGCGAAAGGATCACCGAATCCCCCGCCGAAGCGGCGCGGTGGGCCGCCAAAACCGCCGTATCCAGGTCGTTAAAGGGCCCCTGGTAGGGAATACCCCGCTGGTCCAACAGGGCCGCCAGCTTCGCGCTTCCCGTTCCGTCCAGCAGGATGATCGCCTTAGCCCGGGTCGCCGCAGAGACCAGGGGGCTAAAGTCCAGGGCCTTATCCGTACCCCCCGTAACCAGGATTGGGGGCCGATCAAAAGAATCGATGGCCGCGGCGGCGGCTTCGGGGATGGTGGCCGCCGTATCGTTGTAAAAACGGACTCCCCCCCGTTCGTGAAAAAACTCTAACCGGTGTTCTATGCCCGGAAAACCGTCCAGGGCTTGTTTCAGTTCCCGGGCCGGGTAGCCCAGGTCCAAAAGGGCCAGGGCCGCGGCCAGGAGGTTCTTTTTCTGGTGGTACCCCGCCAATCGGGGGGTGGAACCCACCACTTCCACCACGGTTCCATCGGCCAGGCGGGCCACCGCCGGTCCCGTTTTGCCCCCGTCGTTCCCTTCCCGGACAATCCAACCGCCCGGAAGGTCAGGGGATAGGGGACTGTCGCTGTACAACAAAGACCGGCCGGGGGTTTCCCGGGCAAAGGAAAGGCCCCAGGTATCGTTGGCCGACACGGTCGCGTCGGCCCAGTCCTGCCCCTGGTAGATCACCCGTTTATCCGCCACGTAGGCTTCCATGGTTCCGTATCGGTCCAAATGATCGGGCAGGATGGTTGTCATTACGGCGACCCGGGGTTTAAGCAGGGCCCGGTCCCCCAAACGTCGTCCTCGCAGATCCCCCAACTGCCAGCTGGACAGTTCCAGGACCACCGTATCCTCTGCTTGGACCTGGTCCAGAAAAGTGAGGGGCGAAAGGGTGATGTTTCCCCCCAGGTACACCTTCCCTGAACCCCCGAGGGACCTTGTATCCCCTGCTGTAACTCTTGGTGCCGCCGTAGCTGGCGCCGCCGTAACTTTCGCCGTCGTCGCAGTCCCTGGCGCCGCCGTCGTCGCAGTCCCTAGCGCCGCCGTAGCTTCCGTCGCTGCGGCAGTCCCTGGTGCCGCTGGGTTCGTGGAGCCCAGGGCCTCCAGGGCCCAGCGGAGGGCCGACGCGGTGCTGGATTTTCCCTTGGAACCCGTGACCGCGATTAGTCTGCCGGGGCAATCGGCTAAAAAGAGGGATATATCCGTTTCGATTCGCCGCGCCACGGCCAAATAGGGGGAGTCGGGCTTTACGGCGGGGTTTTTTACCACCAGATCGGCGCCGCTAAAGTCAGCCAGTTCGTGCTTTCCCAGCACGTAGCGGATCGGAAGACCCTCCAACTGGGCGATGGACGGAGAGAGGACCGTTTCGTCCCGCAGGTCCGTCACCGTAACCAGGGCTCCCGCTTTGGCTAAATAACGGGCCGATTCTAGCCCCCCGCCGTGGAGACCCAGCCCCATCACCGTTACTCGAAGACCCGAATATCTAGACCTCAATCCTGAACTCCTTCTGTTCGTTTTCGTTAAGATAGGGGGTAACGGTGATATTCGTCCAGGGTGTTACCAAGGCAGGGGGAACGCGGGCCCTAATTTCCTTAAAAAGGGGAAGGTTTTCCGAAAAAGATTCGGTCGTAAGGGCCTGTTGGATCTTTTCCATGTCGGGTAATAAAAACTGTAGCGCCCCGTGGAGCAGGGGTACCAGGGCCTTCCTCCCCTCTGGCCTGGGGTCCAGGATGCTCAGGCAGAGGGTTTTGTACTTGCAGGTAAAGGGGTAGTAGGGGTAGGTTCGTTTGCCCGGGGGCATAAACAGTTTGGTAAAAAACTTGGTCAGTTCCATATCCGTCCAAATCCCCCGGACCAGGTACCCCTTCCCCGTTTCCCCAATCCAGGTTTGGGAAATGGTCTGCTTGATCGTAAAGGCTACAATTTTACCTAACTCGGTTATCACGGATACCAGGGGGATAACGTCGCTTTCCAGGTATAAGCGGTTGCTTCGGTACGCCGCGGTCCTATCGTTGGTTCCCCGCTGTAACTCCTCCGATTCCAGGGGCCTGTACAACAGGTTTATCCGCAGAAGGTACAAATAGTAGGAGTTCTCTATTTTGTAGATTCTATAAAAACAGGGTTTTTGAATTTCCGCGGGGTCAAAAAAATAGGTTAGATCGGAAAAGAAGGGAGGAGCGGCCGGGAGCAGATGGTCTATAAAATCCCGGAGCGCCGTGGCGTATTCCACGCTGGGATTCGCTTGGCGGACATCGTGGTGAATGGGAAAACTGGGCACCACCACCGGCTCGCTGAGGCGAATAAAAAACTCTTCCCCCTGGTTGAAATGGAGGGTAAACGGAATTTCCTTGGATGGTCGGAGGGTAGCCAAGGTTTCGTTAATGATCCTATCCGCGTAACCAGGACGGATTTCGTTTACCAACTGTTCCATATATACCTACGATCATACCGCCGGACGGGGCGCTTTGCAAATAAGGCCCCTCTAAAAACCCCATTGTTTATAGGAGGGCCCTTATGTCTTAGAAAAATCGCCGCCGTATTGAGAGGCCCACCCAAAATGGGTATACTGCCCTTGCCGCCGGTAGAAGGGGGCGCATTTTTACCCTAGGATGGAATCCCATGAACTCGGCTCTGGAAACCCTCAAGGAACGCGGATTTTTTCAACAATGCACGGATGTGGAAGGTCTTTCCCAATTGATGGACCAGGGGCCGGTCACGTTTTACGTGGGGACCGATCCCACGGGCCCCAGCCTCCACGTGGGGCACCTGGTCCCCCTGTTTGCCCTCCGGCATCTGCGCTTGGCCGGGCACCGGGGCATAGCCCTGATCGGCGGGGGCACCGCCCGGATCGGGGACCCGTCGGGAAAAACGGAGATGCGGAAAATGCTTACCTACGATCAGCTGGACGCCAACGCCGCCTCCATTACCGCCCAGATGAACCGTTTTATCGGCTTTGACGGAACTACCGCCTTGACGGATAACAACAAAAATTGGCTCGCGGACCTGAATTATATCGATTTTTTACGGGAAATTGGCCGCCATTTTTCCGTCAACCGGATGCTCAGTTTTGAGGCCTACAAAGCCCGGATGGAAACGGGACTCTCGTTTATCGAGTTTAACTACCAGCTCCTGCAGAGCTATGACTTTTTGGAGCTGTACCGCCGCCACGCCTGCCGACTTCAGATCGGCGGGGATGACCAGTGGGGAAACATCGTCGCTGGCATCGAATTGATCCGCCGGGTCGAGGGGGCCGAATGTTACGGCCTCACCTTCCCCCTGGTAACCACCTCGGACGGGAAAAAGATGGGAAAAACCGAAAAGGGGGCCCTCTTTCTGGACCCCGCCCTGACGAGCCCCTACGAATTTTTCCAGTATTGGCGGAACGTTCAAGATCCGGACGTGGAACGATTTTTGCTGATGTACACCTTCCTGCCCACCGAGGAAATCCGAAGCCTCTGCGGGGTCGGGAAAAATCCCAACGAAGCCAAAGAACGGCTGGCCTGGGAAATTACCGCCCTTATCCACGGCGAAGACGAGGCGGACCGGGCCCGCTCGGGCGCCCGGGCCGCCTTTGGCGGCGGGGGGGATAAATCCGCCATGCCCAGCGTATCCCTGGATAGGGCGAAATTCGCGGGGGGCTACATCGTGGTGGATCTCTTTTTTGACGCCGGTTTGGCTCCCACCAAGAGCGAAGCTCGGCGGCTGGTCCAGCAGGGGGGCGCCTTTGTCTCCCGACCCCGGAACAGCAACGGGGCGGCGGAGGATTTGGAAGCCCTTACCGACGTGACCGCCCCCATCGGCCAAGACCGATTGGACAGCCAGGGGGAACTTATCCTGCGGGCGGGGAAAAAACGGTACTGCCGAGTGGTAACCCGGTAGGGGTTTGCTCTTGGACGCCCTATTCGATAAGACCGAGCTTTTTAAGCTCCCGTGTAAAGGCCTCTTCCGAATAGGGTTTGGTGATATAGGCTTCGCAGAGGTTGCGGAAAGCGGTCATCACGTTCTTCGCGTCCCCCAGGGCGGTGGTCATGACGATCTTTACTTCGTCGCTGGGGGATACACCCCGTTGTTTCTCGTATTCCCGGATTTCCTTTAGCACCGTAAGCCCATCCTTATCGGGCATCATGATATCAAGAAAAATTACGTCGTAGGGGGTGCCTTCTTCGTAGGCGCTTTTTACCGCCACCAGGGCTTCTTGCCCGTTCACCGCGATATCCACGGGACCGTATTTTTCCACATAGTGGGAAACCAATTTACGGCTTAAAAATTCGTCCTCGACGATCAGAATACGGATATTTTTCATAGGTCCTCCCAGGATGTACCCTTCTTTCACCTATTTGTAATTCATGGTAAGGAAAAACACAAGGGCGGGGAGTGGAAAAATGGAAATAAGGGGGCTTTAACCTTATCCGGTCCCTTTCCCAGGATCAGCTTAAGGGCGTCTACACCATCCGCTGTGCGGAGGGCTTTGTATACCCGCTCCGGTTTAAAAATCCCGCTTCTCATTGAATTTTTTCTTCCCTTACCTTACACTGGATACAATGTGGGGGGTCCTATGAAACGAGGCTTGTCGATCAGCGTAAAATTGATTTTTATCGCCGCCCTTCCCAGCGTGGTGGCTTTGGTGTTCGCTATCCTGTTCCTCCGAAGTTTGGGGGCCGAAACCCAATCGACGGCCTACCTTTCGGCCACCTGCGGCCGCATAGAGCTGGCCAGTAAAACCATCGAGGCCCTGCAGAACGAAAGGTCCCGGTCTATCCGGGGCCTTTTGGGCCTACCGGCTCCGGCGGCCCCTTCCACCGACCAGGTTATGGCCCTGATGGACGCCCTAAAAAAGGCCCCGCTCGCATCCTTACAGGCCCTTTCTGCGGTGGAAGGTAAAATTACCGGGGCCCGGAGCAGGGCTTCCCAAACCGCCCCCGACCCATCGGACCTTAACGGGGCCTACGGCGAAGCGGTCAGGGCCTTCCTGGATCTGATGGGCCAGATGGCCAAGGGTGATACGAGCTACGGGGTCGGAAAGGCCCTGACCACGATCATCCTGTTAGAAAACTCCAAGGAGCGGCTTTCCCGGGCCATGGAGAACCTGGGAATCATGGGCCTTTCGGCGACCCCTCCGGCCACGGATCAGCTGGCCCGGTTGTACGGGGAGTTGTCGGTGGTCGACTCGGATCTGGCCTCTCCGGCCGTTATTTTGCCCCCCGGGGACCTTAAAAAGACGCAGGGTCTTTCCGCATCGGAGGCCCGGAAGAACTTTGAGGGCCTCCTTCGCCACTGGATCGACGATAGAACCTATCGGCCCACCCAGGGAGAAATAGAAAAAATACAGAAGGATATGGAAGAACAGCGGACCCTGCTGTTCCAAACGACCTCCCAGGTGGCCCAGGGTCTGATCGTTCGCCTTTCAAACCAGCATCAAATCGCTAACAGAACCTTCCTTCTTTCTACCCTTGTCTTGGCGCTGGGCTTCGGTGTTTTGATCCTTTTAATCGTTGTCTTTATCGCCCACCTTTTAGGATCCCTAAAAGCTACCCTGGTCTCTTTGAACTCCCTGGCCCAGGGGGAATTCCCCCAGGCTTGGAAACGCGCTTCCCGGGATGAATTTGGTCTTGTGGAGGGGGCCCTCCAAAGGGTTAGCGATACCCTCCGGTCCCTGATTACCACCGCCGACACTTTGGTCGATCGGGTGGTGGAGGGAAATTTGACTGCCCGAGGGGATGCGTCCCAGGTCGCCGGGGTTTACGGACAACTGTTAGGGGGCATTAACGGCGTAATCGACGCCCTGGTAGGCTTTATGGACCAAATGCCCGCCCCGGCGATGATCATCGATACGAATTATAAGATCCTCTTTATGAACAAGGCGGGGGCGGCCCTGGGGAACACCACCGCTTCCGAGCTGACCGCCACGCGGAAGGCCTGCTACGAATTCTTCAAGACCGGGGACTGCAACAGCGACCGGTGCGCCTGTAACCGGGCTATGCGGATCGGAAGTATGGCCAATTCGGAAACCCAGGCGAAGCCCCTGGATAGATCCTACGATATCTCCTACACCGGCGTTCCCGTTAAAAACCAGCAAGGGGAAATCGTCGGCGCTCTGGAAATCATTACCGACCAAACGGCCATAAAGGCGGCCCAGCGGAAGATGGAAAAGATCGCCCGCTTCCAAAACCAGGAGATAGAGGTTCTGAATAGGTTCCTGGAAAAGATGGCCGACGGGGATTTGACCGATTCGTACACCGTATCCGCGGGGGACGAGGACCTGGCGGATACGAAGGAACACCTGGATGCCCTGGCCAACGCGTTGAACCGGACGGTAAGTTCCATCAACGAAATTCTGGTGCAGGTATCCCTGGCGGTGGAACAGGTAACCGCGGGGAGCCAGCAGGTAAGCCAGGCGAGCCAATCCCTGAGTCAGGGGGCGACGGAACAGGCGAGCAGTCTGGAGGAGATTACCAGTTCGGTAACGGAGATCGCGGGGCAGACGAAACAGAACACGGAGAACGCGGTGCGGGTGAATGCCTTGTCCTCGGAGGCCAAGGGGAGCGCCGAGGCGGGGGACAGCCAAATGAAGGAACTGGTAAAGGCCATGGAGGAGATAAACCGGAGCGCCGAGGAAATCGGAAAGGTGGTCAAGGCCATAGACGATATCAGCTTCCAGATAAACTTGCTGGCCCTGAACGCCAACGTGGAAGCGGCCCGGGCGGGCAAGTACGGGAAGGGCTTCGCGGTGGTGGCGGAGGAGGTGCGGAACCTGGCGGTTCGGTCGGCGGGGTCCGTCAAGGAAACCACGGCGATGGTGGAAGAGGTGAAGAAGAGCATCGGGAAGGGGAACAACCTGGTGGAGACGACGGCGAAGCAGTTGGGGACCATCGTGACGGGGGTGAGCCAGGTGGCGAGCCTGGCGGAAGAGGTGGCGACGGCGAGCCGGGAGCAGAACCAGGGGCTGGAGCAGATCAGCACGGGGCTGAACCAGATAGACCAGGTGACCCAGTCGAACACGGCCAGCGCGGAAGAGAGCGCCAGCGCGGCGGAGGAATTGTCGAGCCAGGCCCAGCAGTTAAAGGCCATGATCGGGAAGTTCAAACTGAGGGCCGGGGAAGGTCACTTGAGCGAGGAACAGATGATGGCGGCCCTGCGCGCGGAAATGGCCCGGGGGCGTACCCACCTGGGTGGTGGAACGGCCGCTCCGGCCCCAGGGGCTACGGCCCATACGGTCCGGTCCTTAACCCTGCACAAGGAGGACGGAAAAACTGCCGCTCCGTCCCATACCCCCGCAAGCCCGGGAACCCCTGGGACCTCCGGAGCGAAACGATTGGTGAATCCCTCGGACGTCATCAACCTGGATGACGACGACTTTGGTAAGTTCTAAAGGGGGTTCCTATGGAAACTAAAAACAAGGGCGAGCTGATGGACGAGATGCTCGACGACGAGGAAGAGGATACCCAGGCGAATAAGTATCTGTTCTTCCGGATCGACCGGGAGTCCTACGGCATAGGGATCCGGCATATTATCGAAATCGTGGAACTTCAGCGGATCTCCATGGTCCCCGATATGCCCTCCTACGTTAAGGGGGTTATCAACCTGCGGGGCAAGGTTATCCCCGTGGTGGACCTGCGGCTCCGTTTTGGGATGAAAGAACGGCCCTACGACGATCGAACCTGCATCGTGGTCAGCGAAATCGGGGGGGTAAGCCTGGGGTTCATCGTCGACACGGTGGAAGAGGTCCTGGAAATTCCCGAAAACCAGGTGGAGCCGGCGCCCCGATTCAAAACCGTGTCGGGGCAGGATCGGTATATCCTGGGCATGGGGAAGGTAGGTGAGGAGGTTAAGATCCTTCTGGACGTGGAAAAACTGATAAAGGACGAGGATGTCCGCCGGCTTTCCGAACAGGCCGCCGGATAGGGACGATGGACGATATCCTGCTGTCCCTGTCGGACGCCGAATTTCGCGGCATCGTGGATTTGGTCTACCAGCGCTTCGGTATACGCCTTTCGGAGCAGAAGCGGAGCCTTGTGGTAGGCCGACTTTCCAAGCGGGTCCGTCAACTGGGACTTTCCTCGTTTGCGGCGTACCTGGAGTACATTAGGGAGGACAGGAGTTCCCAGGAACTGGTGGAGTTTATTAACCGGATCTCCACCAACCATACGTTTTTTTATCGAGAGGGGGCCCACTTTGATTTTTTTATGGCCCAGGTGCTGGGGGGCCTCCGGACCCAGCTTGAACGGGACCCCCGGTATCCCCTTCGAATTTGGAGCGCCGGGTGTGCCACCGGCGAGGAACCCTACACCCTGGCCATGGCCATCCTCGATACCCTGGGGCCCCTCGCTGGTTCGGTGGATTGGGGAATTTTGGCCACCGATGTTTCCCGCAAGGCCCTGGAAGAGGCCATCGCGGGGGTGTACAGCGAAAGCCGTATACGGGAACTGCCCAAGGCCTGGCGGACCCGGTATTTGGAAGAGGTCGGTCCGGACCAATGGGCCGTAAGGGCGGAGGTCAAAAAGGGGGTGCTCTTTAAACGGCTCAATTTAATGAACGAAAGTTACCCCTTTAAGGGACAGTTCGACGTAATTTTTTGCAGAAATGTGATGATCTACTTTGACGTCCCCGTGCGTAAGGCCCTGGTGGACCGGCTGTACCGGTACACAAAAGTGGGGGGCTACCTTTTTGTGGGCCACAGCGAATCCTTGCCCCGGGATACCTGTCCGTACCGGTATATCAGCCCGGCGATTTATAAAAAGGAATTCGAGGCATGAGCTTAAAGGAACGGGGTGTTACGGTTTTAGCGGTGGCCAACCAGAAGGGCGGGGTGGGAAAAACCGCCTCCGTGGCCTCCCTGGCCTCGGGACTGGCCCGTTGGGGAGAGAAGGTTTTGATGATCGATGGGGACCCCCAGGGGAACCTATCCCTCCATTTTGGCGTCCCGGACCAGGAACGGGACCTGGGTTATCTTTTAGAAGTTTTTTCCCTGCCCGGGGAGGGCGAAAGGGTGGGGTCCCCTTCGACCCTGGGGGGGTGCGTTAAAAAAAGGGTCAAACAGAACCTGGATCTGCTTCCCATGGGTCGGCGGCACCTGCGGACCGACTTGGGGGATCGGCGGATAGAATCGGCGGGGGAAGGCCTTAGACGGTGGATCCAGGCCCTCCGGGGCTCCTACGATTGGATCCTCCTGGACACGTCCCCCTCCAATGGGTCCTTGGAACGGGTTTTAATTTCCTCCGCCCAGGGGGTCATTGTTCCCCTGGAATTCCAGCTTTTTTCGGTTTCCGGTTTGGAATCCCTGTTGGCGGACCTGCGGGACTACGGGCAACGGACGGGCCAGGATATCACCGCAGAGGCCCTTATTTTTACCAAGGCGGAAAACGGCCTTGCCCGGGTGGCGGAGTACAGGAAAATTTTTGTATCCT
>Ga0272446_1007621_pt1 | contig 10695 bp, 11 predicted proteins | sample YNPCB0061_FD_194587 | JGI IMG/M metagenome (GOLD analysis project Ga0272446, IMG submission 194587) | Hot spring microbial mat communities from Yellowstone National Park, WY, United States - YNP-CB-006-1 | ecosystem: Environmental > Aquatic > Thermal springs > Hot (42-90C) > Sediment | place...
TGGACGTTGGATCATCGTTTCATTAATGCGACGGCGATCGCCAGGGGTAATGGTTACTAGCCGGACATAGTCCTGAGGATGACGGCTGAGGCAATCATCCAGTGCCGCGATCGCTGCGGGAGGATTGCCCTCAAAGATGCCAATACATTCCCAAGAATTGGTGCGAAAGCGGCGTTGATCTACCACTTCAATACCAAGGCGTTGGCCCCGTGCCAAAATCTGGTTGACCTGGGTCACGATAGCGGGCGTGAGGCGGGTGCTGGAGGGTTGCCCAGGGGTAGATGCAGTAGCAACTGCTGGAGCGCCTACCTGCCCATTATCAAGGCGGTCGGTGTAGGCACGAAAAAACATGGCATCTGCTGTTCTTACGTTAGAAGTTGGGGATTGGTCGGATGGGGCTTTTGGATAGGAATCGGGAAATGGAGCCGCAGCCGGGGGTGTTCCGGTATCACCTAATCGACGGTTGTAGAGGAACTTGTGATATTCCTCTGAGAGCCGAGATTCTTGCACATGGCGTTGTTCGGCTACCAGTTGCCGCCCTACCTCAATCAGGTGGGGTAGGCTAAAATTAGGGGGCTGAAACTCTGGCGGTGGCTCTTTGCTATTCACCACCCGGCTGGCAACACGCTCGACACCAATGGCTTGAATGAAGTGGCGTACCTGCTCGTCATAGAGGCGCGATCGCAGGGCACCGTAAAAATCAATCGCCTGCTCCGGAAAGGTATTAACCAACTGCTCAATATCCGAGGCATTCACCGGATCGGCCTGGAAGATACCAGTGACAATACCAATGCGATCGGCGTGACTGGGTTCCCAATAAAACTTCTCCATACGACCATCTCGTACCAGGGGAGCATAGAGGGTAGAGAAATCATTCCCGGTTACAATAATGGGCACCCGTTGAATCGGTTCAGCCTCATAGCTGCCAGGCAGTTGCACATTCGTAGGATTATCGGCAATATTCATCAGGGTGCCATGCACCAACTGGGTATTGACGGTGTACTGAGTGTATTGATCCACTCGTCCGGCTCCAGCATCAATATCGTGGATAATTAACACCGTCATCTTTCCTCGTACCCGCACCAGTTCGGCAGCCTCTCGATAGCGCAATCGAATCAACCGGGCGGGATCGCCTGCATCGGGGCTTTCCAGTTCCCCTGCTGACATGGCAACCGATAACACTCCCATGCGCTCAAAAACCAACTGACACTGAAACGTTTTGCCTTCTCCCTTACGCCCATGGATACCGAGGATAAGCGGCACCTTGACCTGGGGTAGATCCAGATAGTTCTTAATGATGTGGACTGAGACCTTATCGAGAAATTGGGGCGCGATGTAATAGGTCATTGCTTTGAAAATGAATCTACCGCTCTCTATTATCAGAATTATCAGATCTCCATTATCAGATGGACTGGGAGCAAATGACGTTTTGATCCGTTGTGGCGGCAATTTGTTGAGGGTTGACCTCGGCACGCATCAGATTTCAACGTTCCACTTTGGGGAACTCCTCAGTATAGTGGTCATTAATAGGGATTCCGGCGATTCCGGTAGGGGTTACCCTTTCTGCACCGAGTGGCTTGTGGGCACCCCAACTAGTCGGCTGAGTCGGGTCTATCTCAAAGAGGAGTGGGAGAAATCGATGGCAATTCATTGGCAGCAAGCTTTAGAAGTTGGGAAGTATCTGGTTGCACAACGATTGAAGGGACGTAAGCAGTTTCCATTGGTGTTGATGCTTGAACCTTTATTTCGCTGTAATTTGGCCTGCTCTGGTTGTGGCAAAATTCAACACCCGACAGAGATCCTAAAGCAACATCTGGCTCCTGAAGATTGTTTTCGCGCAGTTGAAGAATGTGGTGCCCCTGTGGTGTCTATTCCTGGCGGAGAACCCCTACTGCATCCCCAAATTGATGAAATTGTGCGGGGGTTAGTGGCGCGTAGGAAGTTTGTTTATCTCTGCACGAATGGAATCCTGCTAGAAAAAAGTCTGGATAAATTTACGCCATCTCCCTATCTCACTTTTAGTGTGCATTTGGATGGCCTACGCGAACTCCACGATAAGTGTGTAGACCGCAACGGTGTGTTTGATACGGCGGTAAAAGCGATCAAGGCGGCCAAGGCTAAAGGTTTTCGGGTGACAACCAACACCACGATTTTTGAAGGAACCGATCCCCAGGAAATGCAGGCCTTCTTTGATTTTTTAGCGGGGTTGGGAATTGATGGCATGATGGTGTCTCCGGGCTACAGCTATGAGTGGGCACCGGATCAAGACCATTTTCTCAAACGTGAGCAGACTCGCGCCCTTTTCCGCGAGATTTTGGCTCCCTATCGAGCGGGCAAAAAAGCCTGGAACTTTAACCATAGCCCCTTGTTTTTGGATTTTTTAACGGGGGAGAAGGACTACGCCTGCACCCCCTGGGGTAGCCCTAGCTATAGCGTTTTAGGCTGGCAGAAGCCTTGTTATCTGCTCAATGAAGGGCATTACAAAACGTTTCAGGAGTTGCTGGATCAAACGGATTGGTCAAACTATGGCAATCGCAGTGATAATCCCAAGTGCCAGGATTGCATGGTGCATTGTGGCTATGAGCCAACTGCGGCGATGGATGCGATGGAGCCAACCAATATTGGCCGATCGCTGGGGGCCTTGTTTGGGGTAGGTAGCTAACGAGTGCTGGTTTGGGGCCTATACCTGTTGCTAAAGGGGGCGATCGCAGGGTCGCTCCTGTTTTATGCTGCCTGCATTTGGTTTACCTGGCGCTTCTTCCAGCCGGTATCGTCTTTACCCACCTTGCCCACCCTGCCCCAGCCACGCCCTGGAGTCTCGGTGTTGGTGCCAGTGCGGGGGCTTGAACCTGCCGCCTGGGAAAATTGGGTTTCCCTCTGTGAGCAAAATTATCCGACCTACGAAGTTCTGTTTGGCGTCGTTGATGTCGATGATCCGGCGGTACCCTTATTGCGGCAACTAGAGGCCACCTATCCAGAAAGGGTGCGGTTATTTGTGGGGCTTTCACCCCGTGGCATTAATCAAAAGGACAGTACCCTCACCTATTTGCTTGAGGTAGCATGTCACGAGGTGATTGTCTTTGTTGATAGTGATATTTGGGTTCAGCCCGATTACTTGCACATCGTCACGACTCCCTTGGCTAATCCGGAAGTGGGAATGGTAACCTGTGCCTTTGTCGGGCATGCCCCCCGTTTTGTCGGAGCCGCTATCGCTTCTTTGGGGCGCTGTTGTGACTTTATCCCCAGTGCTCTGATTGCCCGTGCTCTAGATGGAGGGCTGCGGTTTGCAGTCGGTGCAACCATTGCCATGCGGCGGACTGTTTTAGAGGCCGCAGGGGGGCTACATGTAAGTCGGATTGGCTCTGACTATAACCTGGGCAAACGCACAGCGGCGGCAGGCTACCGGGTAGAGTTATCTCGCTATCTGTTAGAGGCAGATACAGGCAATGAGAGTCTAGGTGCCCTGCTAAGGCGAGAATTGCGCTGGGCGCGCACGATTCGATTTAATCGGGGACGAATTTATTACGCTCAAGTCCTTTGCTTTGGCACGGTGCTCAGTTTGCTGCTGGTGCTGGTTACTGGCTTTGCTTCATGGGCGATCGCCCTGCTGAGTCTGACCCTCAGCGTTCGTTATCTGCAAGCGGCGATCGCCATTTATTGCATGAACTGTCGCGGTCTCTGGCGTTGGCTGTGGCTGCTTCCCCTGCGGGATTGGCTAAATGTTGGGGTTTGGTTCTGGGGTGCAGTTGGCGATCGGGTCACCTGGCGCGGACGCAGACTGCGCATTTATGAAGACGGCTTGATCAAATTGGATCAGGCCCAACCTTAGATCCTTGAAGCTAGGGGCGTTCCTTTCCTCCTCCATCCTATTCCCAGATGATTAAGCTTCTTAAACTATTGAACTAAGGCAACCGTTTTAGCTGAAAAAGGGGAAAGCTTTGCGGTATCACAGAAATGAAGCAGAAGCTAAGCCAGATTTTATAGTCGTCGCCTTTCTCATGGCGACGGCGAGTCAGAAAGCCTACCCGGCATTGGTGGTTGCGCACTTGGTTTTGGCCTAAGCTTTCTGACCAAAGCTCTATTGCTAGAGGCGGGTTTAGAGCCGTTACTTCATAGCTGTTACTTCATACCAGAGCTATAGAGCATGATTGGCTGAATCTTGTTAGCTTGAGTAAGATTGCTGGAATTCTCTCGCTGCCCTATGAAACGTCGGCTCCTTTGTCTGCTAGGGATCACTGGTCTGGGTCTGAGTAGTAGCCTGGTGATGGTATGGAATGCTTTTCCTAGAAGCCTGCTGAATCAAACCGTTGCTTGCCCAACGAATCGGGCAGTTTTAGCCAGTGGGGTACAGATTCTCGAAACCCAATATTGGCAGGGAGGGATGATTGCCCTTTACAGTGCTGTTTGCCCTAAGAACCCTAAGGGGGAAACGCAGCGAGTCCTGGGATACAAGATTTTACGGCGAGAAGGGATGAATTGGCTTGTTGAAGGGAGTGACGGCCATGCTGTTACGTTTGTCCCATCTTCTACCAAGCATCTGGCAGAGTATGAAGTGAGTTACCCAACCGATGCCACTCAAAAGCGCTACACCGTTTTGTATGGACAGGTCTTTTCGTCTAGGGTTGCCGCGATCGAGGCAACTTTTGATGATGGCCAAGTTGTGCGCGAGCCAACCCTGAGTGGAGTGTTTGCGTTAGTTTTACCCAAGCCTGCGATTGTCTGCGAAGTGCGAATGCTGGGAGTCGATAACCAGATTCTGGGGGTGAATGAGCACTTGGTGAGCCATCGTTTTGCCCATTTTCGTCGGCATCAGCGCTGTTTGCCGGCATCCCAGCAACTGTGACTCAGATGAAACCCCGCTCTCATTGTCCACAGCAGCGATCAATGCCCAGACTATCTAGCAACAAATCGCCAACAGCATTGGCAACAGCAAACTCGCTGTAGAAGCTTTTAGAGAAGTCAAACATTGCCATCTCGGTTACGATCGCCATCACAAGAGCGCCCAGGTCATTCTCACCCTCCATCCGCTGGCGTACAAAGATTTGTGCTGCGCGAACGGCAATTTCTCGATTAACCGCCTCAGGAATAAACTCCTTATCCAGCCAATTGTGAAGAGCTGTTTGTAGCCACTCACCTTCCTGCTGAGGATTCTGGGCTGGTGGCAGCGTTATGGGGGGAATCACGTCAGACATGATGTGGATTCAGACAGTGCCAATGCTGATAGATAGTTTAAACGCACTTGCCTGTTGGCAGGGCAAATTGCAACACAGCGTTAAGCCGCAGGAAGTTTCAAGCCGTTTTCTGGCGATCCTTCGGAATCTGTGATGAAATGGGCTGAATTGGATGCGATCGCAGAGTTAGATCATGTTTTTACTCATATCAACGCGATGCTGGCTACTCAAAATGCCAATTAGTGATGAACTCAAGCAGGCTATTGGAGAACGTGCCAATTATGTCTGCAAGTATTGTCCTCCAGAACGGTTGAGGGCGAATCGGTTTACTGTTGATCATGTTGATCATGTTGTTCCAAAATCTTTGGGTGGTTGTGATGCATTCGACAACCTTGCGCTTGCTTGTCGTCGTTGTAACGACAGATGCTACAACTTTATGGCTGGCATTGATCCAGAGACTCAGGACATCGTTCCGCTTTATTAATCCCCGTAAGCAGCAATGGGCAGAGCATTTTTCGGGCAAGAGGATGGTGTTGTAATAGAAGGAACTACACCGATTGGGCGTGCAACTTGCCTGCGGCTTGATTTGAACGATATCCGTTATCCAGAGGAAGATTCTTCGTTTGGGTGTAATGGCTCTTCTGGCTTGTCGGTGCAAGAGGAGCTACGCGACTCTTTATATTCCCAACAAAATCTCTAGGTCGTTGAGTTTGCTGAAGCGATCGCGGCTGCGAATCGCTCTAATCTCAGGAGAGCTGGTGTGATTGATTTAGAGCGGAGGGCAATGATGCCAAACGGTTACTTTGTGATGGTTTTGCTGGCGGCCAGTTTGCTCAATGCTACTGTGCCAAAACAAGCGAATAGTCAAGTTTTGATGAGTTCCGAGCTGCTGACGATCGCTCCTCCATTGCCTGATCTGGGAAGTGCCGAGGTTTATCTACCTGTGGCGAATTTTCCCCGGAAGTTACGAATTAGCCTATCCCAGCGCCAGGTCATCCTCTACGAAGGGGAGACGGTTGTGAAACGTTACCCTGTGGCCGTTGGCAAATCCGGTTGGGAAACTCCTTTAGGGCAGCATCAGGTGATGCAAATGATTCGTAACCCTGCCTGGAAAAGTCCGTTTGATGGGTCAGTGATTCCGGCAGGTGACCCTGGCAATCCCTTAGGTAAGCATTGGATTGGGTTTTGGAGCGATGGCAAAAATGTGATTGGGTTTCATGGTACCCCCAATCCCCAATCTGTGGGACGGGCGGTTTCCCATGGGTGTGTACGGATGCATAACCAGCACATTCAAGAACTATTCGAGCAAGTGACTGTGGGGACGCTGGTTGAAGTGGTGCCCTAAGGTTTTGGAAACTGTTGACAGGTCGCAGATCCTCAAAATACGACTTTCAGCCCTGAGATGCTGTATCAGGGGATTGCTAGGTATCCTCTGTCCGGATAAATAGGATGCGATAGACCGGCTTTGATTGCTCTAGGGTAGAGCGTTCTCGCTCGGTAGCGATAAGCAGAGGGTTTTCCGACAGCCAGGTGGTGCTGGTGGCTGTGAAAGCGGGGTTTTCGTTGAAGCGATCGCGCATGGTGATCGCCACTTCCTCGACATCCGATTGTAAGAAGACATCTCCCCCTGGTTGGAGAAACTGGGCGATCGCACTCACTAGCTCCGGTTGCACGACCCGGCGCTTTTGGTGACGGCGTTTAAACCAGGGATCGGGAAATTGGATGCTGACTCGGTTGAGGGTGCCATGGGGTAAAGAGCGGAGCAACGGCTCTAGGCTGGTGTTGGCATTACAGAACAGATAATGGAGGTTGCCTAGGTGTTGCTGATCGCGCCAGCGATTTGCCTGATGGACCAGAGGTTCCCGAATTTCTAGGCCCAAAAAATTCCAGTTGGGGTGTTGGGTCGCCATTTGTGCCAGAAAATGCCCCCGCCCGCAGCCAATGTCTAGGTGCAACGGTTGCTGGGCAACCCGATAAATCTGGTTCCAATCAGGGGGGATAACCGGATCTTGATACTTGCGACTGAGCGGGTTAACATGCTCACGCACTCGCACAACAGGCACGCCTTTAAACCTCCTAGAAAAAACTGATTTTCATGGATATGGGCGATTAAAGACAGCGGAGAGAGCGAAAAATCGCTTCAATTTTGGACTCGCGGTTGTCGCCGTTGACAATTAAAATCACTGTGCGCTCAACATCGGCCTCAATCAGACTTGCAGTATAACGAGTTGCTGGTAGCGTTAGCGACAAGTTTGAAAAAGTTTGATCGCCCTCCTCAATCGTGACGGTTGTGGGTTGATTACAAAATTCCTTGGTTTCTGTGCGGCTATCGCGGATTGTAAATTGCTGCTCCATATCGTCGGAGGAGAGGATGACTCCAGTACTATCTTGCGTATCCCGGGTTACAGGATTCTTGCCGGCAAATAAAATGACATCCGGTGGGTTTGTTTTGCTCCGAACTAGTGCAAAGCGGGCATTCCCAAGGTTCAAACCAAAAAAGCCTTCGGCTCCACCTGGAATATCGTAGGCCAGGATGGTCTTTGCAATCGCCTCAACCCGCTGGGGATTATAGGCATTGTTAATGACCCGTAGATATAGCCCCGTAAACCCTGCCCCCACAAGGGCGATCGCCCCCAGCACGATTAGCAGCATTTCCCCCACCCCAACAGGATACTCAGGAATGGCCCGTCCCTTGGTTTGAAGTTCATCCATCGTTAGCTTAAATTCACCCCTAAAAATCGATCTAAGAAGCGCGATCGCCAAATTGCCCGTGAAATTAAGCACCATTCCAGCGCCACTGCGTTTAAGAACACACAATCTAAAATGCCCATCTGAGCCAATTCAAAGAACTGCCGCAGCGGAGCGATCGCCAGCACCAGCCAATAGCCGGCCATCAATCCAAGGGCAACAAAGGTATAGCGCCAGTCGCCACTTTTCGGTTCACCGCCAACCCAGGCTTTGGTCGGGGGTTTAAGAAAAATCAGAAGAAACAACTGGCATAGGATCAAGATAGTGACCAGGGCAGTACGCGGTTCCGCATAGTTGCTTTGACTAAACACTTCTCCTGGAGGTAAGTCAAGAATGGCTGCCAGGGTATAAAACAAGTAAACCAGCAAGGCTGTTAGGGTTACTGAAAAAGTGGCTGGGATAGTAAAGTGTAGCAGCGATCGCACCACACTATGCCACCGCCGATTTGCCCCTGGCTTGGCCCAAATCGGGAGTACCACCGCCGGTAAACCCACACCAAACAAGGCCACCAGAGCGCTGTGTTTATTCACCAGGGGAAAGCCATCAGTCACCATCGCTGTAGCAAAAATCAGCAAAGTAATACAAAACACCCGGACAAGAAAAATTGCCAGGGTATCGCGGATGCCATTGCGAATCCGCTGCCCCTCCAGAAACGCATGGGGTAAAGCCCTGAAGGAATCTTTCATCAAAACAATGTCTGCCACTGATCGAGTCGCTTTACTCCCGCTTTCCATCGCAATGCCTAGATTCGCTTGCTTCAACGACAGCACATCATTGACTCCATCCCCAATCATGGCAACATAGAAGCCCTGCTGCTGCAAGGTTTTTACCAGCCGGGCCTTCTGCTCTGGCGTAATGCGCCCAAAGATAGAAGCGGTCATCGCTGCCTGGGCAAACTCAGCATCATCCATGCGGCTTAACTCAGTGCCTGAGACCAGTTGAGCCTCTCTAAACCCTGCCTGTTTTGCCAGGGTTGCGACTGTTTGAGGATGATCTCCTGAAATAATCTTCAGCTCAATTCCGGCTCGACAAAAGTTATCCAGGGTTTGTTGGGCTTCTGGTCGCAGTTCATCGCTAAACTCTACAATCCCTAAGGGTAGAAGGTTAGGGGGCAACACTGGTTCTTCGGGATCGAGTATCCCCAGATCCGGCGTGTAGGCAAATAGCAGCACGCGCAGGCCCTGGTGAACGCCCTGTTCGATGTATTGCCACCATTCGGGGGATAAATCAATATCGGCGCTTAACACTTCCGGTGCGCCTAAGACATAGGTGCCCGATTGGCTGGGTTCATCTGCTGCAATCTCCAGGGCGCTCCACTTGCGCACCGAAGCAAAGCTCACCTCGGCTTTAACGACCATCGGTTGCCCTGGGAAGGTGTGTTGTAACGCCTCACTCGTGTGGTTATGACTTGTGATATTAGCGGCAAAGTTGCCAAGGCGTTGCTGCAAGTCGGCTTCTGAAATGGCGATTGGGTAGAGTCTATGAAAATTGATTTGATTCGTAGTGAGTGTTCCAGTTTTATCCAGACAAAGAATATCGACATTACTGAGCGACTCCACTGCATTTGCCTGCTGAATCAAGACAGATTCTCCTAGCATGCGAACCGCCCCAGTGCCGTAGGCCAGCGTCACTGCCAGCAGCAGCCCTGTTGGCACCAACCCAGCAATTACTGCAAAGCGCTGCACAATGTCTACAAACGGGATCGAGCGACTTAAGAAGCTAATGCCGACTAAAATCCACAAAAAACAGGCTAAGAGTAGAATGGCTCGAATCACCAGGTTAATCTCTCTCTGAAGAGGTGTATAAACCTGGCGAAAAGCCCGCGCTCCCGTAACCAACTTGTAAGCAACGGTTTCTGTCCCAACTTTTTGCGCTTCAAATAGGGCGGCTCCGCTCACACAAAAGCTGCCAGAATACACCGGGTCGCCCGCTACTTTAGGAATCGTTTTTGACTCCCCTGTGAGTAGAGATTCATCGACTTCAATCCGGCCATCACCGACAATTACCCCATCCACTAGGATTTGGTCACCCGATTGCACACTTAAAATATCCCCTAGTACGATCTCTGCTGGGTCGATAACACTGGTGCGATCGCTGCGAATCACGGTAGCGACAGGCCGATTGAGCAAAGCAATTTGGTCGAGCTTGCGCTTTGCCCAAATTTCTTGATAGATGTTGACTAGGATGCCGCTACCAATAATGACGATGACCAGGAACGCATCACTGTAGCGATGTAACAGCACCATGACCAGGCTAATCGTGAGAAAAACCAGGTTAATAAAGCTCAGGAGATTTTCCTGCAGAATTTGTCCATAAGAGCGACTAGACCGCAGGGTTACGTTGTTGCCCAATCCTGCATTACGGCGACGAAGCACTTCTTGCTCGGTAAGTCCAGAAGGACGGGGGGATGGCACCAAATCGCGCGTCATGATAGGAGCAAATCAGGGATGATCAATCTTCGGAATCAAGTGATTGGGTGGCTAAGGTCGGCCTGGAGTTGCTGAACTCCTTCAACAGCTTACTTCTGCTCCTATCTTCTTAGCCACAAAAATAAGGATTTTAACGACGTTCCCCAGCAACAAAAACGTCTTTGCCTTGACAAGCTAAGCTGTCTCATCCCTGGACTGAATCGATAGCCTCGAACCTAGTGGCGCAAAAGTTCCAGCAGTTTGTCTGCAACACTTACCGGCACTGGCATCACCGAAAGCCGATTGCCCTGCCGCACCACCCACAGGTCATCAGGGCTAAATTCCTGGCGGAGTTGATCAAGCGTGAG
>Ga0272446_1007622_pt1 | contig 10693 bp, 8 predicted proteins | sample YNPCB0061_FD_194587 | JGI IMG/M metagenome (GOLD analysis project Ga0272446, IMG submission 194587) | Hot spring microbial mat communities from Yellowstone National Park, WY, United States - YNP-CB-006-1 | ecosystem: Environmental > Aquatic > Thermal springs > Hot (42-90C) > Sediment | place...
TACGTAAACGGTAAACCTTTTCAAACAAAAGATAATGTTACTCTCATAGAGGTGCTTCATCAATTTGAAATTACAGAAAATACAGAAGGCGTTGCTGTTGCAATTGATGAACTCGTAATTTTTAAAACTCAATGGAAAGAAACCATATTAAAAGAAGGTCAAAAAATAGAGATTGTTTGGGCAAGACAAGGAGGCTAATTTACTTGATATGAATAGTAACTATATAATGAGCACCGCTACCCATCATTGAAAAAATATAATCGTTGCCAATTTTTTCTTTTAACTTCGTATTTTTACCCTCGTTTATTTGCTTTTCACCGTTTTGATTAACAAAAATGTTAATTTCTCCAATGTAATCGTCAATTAATTCTTGGATGGCTTTATGTACTAAAAGACCCGTAACATCCTCTTCGATAAAAGTGCACTTTACTTGAATACCGTGATTGATTTTATCTACAAAAAGAATTTCATCGAATTCAATAACATCACCTTTTTTTATGCTCCAATAGCCTTTTTGGTTCTTTGGGCAATTGGTAATTAAGTCAATTCCACCTTTAACCTCTTCTTTTGCATGTACCTGAACAAATAGTTCATCTTTTCCTGTTTCATTAGTTTGTAAACATTCAATTTTTTTTAGCGTAACCGATAATGACTTCATTTTTTTAAAAAGTTCGGGACAAAGATAGTAACTTTATAAAAAAATTCATTATTGAGTGAAAAAAAGTATTTATGTAAATTTAACAACCCAACCATTTTTTCTTTAAATTTCATGCTTATATTTGTGACTTTGGAAATGTACTATGTATAAAAAGTTTTTTGTTTTCATTGTATGCCTATTTATTAGTATATCGTTACCATCACAAATTCAGAAAGCCAAATCAAAAGATGGTAAATATGAATATTCTTATGTAAATAATGACCCACTTGGTGTAAGAATTTATACATTGTCGAATGGTCTTCAAGTATGGACGAGCGTTAATAAAGCAAAACCGAGAATATTTACGGCGGTTGCTGTTAAAGCAGGTTCTAAACATGACCCCGCAGACAACACCGGGCTTGCCCATTATTTAGAACATATGCTTTTTAAAGGTACTGACCAATTCGGTACCAAGGACTTTCAAAAAGAAAAAGTTTATTTAGATCAAATTTTTGCTCTTTACGAGAAATACAATAAAACCAAAGACGAAAATTTAAGAAAATCTATTTATAAACAAATCGATTCCGTATCTAATCTTGCTGCTGAATATGCCATTCCCAATGAATTTGATAAAATGTGTGCAATCATTGGCGCAGAAGGTACCAATGCTTTTACATCGGTTGAACAAACCGTTTATATTAATGACATCCCCGCTAATGAGTTAGATAGATGGCTTTATTTTGAAGCTGAGCGTTACAGAAAACCAATAATGAGGTTATTCCATACAGAATTAGAAGCCGTTTATGAAGAAAAAAACATTTCCTTAGATAATGACAACCGTAAAATATTTGAAACTTTGCTTTCAGAAATTTTTAAAAAACATGCTTATGGTACCCAAACCACTATAGGAACGGTTGAACACCTCAAAAATCCTTCTTTAATCAAAATTATGGAATACTATGAACAATATTATGTCCCCAATAATATGGCAGTCATTTTATGCGGGGATTTTGAACCCGACGAAGCGGTAGCAAAAGTAGATAAAGCCTTTTCTTACATGAAATCAAAACCGGTAAAACCTTATACTTTTCAACCCGAAGAACCTATACAAAAGCCCATTGTTAAAACCATTACAGGACCTAGCGAAGAAAGTATTTATATTGGCTTCCGAATACCTGGTGTAAATCATAAAGATATAACTACCATTCAACTCATCGATATGATTTTAAGCAACTCTTCTGTTGGAATAATAGACCTTGATTTAAACAAAAAACAAAAAGTACTTTCAGCTAGCTCATCGATTTATCAAATGAAAGATTACGGAATGTTTTATTTATCCGGAAAGCCAAGAAAAGGGCAAAGCCTTGAGGAAGTCGGTCAATTATTATTAGCCTCTATTGATAAAGTAAAAAAAGGAGATTTTGACTATGAAATGGTCCCTGCTATCATCAAAAACATGGAAATCGATAAAATTAAAGAATCAGAAGATAACCGTTCTCGTTTTTATACTTTAATGAATGCTTTTACACAAGAACAAAATTGGTTTGAAACCGTCAATCAGCTCAAAGAAATGAAAAAAATTAGCAAAGAACAAATCATAAAAATTGCTAATCAATATTTTGGAGAAAATTATGTGATGGTCATGAAAAAGGTGGGTCCTAAAATGGAAGTAGTTAAAGTAGAAAAACCACCCATTACTCCCGTAGCCTTAAACAGAGAAGACAAGTCTCCATTCTTACAAAACCTTGAAAAACAAAAACCTCAAGGTCTTAAACCTTTATTCTTAGACTTCCAAAAAGACATCATTTTCAATGATTTTCAAAAAATTAAAGTTCATTCCGTTATGAATAAAGAAAACCAATTATTCAATTGGTATTATATTTTGCCTTTCGGTACTGAATATTTACCCAAAATACGATTAGCTGTTAATTACTTAAAATATTTAGGAACCCAAAATCTAAATTCAGAACAAATTGCCAAAGAATTTTATAAACTCGGTTGCCAATTTAATGTTTTTGCATCCGATGACCAAGTCTATGTAAGTTTGAGTGGTTTAGATGAGTCATTTGAACAAGGTGTACAACTATTTGAAAATCTTTTAAAAAACTGTGTCCCGAATCAAGAGGCTTTAAAAAATTTAATTGCTGATGAACTCAAAAAAAGACAAGACAATAAACTCAATAAAAATTTTATTTTTAGAACAGCGCTTTATAATTGGGCAATTTATGGAGAGAAAAGTCCTTTTTTAACAGCTTTAACGAATTCCGAATTAGAAAAAACTACCTCAGAAGAACTAATTACTTTGATAAAAAATCTGACTAATTACCCACATAAAATCTTGTATTACGGTCCCAGGGATTTCTCAAAAATTAAACCCGTCTTAGAAAAATACCATAACGGAAATCCAAATTTACCATTACCTTCAAAATTGAATTATACACGTTTATCCACTAACCAAAATCAAATTTATTTTGTGCATTATGATATGGTTCAAGCCGAAATTATGTGGATTCATAACGCCGGTAACTATAATCCTGATTTAATTCCTGTAATCAGAGCTTACAACGAATATTTCGGCGGCGGAATGTCCTCTATTGTTTTTCAAGAAATTAGAGAGTCAAAAGCCTTAGCTTATTCTGCTTATTCTTATTTTAGTACTCCCTCACGAAAAGACATTCCTTTTTATAATATTGCCTATATCGGTACACAAGCAGATAAAATCCATGATGCTATCAATGCCATGCAAGATTTGCTTAATAATATGCCCAAAACAGAAATTTCCTATCAAGCCGCTCTTAATAATCTAAAACTGTCTATTGAATCCGAAAGAATCATCAAATCAGACATACTTTTTCAATATGAAAACGCTTTAAAATTAGGTATAGATTATGACCTAAGAAAAAAAGTTTACGAACAATTAAGCCAAACGGATTTAAATAAAGTAGCTGATTTTGCCAAAAAATACATTCAGAATAAACCTAATACAATCATTATTTTAGGTTCAAAAGAAAAAATTGATATAAAATCTTTAGAAAAATACGGAAAAGTTACGGAATTAACGATGGAACAGATATTTGGTTATTAGAAAATTCTCACCCCCTTTACTTCCTCGTTTCAAGTTTTTAAGGGATGACTAATGTGATTTTAAATCATTAAGCGACTAAGGCTCATTGCTCATTTTTGTGATGACAATTTTAGTTAAAAAAAATTGAGGCTGCTCTAATGTATTAGACAGCCTCTTCATTAAAAATTTTATTTTATAACAAAACAGGATACAACCTCCCTTTCCTCTTATTAGGAGGGAATTTTTTAATTCAATCTTACTTTATCAGGAACAACAAAAGCAGCGGGAAAAGTCTTTAAAAGCACATAAACCATTTGTTCCGCTTCAAATTTTGTAGCAAAATCACCTACCCTAACTTTATAATAAGGTCTATCATAAACTTGATAGATTTTCATGTTCGTATTTAATTCAGAAAACTCCATACGAACTTTTTTGACAACATTTTGGTCCATAGTAGAAACAATTTGAATACGAAAACCATCTTGTTCTTTGTATTTTTCGTTAAAACTTTGGTGTTTTTCTATCAAATTTTCTAATCCTCGAGGATAAATTTTTTCTAATGCAACTTTTCTTAAAGTTATATCCCTTGAACTGGGAGCATTAATATTTGATGAAGAAAAAGTAAGGTTGTTAATTGGATTTTGAAATCCATATTTGATACGATAATTTTGAGGATATTCATACTCTGGTTGAGCGGATAATTGAAGAAAAGATAAGCAAAAAATAAAAAAAATTAATGTTTTTTGCATTTTACTCAAATATTAAAAGAACTTGGTTTTTTTCAACGGTATTACCTTCATTGATTTTAATTTGAGAAATTTTTACATCAGCCGGTGATTTTAAGATATTTTCCATTTTCATGGCTTCTAAAACTAAAAGCGGTTCCCCTTTTTGAACTTGATCACCAATATTAACGATTATTTTTTTTATTAAACCTGGCATAGGAGATTTCAACTCTTTAATTTTCTTTTGAGATTGATTATTAAGCCCCATGGATTGAAGCAGAACCTCTAATTCTGATTGGTATTTAGAAAAGACCGTTTTTCCATTGATTCTCCACTCAGCCGTTTGGTCTTCCATGTTTTTAGCAATGAGTTTTAAGGAAATAGATTGATTTTGGTAGAGCATATGCCAATGATTTTCTTCAATTTTTACAATGGATAATTGCTCTTTTAGTTTTTCTAAATCTTTTAACAAAAATTCTTGATTTTCAATAATTACTTTCATAAAATTACCAAATTAAAGCTGCCGAACCCCATGTAAAACCGGAACCAAAAGTAGCTACGATTACTTTATCACCTTTTTTCATAAAATTTTCTTCTAATGCTTCGTGCATACAAATAGGTATGGTAGCGGCAGTCGTATTGCCATATTTGTGAATATTCACAAAAAATTTGCTCATAGGTTGATTTAATTGCTTAGCAAGAGCTTCAATAATTCTAGCGTTTGCTTGATGGATTAAAAAAACATTGACATCGTCAGGTGACCAATTTTGAGTATTACAGGCTACTAAAATAGCTTCGTTCATTCTCGTAACAGCATGTTTAAAAACTTCTCTACCGTTCATAAAGGCATGTAAACCTTCCATATTAGGGTTTACTTTGGGTCTTCTTTTGGTAGTAGGTTCGGGCACCCATAAGCTTTGAGCATATTTTCCTTGCGTGTATAGATGAGTAGAAAGTATTCCAGAAGGTTCATCGGTTGCTTCCACTACAACAGCACCAGCTCCATCACCAAACAAAACTCCTACCGTACGACCTTCGTTTCTAAAATCTATAGTGGTAGATTGAACTTCTGCACCTACCACCAAAATTCTTTCGTATCTACCGCACTTAATGTACATTTCTGCAATAGACATAGCGTATAAAAATCCCGAACATTGCATTCTGATGTCTAACATCGGGATAGTGCTCTCGGGATTAATTAAAGCTTGTAAAAAACAACCCGAACCCGGAAAATAAGCCTCCGGACTTAAAGTAGCAAAAATACATAAATCCATGTCTTCAAAAGTGTACCCCGCATTTTTTAATGCCATTTGAACTGCCGGCAAGGCTAAATCCGCGGGACCTTCCTCTTTGGTTTCCCAATCAATGTATCTTCTTTCTTTAATTCCTGATCGCTCCACTATCCATTCATCAGAGGTATCATAGATTTTTTCTAAATCAAAATTGGTAACAATTTTGGGAGGAACATAAAAACCCGTGCCAACAATTCTTGCAAATTTCATTCCTAAGTTTTTTGCAAATTTAAATAGTTTAATGTTTCATTGAACAAGAATCTTAGAAAAGATTATTTTCATAGCAAATTCAAATGCCTGCATATTTTAGTCTAAAAAATAACATATCATGGATTAATTAATCCCCAATTTTTTCAAGACTGCTTGGGTCATATCGTATTCCGGATTAAAATATAAAACCGTTACAGCACCGGATTTATCTAACATAAAGTCAATTCTTTTTTCTTTGGATAAATCCTCAATAGCTTTAAAAAGCCTGTCTTGAATAGGTTTTACTTTTTCCTCACGAAGTTTAAATAACTCACCTTCATAACCAAATTTTTTCTTTTGAAATTCTTTGGCTTTTTTTTCTTCATTGATAATTTCATCTTCCCTTTTTCGCTGAACATCAGCAGTCAAAAGAACTTTTTCTGCTTCATATTTTTGGTACATTTTTTCAATGTTTGCATACATGGCTTCTAATTCTTTTTGCCATTTTTGAGAGATTTGATCTACTTCTAATTCAGCAGCTTTGTATTCAGGAATTTTTTCTAAAATTGCTTTAGTATCAACGTATCCCCATCTTTGGGCAAAAGCCGTTAAGGAACACGAAACTATTAACATAACAAAAAACAATGATTTTTTTAACGTATTCATATTTGAAAAAATTTATAATTGCTGACCAAGTACAAAAACAGGAGTGGGTTTAAATTTGTATCTACCATTATTACCTCTTAGATAATTACCGTCAAGTCTATGAGCAAAATCTACACCAAGTAAACCAAAGAAAGGTAAAAATAATCTTACCCCAACACCTGCCGAGGGTTTTAAGCTAAAAGGATTAAAATCCTTTGCTGAGTACCAGCTATTACCTGCATCTAAAAAGGTCTGAAACCAAATAGTAGCGCTTTGTTCTAAGGTTACAGGTTGTCTAAGTTCGAGAGTATATTTACTGAACATAATAGCTCCGGAGGTATTATTTCCTCTGCCTAAAAAATCACTTTGCTCATAGCCTCTTAATCCTATAAACTCTCTTCCATCGAAAGTACCGAAGGCTAAACCAGGACCTCCCAACACAAATCTTTCAAAAGGTGGTGGACCTATTAAAGGATTATAACCTCCTAAAATCCCATGTCTAAAACGTGCATTGATAACCGTATTCGTTTTTTTGCTTAATAAAACAAACCAAGAACCATCAAATTTCCATTTATGGAACTCCATCCATTTAATTTTATCTGTAAAGTTTTCTTTACTCCAATCCTTTTTCACAAAGTAAGACCATGGCGGGGTTACCTCAACGGATAAGGTCAATTGAGAACCTGTTTTTGGAAAAATGGGTGCGTCAATACTACTTCTGTCTAAGGTTTGTCGTAAACTAATAATGTTTATAAAAGCATTATCAATATTGCCATAAATACTACTTCCGTTTTTAATATCATAATTTCTGTAACTTAAACTCGTATAAGAACGAAAGAAATCATCAGGAAATTTAAGTCTTGTACCAAAATCAACAGAAGCACCAGCGGAATTTACTCTATAGCCTATCCAAGGATTTCTAAAACTGGAATAATTCGCTGAAACACCGAGAGAGTTGGGTTTTTTACCACCAAACCAAGGTTCCATAAATGAAACCGAATAATTTTGGAAATTGATACCATTTAATTGAACATTAAGAGAGACTCTTTGTCCATCTCCGGATGGGATAGGATTCCAAGCACCTTTTTTGAAAAACTTTTTAGTAGAAAAATTATTAAAATTTAGACCTAATGTACCTACAAACCCACCCCCAATCACATTTCCCATGTTATCCCTATATCTACCACCCCAGCCACCTTGCAATTGCAATTGGTCAGATGATTTTTCTTGAACCACATATTTTAAATCTACTGTACCTTTTTCGGGGTTAGGCATAGGAATTACATTCATTTTTTCTTGGTCAAAAAAACCGAGGTTAATAATTTCTCTTTGAGAACGAATTAAATCTGCACGAGAAAATTTTTCACCGGGTAAAGTTCTTAGTTCTCTTAAAATTACATAATCCGATGTTTTAGTGTTTCCTTCAATAAAAATTTTATCAATTATGGCTTGTGCACCTTCTGTAATGCGAATTTCTATATCTACGGAATCACCAATTACGGCAATTTCCTCAGGTTCAGCTCTAAAAAATAAATACCCATCATCTAAATAAAGCGAACTGACATCCGTACCGTTGGGGTCCATGCTTAGCCTTCTATCTAACTTATTGGTATCATAAACATCGCCCTTTTTTATTCCGAGTAATTCAGAAAGATATTCAGAAGAATATTTAGTGTTTCCTACCCAAGTAATATTCCTGAAATAATATTTTTTTCCTTCGGATAATTTCAAAGAAACCATTACACGTTTAGGATTTTCTAACCAAAAAGAATCGGATTCTACTTTTGCGTCTCTAAAACCTTTACTACGTAAATAATTTTCGACTTTTTGTAAATCTTCTTGAAAAGTACCTTTAATAAATTTAGAACGTGCCCAAAAACGATAGAACTTCACTTCTTTGGTACCTTTCATTTGTTTTTTGATTTTTTTAACAGGAACTTGTTCCATTCCTTCTACTAATATTTTTTTTACCTTTACTCTAGGTCCTTTTTTAACTTGTATTTTTACAATTTCACCGTTCGGGTTATCGGGGTCTTTTTGGGAATTAATTTGAACATCACAAGAGTAAAATCCTTTCTCCTGAAAAAAATTTTTAATGATACGAATGGATTGGCGTTTCTTAGGCTCCGTGAGAATAGTACCTCTAATTAATTTGATTTTTTCTCTTAAATCATCAGCTTGTGATTTTGATATTCCTTCAAATTTAAATTTAGAAATTCGAGGTCTTTCGGTAACTTTTAGTTTGAGAAATAATTTATTAGCAGCTACATTATCTAGTTCAATAGAAATATCCGAAAATAATTTTTGTTCCCAAAGTTTTTCAATAGCTTCAGAAAATACAGAACTCGGAATTTCTATATTACTACCAACAGAAAGACCGGATAACAAAATAATCGTATTTTTGTCGGTATATTCAGAACCTTCTACCACAATGCCCGATATTTGATAATTACCGGGAGATAAATTCTGGGAATATAGGTAATGAATAGATTGAATTCCTACCAAAAAAAGTAAAAAAATATTCAGTTTTAGCATTTTATATTGAATCACTTTGAATTTGTTCACTGGTTTTTCCAAAACGTCTTTCTCTTTTTTGATAATCTTTAATAGCCATCATAAAGTCTTTTTTTCTAAAATCAGGCCAAAGTGTTTCTGTAAAATAGAGTTCTGTGTAGGCAATTTCCCATAATAAAAAATTAGAAATTCTATACTCACCGGAGGTTCTTATGAGTAAATCAGGGTCAGGTAATTCTTTGGTAGAAAGTAAAGCTCGGAAACTGTTTTCATTCAATTCATTGAAAGGATGATGGTTTTTAAGATAATGATTGATGCCATTTAAAATATCTTGTCGGCTACCGTAGCTAAGTGCTAAAATTAGGTTCATTCTTTGATTTTTTTTTGTAGAATGTATTACATAATCCAATTCTTTTTGGCATTTTAAAGGCAATTCATGAATATTTCCTATGGTTTTTAAACATATATGATTATCGTTCAAAGTTTTTAGTTCTTTATTAAGCGTAGAAACAAGTAGTTCCATCAGAGCGTTTACTTCTTCTTGCGGTCTTTGCCAATTTTCAGTAGAGAAAGCATACAAAGTTAAAAATTGCACTCCAATTTCAGAAGCAGCCTCTACGGTTTCTCTTACCGCTTTTACAGCAGATTGATGACCTAAAATTCTCATAATTCCTTGTTTTTTTGCCCATCTACCGTTACCGTCCATAATCACTGCCACATGTTTAGGAATTCTTTCCGCTATAATTTGATACTCTTCTATTAAACCCATTCCAATTGGCAAAATTACAATTTTTTATTAAACGAAAGTATGCGTAGAAATATTCTTTGTTGTCTTAAAAAAATTAACGGGATTTTTAAATTATTAGAGGAATATTTTTCTACTTAGTTTTGTTTGACTTTGTGTAAGAAAAAGTCATAATGTTGTTTTAAAACCATTAAGAAGACAAGCAAGGATGCTTGGGTTGTTTTCCACAAGCAGGGATGCTTGGGTTGTTTTCCACAAGCAGGAATGCTTGGGTTGTTTTCCACAAGCAAGGATGCTTGGGTTGTTTTCCACAAGCAAGGATGCTTGGGTTGTTTTCCACAAGCAAGGATGCTTGGGTTACTCTGTGATGCGTGAGGGATGCGGAGGGCGCCGAAACCACCCCGTCCTTCGGACCCCCCTCCAATGTTAGGAGGGGCAAAGGCGGCACTTTGGGGCTGTGCGTAGCGAAGTCCCCAGAGGATTGCTGAGCAACCTCCCTGTATCCCTCCTAATAGGAGGGAAGGGAGGTTGTATCCCTCCTAATAGGAGGGAAGGGAGGTTGTATCCCTCCTAATAGGAGGGAAGGGAGGTTGTATCCCTACTAATAGGAGGGAAGGGAGGTTGTATCCCTACTAATAGGAGGGAAGGGAGGTTGTATCCCTACTAATAGGAGGGAAGGGAGGTTGTATCCCTCCTAATAGGAGGGAAGGGAGGTGCACCCCGACCCGCAGCGAAGCAAGGGGCACGCCCTAATTAGTAAAATTCATAAGTTAAACCTCAATCAAATAACTTAATCCCTAACTGTTAAACTTAAAATTTGGAAATCTGTGACTTGATGAATAACTTTGTCAGAAAAAAATATAATGAAATCTTTGATATTTC
>Ga0272446_1007623_pt1 | contig 10692 bp, 10 predicted proteins | sample YNPCB0061_FD_194587 | JGI IMG/M metagenome (GOLD analysis project Ga0272446, IMG submission 194587) | Hot spring microbial mat communities from Yellowstone National Park, WY, United States - YNP-CB-006-1 | ecosystem: Environmental > Aquatic > Thermal springs > Hot (42-90C) > Sediment | place...
GCGCGCGCGCTCGCCGAGGTGGCGGAGAAGGGCTACGCGATCCCGAACCCCGGCCTCGCCTTCGCGACCCCCGACCACGCCGTCTCCTCCGCCCCCGGCCGCACGGCGGAGACCTTCGCCAAGGGCGCTGGCGGCGTGCGCGCGCTGCGGCAGGGCGCGGCACGGCATGGCATACGCCTCTACGATCTCGGGGAGGACGGGCAGGGCATCGTGCACGTGATGGGGCCGGAGCTCGGCATCGTTCTGCCCGGCCTCTCGGTGATCTGCGGCGACAGCCACACCTGCACCAACGGGGGTTTGGGCGCTCTCGCGTTCGGCGTCGGCTCCTCCGAACTCGCGCATGCCCTCGCCACGCAGACGCTGCGGATCGCCAAGCCGCGCTCGATGCGCGTGCGGTTCGACGGCGCGTTCCCGGCCGGAACGACGGCGAAGGACGCGGTGCTCGCAGCGATCGGCCGGCTCGGCGCCGGCGCCGGCGCCGGATACGCGGTCGAATGGGCGGGCTCGGCCGTCCGCGCGCTGCCCGTCGAGGCGCGGCTGACGCTGTGCAACCTGACGATCGAGATGGGCGCGCGCATCGGCTTCGTCGCGCCAGACGATGCGGTGTTCGAATGGGTCGCGGGGCGGGACCTCGCGCCGCGGGGCGCGGCGTGGCAGCGCGCGGTCGCGCACTGGCGCACGCTCCGGTCCGACGACGAAGCCGTGTTCGATGCCGAGCATGTGATCGACGCCGCAACGATCGCGCCGCAGGTGACCTGGGGCACGAGCCCAGAGCACGTCATCGCGATCGACCAGCCGGTCCCCCGCCCCGAGGACGCTCCCGACGCCGCCAGGCGCCGCGCCTGGGCGGACGCGCTCGCCTATCAGGGGCTCGAGCCGGGCCGCCCGATCGCCGGTGTGCCGGTCGACTGGGTGTTCATCGGCTCCTGCACCAACGCGCGGCTGTCCGACCTGCGCGAGGCCGCCGCCATCCTGCGCGGGCGGCGCGTCGCGCGGGGCGTCACCGCCTGGGTCGTTCCGGGATCGGTGCGGGTGAAGCGTGCCGCCGAGGCGGAGGGGCTCGACCGCGTGTTCACCGACGCCGGCTTCGCCTGGCGCGAGCCCGGCTGCGCGCTCTGCGTCGCGGCGAACGGCGAGGCGGTGCCGCCGGGCGCGCGCGCGCTCTCCACCTCGAACCGCAACTTCGTCGGCCGCCAGGGAAAGGGCGCGCGCACCCATCTCGCCTCGCCGGCCATGGCGGCCGCGGCGGCGGTGACGGGGCGGATCGTCGACGTTCGGGAGTTCGCGCGGTGACGCCCTTCACCACCGTCACCGGCCCTGCCGCGCCGCTCCTTCGCGCGAACATCGACACCGACGTGATCATCCGAATCGAGCGCCTCGTCGGCACCGCGAAGGCCGAGATGGGAGCGCATGCCTTCGAGGTGTGGCGGCGCCGCGCCGATGGCAGCGAGGACCCGGACTTCGTCCTGAACCGCGAACCGTTCCGCGGGGCGCCGATCCTGCTCGCCGGGCCGAACTTCGGCTGCGGATCGAGCCGCGAGGGCGCGGTCTGGGCGCTCGCCGGCGCGGGGTTCCGCGCGGTCATCGCGCCCTCCTTCTCCGACATCTTCGCCAACAACGCGCTGCAGAACGGGCTCCTGCCCGTGGTGCTGCCGGCGGAAGCGGTGGAGGCGCTTGCCGCCGCGATGGAACAGGCGCCCGGCAATGCGCGCGTGACGGTCGATCTCGAGCGGTGCCTCGTGGTCGGGCCGGCCGGAGACGCATACCGTTTCGAGATCGATCCCGCGCGGCGCGAGGCGCTGCTCGCGGGCCTCGACGACATCGGGCTGACGCTCCGGCAGGCGCCGGCCATCGCCGCCTGGCAGGCGGAGGACCGCGCTGCCCGCCCCTGGGTCTGGCCCGCCTGAACGCGCCCGGCAGGCGCCGGATCGAGATGACCAACTCGTAATGCGGTGGCGTGGGTCTGGGTAATCTCGCAGCGCACACTATGCACGCGTTAAGGATGGCGGCCTTTCCCGGCAGGCTTCCATCCACATGGCGGGCCGGCGGCACGACTACCTCCCAGCCGCCGGTCCGCTTTCTTTGTTCTCAGCCCTGTGCGCGTTGCGGAGCCGTTCGCGGCCATGGCCCGGTGCCGTGCCCGCCAGCCGCCTCGCGAAGCCATTGCGTTTCACGGAGCCGCTTGCCACCCTGTGCGCGGTGACGAGGAGCTCCGGCCCGCACGCGTGAACAGCATCACCCCTCTGCGCTCCCCCCAGAACGGACACACGGCTCGCGGCGGCGACGACACGCTGTGGGCCGTCGTCGCGACGGTCGGCAGGACAGACCGGATCGCCGAGATCTACCGCTCGCGCGATGCCGCGCTGGAGGACCGCGCCTGGCGGGCGGCGCAGGTGCGCGCCTATGAGCACCTGTTCGCGCGCACGAAGGAGCCCGCCCCGCGCTATTCCGTGGTGCCGATCCGCCGCGGCGACATCCCGCGCGCCTGGTCGCCGCTGCCCGCTCTCGGCTTCCTGCGCGGCCGCTTCGTCTGAGCCTCCCCGCCCCGCCGCTGAACCGATTTCGCATCGATCTCTGAGCGGGCCCTGATCGGGCGGGGCGCTGCCCGGCCCGATCAGCCCTTGCCTTCGAAGAACTCGCGCACCTTGGCGAAGAAGCCCGCGCTCTCGGGGGAGGACTTGTCGCCCGCCTTCTCCGACTCCTCCTCGAAGGCGCGCAGCAGTTCCTGCTGCTTCTTCGTGAGATTCATCGGCGTCTCGACCGCCACCTGGATGTAGAGGTCGCCGCGCGCGGCGGAGCCGAGCTGGGTCATCCCCTTGCCGCGCAGGCGGAACTGGTCGCCCGTCTGCGTGCCGGGATGGATCGTCACCTTGGCGCGGCCGCCCTCGATCGTCGGCACCTCGATGGCGCCGCCGAGCGCCGCCACCGTCATCCTGAGCGGCACGCGGCAGTAGAGATTCGCGCCGTCGCGCTGGAACAGCGGGTGCGGGCGGACGAGCACGCTCACATAGAGGTCGCCGGCCGGCGCCCCGCGCAGCCCCGCTTCGCCGGCGCCGGAGACGCGCATGCGGGTGCCGTCCTCGACCCCGGCGGGAATGTCGACGGAGAGCGTGCGGTCGCGCTGCACCCGTCCGGCGCCGGAGCACACCTTGCAGGGGTCCTTCACCACCTTGCCGGTGCCGCCGCAGGTGGGGCAGGTGCGCTCGATCAGGAAGAAGCCCTGCTGGGCGCGGATCTTGCCCGCGCCATTGCAGGTCGGGCAGGTGACGGGCGCCGCGCCGCCTTCCGACCCGGTACCCTTGCACGCCTCGCACACCACGGCGGTGGGCACGCGCAGCGTGGCCTTCTTGCCGGCGAAGGCCTCCTCGAGCGAGATCTCGATGCGCGTCTGGAGGTCTGCGCCGCGACCCGCGGCGGCGCTCGGGCCGCGGCTGCGGCCGCCCGTCAGGTCGCTGAAGATGTCGTCGAACATGTCGGCGAAGGAGCCCGCACCCTGGAAGCCGCCGAACCCGCCCGGGCCTGGCCGCGGCCCCGCGCCGCCCGCGCCGTCGAACGCGGCGTGGCCGAACCGGTCATAGGCCGCGCGCTTCTCGGGGTCCTTCAGCACGTCGTAGGCCTCGTTCACCTCCTTGAACTTCGCCTCGGCCTTCTTGTCGCCGGGGTTGCGGTCGGGGTGATACTGCATCGCGAGCTTGCGGTAGGCCTTCTTCAGGTCCTCCGCGCTCGCGTCCTTCGACGCGCCGAGGATCGCGTAATAGTCCTGCTTCGCCATGGGATGATCAGGAACGGGGATGGCGCCGCCCATCCGCCCCCGGGAGACGGTGGTCCCGCGGGGGCATCGGGGCGGCGCGCATCGTCCTCAGCCTGGAGCGGCCCTGCCGCTCAGGCCGACTTCTTCTTCGTCTTGTCGTCGACGTCCTCGAACTCGGCGTCGACCACCTTCTCGTCCTTCGGCGCCTCGCCGCCCGGGCTGCCCGCCTCCGGCCCGCCGCCGGCGTCGGGGCCGGCCTGGCCCTGGCGATAGAGCACCTCACCGAGCTTCATCGAGGCCTGGGCGAGCGCATCCGTCGCCCGCCGGATCGCCTCGACGTCGTCGCCGTCCTTGACCGCGCGGAGATCGGCGAGCGCGCGCTCGGCCGCCTCCTTCTCGGGCGCCGATCCGAGCTTCTCGGCGTTCTCCTTGAGCGTCTTCTCGGTCTGGTGCGCGAGCGCGTCGGCATGGTTGCGCGCCTCGATGGTCTCGCGGCGGCGGCGGTCCGCCTCGGCGTTCGCCTCGGCCTCCTTCACCATCCGCTGGATCTCGGCCTCCGAGAGCCCGCCCGAGGCCTGGATGCGGATCTGCTGCTCCTTGCCGGTGGCCTTGTCCTTGGCCGAGACCGAGACGATGCCGTTGGCATCGATGTCGAAGGTCACCTCGATCTGCGGCACGCCGCGCGGCGCGGGCGGGATGCCAACGAGGTCGAACTGGCCGAGCAGCTTGTTGTCGGCCGCGATCTCGCGCTCGCCCTGGTACACCTTGATGGTGACGGCGTTCTGGTTGTCGTCGGCGGTGGAGAAGATCTGGCTCTTGCGGGTCGGTATGGTGGTGTTGCGGTCGATCAGCCGCGTGAACACGCCGCCCAGCGTCTCGATGCCGAGCGACAGCGGCGTGACGTCGAGCAGCACGACGTCCTTCACCTCGCCCTTCAGCACCGCGCCCTGCACCGCCGCGCCGATCGCCACCACCTCGTCGGGGTTGACGTTGCGCGCCGGGTCGCGGCCGAAGAAGCCCTTCACCGTCTCGATGATCTTCGGCATGCGCGTCATGCCGCCGACGAGGATCACCTCGTCGATGTCGCCGCGCGCGACGCCCGCGTCCTTGAGCGCCTGCTCGCAGGGGCCGAGCGTCTTCTGGATCAGGTCGTCGACCAGCGCCTCGAGCTTGGCGCGGCTGAGCTTCACCACGAGGTGCTTGGGCCCGGACGCGTCGGCGGTGATGAAGGGCAGGTTGATCTCGGTCTCCTTCGAGGAGGAGAGCTCGATCTTCGCCTTCTCCGCTGCCTCCTTCAGCCGCTGCAGCGCGAGCTTGTCGTTGCGCAGGTCGATGCCCTGGTCGCGCTTGAACTCGTCCGCCAGGTAGTCGATCACCCGCTTGTCGAAGTCCTCGCCGCCGAGGAAGGTGTCGCCGTTCGTGCTCTTCACCTCGAACACGCCGTCCTCGATCTCGAGGATGGAGATGTCGAAGGTGCCGCCGCCGAGGTCGTAGACCGCGACCGTGCCGGCCTTCTTCTTCTCGAGCCCGTAGGCGAGCGCGGCGGCCGTCGGCTCGTTGATGATGCGCAGCACCTCGAGGCCGGCGATGCGGCCGGCGTCCTTGGTCGCCTGGCGCTGGCTGTCGTTGAAGTAGGCGGGGACGGTGATGACCGCCTGCGTGACCTTCTCGCCGAGATAGGCCTCCGCCGTCTCCTTCATCTTGCCGAGGATGAAGGCCGAGATCTGCGAGGGCGAGTACTTCTCGCCGCGCACCTCGACCCAGGCATCGCCGGTCGCCGACTTGACGATCTTGTACGGCACCATGCCGATGTCCTTCGCGACCATCGGGTCGTCGAAGCGGCGGCCGATCAGGCGCTTGACGGCATAGAGCGTGTTCAGCGGGTTGGTCACCGCCTGGCGCTTGGCGGCCTGGCCGACCAGGCGCTCGCCGCTGTCGGCGAAGGCGACCATCGAGGGCGTCGTTCGCGCCCCCTCGCTGTTTTCGATGACGCGGACATCCTTGCCCTCCATGACAGCCACGCAGCTGTTCGTGGTGCCGAGGTCGATGCCGATGACCTTGCTCATGGTGTTCTCCTGTTCCGGCGAGACCGACCGGCCCGTCACAGGCGCCGACCGGTCCCCCACTCCGTCCATGGGATGGCCGCGGCGGGAGCGCCGCAACCGACACCCGGCATGTATTCAGCGGGCCGACCCCCGACAAGGGGCGGCGGCAGAGATGGTCCCCCTTGTCGATCGCGGGACGCGGCGGCGCTCCTTTCCTCCCGGCACGGGGGAGGGGGGGCGCGCGCTGGGGCGCCGCCGCTCAGGCCTCGGTGTCGAGCGTCTGCCCGGGCTCGGCGGCCGGCGCGGCGGAAGCGGCGGGGGCCGGAGCGGGCGCGCCCTTCGAGACCACCACCATCGCGGGCTTGAGCAGCCTTCCGCTGATCGTCCAGGCCGGCGTCCAGGCCTGGATGACGTGCCCGGCGGGCACCTCGGCCGAGGGCGCCTCCGCCATCGCCTGGTGAAGGTCGGGGTCGAACTTCGCGCCCGAGGCGTCGAGCCGCGCCACGCCGTTGCGCTCCAGCGCGGCCTGGACGCTGCGGCCGATCGCCCCGAGCCCCTCGCGCAGCCTGGCGACGATCTCTGGCTCCCCCTCCTCGGCGGGAGGCAGGGAGGCGAGCGCGCGCTCGAGGTTCTCGGCGGCGTCCACCACGTCGCGGGCGAATTTCGTCACGGCGTAGTTGCGCGCGTCCTCCACCTCGCGGCGGGCGCGGTTGCGCACGTTCTGCGTCTCGGCCTCGGCGCGCAGCCACTTGTCCTTGAGCTCGGCCGCCTCGTCCTCGAGCGCCTTGATGCGCGCCGCCGCCTCGGCCATCAGCGTCTCCGGTGAGGGCTGGGTCAGGCCCTCGCGCAGCATCTCGCCCTCGGGTCCCAGGGGCGAGGAGCCAGGGGAGGGGCTGGGCTTCTGGGGTGTGTCGGGAGTGTCCTGCATGGCGGGGCACACTTAAGGGCACCGCCGCGCGAAGGAAAGGGCAGGGTCGCAGCCCTGCCCCCCTCTCATGGCAGGACGCGCAGGCCGCAGCCCTCGGCGGCGATCAGGATCCCGACGCGGTCGCCGGCGCCGAACAGCGCCGTCACGCCGCCCGCGCCACGGGGAAGGGCATCGGGGGCACCGCGGGCATCGACCTTTCCGCCGCGTGCCGGCTGGGAATCAGCCCCGCGAGCATCGCGCCCCAGCGCCAGGGGCGCATCGCCTCTGCCCGGTCGGCCGCCATCGCCTCGGGCAGCACCTCGAGCACCAGGAACGCCTCGACCGCGACCTCAACGGCGGCATGCGCGACCGCCGAGGCGTCACCGAACCGGCGGACGTGGCGCGACCGCCAGCCCTCGGTGGCGGCGAGCGCATGCACCGCCGTCTCGGACAGCCGGGTGGAGAGGGCGAGCCGCGCCTCGGGGCGCGGCAGGTGGGCCTTCTCGACCATCACCGTGGAACGGCCCTCGGCATCGGCGAAGGCGATCCAGCACCCGGCCTGGCCCGGCACGGGCATCGCCTCGGTGCCCCAGAGCAGGGCGATGAAACGGGCCACCCGCTCCGGGTCGGCGGCGTGGAGGGTGGTGTCGATCAGCATGGCGGCGTCCTTCCCGTGGTTGTTCGTATGCGAACGATCCGGCCACGAACGGATGCGCCGCGGATGTTTCCGCCGCGTGTCGCGGCGCGTTTCGATCGTTTCAGCGGCGTGATCCGCGTCACACCGCCACGCCGATCACCGCCCGGGCTCGACGAGCTCGACGAGGACGTCGTCGCGGCTCGGGACGTGCCGGTCGAGCGCCTGGGGCCACACGCCGGGACGGCGCACGCACCCCCCTGTCACGCGGTGGCTCGGTCCGGCCGGCTGCCGCCGAGGCGGGCCTCCGTCACCACGATCACGGGCGTGTCCCCGGCGTCGGTCCGCCCGGCCACTCCCGCGGGGCTGGCGCGCCAGGGCGTGGGACGGCGCGGCGCGCCGATCCGGCTGTTGCCACCGTGACCCTGCTGGCCGCAGCACGTTGACGCTGTCAACTCAGATCCCGCCCTCAGCCGAGCAGCCGGCCGATCACCTTCGCCGTGTAGTCAACCGCCGGGATGATCCGGCCGTAGTTGATGCGCGTCGGCCCGATCACCCCGATCGCGCCGACGATGCGGTCGCGCGCGTTGCGGTAGGGGGCGACGATCATCGTCACGCCTGCCGCCTCGAACAGCCGGTTCTCGGCGCCGATGAAGATCTGCACGCCCTCGGAGGCCTGGGCCAGCTCGAGCAGCTTGAGCAGCGTCTCCTTCGCCTCGAGGCGCTCGAACAGGCTGCGGATGGTCTCGAGCCGCTCGAGCGCGGTGACGTCGGCAAGCAGCCTCGCCTGGCCGCGCACGATCAGCGCCCGCCCCGCCCCCGGCCCCGCCTGGGTGGCGAGCCCCGCCTCGACCACCTTGCCCGTGAGGTCGTCGAGTTCGCTGCGGTGGGCGGAGATCTCCTCCTCCAGAACGTGGCGCGCCTCCTCCAGCGTGCGGCCGGCGAGGCGCGAGTTCACGTAGTTGCCGGCCTGGACGAGAGCCGAGGGGGGCAGCCCCTCGGGCGCCTGGATCACCCGGTTCTCGACCTGCCCGTCCTCGGTGACGAGCACGACGAGCACGCGGCCCGGCCCGAGCGAGACGAACTCGACATGCTTCAGAGCCGCCTCGGACTTCGGCGCGAGCACGAGCCCAGCCGCCTGCGAGAGGCCCGCGAGCAGGGCGGAGGCCTCCGCCAGCACCTCCTCGATCGAACGGCCCTCGGCCTTGCAGCGGGCGGCGATCGCCTCCTCCTCCTCGGGCGTCAGCGCGCCGCGCTCGAGCAGGCCGTCGACGAACATGCGCAGGCCCCGGTCGGTCGGCAGCCGGCCGGCCGAGGTGTGGGGGGCGAAGATCAGGCCGCTCTCCTCGAGGTCGGCCATCACGTTGCGGATCGTGGCGGGGGAGAGCGCCATCGGCAGCCGGCGCGAGAGCGTGCGGGAGCCGACGGGCTCGCCCGTCGCGACATAGGCCTCGACGATCTCGCGCAGGATCATGGCCGACCGGCCGGGCAGGCCGACCGCACCGGCCCCTTGGGCCTCGTCACGCCGCGTCTGGTCGCTTGCCATGGAAGGAAGGTATGGACGCGCCCAGGCGGGGTCAACGCGGCCCGCCCGCGGAGGGATGACGCGTGCCGACACCGCTTGCCTACGCCGTCGCGGCGATCGCCGAGATCGCCGGCTGCTTCGCCTTCTGGGCCTGGCTCCGCCTCGGCGCCTCGGCGCTCTGGCTGGTGCCGGGCATGCTCTCGCTCGCCCTGTTCGCCTGGGCGCTGACCTGGGTGGAGGCGGCAGCGGCCGGGCGCGCCTATGCCGCCTATGGCGGGGTCTACATCGCCGCCTCGCTCGCCTGGCTCTGGGCGGTCGAGGGCCTGAAGCCGGACCGCTGGGACGTGACCGGCGCGGCGGTGTGCCTCGCCGGCGCGGCGATCATCCTGTTCGGGCCGCGCGGCGCCTGAGGCGAACGACCCGAGGGGGCAGCCCGAGGGGGGGTCGCCGCCGCCGCGGCGGGTGGCTATTGTCCGCCGCCTCGCGAAACGCCGACACACAACGGAACCAGCCGACATGCGCCCCTCAGGCCGCGCCGCAGACGAACTCCGCGCCGTCACCCTCGAGCCGAACGTCTCCCGCCACGCCGAGGGCTCGTGCCTCGTCAAGTTCGGCCACACCCACGTGCTCTGCACCGCCTCGATCGAGGGCAAGGTGCCGCCCTTCCTGCGCAACCAGGGCCAGGGCTGGATCACCGCCGAGTACGGCATGCTGCCGCGCTCGACCCACACCCGCACCGACCGCGAGGCGGCGCGCGGCAAGCAGTCGGGCCGGACGCAGGAGATCCAGCGCCTGATCGGCCGCTCGATCCGCACCGTGGTCGACCTCAAGGCGATGGGCGAGATGACGCTGACGCTCGACTGCGACGTGATCCAGGCCGATGGCGGCACCCGCACCGCCGCCATCACCGGCGCCTGGGTGGCGGCGTCCTGCGCGTTCAACAAGCTCGTGCGCGCGCGCGTGCTCAACGCCTCGCCCGTGCGCGGCCAGGTCGCCGCCGTCTCCTGCGGCCTCTGGCGCGGCCTCGCCGTGCTCGACCTCGACTATGCCGAGGACAGCGAGGCGGAGGCGGACGGCAACTTCGTGCTGACCGCCGGCGGCGGGATCGTCGAGGTGCAGGCGACGGCCGAGCGGCGGCCGATCACCCAGCGCGAGATCGACGAGCTGATGGCGCTCGCCCGCGGCGGCTGCTCGGCCCTGTTCGACCTCCAGAAGGAGGCGGTGAATGGCTGAGAGACGGCTCGGCCGCGGCGAGAGGATCGTCATCGCCACCCACAACGCCGGCAAGCTCGCCGAGATCGCCGCCCTGCTCGCCCCCTACGGGATCGAGACGGTCGGCGCCGGCGCGCTCGGCCTGCCCGAGCCCGCGGAGACGGGCGAGACCTTCGCCGAGAACGCGACGATCAAGGCCGCGGCCGCAGCGATGGCGTCGGGGCTGCCCGCGCTCGCCGACGACAGCGGCTTCTGCGTTGCCGCCCTGAAGGGCGCGCCCGGCGTGCGCACCGCCGACGTCGCGACGCTGCCGGACGGCACGCGCGACTACGGCGTCGGCATGGCGCGGGTGCGGGCGAACATCGGCGAACCGGCCGACACCTCGGCCTGGTTCGTCTGCGCGCTGGCGCTCGCCTGGCCCGACGGGGGCGTGCAGGTGTTCGAGGGCCGGGTGGACGGCACCTGGGTGTGGCCGCCGCGCGGCCAAAACGGGTTCGGCTTCGATCCGATGTTCCTGCCTGAGGGCCAGGTGGAGACCTTCGGCGAGATGGACCCCGCCGCCAAGCACGCGATCAGCCACCGCGCCCGCGCCTTCGCCCTGTTCGAGGCCGCCGCGCT
>Ga0272446_1007624_pt1 | contig 10692 bp, 9 predicted proteins | sample YNPCB0061_FD_194587 | JGI IMG/M metagenome (GOLD analysis project Ga0272446, IMG submission 194587) | Hot spring microbial mat communities from Yellowstone National Park, WY, United States - YNP-CB-006-1 | ecosystem: Environmental > Aquatic > Thermal springs > Hot (42-90C) > Sediment | place...
GATCTGGAAACTACCATTTCTAAACTATCGGGAACCACCGTCCACCTTTATTTTACAGAAAATAGAAACGCAATTTCTCAGACCAATTTTGGTCCTTCCTCAATAACTGTTACTTACCCACTTCAGGTCCTGCTTTCGGATATACCATTGATAGCCTCAGTTTCCATACCTCGGGACCTGTTTTGGAATGGATTCCGTTCGCTCACCCTCTTTTTTATCCTCGCAGCACTCTTAATTGGGATCCTATTTGCCAATTATGCCTCCTCACAGCATCTTATAAGCTTTGAGAAAAATACTGCAGCAATTCTGGAACAGGAGGTCCAGGAACGGACCGAAAGCTTGCGCAGGGCCAACTCAATTTTACTTAATTATAAAAAAATCATCGAAAGCACCGGTGAAGGGATAATTATTACGGACCTGCAAGGCCGCATCCAGGAAACAAATCCAGCCATGGTTCACATGACAGGCTTTTCAGAAGATGAGCTTATCGGACAAACACCAAATATTTTTAAATCTGGTATGCATCCGCCTGAATTTTATAGGTCTCTTTGGGAATCCATAGACCGAGACGGAAGGTGGGAAGGTGAAATTTGGAACAGAAAAAAAGATGGTACATTGCTTCCCTTCTGGCTCAGCATAAACATCCTTAAGGATTTAGAGGATAAGCCCTCCAAATTTGTGGCCTTTTACATCGATATTACCCAGTTAAAACAAACCCAGGAAAAACTGAATAACCTTGCTTTTTATGATTCCCTCACAGGACTGCCAAATCGGGCTCTTTTTATGGACCGCCTCGATCAGGTGTTAAGCCGAGCCCTGCGGGAAAAAAACCGTTTTGCATTGCTGTTTATGGACCTGGACCATTTTAAGGATGTAAACGATGGGTTCGGGCACCAGGCTGGAGATGAACTTTTAATCCTTGCAGCCCATAGGATTAAAGCCCAGGTTCGGGAAGCAGATACGGTCTGCCGGTTGGGAGGAGATGAGTTTACCATCATTTTGGAAGATGTCCATAAAAGTTCTGACGCGGCTCTGGTGGCAAAAAAAATTATAGAAGCCCTTCGCCAACCCTTTATTATTCAAGATCGGGAAATTTACATTGGGACCAGTGTGGGTATTGCCATCTATCCCTACGATGGAGCGACGATACAGGAATTAGTAAAAAATGCTGATGCGGCCATGTACGATGCCAAAGAGCAAGGCAGAGGTCAGTACCGTTTTGCGTCGGGTGCAGCGGGCATTTCCAGCAGGCACAGAATAGAAGTAGAAGCTACAATCCGGAAAGCCCTCGATGAAAATAGATTTATATTATGCTATCAGCCCCTCATTTCAACGGGCAGTGCGAAACCGGGCACATCCAAGGGAATTATCGGCGCCGAAGCCCTCATCCGCATTCAAAATCCAGACGGAAGTCATATACAGCCAGGCCATTTCATCGAAATTGCAGAGGAGTCGGGCCTTATTATTCCTATGGGCGGCTGGGCCCTAACTCAGGCATGCAGGGATGCAAAAACATGGGCAGAGGCGGGAAAACCCATCCAGGTTTCGGTGAACGTATCCCAGCGTCAATTTGAACGGGGCCATATCATTAAACAAACCGAAGAAGCCCTTCGCCTCAGCGGTCTGGATCCTCGGCTCTTAAAGCTGGAAGTAACCGAATCGATCTTTATCCGGGATGCCCAGCGAGTAGCTTCTATAATGGAGGATCTAAAAAAGCTGGGAATCTGTTTTGCCATAGACGACTTTGGCACCGGTTATTCTTCCCTACGCTATATTGACACCCTTCCCATAGAAAGCCTTAAAATTGATAAATCCTTTGTGGATCATTTACATTCTGATGTACATGATGGTTCCGTGGCCCTGGCAGTAATTTCCATGGCCCGGTCCTTTGGGCTCATCTCGGTGGCCGAAGGGGTAGAAACTAAGGAACAGCTCGAGGCCTTGAAACGTCGGGGCTGCGATGCTATTCAGGGCTATTATGTAAGCAAACCCCTCTGCAGTGGAGTATTCAGAGACTTTATAGTACATGGTAACAACATACAATCCTCGAATATTCCAGATGCTGGGCACAATGAGGATGAAGAAATCGAAGAATTGGAAAGTATATAAAGCGCTTGTAGAGCCCCTTATTTTTGAGTACCATAGGTTACATTTTCGTTGGAGGAGCCTATGGCCATAGATTTTGCCCATGCTGCCCTGCTTATCATTGATGTCCAGAATGACTTCTGCCCGCCCTATCGTAACAGCGACGGAACCCTCTCTGAACCGGGAGCCTTGGCTGTTCCTGGGGGCAATGAGATTATACCCCTTATCAACCAACTTTCAGCTCAATTCGAAGCCCATTTTGCCCCCATCGTGGCAACCCAGGACTGGCATCCACAAAACCATTGTTCCTTCGCATCCAGTCCCGTATCCGGCGGCCAGGAACGGGGTATCTGGCCCGATCATTGTGTGCAGGGAAGCAGGGGAGCAGAATTGCACCCTGATTTAAACCAAAAACCCATCAGGTTGATTATCCGTAAAGGCTTCAGGCCCTACCTGGATTCCTATTCAGCCTTTTTTGAAAATGACCACACCACACCAACCGGCCTCGAAGGCTACCTGAAGGGCCTTGGTATTACCCGCCTGTACCTGACAGGCCTTGCAACCGATTATTGTGTTGCTTACAGCGCCCTCGATGCCCGCCGGCTGGGCTTTTCAGTTTCGGTCATTGCCGATGCGGTCCGGGGGGTCGATTACCCCGCCGGATCGGTCCGCAAAGCCCTGGAAGCAATGGAAGCCGCCGGAATAGCATTCATCAATATATAAGGAGTAAGCCCATGCAAGAAGCAGGCTTTTGCCCCCAATCGGCCCTTTTTACCGATTTTTATGAACTTACCATGGCCCAGGGATACTGGAAACGGGGGATGAACCATCGGGCAGTCTTTGATATGTTTTTCCGCCGCCAGCCCTTTAATGGCGGTTTTTCCGTCTTTGCAGGGCTCGAAACGTTTTTGGATAAACTGGCATCCTTCCGTTTCTCACCCGAAGATTTGGACTATCTGGCAAGTCTGTCCTATTTTGATAAGGAGTTCTTAGAATACCTGCGAACCTTTCGGTTTACTGGTGATGTCTGGGCCATGGATGAAGGGACCATTGTATTTCCCCAGGAACCTCTGATCCGCATCGATGCGAACCTTATCGAAGCCCAGATTATCGAAGGAATGCTTCTTAACACCATAAACTTTCAAAGCCTTATTGCTACTAAAACAGCCCGGGTCTACCTGGCTTCCGGCAAGGGGACTATCATGGAATTCGGCCTGCGCCGGGCCCAGGGACCGGACGGGGCCATGTCGGCTTCCCGGGCGGCCTATATTGGCGGGGCGGCGGGAACTTCCAACGTCCTTGCGGGAAAGACCTTTGGAATCCCCGTTATGGGAACCATGGCCCATTCCTGGGTAATGTCATTTCCTTCGGAAGAAGAAGCCTTTGAAGCCTATGCGGAAACCTACCCTGACCGTACGGTTTTTTTAATAGATACCTACGACACCCTGGACAGCGGTATTAAGAGCGCAATTAAGGTAGGCAAAAAATTAGCCGCCCGGGGTAAAAAATTCGGAGTCAGGCTCGACTCGGGGGACATTCACTATCTTTCTGTAGAAGTCCGCAAGGCCCTGGATGCGGCGGGTTTAAAGCAGGCAACCATTGCGGTTTCCAACGATCTGGATGAGTCGATTATTCAGACCCTCACCGCCGCCAAGGCTCCCATAGACAGCTGGGGTGTGGGCACCAACATGGTTACCGGCGGCACCGAAGCGGCCTTTACCGGGGTGTATAAGCTGGCCGCCCGGGAAATAAGCGGAGGCGAACTGCAACCTACCATAAAGTTTTCTGACAACCCAGAAAAAACGACTAACCCCGGGGTTAAACAGGTGTGGCGCCTTTACAGCCCCGACGGCATGGCCGATGCGGATGTGATGACCCTGGACCAGAGGCTGGTCCATGTTCCGGAAGCGGAGGCCGATATAATACAAAAAGGGGTAGAACAGGCCTTCTGGCATCCTGCGGCGGATTACCGGCACTTTCACTATACCCCCCAGGGAGATATGGAACAGCTCTTAAAACCCCGGATGAAACAGGGAGAACTGCTTTCGGACCACCCAACCTTGGCATCGATTCAACAGCGGGTCCGTCTCGGCCTGGACCGCTTCGACGGTAGTTACAAACGGATCCTGAACCCCCATGTGTACAAGGTGTCCATTTCGGAACAACTGCGGGACCTTAAACTGCATCTCATTCAGGCATATTTGGGAGAATAATTGATGAAAACACCGACCAGCTATGTTACCGAAGCCTTTTTGGCTGGAAAAACCCTTGTATATGGACACCGGGGAAGCCGGGCCTATGCACCGATGAATACCATCCCCTCCTTTGAATTGGCTATCAAACAGGGGGCCCAGGGCATAGAACTGGACGTTCAGCTTTCAGCAGACCGGGAACTGGTTATTATTCATGATTTCACCGTCGACGGCACTACCGACGGAAGCGGAGCCGTAAAGGACCTGCTCTTTGCTGAATTGCGGGAACTGAACGCCGCCGCCCGTTTTGCCCCTATGGCTGAACCTCTGCAGGGTCATATTCCCCACTACCCTTTTACCGTGATTCCAACCTTGGAAGAGGTCTTTTCCCTGGTAAAGGATTGCGGCCTGCAGGACTTTATTGTAAACGTAGAAATTAAAGCACCCTATTGCAAGGAAGATGGCTCAGAGGGATCCGATGCCGACAATGGCATAGAAGCCATCGTAGCTGATTGCATCGATCGGTATGAAATGGACCGTAATGTCATTATATCTTCTTTTAATCCCCCTACCTTAAAACGATTCAAAGCTATAAAACCTGCCATACCCGTAGGCTTCCTGGTAGAAGAAGCAAGCCCGGCCTACACGACGGCCCTGACAGCACAATGGCTGCCTGAAAAGGCCGGAGTTTCTGGACACGAAGCCTGGCATCCACGATTTTCCATGGTGACCCCCGAATTAGTGGCTACAGAGCGCGAACAGGGACGGATGACCCAGGTTTGGACCGTAAATGATACAGCCTTAGCCCGTAGGCTTACAGGCTGGGGTGTCACGGGGCTTATCACCGATATGCCAGACCGAATAATCACGGCCCTGAATTAACAGGATTCTCACAGAGCTCTAACCACTTCTTTATATAGAAACACCATAATGAAATAAGCAAGGGGATAGTCATTTTCCTTGCGAAATTTCCTAATCGGGCGTAAGCTATATTTTGCTGAAACCTGAGGGAGCTACGGCTCTTTTTAAGATCCGTTACTATATAGGAGTGTTGTATGAAAAAGATGTACCTTCTCGCGGTACTCGCAGGGCTGGCAAGCACCGTGTTTGCCCAGACAACCATCGAGTTCTGGCATGCTATGGGTGGAAAAAACGGGGAAATAACCGCCCAAATCTGTGACATGTTTAATAAAAGCCAGAGTGAATATGTTGTAAATCCCGTATACAAGGGAAGCTATGCGGATACCATGAATGCGGGTATTGCCGCATTCCGGTCCGGGACTCCGCCAGCCATTTTACAGGTCTATGAAGTCGGAACTGCCACCATGATGAGCGCTAAGGGAGCCATCAAACCGGTCTATCAGCTCATGAAGGAGCAAAAAGAACCCTTTGATCCAAAGGTTTATATACCGACCATAACAAGCTACTATTCAACCTCTAAGGGTGAAATGCTTTCCATGCCCTTTAACTCTTCCACCGCGGTTATGTATTATAACAAGGATGCCTTCCGGAAGGCCGGGCTCGATCCTGACAAACCGCCGAAGACCTGGCCCGAATTCTTTGATGTAGCCCGAAAGCTGAAAGCCGCTGGGTATGAAGCTGGGTTTAGTACAAACTGGGTAGGCTGGGTACATATTGAAAATTTCTCTGCATGGCATAATGTGCCCATGGGAACTAAATCGAATGGGTTTGACGGACTGGATACTGAATTAGTGTTTAATAACCCGCTTCTTGTAAAACATTTTGAAAATCTAGTTCAAATGGCAAAAGAAGGGGTATTTAAATATGGCGGACGTGAAAACAAAGCAAACTCCCTGTTCACGTCCGGCACGGTTCCCCTCCATTTTGAATCCATCGGCGGCTATGGATCGATGAAGGCAACTTGCAAGTTTGACTTTGGTGTGGCCATGCTGCCCTACTACCCCGATGTAAAAGGAGCTCCTCAGAACTCCATTATCGGCGGTGCCAGCCTCTGGGTCATGAACCAGAAGGATCAGAAGGTGTACAAGGCCGTAGCCAAGTTCTTCAGCTTCCTTTCAAAACCTGAAACCCAGGCATTCTGGCATCAGCAGACTGGATACCTCCCCATTACCACTGCGGCTTATGAACTTACGAAGAAGCAGGGCTATTACAATGATAACCCCGGTCCGGAAGTAGCCATTAAACAGCTCTTGAATAAAGCTCCCACTCAAAACACCATGGGGCTTCGCTTTGGTTTTATGCCACAAATTAGAACTATTGTGGATGAACAGTTTGAAGCCATGCTCGATGGCAAAGTGTCCGCAAAGGATGGACTTGATACAATGGTTAAGCTGGGCAATGAGAAACTTCGTGAATTTGAACGGATGAATAAATAAAACGTAAGAGACTATACAGAAGAGAGGCTGCAGGCAAAAGGCTTGCAGCCTTTCGGTGTTATTAAGGATTTACCATGACCAAGCAATATGCCTTTCACAATAAGACCCTTCCCTATGTTCTTGTGTTCCCCCAAATGATCATTGTGGTCATCTTTTTTTTCTGGCCAGCCTTTATGGCCCTGTATCAGTCCCTTTTTATACAGGATGCGTTCGGCATTTCTTTAGTTTTTGTGGGACTCGAAAATTACATCAAGCTATTTCAGAATCCCCAGTACTTGGATTCTCTGGTACTCTCCTTTAAGTTTGCCATACTGGTTGCCTTTTCTGCCCTTTCCATTTCTCTGTTCCTGGCAGTACAAGCAAATAAACATATTTGGGGAAAAACCTTTTATACCACCATGCTGGTGTGGCCCTATGCGGTATCCACCATGGTAGCCGGTGTTTTATGGATGTTCCTCTTTAACCCTACGGTCGGTATCGTATCGTATCAGTTAAAAAAAATGGGGATCGATTGGAACTATCTGGTGAAAAGCGGCCAGGCCCTCTTTCTGGTAACCCTGGCTTCGACTTGGAAGCAGATCTCTTATAATTTTGTCTTTTTTCTTGCAGGACTGCAAAATGTTCCCCTCTCCCTTATAGAAGCGGCCGCCATAGACGGGGGCGGCCCCTTTACTCGTTTTTGGCGGGTCATTTTTCCCCTCCTTTCACCAACCACCTTTTATCTGTTAGTAATGAATTTGGTCTATGCCTTCTTTGAAACCTTCCCGATTATTCACCAGGTAACCTCAGGGGGGCCAAACCAGGCCACAAACATACTGGTCTATAAGGTATATAAGGATGGGGTCATCAATCTGGATCTGGGAAGCTCCGCCGCCCAATCGGTAATTTTAATGCTCATCGTCATAATTCTGAGTGCCCTCCAGTTCCGCTTTGTGGAACGGAAAGTGGAATACTAGGAGACCATCATGGTAGATAGATCCCTATTTCGCCGAGCCTTTCCCCACCTTATATTAATCCTCGCTATTTGTATCATTGTATTTCCCATCTGGGTCGTCTTTGCCGGATCTACCCAGCGTCTTGCAGATATTCTGGATGCCCCCATGTCTGTGTTGCCCGGGGACCAGTTTGCCGTAAACTACGGAAGAGCTTTTTTTGAAGGCGCTAAAAATCTGGGGGCTAACGCGGCCACAATGGTAAAAAACTCCACCATCATGGCCCTGGGTATTTCGGTAGGTAAAATTATTATTTCCCTCATGGCTGCCTTTGCTATTGTTTATTTTGATTTTGCCCTGAAGGATTTTATTTTCTGGACTATTTTTATCACCCTTATGCTTCCGGTAGAAGTCCGAATCATGCCAACCTATAAGGTCATTTCGGATTTGGGAATGCTGAACAGTTACTGGGGGCTCATTCTGCCCATGACCGTGTCGGCCACGGCGGTGTTCCTATTCCGGCAGTTCTTTAAATCGGTTCCCCGGGAAATTGCCGAAGCGGCAGCCATAGACGGAGCCTCTGCAATGAACTTTTTCAGACACATTCTTGTTCCCATGACAAGAACGCCGATTGCTTCCATGTTTGTCATTCAGTTCATTTATGGATGGAACCAATATCTGTGGCCCCTGCTTATCACAACAAAAGAAAAGTACTATACCCTGCTTATAGGTATTAACCGTATGCTGGCGGTCGGAGATGCCCAGGCAGAATGGCAGATTATTTTGGCTACCACCATGCTGGCCCTGATACCGCCGGTTATTGTGGTGGTGGCGATGCAAAAACAATTTGTCAGCGGCATGACCGAAACCGAAAAATAGGATGTATTGAATAGGCCTATGGATCTTCGTCTGTTTATTGCCCTGGAATTACCCGAATCATTTTTACAAGAACTGGAACAGGACCTGGCGGGCCTAAAAAGGGCCCACCAGGAGTTTCGCTGGACCAGCAGAGAAAACCAGCACCTCACCCTGGCTTTTTTAGGCACCGTGCCTGAAGCGGGGGTTCCCGATATACTTTATGCCTTGGAAAAAACAATAGAACTCTGGCAAAAGGGCCAGTCCTATAGTTCAGGCATCCCGGTCAGTGCCCAGGGTATTTATACCTTTCCGCCACGTAAGCCCGCATCGGTATTGGCTGTCGGCCTCGGCGACGGAAAGGATACGGTGACCAGTCTCGCCGCTGCACTGGAACAGGAACTCGTAGCAATGAAAGAACAAGCCCACATCACTGAGTATGAAGCATCCCGCCGGCCCTTTACCCCCCATATTACCGTAGCCCGGGCAGGACGCAGTCCCATCCACCTTGAACCAGCGGAACGGCAAATAGCCCTTCACGCCCGGGGGGAAATATCCTATGTAACCCTTTTTTCATCCGTATTACAGCTGGGCGGCCCTGTCTATACGGTGCAGGGACGGTTCCGCCTCATTACATGATGGGCCTGATTTTTCACCGTCGCCTTGCCAGAGCACCCTATTTACTGCATAATGCCCAACATCAATACTAAGGAGTATGAGATGAAACGGATTATTTCTGTATCCCTCGCCGTTCTGGCAATTGTTGCCCTGGGCCTGACTGGCTGCAGCAAGGCTGCAAAGAACGATGGTTCCGGCAAGGACACTTCGCTTCAGACTATCAAGTCTAAGGGCAAACTGGTCCTCGGGCTGGACGACGCCTTCCCGCCCATGGGATACCGCAACGAAAATAATGAAATTATCGGCTATGATATCGATTTGGCAAAAGAAGTGGCAAAACGGCTCGGTGTAGAGCTGGTTCTTCAGCCCATCGACTGGAATGCCAAGGAGCAGGAGCTTAACACCGGCAAAATTGATTGTATCTGGAACGGCTTTACCATCACCGAAGAACGGGCTAAAAATATGGCCTTTACCAAGCCCTACCTTAAAAATGCCCAGGTTTTGGTAGTTAAAAAGTCTGCACCCTACCAGACCCTGGCAGACCTGAAGGGCAAATCTATTGGGCTGCAGGCCGGTTCCTCTGCGGCAGAAGCCCTGAATAGCGCCGCCGATTTTAAAGCAAGCCTAAAAAATGTGGTTGAGTTTAAGGATAATCTGACTGCCCTCATGGACCTGGAGGTCGGCGGAGTAGACTCGGTCATTATGGACCTGATTGTAGCCAACGATAACATTAAACGGGCCGGCAAGGATTATCGAATCCTCGCTGAATCCCTGTCTGCGGAGGACTACGGGGTCGGTTTCCGCAAAAACGACCTGGCATTGCGGGATGCAGTGCAGGCAACCCTGGAAGCCATGGCTAAAGATGGGACCCTCGCCAACATCACCACCCAGTGGTTCGGTTCCGATATTTCTGTAGTCGGTAAATAACACGGAACGCAGCTCCAAGGCTGTTTGGACAACGAGATTAGTGGCTCAAACAGCCCTATTTATATTGATGAGGCGGTAGGCGGATGCGGCAGATTCTCGGTCAGATGCTTTCGGGAACCATGGTTTCCCTTTCAGTTTTTTTTCTTACCCTATTCTTTTCAATTCCCCTGGCTCTGCCGGTTGCCCTCGCCCGCCGCTCTAAATCGAAACTACTCCGCGCACCGGTCAGCCTCTATGTCCTGGTGATGCGGGGAACCCCACTGATACTTCAGCTTATATTTGTCTATTTTGCGCCCTATTATCTTTTTGGCATTTCCTACGACCGCTTTACCGCGGTCATTATCGCCTTTGCAGTAAACTATGCAGCCTATTTTGCAGAAATTTACCGCGGCGGCATTGATGCAATCCCTAAGGGCCAGTGGGAAGCCGCTAAGGTTTTAGGACTCACCAGAACACAAACACTTTTTAAAATCATTCTGCCCCAGGTAGTCCGGCGTATTCTGCCAGCCATGGGAAATGAGGTCATTACCTTGGTTAAGGATACGGCCCTTGCTCAAACCATCGGCGTGGCTGAACTCTTCCGGGCGGCTCAGAATGCATCGGCCCGCCAGTTTTCTACACTACCCATTTTCATTGCGGGAGTGTTCTATTTTGTGATGAACTGGATTGTAACCGTGGCTTTCGAGGCCGCTGAAAAAAAGCTTGGCTATTATAAAATACAATAAG
>Ga0272446_1007625_pt1 | contig 10692 bp, 8 predicted proteins | sample YNPCB0061_FD_194587 | JGI IMG/M metagenome (GOLD analysis project Ga0272446, IMG submission 194587) | Hot spring microbial mat communities from Yellowstone National Park, WY, United States - YNP-CB-006-1 | ecosystem: Environmental > Aquatic > Thermal springs > Hot (42-90C) > Sediment | place...
GAACGAGGAAAGCGCCGCCTGTCCCGTTGGGGAGGGGGACAGGCGGCGCGTCGCGCAAGAAGGTGCGGCCGGCGGCGTCAGTCGTTGCCCGGCGCCGTCCACGGACCGCTGTCACCGGTTCTGCCGCCGCCGCCCGCCGGCGGGAAGATCCAGTTGGCGTTGATGCAGGGGTTGTTGTCCCGGAACACCGCCCTGTTCCACTTCGCATGGCCGTCGATGTAGGTGATCACTAGGCCCTCGCTGTGGTCCCACCGGATCTCCGTGCAGCTCGCGCGGGACGAGTCGGAGAGCTCGTCACCCTCGACGTCGCTGTCGTTGTTCTCCAGGTACAGGAACGTCTCCGACGGCGCCTCGTAGGAGGCGAGCGCCGGCCACTCGTCCGTCACGTGCTCGTTGATGCCGTAGCTGGCCCAGTAGGGGTAGCGACCCTGCGCATCCAGCACGAGACCCCACGTTGCGGCGGGCTCGGGGGTGATCTGCGGCGGGCTGCTGATGTACTGGATGCCGTCCTTGTCGCTCGGGCAGGCGTAGATATTGCCCTTCGGCACGCGGAAGTTCGACGGATAGCCCTTGATGTAGGGCTGGAGCAGGAAGAGCCAGTGCCGGTGGCCCCAGGACCCGCTCATGAACATCTCGTCGTAGTCCTGCACGTACATCATCGTCGCGGTGCCCATCTGCTTCATGTTGGACAGGCAGGACGTCTGCCGCGCCTTCTCCCGCGCCTGGGCGAAGACCGGGAACAGGATCGCCGCGAGAATGGCGATGATGGCGATAACAACGAGGAGCTCGATCAGCGTGAATGCACGTCTCCGCATGCAGTCTGGTCCTTTCGCTGGGGCGCCCGCAGAGGGGGCTGGGCCGATCGCGGCCACTCGGGCGCACCTGCCCGGCCAGAGGGCCAGGCTGTCGGGGGCATCATCCTACGGGATGGTTAAGCGCGCGTTAAGGAACTGTTAAGATGGCGTTAAGCCTGAAACGCGGACCGGGCTCGCGTCGCCATGTCCTTCGTCTGCCCTGCCGCGGCGACAGAGCGCGCAAGCCTGTGTGTCCCAGTTCCGAACGCCGATACCAGAATGCGTAGCGGGCGCGCTGACGGCCCGCTGTCAGGAGGTGACGGGATGCGATGGCTGCTGAGCCTCGCGGCGCTCTTCTGCGTGAGCGTGAGCGCCAGGGCGGCGGAGATCGCCGGGCGCATCGTCTTCCGCGGAAGCGTGCCCGCGCAAGCGGCCGCCGGGTACGTGGGGCGCGCCGCGAGCGGCGAGACCGTGAACTGCTTCGCCGGCGGTACGCTCACCGGCGACCGCATGACGGTCTGGTGCGACACTTACCGGCCGCGCCGCAGCCTCATCGCGTGGGATCGCGAGAAGGGCTGCTCCTACCGCCACACCGCTCTGCCCGCCGGCGCGTACCTCATCTACGCGAGGGTCGGAGAGCGCATCGCCGCATGGAAGGTCGTGAAGGTGGCGAGCGCATCGGCGGCTGTCCGGTGCGACCTCTCCGTCGATCCCACGGCGCGCGGGGACGTCATCATCGAGGCCAGGCGCCCGCCGGGGGCGCTCAACGTGCGTCTGACGCCCGTCGCGAAGGGCGGGAAGTCGCTCCTCCCGGCGGCGGACCTGGGCACGCACCTCGGGGTGGACACCGATCTGGCGAACGGGTCCGTTCGCTTCGACGGCCTGCTTCCCGGGACTTACCGGGCGGAACTCCGCCGCGTCCAGCGCGGGTCGCGCGGCGACGGCTCCTGGGCCGTCTTCCACGACGTCACCAGCTTCCCCGTCACGGTGCGCCGCGGCAAGGCGATGCGCTACACGGCGCGCTGAGCGAACCGCCGCGAAGATGGCTTGCGCCTGGCCGGTCCGCCCCACCCTCCGGCAGCGGCCCTAGCGTTCTCATAACGGTGCCCTGCCAGGTTTCCCAGACAGCCGGCAGCGGCGTTCCCATCGCCAGCCGCACCCGCGCCGCTTCGTCGGTATGGTTCCGTGCATCCTCGCTCAGGCCCAAGCCAAGGCTCGCCAATGCCAGCACTTCGAGCGATTCCGGCTGGCTAGGCTGGTGGCCCGCGGCTCGCCGAAGCGCAAGGCTCTCCATGGAACAGCGCGCCGCCGACCTCCACCGCTGTTCGGCGCATGCAACCCGTGCCAGCGTGCACGTGGCCGACGCTCGTACGAGAAGGGCATGGGAGCCCGGGCAGAGGCCGAGCGCTTCGAGGGCCATAGCGCGCGCCTCGCGCCGACGGCCCGCGACGAGAGCGACGGCGGCGCGCCGGGCCGTGAGGGCTCCTTGCCAGCGCCGGTGACCAGCCGAGCGCCATATGGCAAGGGCCGCGGAGAGCGCACGGTCTGCGTCCTCCAGACGCCCATCGAGAAAGTCGATCCAACCGATCAGCCCCTGCGCCGCCGCGGCGCAGTGCGGGTTCAGGGGAGCGGGGTCCTCGGAGAGCGCGGCGGTAGCCAGCATGCGCGCCTCGACCGTCATGCCCTCGCGAGCCCGCAGCTCGGCCAGCCCGCGCAAGCACTCCCGTTCGCCGGGCCGGTCTCGCAGGGCTCGCCGGATGCCCAGGCTCTCGTCGAAGCAACGAGCCGCAAATCGGAGGTCGCCGCCGTAGGTCGCGGCTGCCCCGAGCTGGCAGAGCGCAACGGAGCGCAGACCCTCGTGCGCCCGACCTTTGAGCAGGCCGAGAGCCTCGTCGAGGGCGCGCTCGGCGTCGGTCGGCCGGCCCTGGACGAGCAGCGCGTCCGCATAGTGGCACAGTACCCGCGCGCGGGTGTCGGCGCCGACGGCCGGGCAAGCTCTCTGCAGAGCCCGCTCGTAGAGCACCACGGCCTCACCGTCGCGCTCGAGGTGGTGGCACGTGAGCCCCAGCAGCTCGAGGAGACAAACGCTCATGCGCGCGTCGGGAGGGTCGTGCCGCTCCGCGATCGCCAGGGCGTCCCGCAGGTGCCGCTCCGCCGCGTGCATGTCGCCGCAGTCCTGCGCCATGTGGCCTGCGCCGAAGTGCAGGAGCCAACGCGCTGGTTTCGGCATGTGGGGCCATGCGTCCAGCGCCTTCTCGACCAGACGCAGGTGATCGCAGACGGCGGCGCCCTCGACGTTCAGCGGGTAGAGCAGGCGCGCCAGCTCGGCGCCCGTGCGGGCGGCTTCCGGGTAAGGAAGCAGCGCTTCGACCGTGGCAGAAACGTTGGGCGCCTCGGCAAGGACCTCCTGTGGCACCGGCCGAGCGCGGTCGCGCATCGACTCCTGCAAGGTGACCCACCAGCGCAGCTCGTACCGCGCGAGCCGCAGTAGCAGCGACCGCCGCTCCCTGCTTTTCAGCATGGCAGCGGGCTTGGCGGCCGCGCTCGGAGCAGCCCGGTACCGGCGCAGGCGGTCCTCGCCAGAACAGCTGGCCAGACCGCGTTCCACGAGCGCGTCCAGAGCGGCGCGCGCCCCGCGCACTCCGGCGACGTACTCCACCAGCTCGGCCGTGCCTCCGCCTGGCGTCAGCCCCAGCACGGCGAGGCAGCGCATCCCCGTGTCGTCGAGGCCCGAGACATCCGGGCGTTCGCGAGACGCCTGCAGGGCCGGGGTTGCCTGTGGCTCCTGCGGGCGACCCAACCGCGCAACCAGGTCGTGAGCCTCGATGCAGGTGCCGCTCTGGGCGGCCTCGAGCGCGTACGCCAGCGCTTGTGCGCGGTCGCCGCCGGCTTCCGCAAGGCGGGAGAGCGCCAGCAGCGCTTCGTCGCGAAGCGCCGCGAGCCGCGCGCGTTCCAGTGCGACCCACTCATCGATACCGCCCGCCGCCTCATCGATCTCGCCTGGTGCGAAGATGCCGCCGTAGTGGCTCAGCGCCTCGCGGAGTCGCGCGGCGCGCGCCGAGGGGTCCTCCACTGACCGAGCGCGGTCCAGACCTGCGAGGAAGTACGCTACGTCCGTGGTGACGGCGTCTGACCGGAAGCCGAGCCCCTGGGCTCCGTCGCGAGCCAGCGTCTCCCAGACCCCGGGGGCCGCCGCCAGAGAATCCTTCAGAAGGCTGAGGGTGTTGCGCAGGTTCTTGCGTCCAGCCTCGCTGTTCGGCCACAGCAGCGTGCCGAGGTCGACGCGGCTGTGCATGCCCGGCCGAAGCGCGAGATAGGCGAGGAGCAACCCCGCCTTGCGCGGTCCGAAGCGGTCCAACTGGATGGCGTCCGACGTCAGGCGCATGCGGCCCAGCAACTCCACATGTGCGATGGGCGACACCTCCCGCCTCCTACCCGGTAGTCACGGGGTGACACTTAGCGTTCGCAAGGAAAAATCCCTCCCGCAACCCGCGAAATCGTCACATCCTCCCGTGCGCGTTGGGACGCTGCGAGGGCGCTGCGCGCGCGAGAATGGCAGCGCAGCGCACGCGCCAGGCAGTGGCGCAGTGCCAGCTCAGTCCAACGAGCCAGGGACGGCGCCCGGGCAACGTCGAGGAACGTTCGACCGCAGTTCCCCCGGCAGCACTGGGTGAGGGGCAAGTGCTCAGCGGGCGCACGGAGCGCAGGCGAAGACACACTGACCGGCCTGACCCGCCTGCTGGCGCATGAGCGTCGCGCCAATGGGACGCTCATCGGTGCCGTGTCCACCGACGGCAGAGGCACGATCTCTGGCCTCGGCGCCGGCAAGGGCCAGCTATCGGGGTTCATGCTCACGGCTGTCGAGGCCCCGGAGAGCTCGCGGCTGGCTCTCGCTGCGTTTCTGGCGATGGGAGGGTTCGCACTCCGGCGCCTGCGCCGCAGGGCGCCGTCGTGCACACGATCGCTCCGGCATGGGATCCCCCTCTCAGCCGGAGTGAGGGCGGAGCGCCCGTCGGGCGCTCCGCCGACCTCAAGCCGGGAACCGCCGCGGTCGCGACGCCGCGCGGAGACCGGCGTGCGGGGCGCCACCGGACGGCAGAGGCCAGGGCTCTGCGCAGGGTCAGTCTGCGGCGCTGACATCGGGCTCCCGCGCACGACCGCGGCGGGCTGGCGTCCTGACGCAGCGGCCGGCGTCGCTCAGCCCGCCTTCACCGCCCGGGTCGCAAGAGCGCGGGCCGCCACGTGGCACAGCGGACCCCCGCAAGGGGGTAGCCAGCCGTCACGGAAGCCGGCGACAGTGGGGCCGGCCTCGATCCGGCCTCCGACCTGGCCGTCCAGCGGCTGGCGGAACCCCAGCGGGTTGCCGTCGCGCGCCCGCGCCGCGGTAAAGCGGTGCGTTACTCGTTCCCGTAGCGAGGGGTCCGGGCGGTCCCGCCCGTCAGGGCCCTTCCCGCCCACCCCCGCCCTCGAACCACCCTCGGGCGGCATGTGGGCGCCTTCACCCTGGCGCACGGAACGCCGATACTGCAGTGTTCGTCATCACTCGAACAACGAATGCTGTGTGTGCGCGGGAGGACGAGGGATGCTGTCGCGGTGGCTGTGCGCTGTGGCGTTTGCGTGCTGCGCCCCCATCTCGGGCGCCGCAGAGATCGGTGGGCGCATCGTCTTTGCGGGGGAGACGCCGGACCTCTTCATGGTGGCCTATGTCGGCCGCACACGGGCCGGGGAGCGCATCACGTGCTTCTCCAGCGCATCGCCCGTGCGGCCCGAGTTCCGCATGTGGGACAACGCGGCGCGGCCCCGGCAAACCCTGCTCGAGCTACGGGGCGCCGAGTCGTGCGACTACCGACACACCGAGGTGCCGCCCGGAACGTACCTCGTGTACGTGCGCGTCGGGGAGCCGCCGGTCGCCTGGAAGGTCGTCCGCGTCACGCGGGCCGACGAGCGGGTACGCGTGGACTTCACCCTGGATTCCGGCGAGACGGGCGGCCTGAGCGTGGAGGCCGCTTCGACGCCGGGCGAGCTCAACGTCCGGTTGACGCCGCTCGACGACCGGGGAAGGTCGTTGCTCGAGAACGAGGACCTGTCGGACCGGCTGGGGGTCGTCGAGTACCTGGAGGACGGGCGCGCCGAGCTCGACGGGCTGCGCGAGGGCCTCTATCGCGTGGAGCTGCGCCGCGCGATCGTGTCGCCCGCTCGGCCCAAGGGGCCGCCGGAGTACCGCGTTCTTCGCACCACAACCGTGACAGTCCAGCGCGGCAAGCGGAAACGTGTCGCGTTCTGAGCGCCGCGCGCGGCGTCCGGGGCGCCATCCACCGACCCGCGCGACGGCGGCCAGCTTTGCGACGCGCTGCGGCTCACCGGATGGGTGCGCAGCGCGACGCCGCGGCCAGAGGGGGCCGCCGGCCGCGCCCGAACGGGCCTACACCACCTCCATCGTCGAGGGCGGCTTCGGCGCGACGTGGTAGGTGACGCTCACAACCCCCGGCACGCCCTCCACGAGCCGCTGCGCCAGTCGCTCGAGCGTCTCCCAGGGCAGCCGCCTGGGCGTGGCGACGCGCGCATCCACGCTGTCCCAGCAGCGCACCTCGATCTGCAACCCGAACTCGCGCCGGCCGTCGGGCATCCCCGTCACGCGGTCCTCGTGCAGGATCGCCATCACCTGGAAAGCGCCGGTCGGCAGCAGCTCCTCCTCGGTAATGGCGGTGGCTTTGCGAACCAGGTCCAGCCGTTCGGCGGTAACCTCGCCGATGATCCGCGCGGCGAGGGCCGGGCCGGGGAACGGGGGGCGCGCCCAGAGGCTCTCGGGCAGCCCGCACGCCGCCGCCACCTTGCGCACGCCGTCCTTGCGAAGCTGGATGAGCGGCTCCAGGATGCGGTAGCCGAACGCCTCCTGCGGGTCGATCCCGAGCTGCTCGAAGACGTTGTGCTGGCGCTTGATGCCGGCCACCGTCTCGTCCACGTCCGTGAGGATCGTTCCTTGCAGCAGAAAACGCGCGCCGCTCGCGCGCACAAGCCGGCCGAACACGTGGCGGTAGAAGGTCTGCGTGATGGCCTCGCGCTTCTCCTCGGGGTCGGTGACGCCCTTGAGCGCCGCAAGGAACTCCTCGCGCGCGTCCACCAGCTCCACGGGCACGCCGAGGTTGCGGAAGATGCCCACCACACGCTCGGGTTCGCCCTCCCGCATCAGCGCGTTGTCCACGAAGTAGGTCTTCAGCCGCGGACCGAGCGCCCGGTGCCCGATCATCGTCACGGTCGAGGAGTCGACCCCGCCCGACAGCGCGTTGATCGCCACGCCGTCGCCAACCGTCGCCGCGATCTCGGCCGCCTTCTCCTCGATGAAGCGGTCCGGGACCAGCTCGTCCGCACGTATCTCTCGAATGGTCACGCTGCCTCTCCGTTCGCTCGGCTGGCCGCCGCTCCTCAGCGCTCGGCTCGCCGGTACGTCACCAGCACCGACCGGCGCGGCTCTTCAATCCGCAGCTCGAAGCCCTTCGCCAGCTCCGCGCCCTTCATCGTCCGCTTCGTCCCATCCTCCCAGCGCAGCTCGTAGGTGGCCTCCGGCTCCAGCCCGCGGAGCGCGACCTGCGCTGCCGTATAGGGGCTCGCCGGTCGCCGGAACGCCAGCAGCATGCCCTCCCCGAGGTCCGACCGGTGGAACTGCGATCCGAGCCACTGCGCTCGCGGCGGGATGCGGGGCTGCTTCGCCGAGCCGTCCCAGATCCAGGGGTCCAGCTCGCGCGTGTCCGCCCCCACGATCTCGTAGGGGTAGGGCAGCAGCGGGTACCAGGCGCCAGTGAGCAGGTGGCGTACGGCGCGGTACCGCTCCATCAACGCTTTCGCGCGCGGCATATCGAACGCCGGGTCGTCCGCGATCCAGCCCAGGCAGAGCGACGACGGCAGCGTCGAGTGGAAAGCGTAGTCGTCCAGATCGCGCAGGTGCGCGACGATGGTGTTGTTCGGCAGGTACTGCCCGATGCCCCACAGGCTCGCCTGGTCCACCTCGTCGTCGAACCAGTAGTCCGACTTCTGGTGCGCGTGCAGCCGCATCACCGTGCCGAGATCGATCCGGTGCCCGCCGCTCGCGCACTCCTCCAGGAACGCGTCCGGCCAGGTCGTGCGGATCCGGTCCCAGTAGGCGTAGAGCCCCTCGATGTACTTCATCTCCGCGATGCCCCGGCGGTCGGGCGCGTCGGTGTGCTTCCAGTAGGGCAGCGGGTCCATGTTGAAGTCCTGCCGGTAGACGCGGAAGCCCGGCAGGTCCATGAAGCCCTTCACGATGCCGAAGAAGTAGTCTTGCACCTCGCGCAGGCCGAAGTTCAGCAGGTAGGTGGGGTTGTTCGGGTCGCCCGTGTCGAGCAGCCACTCGGGGTGGTTTTTCTGGAGCCACGTTCCGCGCATCACGCGCTCCGGCTCGAACCAGAGCCCGTAGACCATCCCCTCCGCTTTCGCCGCTGCGGCCACCGGGCCCATGCCTCCGGGGTACTTCACGGGGTCCGGGTCCCAGTTGCCGGCGCCATCCGGCCAGCCGCCGCGGAACCAGCCGGCGTCCGTCATGACGGCCTCGACGCCGAGCTTCGCGTAGGCGCGGATGAGCGAGATCTGGTTCTCGGCGGTCGTCTCGTTCAGCCAGCCTCCGCCGCGCGTAAAGCAGGTGTTGCAGAACGCGGTGGGCAGCCCCTCCGGGTTCCCCTGGCGCTTCGCCGCGTAGTGGCGCTGGATCAACTCGCGGAACCGCGCGTTCGCCTCCAGCGTGTCGCCCATCCCGTGGAGCACGAGCACGCGCGGCCCGCGGACCCGCTCCCCCGGCCGCAGCCGGAAGTGCGTGTTGGTCATCCCGATCCGCAGCCGAAGCGCGCCGCCCGCGCACTCCAGCCGCGCCCGCCAGTCCCCGGACCACTCGATCCCGAAGACGAACGCCCCCTCGCCGGTCTCCACCTTGAAGAAGGGCATGTTCTTCGTCGAGGAGCGCCCGCTGAACGCGCCCAGCTCGTGCTTCGCGCCCTCCCGGAGGTCGGCGGTGGCCGGCTCGAACAGCGTGGGGTTGGGCACGCCGCCCTTGAGCTGGTGCACGCGGTACGCCGGCCCGGGCATCGGCGCGGCGAAGGTGAGGTCGGCGGCCTGCACCTCGCTCACGATGCCCGTGTCGCCCCTGCCCGTGTTCTCGAACCAGAGGAGCCAGTCGGCGGCGGGGAAGTCGGCGTGCTCCGTGTGCTCCCAGCGCACGCGCAGGCCGGTGGCCGGGTCGGTCCACTCGCGCCGGCGCACGCGGCCCTCGATGCGCGGCTCCGAGGCGGTCCATCGAGCGAGGAGCGCGTCGCTCGACTCGCCCTCCACCCGGAAGGAGAAGGGGTAGAGCGACCGCTGCGGTGGCGCGATGCGGCGCGGCAGCTCATCCAGCCAGAGCGCGCGCCCGTCCTGCAGCGTGATGGCGGCCTCCGCCCAGTCGGCATGGTCGCAGGCGTAGCCGTCGCCCGCGTCCGTGGCGACCAGCTCGATCTCAGCCGCGCCACCCGCGTCCACGTCGAGCCGGACCGGCGCGTCGCCGCCGCGCAGCACGGGCGTCTCGGCCACCGGCCTGCCGCCCGACTCCACGCGGAAGACGACGGAGCCCTGCCCCACGCCGCTGCGCGGGTTGAGGTCCACCCCAACCCAGGCCTGGAAGCGCGCGATCGGCGCTCCCGCGCGCACGCGGAGCCGGCAGTTGGCGTGCGCGCCCAGGCCCCGCGCGAAAGAGCGCTCGCCGATGCGGAGGGGCGTGTGGACGGTGGAGCGGTTCGCCTCCAGCGCGCCGGTGTCGAGCCGCACGATCTCGATGGCGGGACCGGCAGGCCTCTCGGTGACGAAGGGCGCGCGGGCCAGGCCGGCGATCCACGGGCTGGCGGCAGGCTGCTGCGGGGCGGTCATGGCGGCCTCCAGAGGAACGAGCAGAAGCAAGGTGGTTGGCAGCATGGGCGTCTCCGATGGACCGGCGGGGGGAGGATATGCCGCGAGGCGCGGCGTTTCCTGCGCGGTGTAACAGGCGAGGGGGGCGCGGACCTACAGACGCACCGAAGGGCCGACAAGCCCCTGGCACACGCTGGCGAGCGCCTCGAATGGAGAGGCGACGTTGCTCCCGAAGGAGGCCACACCCGAGTCCACCTCGCGCGTGCGGACGGAACGTCCGTCAAGAGAGATGCCCGTGGCCTCGCGAGCACGTCCGGCAAGCAGGACGGAGTCGCCCGGGCTCACGAGGGCCCGCCCAACAACCCGGCCCGTCTGCGAGTCCCGAACGTTCGTGCCAGGGGCGGTACCAAAGGTGCGGTGCAGCGCAAGCGATGCGAGGAGATCTACGGACGCGCGCGCCAAAGTGACAGACTCGCGCTCCATACCCAGGAATCCCCGATCGAGCAGGCACCGCAAGACGCGCGAGGATGCCTCCTCTGGGAGACCGAATGCGTCGACCAGAAACGTGATGAGGTGGTCAGGAGGCACACACCCATCGCCGGCAACGAGAGAGACGGTCTGCTGCAGGACACCGGTGAGGAACGGACGCGTGTCACGCCTCGGCGTGGGCGCTCGCATCGTCGCGAGCACAGGTGCGAAGTCCGACCCGCGGGCGAAGAGGCCGTCCACGATGACCACGCGCTGGGTGCCCGAGCGCCGGCCTGCGCGGCCGGCCCTCTGCAGCAGCGACATCGCGTCCGGAGGCGGATCGAGCAGCACGCAGGTGTCGATGTCGCCGATGTCGATCCCTAGCTCCAGGGTTGTCGTGGCAACCACCATCCCTGCGCGCATATGCCGGACGCGCTCCTCAACCCTTCTGCGCTCGGATGTTGACAAGCCCGCGTGGTGGGCGTGGCAGTTGCCGGAGAGCCAGCCTTGGTTTAGGAGCTTCGCCGCTTCCTCGACCCGGGCC
>Ga0272446_1007626_pt1 | contig 10691 bp, 6 predicted proteins | sample YNPCB0061_FD_194587 | JGI IMG/M metagenome (GOLD analysis project Ga0272446, IMG submission 194587) | Hot spring microbial mat communities from Yellowstone National Park, WY, United States - YNP-CB-006-1 | ecosystem: Environmental > Aquatic > Thermal springs > Hot (42-90C) > Sediment | place...
TGCGGTGCGCCAGCGGAGCTGGCGCACCGCAACGCCAGATTCTGGCCCCCTCCCCTGGCAGGGGAGGGGGTAGGGGGGTGGGGTATGCGGGGCCTGGGGGCGCAACTCCCAAAAACTCTACACCTGAGAGCCCCAGCCCTCCCCCGCTGGGGGAGGGCGCTGGACTCCTCCTCCCAGCGGGGCGAGGTTGGGAGGGGGGGACCGCGTACCGCGCCGTATTTGAAAGGTACTGACCCTAACCTCCGATCGTCAGCGCCGCCAGGCGCTCCAGCAGACTCCGGTAAAAGCGCCGCTGTCGGCCGAACTGGGTGAGCTGCGGCGTGATGCAGATGTCCAGGTGGTCCATGCCGCGCTCCCAGCTGGTGTACCACTGCCCCGGTGTGAAAGCGCTCGCCGGGGTGCCGGCGTCAAACTCGCCGCCGGCCGGGTGGTTGCCGCTGCTGAAGGGGTAGCGCTGCGAGTAGGTCGGCACCATGCCGTCGTTCTCCCACCAGTCGGCGCTGCGGAAGTCGGCCAGCGGGATGGGCGGGTCGGCGAACTCCTTGCGCCCGATATAGGTCGAGAGACCCAGGAGCGCCGGGTTCATGCGGAAATCCGGGTAGTGGCGGCCGCTGATCAGGCCCTCACTGGTCTGTTCGGTGATGTAGGCGAAGTAGTAGCTCTCGGGCGAGGTGCACCAGACGCTATTGTCGCTGTACGCGCCCTGCAGCGAGAGGCTGTAGGCGGCGTTGTCCTCGCCCCAGAAGAACGGTGACCTGGCCACCCGGCTCAGGTATTCGACCAGCGTCTCATCGGCGCGGCGGCTGAAGCCCCAGTGCTGCAGGTCGAAGTCGTAGAGCACCTCCAGGAAGCGGCCGGTGGCGGTGGTAAACAGTTCAAGCATCAAGGCGATCGGGACGATGCCGTTCTCGGGTTTGAGCCGCCCGCTCTGCTCGTCAACGCCGAAGAAGTAGGTCAGCGTGCTGCCGTTGAGCACGCCGGAGATCGTGCTGATCGAGGCCACCCAGCGGGCGTCGCTGCCCCAGCCCCAGGTATCGCTGGCCAGCATCTGCTGCAGGCAACGGATGGTTTGCGCGCCCAGGCTATGGCCCACCAGGTGCACCGGGTTGCTGGCGCTCCAGGTTGGCACAAAGCCCTTACCGGTGTAGTCGCGTCCGAAGCGGGTGTGGCCGGCCCGCGCGGCGTGGTCGGCGCCGTAGTCGACCTGCGTGCCCCTGATCTGCGCCGCCAGTTCGCAGGCGCGGTCGTAGGCTGAGCTGATCGGCCCGACGCTGGCCTCGAAGCGCGGCAGCGGCGAGGGCACCTTGAACGCGCTGCCCCAGTAGGCGAGTGGTCCCAGTTCGTCGGGGCCAAAGCCGAACAGACCGTGAACGAAGATGACGGGTTGATGGTTTGGCATGGGAACCTCCACATCACGGCTCAAGGCGTTCTGTCGCGGGCGCTGCTGCCGCCGGTAGCGGCACAAGCGCGGCCAGCCTGCGCAGGATCGTAGGGTCGCTGGGCTGCGCCGCCAGGAGCAGGCGCGCCAGGACGGTGTCGAGCGTGGTGGGATTGGTGGCTGCTACCGATACCAGTGCGCGGATCAGCGTTATACGCTCTGTCGGGTCAAGCTCCGGGGCGACAAGTGCTTCGGCCGCCAGGCGCGCCGCGAGCAACGGCGCCATTCCGGGGTCAGGAACGTTGATCAGCGTGCCGTCCGGGATCGGCGTGTCGGGCTGCCAGTCACGGTTGAGGCGCTGGAACTCGGGCAGGCCACGCTGGTACGCGGCGGCCAGCTTATTCAGCGTGTCGGCGTTGAGTACCTGCCTTGGCAGCGGGAAGGATTGGGGTGGCTGCCCGCGCATCGCGTATGGTTCACCCACGTAGTGCAGCGCCGCGAAGCGCTCGGAGCGGGGCGTGGTGCGCAGCATCTGGATCGCCTCGCGCACCGGCAGTGCTGGCTGCGGCCACCAGCGGGTGCGCAGCGCATTGACTCGTGCGGTGGTGCGGGCGCAGAAGGCGCCCTCCTGAACATTGTGGGCAGCCTGCTGTGCGCTCGTAAGCGACCTCTGGATCCAGTCCTGTGCCTCAGCGGGCTGGCAGATGCGGATGGCCTCGGCCAGGGTGAGGCAGGCGGGCGCCTGGTAGCCCGCATAGCCATAGGGCAGCGTGAGGGCCGTGAGCAGCCATTCCCGGCTCGTGGCGCCGACCTGGGCGCCGAGCAGTGCCTCGGCTTCGGCCATGCCCCCCAGGAGCCGCTTATAGCGCCCCCAGGTGTCACTGCGGCCGCGGGTGGGGCTGAGTTGCCGCGCCTCGTCGCCCACCCGCTTGACGTACCGGGCCAGCCGCTTCTCCGCGGCGGCCTCATTGGGCGCCGTCAGGGCCAGCACCATGAGCGACAGACCCTCCTCATACTCGGCACTACCGCCCCCGAGCCCGGTGATCAGCACATCGCGCACCATGGCACGGATCCAGGCTGGCTCGGAATGCTGGAGAATGGCCCGCAGCAGCGCCCACAGCGAGCCAAAGCGATAATCGGCATAGACATAGGTTGCATGGAAGCGCAGGTACTCCTGGAGGGGCGAGGTAGCATGCTGCGGATCGGCCCGGGCCGCGGCTACCAGCAGTGGGCCGAGGTAGTACGCGAGGAACATCTCCTCGCTCATGGCGTCGATCTCGCCCACCGCCCCGCTTCCGCTGACGAGGAGCTCCTGGTTGATCCCGCTGAGCGAGAACAACAGCTCGGGCGACATGTCAGCCTCAGCTGATACGCCGGCTGCCACGGCCAGCACCTGGCGTACCTGTTCTATGTGCGGGGCGGGTGGAAGCTGGTGATGCCAGTCCGGTGGCGCTGTACCCTCCAGGTCAGCCTCGATCCAGCGCAGCAGCATGCGGCGCTGGTCGTCCGCGGAGAGATGGGCGAGAGCCGTCGCAATCTCCTCACGGAGCGCGCGAGCCTGGCGCCGTGCCTCCGCTTCCTCGGCCGCCCCGGCCAGCCAGGCGATCGTGAGCAACGCAACCTGGTGCCAGCGCGCATCTAGCTCGAACAACGCGAGCATGCGCCTGGCGCCAGCGATATCCCCGCGCGCAGCCATGGCAAAGATCGGCGCAGGGCGCAATCGCTCGCGGCGAAAGCGTACCAGCGCCAGGGCGTTTCCGACCAGCAGTGGCAGGGCCTCGGGCGCGTCGTCGCTGGCGACGATCTCAAGCCCGCGCTGCAGGTCAGCCTGCAGGCCCGCCAGGTCGTTGACCACGTCCAGGTGCGTGTCCTGGAACTGGCGGTTGGTCACCAGGCTGACCAGTTTCTCGGTCTGGGCGTGGCGCTCGGGCTGGTTGGCCGCGGAGGCCGCCTCGGCCAGATGCGCAGCGTAGTAGCGCAGGGCGTAGCGGCTACGATGCGTGCGCCACTGCGCGCAATAGCGCAGCAGTCGTTGCACATACCGCCCGGTCTTGAGCTTCTGGCGTAGGTACTGGCGCAGGCGCGGGTGCAGCAGCGTATAGTCACCATGGCTATCCTGCACCACGATCCGCTGGACGGCCTGCACCACCGTGGCGACGAAGTCCTGCTCGATCTCGCTCACCAGGCTGGGGTTAAGCGCCTCCAGGTCGGCCGGGCCGATTGGCCCCAGCGCGGCGGCCAGCGTGCCGGCCAGGTCGACCATGGCCTGCTGGCGCTTGCGTCGTTCGCCCTCCTCGCCAAATTCAGCCCGGAGCACTCGCCACCAGCGGTCGAGGTAGACTTCCATCTGTGCCGGCATGCGGGCGAGCCTGGCGGGCCGCAGTTTGCCGGCCGCGGCATCCTCAGCCAGGAACCGTACAAAGAGCGTATCGGCACCGAGTTGGGGCCGGGCATCGTCGTAGGTGGTGACCCGCAGCACCTGGTCCAATACTTCATCGTCTTCCGCGAAGCGGAGCGCCTCGCCACCGGCGATCTGGAGCACCGCTCGCACGCCCTCGCGCGTCAGGCCTGTCAGCAGCAATGACCGCACCTGCCCAGCCGGGAGGGCGAAGTCCAGCACCGGATCGCGCACCGTATCGCGCATGGTCAGCATAACATGGAGACCCGGCGGCAGGCTTCGTGCCAGATAGCGCGCGAGATCCCAGCCTGTCACCTCGTCCAGGCCGTCGAGGATCACCGTGTGCGAGCCGTCTGGCGCCTGGCCCAGCAGCGCGTCGTAGTGCTTGCGCAGTTCCTCTGGCTGGCGTGTTGGAGGGACGGGTTGTTTGTACCAGGGGCTGATCTGCTCCAACAGGCTGCGCAGGAAGGTTGCCTCCTGGAGGCTCTCGGGGATGCGTGGCGTGAAAAAATGGTAGGCGACTGCGTCGTGGTGGCGGGCCACCAGGCTGGCGATCAGCGCGGTCTTGCCCAGCCCGGCCCCGGCCTGCACCACCAGGTAGCCACCACCCGGCTCGGCCATAAACTGCTCGAGTCTGGCGAGCTCGGCCTCGCGACCGGCGAAGAGGTGGATATACTCCGCGATCAGACCGTCGAAGATGACGCGTTCGAGTGGCGCGAATTGCTGCGTAGCGAAGAGTTGCCCGTCCGTGAGGCGCAGGAAGAGCACCGGGATCACCGGGCCAGGCAGGCCGGCGGCCATAATGAGATTGCGTGCCTCATTGGCGGCCCGATCGACCTGCCCGTGATCCAACACCTGGCGGTAGAACGTGGCGGCAAACGCCCGCGCGGTCTGTTCTCCCACCTGGCCCTGCATCGCCACGACTGCTGGTATGCCCGCGTCGACCAGCCCGGGTGCCAGGCCACGATACGCATCAGCCGAAGAGCGCCTGGCGCTCTCGCAGGTGGCCAGGAAGACCAGGCGCAGCTGGTCTTTCTGGTGCATCCTGGCATCAGTCAGTTGTTGGGCCAGCGTCTGTACGATGACTGCGTCGCGTTCGGGCTGCACGCAGTTGTGCGTGTCGGCCAGGATCAGGCGAGCCTGCCCGCTGCTCGCGCTATATTCGCCGTGGCAGATCAGGTGGAGGATGTGATAGCCCTGCATCAGGGTGCTGGCGATCGCGGCCAGGGTGCAGGGCTGAGGCAGCAGCGTGAGTTCAACCGCCTGGTGGTCGATGAGCGGTTGGAGCGCGGCCTGCAAGGCGCGGAATTCGTGCGCCGGATCGATCGATGCCATACCAGGATACTGGTTGGGGGGATACTTCTGCGCAAAGTCGATCTGGGCCGGGGCCACAACCAGGATCTTGATCGGGCGCCGTACGATCGGTGTGCCGTGGGGCCGCTTGCTGGTCAAGTAGCGTGAAAAGGGCGTAGCGCTGGCGGCCGCCAGCTGAATCTGGGGCAGACCGGCCTCAGGTGGTTCGCACAGCGCTTCCCATGGCACCTGGTGCAGTTCCGGTGCCGTAGGCGCGATCCGTAGTCGCACGCGGCGATGTGGAAAGGCGCCACGGATTTCGGCCCAGTTCTTCATCAGCTGCGGATCGGCCAGGAACCAGCTGAACAGCTGCGTGCCGTAGGCTGCATTGGCATACTGGGCATCGCTCGGCTCCGGCGGCCGGGTCGTTGCGTCAAGTGAGCCCGGCGGATACTCCTGCTCGCGGTTGACGGTGATCTCGACCGGATACCGGTTGTTGTGTTGCGCACCAATGCGGATCTCGACGTCGGCGTAGACCATAGGCCTGTCTCGTTGTCGTGGTTCTTCAAGACCACACAAGGGATGCGCAAGCTGTGCAAGTGGCCTGGGCAAACCCAGCGCCCTCGCCCTACGGCTTGCCAGCACGCGGTGCTACGCCCCTACTCCACCCCCAGCCGCATACGCACCAGCTCGCGATAGGCGGCGTTGAGCGCGCGCATCGCGTCCAGGCGCAGGAAGGTCAGGTTGGTGTGCTGCACGTTGTCGTCCTCGTCGTCGCCATCGCGGATGGGCACCCCGCCGCGGCGCAGCCAGCTGGTCAGCTGGTCAATCGTCGGCAGTTCGCCCGCATAACGCTGGTAGAACTCCTGCAGCAACAGGATGACCCCCACCGTCACCGGGGTGGCCTGGCTCGTGCCATGCTGGATCGACTCGCCGTGCGGGCCGTTGATGCCCGAGGAGGTGACCGGTGCGCCCGGGGCGAAGATCTCCGTCCGCGTGGCCCGGTTGACGCTCTGGTGCAGGCGCTGCGAGAAGGGCGTGATCTGGCCGGCGCGGGTCGAGAAGGCTTTGGCGCCGCTACGGTAGCTGAAGGCGCCGGACTCTGCGTCGTACACCGCGCCGACGCTGATCGTCTGGCGGATGATCGCCGGGTAGCCCATACCCTGCTTGCTCTCGTGGCGGAAGTAGTCATTGCCCGCAGCGACGACCACCGCCACGCGGGCCTGGCGCAAGGCGGCGATCTTCTGCGCCAGGGGATCACTCGCGAAGGGCGTGTCGCTGAGGTAATTGCCGCCGTCGCCCAGCGACATACAGACAGCGCCGATCGTGTGGGTGGCGTGGTGCTGCAACACCCAGTCGAGCGCCTGGTCGACCCAGGCAAAGCTGCCGCCGCCGTTGTTGCGCAGCACCTTGAGCGGCACGACGCCGGCCTCAGGGGCCATGCCGATGTGCTCGCCTCCGGCCAGCACGATCCCGGCGACGTTGGTGCCGTGGCCGTTGCCGTCGGTCACGTTATTCGGGTCGCTGTTGTTGTCGGGCGTGAAGTTACGCAGCGCCACGATGCGCCCGGCGAAGTCAACGTGCTGGGTGTTCAGCCCCGTGTCCAGCACGGCGGCGCAGAGCCCTTTGCCACTGACCTTGAAGCGTTGCCGGGCCTGGCTGGCGCGCACGAACTCATCCACCTCGACCAGAAACGGCACCTGCGGACTGTCGAACTGCACTGCGGGTGGCTCAACGGGCTGGATCTCGCTCGGAAACTCAGTCGCGGTCATCGCTCACCTCCTTGTGAGACCAGCCTCTGGCTGGTCACGTGCCGGAGCGCGAGCCGCTCCGGCGCCTGATGCGCACGCCCTCGATCGTCCCCGGCCTTTGTGGTCGCAGTGATCATACCACGTGCTCCGGATAATTCCAGGGACGCGTGATGAGTAATGAGTGACGAGTGACGAGCCGCGCCGTCCGCTTCCCGCTGCCGCGGAACAACCACATAGTGGTGCATCCGGCTAGTTCCATGTCACCCCGAGCCCTTCGGCTACGCGGCTCCCGAGCTTGTCGAGGGGCAGAGTACACTCCGCGAAGGGTCTACCGTATCAGGTGTCGGAAGATGCTGAGCGAAGCAAAGCATGACAAACGACGTGCCGGATGTGCCATGTAGGTGCGGCAGCGCGGCTTGCCGCTCATCAGGCCTGAGGTGCCCTACCGATCTGGTGCGGGGTTTGCCGGATACACGACGTAGTACCAGCATCGAGGCGACCTTTATCCCATTGTTACGAGCGGTCCACGTCGGTACCCTTCAAGCCATGGCCCGGTTGTGTCCCGGTCAGCATGCCTCCGCTTCTAGCAAGTTCCGCAACCTGGCAAGAGGTTACATCCGGTGAGGGCAATAGCCGAGCGATCACGTCAATCCGAAGCACGTTTGCCATCTACGTCCGATCGCTCATCGCTTCCAGTTAGCGGTAGGACCAGCACGCTGTCCCAGCAACAGCGGCTTTACCTCAGTGTGCTGATAGGTCTTGCTGGAGCGCTCGTGTGTCTCGGCTTCCGTGCTGTGGCACACGATAATGGCGATTTCTGGTGGGCTCTGCACACGGCTCTGGCGCTGCTCAACGGACGCGACCCCTATGTCGGCCTGGGACCGGCTCAGGTGGCCTACCCGCTTCCCATCGCCGTGATTGGCTTGCCGATGCTCCTGGTGCCGAACATCGGCGCCAGTGTCATATTCGTCGGGCTCTCGACGGGTCTCCTCGCCTATGGTGCACTGCGGGACAAGACACCATGGGAACTGGGCGTCCTCCTCTCCGCAAGCTTTATCATTGCTGCAGAGTATGCCCAGTGGGGCATCATCATCACCGCGATGGCCCATATACCATTGTTACTACCCCTGATCCTGATAAAGCCGCACGTGGCGCTCCCCGTGGCCCTGACCCGCCGGCCTTCTCGTCAGGGTGTGATAGTCACGGGCATAATCTTGCTCCTGAGCCTGGCGGTGATGCCCGACTGGCCATGGCGTTGGATGAACACCACGACCAACTACCAGCGAATGATACCGCTGCTGGTCTTTCCGATTGGACCACTGCTCCTGACAGCGCTCGTCGCCTCGCGCGATCCACGAGCATGGCAATTGATCTTGATGTCTGTGCTACCCCATCGTGGGCTCTACGATCTGATGCCGCTCTGGCTCCTTACGAGCAACTGGCGCCAATCCATGATTCTGGTTGTTGCCAGTTGGATACTGTATCTCACAGGGTGGTATCAACATCCCTTCTGGGTGGTAACCTTGCTCTTCTTACCGGCTCTGGCATTTGTCATTCAGCCAACGCTTGCCCGCCTCTTTGCACCACGGCCGAAGGGAGCGGTCATGTCGCAGGGGACGCAGAGGGATCCATAGCAATCCCTGCCCACGCTGCGTTCTCTGCGGTACCTCGCGTTCCTCCTTCACCAGGACCAGAGATTCCTCGCTGCGCTCCTCAGAACCATAGGGTTCATGTCATTCCGAACGGAGCCGCAGGCGGAGTGAAGAATCTGGCGCTGCCTATGCGCCGCAAGACCCCTCGCTGCGTGTACCCTGCCCCTCGACAAGCTCGGGAGCCGCGGAGCCGAAGGGCTCGGGGTGACATGGGTTGCTCCCGGCGCCACTGGCCCGCCGCCGGGCCATCAGGTACGCGGAATGACATGGGGTGGTGCCGGCTGGTCGTCGTGGCACTGGTCCACGGTGCCGCCATCCATGTCACCCCGAGCCCTTCGGCTCCGCGGCTCCCGAGCTTGTCGAGGGGCAGGGTACACGCAGCGAGGGGTCTTCAGCGCACCGCGCGGCCAGATTCCTCGCTCCGCTCGGAATGACATGGGGTGGCGCTGGCCCGTCGTGGCGCTGGCCCGTCGCGGCGCGGCTGGTCGTCGTGGCGCCGCGGCCCGTCCTGGCGGGGCTGGTCGTCGTGGCGCTGGCCCGTCGCGGCGCGGCTGGTCGTCGTGGCGCCGCGGCCCGTCCTGGCGGGGCTGGTCGTCGTGGCGCTGGCCCGTCGCGGCGCGGCTGGTCGTCGTGGCACTGGTCCACGGTGCCGCCATCCATGTCACCCCGAGCGCAGCGAGGGGTCTTCAGCGCACCGCGCGGCCAGATTCCTCGCTCCGCTCGGAATGACATGGGGTGGCGCTGGCCCGTCGTGGCGCCGCGGCCCGCCTTGGCGGGGCCGGCCCGTCGTGGCGCCGCGGCCCGCCTTGGCGCGGCTGGTCGTCGTGGCGCCGCGGCCCGTCGCGGCGCGGCTGGTCGTCGTGGCACTGGTCCACGGTGCCGCCATCCATGTCACCCCGAGCGCAGCGAGGGGTCTTCAGCGCACCGCGCTGCCAGATTCCTCGCTCCGCTCGGAATGACATAGGGTGGCGCTGGCCCGTCGTGGCGCCGCGGCCCGCTGTGGCGCTGGCCCGCCGTGGGGCCGGCCCGTCGCGGCGCGGCTGGTCGTCGCGGCGCTGGTCCACAGTGCCAGCATCCATGTCACCCCGAGCGCAGCGAGGGGTCTTCAGTGCACCGCGCTGCCAGATTCCTCGCTCCGCTCGGAATGACATAGGGTGGCGCTGGCCCGTCGTGGCGCTGGCCCGTCGCGGCGCGGCTGGTCGTCGTGGCACTGGTCCACGGTGCCGCCATCCATGTCACCCCGAGCGCAGCGAGGGGTCTTCAGCGCACCGCGCGGCCAGATTCCTCGCTCCGCTCGGAATGACATGGGGTGGCGCTGGCCCGTCGTGGCGCCGCGGCCCGCCTTGGCGAGGCTGGTCGTCGTGGCGCGGCTGGTCGTCGTGGCGCCGCGGCCCGCCCTGGCGGGGCTGGTCGTCGTGGCACTGGTCCGCGGTGCCGCCATCCATGTCACCCCGCGCCCTTCGGCTCCGCGGCTCCCGAGCTTGTCGAGGGGCAGGGTCCACTCTTCGGCTTCGCGCAGGGTAAACTCCGCGAGGGGTCTTCAGTGCGCTCAGCGCGTGAGTGCTCACGTCCAATCCAGGCTCAGGTCGCGCCAATCTGGGTTCTGCGCCTCGATCAGCGCGACCTTCTTCTCGCGCCGCCACCCCTTGATCTCTTTCTCCCGGGCCAGCGCCGCCAAGATATCGCCCGTACCTTCGACGTACACAAGGCGATCGACATTGTAACGCGCGGTGAAACCGGGCAGGGCTTTCTGCTTGTGTGCATACACTCGGCGCTCAAGGTCGCGGGTGACACCGACATAGATTACGCGACGGAAGCTCGCCATGATATAGACGTAGTATTGCATCGCTTCCTGGCCTCACACTATAGCCATGTGCCACCTATACCGCCAAACCGCAGCGGATGGTTTGCCGCCATGTCACCCCGCGCCCTTCGGCTGCGCGGCTCCCGAGCTTGTCGAGGGGCAGGGCAGGCTCCGCGAGGGGTCTTCAGTGCACCGCGCTGCCAGATTCCTCGCTGCGCTCGGAATGACATGGTTCATGTCATTCCGAACGGAGCCGCAGGCGGAGTGAAGAATCTGGCGCTGCCCATGCGCCGCAAGACCCCTCGCTGCGTGTACCCTGCCCCTCGACAAGCTCGGGAGCCGCGGAGCCGAAGGGCTCGGGGTGACATGGGTTGCTCCCGGCGCCACTGGCCCGCCGCCGGGCCATCAGGTACTC
>Ga0272446_1007627_pt1 | contig 10691 bp, 7 predicted proteins | sample YNPCB0061_FD_194587 | JGI IMG/M metagenome (GOLD analysis project Ga0272446, IMG submission 194587) | Hot spring microbial mat communities from Yellowstone National Park, WY, United States - YNP-CB-006-1 | ecosystem: Environmental > Aquatic > Thermal springs > Hot (42-90C) > Sediment | place...
GCCCCACCTACATCCAGCTGAAGAGCCTGGGCGTGGTCCATCACCCGAACGTGCCGGAAGGTTGCCGCGGGATCTCGGCGGCCCAGCACGTGGCGGAGCTGAGCGGAGGCGACCTGCTGGCCGGCGAGTTCGACGGCCCGAACGGTGAGCCCTACGCTCTGGTCGTGAACAAGAGCCTGCACCGTTCGACGCCCTACACGGTGCGCTTCCGGCAGGCGGGCGCGGTGCTGCAGGTGAACGCCTACACGGGTGCGCACGAGCCGTGGGGTGGCGAGAACGGCTGGCTAGCTCCCGGGCAGGGAATGCTGCTCACGGTTCGGAAGTAGGCGGCTCGTCCTAGCGCGCGAACCCGTGTCGTCGCAGCCAGATGGCACACTGGCGGGGCCAGTCCGATAGAACGGGATCGCCAGGCGCGAGGCCGTAGCCATGCTCGCCTGGCTCGTAGAGGTGCATCTCGACCGGCGTTCCGACGGCCCGCAGCGCCGTGGCGAAAAGGAGGCTGTGCTCCGCCGGCACCCCGGTGTCGCCATCGGTATGGACGAGAAAGGCTGGAGGGGCGCCCTGTCTGACGCGGCGGTGGACGGCCAGAGCGGCGGCCTGCTCCTCGGTTGCGTCCGGGCCTGCGAGCATGACGCGGCACCCGGCGTGCGCGTGGGGCCCCACGGTGTCGATGACCGGGTAGACGAGGACCATCAGGTCCGGCCGCCCGTCCAGGCGCTCGACATCGTCACCGCCCGCCAGACCGCCCTCCTCGTGGAGGATGCCGGCGCTCGCCGCGAGGTGACCGCCCGCCGAGAACCCGAGGATGCCGACGCGCGAAGGGTCGAGAGAGAAGTCCGCGGCGCGCCAGCGGGCCACGCGCACCGCGCGGCACGCGTCCTTGAGCATCGCAGGGTGGCGATAGCGCGGGCCGAGCCGATAGCGCAGAATGAGAGCAGCCACGCCGAGGGTGTTCAGCCAGCGCCCGACCGGTTCGGCTTCGTGGTCGGCATGGCACACGTAGCCGCCCCCGGGGCAGACGACCACGGTAGCGCCGGTGGCGACGCTCTCGCGCGGAAGCATCCAGCGTATCGTCGGCACGTCGGCCGGCTCGGAGCCCAGCGCGCCCGGTGCGCCATCCGGCCAGAGCGGCTCCATCGGTCCGACCACGCGGCGGTTCGCCAAGGTCTCTCTCCTCCAGGGTGGGGTGGGTCGGTGAAGGCAGTGGCATGAGCATACCCGGAGCGGGCGCAGAGAGGGCGCAAGCGGAGCCATGGACCCCTGTTGCGCTAAAGGCTGCGATCCGGCGCCGCGCCGACGAGCTCGGGTTCGAGCTCTGCGGCTTCTGCGCAGCCGAACGCTCGCCGCGGGCGGACGCGTTCCTTCGCTGGCTGCAGAGCGGTCACGCGGCCGGGATGGCCTACTTCGCCCGCGACCCGGAGCGCCGGACCGATCCCCGGCGCGTGTTGGCGGGAGCTCGCACCGTCGTCGTTGTCGCGATGGGCTGTGGCGCCCCGCCTGAACCGACCTCGGAGGATGGCGGCGTTGGTGTCTTCGCTCGCTACGCGCGCGGTGACGACTACCACGAGGTGATGTCGGAGCGCCTGCTCGCGCTGCTCGCCTGCATCCGGCAGTGCGCGCCGGGGGTCGAAGGGCGGGTCGCGGTGGACACGGCTCCGCTGCTGGAGCGCGACCTGGCCGCACGGGCCGGTGTAGGCTGGATCGGCCGCAACGCCATGCTGATCCATCCGAGGCTGGGCTCTCACTTGCTGCTGGGCGAGGTCCTGTTGACCGCTGAAGTCGAACCCGACGCGACCCTGCGCGATGCGTGCGGCTCCTGCCGGCGATGCGTCGACGCGTGTCCCACCGGGGCCATCGTCGAGGGCCGTGTGGTGGACTCGCGACGCTGCATCGCCTATCACACGATCGAGAGCCGCGAGGCGATACCGCCTGAAGTGGCCGAGCGCATGGGCAACCGGGTGTTCGGGTGCGACATCTGCCAGGAGGTATGCCCGTTCAACCGGAACGAGGCGCCGGCGCGTGAGCCACGCTTCGCTCCACGAGCTGCGGTGCGCAACGCACTGCTGGTGGACCTCGTTGCCCAGAGCGACGAGGACTTCCGCGCGTCGTTCCGGCACAGTGCTGTGAAGCGGGCACGCAGGTCGGGGCTGGCGCGCAACGCGGCGGCGTGTCTGGGAGCCACGCGTCCGCCGGCGGCCGAGCAAACGTTGAGGCGGGCGCTGCAAGACGCATCCCCACTGGTCCGCGCGCAGGCCGAGCTGTCGCTCCGCCTGTTACGTGGCTGCTCGCTACGAAGTTCGGACCGCACGTGACGGGCGGTCTTCGTGATGGGAGCGCGCCGGACGCCTGCCTGTCACCTGCGACCGTCCAGAGCTGAACGCACGCGGCTCAGCAGCTCCGCGGGGGAGTACGGCTTGCGGAGCAGCTCCGTCGGAGGGAGGTCTCCCCAGTCCGGCTGGCCGGGCTGGTGCGCATAGCCGCTCAAGAACAAGATGGGCAGGTCGGGCGCGCGCTTCCGCAGCTCACGAGCGGCATCACGACCGCCGAGGCGTGGCATCACAATGTCGATGAGCGCAAGGTCCAAACTTCCGCCGTGCTCGTCGAAGATCCGGAGCGCATCGTCGCCGTCGGTCGCGGACACCACGGTGTAACCGGCGCGCTCGAGAACCGCCACGGCGAGGCTGCGGACCAGGTCGTCGTCTTCCGCCACAAGGATCGTCTCGCGCCCACGCGGCGCCGGCGGCGTTTGGCTGTCTTGAGGATCGCGGATGGGAGCGGCCTCCTCGGTAACCGGGAAGTGGAGGCAGAACGAGGCGCCCGCAGCGGGAACGCTGGTCGCGCGAAGGAAGCCGCCATGGCGCTCCACGATCGCGTAGACCGTGGCAAGGCCCAGGCCGGTGCCGACGCCCGGTTCCTTCGTGGTGAAGAACGGTTCGAACATGCGCTCGCGAACCTCGTCGCTGAAGCCTACGCCCGTGTCCGTCACCTGCAGCTTTACGAAACGACCCTTCCTCGCCCATGGGTTGGCGCGAACAAACCGGCTGTCGTAGGAGACCTCCGCGGTCTCGATGACGGCCGTCCCTCCGTCCGGCATCGCGTCCCGCGCGTTGATGCAGAGGTTCATCAGTGCCTGCTGAACCTGGCTGGCATCCGCAAGCACCGGCGGCAACGACCGCGATGGCCGGAAGACCACCTCGACTTGCTCGCCGAGCAGGCGCCGGAGCATTTCCAGCATGTCACCCACGACCGCGTTCAGGTCGAGCACCGCGGGGTTCAGCGGGTCCCGCCGGCTGAAAGCGAGGAGCTGCCGGGTGAGGTCGGCAGCGCGGTCCGCCGCCTTGCGGACCTGCTCCAGGTACGATCGGGCCGGAGCGTCTTCCGGTAGGGCATGCGTGCACAGGTCCGTGTAGCCGACGATCGCCTGGAGGACGTTGTTGAAGTCGTGCGCCACGCCCCCTGCGAGCTGTCCCACGGCCTCCATCTTCTGTGCGTGTCGGAGCTGGGCTTCCAGCTCCTCCCGTTCGCGTTCGGCCCGGACGCGGTCGGACACATCGCGCACCACCGCGATGAGCAGCGGCTCGCGAACGTTCTGGACGCGGCACAACGAGACCTCGGTGTGAAACGGTGTGCCGTCGGAGCGCTGGTGCACCCAGGCGAACATCTGGGGCTGACCTGCCAGCGCCGCCGCGATCTGTTCGGCGGCAACCTCCCGCGACAGCCTGCCATCGGGCTGGTGCGTCGGGGAGAGGTCGGCAGGATGCTTGTCAATGAGCCCCTGGTGTGTCGTGGCGAACAGCCTGCAGGCCTGCTCGTTGCAGGTGAGGATGGTGTCGCCGAGCAGAAAGGCCGCGTCGCCGGCGCTTTCGAACAGCGCCCGATAGCGCTCCTCGCTCTCCTGCAGCTTCTGTATCGCGCGACGCTTCTCCGTCACGTTGACGAAGACCACCGCGAACTGGCCGGGAGCCGTCCAGTAGGCCGTGACCTCGAAGTACCCGTCGAGCTCCGCGATGTAGTCCTCGAAGTGGGCGGGCTCGCCCGTTGCCACCACCTGTTCGTAGCGCTCGATCCAGTACGCTTCCACGTTTGGCAGCACTTCACGGACCGTGCGTCCCACCACCTGCTCGCGGCGGAGGCCTGTCAGCCGCTCGAAGGCGGGGTTGACCGCGAGGAAGCGGAAGTCGATGGGTCGGCCGGCCTCGTCGCATACGATCTCGTGAAGGGCGAACCCGTCGATGACCGCATCGAAGAGGCTCTAGAAGCGGTCCTCCGTGTCCCTCAGCTTCTCTCGCGCCCGAACGCGCTCCGTGATGTCGCGCGCCACCCACAGCGCACACGGCTCGCCACCGATGTCCACGGGCGTCGCGGAGAGACTGATCCACCCGTCCGATCCGCCGGCGCGCGACAGGCGGACCTCTTCGTCGCGTATCTGGCCGCCGCGCAGGAGTGTCTGGCGCGCTGCCACGAAGTCGGCGCCGTTGGACCAGAGACCGATGGTCGGCAGGTCGCCGTCCATCAACTCGGAGCGGGAGAGGCCGGCGAGCTCCGCCGCACGGGCGTTCGCGTCGATGACGCGGCTCGTCACCAGACTGGTGATCGCGATGGCGTCCGGGCTGCCGTGGAACGCCGCCGCCAGCATCGACTCGCTCCGTCGAAGGGCGTCCTCCGTGCGCTTCAGGTCACTGAGATCGGTGACGCTCACCATGACGGCGGGTTCTCGTCCGGGGTGGCGCTCAAGGCGCGACACACTGACACGAACCGAAGCGCGGTCGCCGGGCCTGGATGTCACCTCGCACTCGACCTCGAAGGGTGCACCCTGCGGAAGGAGCGCGTTCGCTGCCGCAGACGCGATCCTGCTGGGTGCGCCCTCGCTCCAGGGGAGGTCATGGTCGGTCTTGCCGACGATCGCCTCCGGGTCGGTCAGCCCCACAAGGTCCGCAAAGGCGCGGTTGCACCCGAGATACCGGCCAACGGCGTCTCGCCACGCGACGCCGTTCGGGATCGAGCCCAGGACGGCGCTCTTTGGCAATCGCTCTTCCTGCACAGCTCTGCGCCGGTCGGTGTCCTCCTTCGGCGCGAGATCGGTCCGCGCGGTGTTCTGCGCCATGCGGGCAAGCACGTCGGCATGAACCTGCAGGTAGCCGGCCAGCTGGCGGAACCGCTCCACCGGCATGCGTGCTGCGCGCTGCAGCGCCCGGCGGACGACCTCCGGATCGGCGCCGCGTTCCGCCGCTCTCCGCACGATCTGTTCCGCGCTCCCATCGTCCGCCACGACCTGCCCGATGCGCCAGCTCGCGACGTGTCGTCCGCCCACATGGATGGGTGCGGAGGCGTCCGACAGGGTTCCGCCCAGGCAAGGGGTCAGGCGAGAGCCGCGCTCGGCTCCGGAAGGAGGCGCCGCGTGAGCGAAGGGGCAGGCCGCTGAGCTCGCGGCCTCCGAGCGCAGGAGCTCCTCGCACAACGCGCACAGGCCGCTCGGCCGGGTGATCGCGTGCCCGACGGGGTCCACGATAACGGACGCTGCACCGATGGCGGCCGCGAAGGCGTCCTGGAGGCGCTGCACCTCCGCCAGGTCGAAGAAGTCCTCGAAAGCAGCATGTCGCTTGGCGCTCATCGCTTCCCTCTGCGGGTGTGGGCCTGGCGCCGACCCAGGGCTGGCGTGGAGGTGATGGAGCCCTTAGCGTCCAACTGTGCGCGGGTTCGCACACAGCCGCTACCCGCGCTGCCGAGGCGTGAGCCTCCGCGGAGGTCTCCCATGTGGTCGCTGCTCACCGCCATGCTGGCCGTTTGCCTCGTCGCCGTGGCGGCAGACGCGCGATCGCCCGGCGCCCGGGCAACCACAGGCGCCGAGATCTGGCTGCGCTGGTTCCTATCGGCGTCAGCGGAGTACACGCTCGTTCCCTTCTGGTTCTGGAACGATGACCTCGACGACACGGAGATCCGCCGCCAGATCGACGACTTTGCCGCCCATGGCGTGTACGGTTTCGTCATCCACGCGCGGATTGGGTTGCCTCGATCGACCCCGTTCATGTCCGAACGGTTTCTGTCGCACGTGCGCGCCGCCGTCGAGCATGCGGCTCGGCTTGGCATGGTGGTGCACCTCTACGATGAAGGCATGTACCCATCGGGCTCAGCCTGCGGGCAGGTGGTGGCCGAGAACCCGCGTCTCGCTGCCCGGTGCCTGCTGGCCCGGCCTCTGTTGTCGGGCGAGCGCCAGGAAGCGCGTCCTGGCGAAACGCTGGTCACGACGGCCACAGCTCCCGACGGATCCCGGTTCGCCATCGTGGACGCGCCCTCTCTCGGCAGAATCCGCGGCGTTCACTTCGGTCAGGACGACGGCGAGCCGGACCAGCCGTCCGCTGCTGACATCCTGAACCCGGAGACGACGGCGACGTTCATCCGCCATGTCCACGATCGGTACTACGCAGCGCTGGCCCCGCACTTCGGCAAGACGGTGCGCGCCATCTTCGTGGACGAGCCGAGTATGCTCGGTCGCGCCCACAGGCCCGGCGCGCGTCCATGGACGACCGGCCTCGAGCGGTGGCTCAGCCAACGTCTGAGATATGACGTCGCGCCGCGTCTCCTCGAACTCTTCACCGACGTCCGGCCGGACTCGGCGCGCTTCCGGGAGATTGTGGACCGCGCGATTCAGGCGCGCCTCGAGGAGTCGTTCTATGCGCCTCTGAGCGCGTGGTGCGCTGCGCACGGCATCGCCCTCACGGGCCACCCCGCCGGACCAGGCGAGATCGGCATCCTTCGGCACTTCCAGCTGCCGGGCCAGGATATCGTGTGGCGCTATGTGGAGCCAGGCAAGCCGTCCGCCATCGAGGGCCCGCAGAGCTGTGTCGCCAAATGCAGCGCCTCCGCCAAGGAGCACCTGGGCCGCCAGCGGAACGGGAACGAGGTCTTCGGGGCCTACGGCTGGGAGCTGTCCTACGAGGAGATGCGCTGGCTGACCGACTGGCTCCTGGTGCGCGGGGTTGACCTACTCTGGCCCCACGCCTTCTACTACTCGGTGCGCGGCCCGCGCCGAGACGAGCGGCCGCCCGACGTCGGGCCGAACAACGTTTGGTGGCCGGTCTACCGCCCCTATGCTGACTATTGCCGTCGCATGTGCCGCGTGGTGGCAGAAGCACGCCATGCTGCGCGCATCGCCATTCTTTCGCGACCGGAAACGCTTCCGTGGGCAGCAGCCAGGGCCTGCTTCGAGAGCCAGCGCGACTTCGCCTACCTCGAGGAGCGGCACCTGGAGGACGGATCGGCGCGCGTGTCGTCTCGGGGCGTGGCCATCGGTCGCATGCGCTACGACGTGGTGATTGTCGACGAGCCGATGCGAGACCGACTGCCGCGCGCTCTCGATCCATTGCGCGCCGCGGGCCGGGTGATCGCCTATGGACCGACACGCGTGCCGGGGCTGCCGACTGTCGATGGCGCGCCCGTGCTGGTCCGCTGGCTTCAGGAGCGCTCGCCCGCGGATCTCGTGCTGTCGCCCGCTGCGCCGTCGGTCCGTTCGCGCCCGATGGTGGTGCGGGGCCGTCGCGTCTGGATGCTCTTCAACGAGGGAGAGGATACGGTGCGGACGGTCGTCTCCACGCCAGCCGTGAAGGGACCCCTATGGCGGATCGACCCCTGGGAGGGAGTGTTGCGTGGCATCGTGACGCCGGCCGGAGGTGAGCTTCATCTGGCCCCGCACGAGGTTGCGCTCCTCGTACAAGCGAAGGTGGGGCAAGAGCATTGATCTCGGCCTGTACCTTGCCGGCCACGGATGCGCACGCGGAAACGCCGACCTGGATCACCCCGCCCTCTCGTCGGCGCTTGGGCGCGCTCTGGCGGGAGAGGCTGAACTCAGCGAGAGCCCTCGATCGCCTGTCCCGAGCTGCGCGTCCGAACACCCAGAGGCGTTTTCGGGAGGCGAAGCTGCCCCTGTGCGGGAGGAGCACCCGGTGAGCAACCATGAACCCGGCGAGGAGCAGGCCGAGCGAATCGCTCCCAGGTGGCCTTACTACGTTGCGCCCATGGCGTTGTTCCTGCTCTTCACATGGGTGGAGGGGCAGAGCCAGGCATGGTACCCGTGGCTCTATGGGGCAATGGCGCTCGTCGTTACGGCTGCACTGATCGTGTGCCGATCCACGTGGCGCGACATTCGCTGGGAGCCACGGTTCCTGCCCGCGGCCGCCGCGGTGGGACTGCTGGTGTTCGCGGAGTGGGTCCTCCTGCCTCGCTGGGTCGACTATCCGCGAATGGGCGGTCGCTCCGCCTTCGATCCGGCTCAGATCGGCGATCCGACGGCGCGCATCGCATTCCTGGCGGTCCGTTTCTACGGTCTGGTCGTCATGGTGCCGGTCATGGAGGAGCTGTTCTGGCGCTCGTTCCTGCTGCGCGCGCTCTCCTCGCCGGGTTGGCGCCGGATGCCGGTGGGCTCCTTCACGATGGGCGCCTTCGCAGTGAGCACGGCGGGGTTCGCTCTCGCGCATCCGGAGTGGCTGGAGGCTGCCATCTGCGCAGCGGCCTACAGCCTGCTTCTGCTCCGGACCCGCAGTCTGTTCGCCTGCGTTGTGGCGCACGCTGTCACCAATCTCGCCCTGGGGATCTACGTCATGGCGACGGGGACGTGGTCCCTTTGGTGAGAGCCGCCATGACCGGCGGGCCCGCTCGAGCACGCTGGTCTCGCCCGGCCGCACCGAAGCGCCGTATGCCCGGTGCCTCGCAGAGGGCTCCCAACCTCGCCAGCCGTCCATCGCGCACCGCGGCGCCGACCCCGATGCGCGGGCGCGAAAGTCGACGGTTAGCGCGCTGGCGGAACGGGGCTCTCGTGGATCGGTCGAGGGGCCACAGGGGCCGGGCGCTCGGCCAGGCGTCCAGGAGACGTGCCTCTCGCGACGCTTACGTCGAGCATCGGAACCGTTGGCGCCAGTGAGGCGTCCCACAGGGATCGGAGCACCAACCGGCGCTCCGAGAGGAGGTCTGCCATGCTGAAGGAGTTCCGAGAGTTCGCTGTCAAGGGCAATGTGATCGATCTCGCCGTGGGACTGGTGCTCGGCGCTGCGTTCGGCAAGATCGTCACGTCGCTCGTGGAGGACGTCATCATGCCGCCGGTCGGCCTGCTGCTCGGCAAGGCCGACTTCTCGTCGCTCTTCATCGACCTGTCGGGCGCAGGGCATCCCTCCCTCGATGCCGCCAAGAAGGCCGGCGCGGCGGTCATCGCGTATGGCGCCTTCCTCAACACCATCGTGGGCTTCGTGATCGTCGCGTTCGCGATGTTCCTGCTGGTGCGCCAGATCAATCGCCTGAAGCGCGAACCGGCGGCAGCCGCGCCGGACACGCGCGAGTGCCCTTACTGCGTGTCGCCCATCTCGCTGCGAGCCACGCGGTGCCCGCATTGCACCGCCGAGGTGCCCGCCGCCTAGGATGCTCTGGCCCCTGGCTGGCGAGGCCAGCCTGGGGCATTGCCGGAGGTACTGAATGGACAGCGCCGCGCCCCGGCCCGCTCGCCGATCGTGGGCGGAGCCCTGGAAGGTGAAGACGGTCGAGCCGCTGCGAATGACCACTCGCGCCGAGCGCGAGCGCGCGATCCGCGAGGCTGGCTGGAACACCTTCCTCCTGCGCTCACGTGACGTCTACATCGACTTGCTGACAGACAGCGGCACCACCGCCATGAGCGACCGCCAGTGGGCCGGCATGATGATCGGCGATGAGGCCTATGCCGGCAGCGAGTCGTTCTACCGGCTGGAAGAAGCGGTGCGGACCACCTACGGTTATCGCTACGTGGTTCCGACCCACCAGGGGCGCGGCGCCGAGAACATCCTCTCGAAGGCGCTCATACGGCCAGGGCATGTGGTGCCGGGCAACATGTACTTCACCACCACCCGGCTCCACCAGGAGCTCAACGGTGGCACCTTCGTGGACGTCATCATCCCGGAGGCTCATGACCCCGCCTCCGAGCATCCCTTCAAAGGCAACGTGGACATCGAAGCGCTCGATCGCGTGATCCGGGAGGCCGGGCCGGAAGCGGTCCCCTATGTCTGCCTCAGCGCTACGGTGAACATGGCCGGCGGCCAGCCCATCTCGATGGCGAACGCCCGGGCCGTGCGCGAGGTGTGCGGCAAGTACGGTGTGCGGGTGATGCTGGACGCGACACGCGCCGTCGAGAATGCCTACTTCATCCAGCAGCGAGAGCCGGGCTATCGCGACAAGCCCGTCGCCGCCATCCTGAAGGAGCTGTGCTCCTACACGGACGGGTGTACGATGAGCGGCAAGAAGGACCCTCTCGTCAACATCGGCGGGTGGCTTGCGGTCAACGACGAGAAGCTGTACGAGGAGGCCAGCAACCTGGTGGTGGTGTACGAAGGGCTGCACACCTACGGCGGGATGTCGGGTCGGGACATGGAGGCGATGGCCATCGGGATCGCCGAGTCCGTGCAGGACGATCACATACGGGCGCGCGTGGGACAGGTGGAGTATCTCGGCGAGAAGCTGATGGGATGGGGGGTCCCCATCGTTCGGCCGATCGGCGGACACGCGGTCTACCTCGACGCGAAGGCGTTCTACCCCCACCTCCCGCAGGAGCAGTTCCCCGCTCAGGCGCTGGCGGCCGATCTCTATGTCGACTCCGGGGTGCGGGCCATGGAGCGCGGCGTCGTCTCCGCCGGCCGCGACCCTCGAACGGGCGAGCACCGCTTACCCAGCCTCGAACT
>Ga0272446_1007628_pt1 | contig 10691 bp, 10 predicted proteins | sample YNPCB0061_FD_194587 | JGI IMG/M metagenome (GOLD analysis project Ga0272446, IMG submission 194587) | Hot spring microbial mat communities from Yellowstone National Park, WY, United States - YNP-CB-006-1 | ecosystem: Environmental > Aquatic > Thermal springs > Hot (42-90C) > Sediment | place...
CCTGCAGAAGCGCATGGAGGCGGCGCACCACCACGCCGAGAAGGAGGAGTGGGGACCCGCGCGCGATGGCTTCATCTCCGTCATCGAGGACGCCGAGAAGCTGGGCTTCGAGTCGGTGTACGCCTACGCGCGGTTGTCCGCCGTCTTCCTCGCGCTGGGTGAGGTGGAGGCGGCCTTCGCCACCATCGGCCGCGCGGCGGTGTTGGACCCGGTGAACCCCGGCCTCGGCGGGCCCTTCCGCGACGCGTGCGATGCCATGCGGGACGCGCTGGTGCGGTGCAGCGACGACGCCTCGGACGACACGACGCCCCGGCTGTACGCGCAGCTGGCCGAGGCGGGCGAGACGGACCTGCGCTGCCACCTGGCGATGGCACGTCATCACCTCCACGCCAACCGCGTCCGTGAGGCGCGCGCGCTGCTCGAGGCGACGACGCTGCTGGAACCCGCCCGTGCCGAGGCCTGGGCGCTGCTGGCCGAGGTCGCCCGGAAGTCCGGGGAGGACGAGAAGGCGAAGGAGCTCGCCGCTCGCGCAAAGGAACTGGAGGCGGTGGCGACTCCGTTCGGCATTCCGTCGCCGACCGCGAGCTGCTGACTCGCCGCGTAGCCGGCGTGACCTCTGCTGACCGACCAGGTGACGACAATCACCTCGAAGCGCGAGCCCGCCGAACCAGACACGGAAGCGGCGAACGATGACCACGATCAACGGGCGGTCGAAGGACCGCTCGCCGAGCGCCTTGGTCCTGGGAATGCGCGTGGGCCCGCTGGTTCCACTGGAGTTCGTCCGGCGGGCCTTCGACGACTCCTCCGACGCGGTCTACTCGCTGACCATCGCCCCCGCGGAGCTCGGGGAGGCCTGGGAGTTCTTCCACTTCGGCGCGCACGAGTACCGCGTCGAGGTACGCGTCGACGCGAGCGGCGTCATCAAGCGCCTGGCTTTTCTCATCGAAGGGCGTGCGTCGCACGAGCTCGAGTGGGCCGACCTCGCGCCGAGCGCACAGGAAGCGGTCTTCTATGAGCTCATGCGCTTGACTGGGGAGCTGGTGGAGCCGGGCGTCGAGGTGAACTCGGATGGACTCGCGCCGGACAGCGCCGTGGGCCGCGGACGCACCTCGCCCGCGTAGCTGTCGTCGGCCGCACCGCGCCGTTGCTGCGCATGGGCCCACCAGGATTCGAACCTGGAACCAAGCGGTTATGAGCCGCCAGCTCTACCGTTGAGCTATGAGCCCCTGTCGACGGTTGTACCGCAGGACGCGGTTGAACGCGGAGATCCGACAGTGGCGGCGAGGAAGGCCCGGAAGAGACGCAAGACGTACCACCACGGCGACCTGCGCAACGCGCTCGTCCACGCCGCCCTCGACATCATCTCCAGCGGCGGCCCCGAGCCGATCACCCTGCGCGAAGTGTCCCGCCGCGTCGGCGTGAACCACCGCGCCGCCTACCGCCACTTCGAAGATCTCACCGCGCTGCTCGCCGCCGTAGCCGAGGAAGGCTACCGCGCGCTCATCGACACCCTCGACGAGACGCTCGCGCCCCTCAGGCGCGCCAACCCCGAGCGGCGCCTCGAGGCCCTCGGCGTCGCGTACGTCGCCTTCGCCGTCGACCACCCCGCGCACTACCGCATCATGTTCGGCCGCCGCCTCAACGAGGACGGCCGCTTCCCCATTCTCGAGGACCTCGTCGAGCGCGCCTACGGAGTGCTCGCCGGGGAAATCCGCGCGGCCCAGGCCGCCGGCCGCTTCGCTGAGCTCCCCACCCGCGAGGCCGTCTTCTCCGTCTGGTCCCTCGCCCACGGCTTCGCCTCCCTCGCCCTCGTCCGCCGCATCCGCGTGAAGCGCGCCCTCCTCGAGGGCTACACCCGCCAGCTCCTCGCCCCCGTGCTGGCCGGCCTTCGCACGTAGGCCCACACCGCCCCGGTCGCCGGGTTGCCCGCGCCTCGTGACGTCGTTAATGTCGCCAGTGGAGACATTCGCCATGCACGACGCCGTTCGCATCAGCGCCGCCGACGGGTACGCCCTGGGGGGCACCGTGTTCGACGGCGCGCGCGGGCCCGTGGTGGTGGTGAATGGCGCCACCGGCGTGCGCCAGCGGTACTACGCGCGCTTCGCCCACTGGCTGGCCGACGAGGGCGCCACCGTCGTGACGTACGACTACCGAGGCATCGGCGAGTCGCGGCCGCACCGCCTGCGCGGCTTCTCGGCGCGCATGCGCGACTGGGGCCAGCTGGATCTCGAGGGCGTGCTGCGCTTCGTCCACGGCGTATTCCCGGGCCGGCCCGTGGCGGTGATCGGCCACAGCGTCGGCGGCCAACTGCTCGGCCTCGCGCCGTCCATCACCCACGTCGCCCGCGTCGTCACCGTCGGCGCGCAGTCGGGCTACTGGGGCCACTGGCCGCTGTCGACGAAGGTGGCCTTCGCCAGCCTCTGGTACGGCGTCATGCCGATCACCTCGAAGGCCGTCGGCTACTTCCCGGGCCAGCTGGGCATTGGCGAGCACCTGCCCAGGGGCGTCGCCGAGGAATGGGCGCGCTGGTGCCGCAGCGAGGGCTACTTCACCGACGACGACGTGCCCACCGACGGCTACGCGCGCGTCACGGCGCCGCTGCTCGCGTGGTCCTTCACCGACGACGGGTACGCGCCGCGGGCCGCCGTGGACTGGCTGCACCGGCTCTACGCTTCCGCGCCGGTGGTGCGCCGGCACCTCTCCCCGCGAGAGCTGGGCGTGAAGCGAGTGGGGCACTTCGGCTTCTTCCGCGAGTGCTTCCGCGACTCGCTGTGGGAAGACGCCGCGAGCTGGCTGCTCCGTCCCGCGATGCTGCCCCCGGCCGCCTCCGCCGGGGGCGTGAAGGCCGCGGAGCGCGATGGCAGTCGGGCATGACGGCGACGGCGCGCCTGCGTCCCGCCCGGGCAACGGATGCTACGTCGTCGACAGGGCGCTGCGCAGCGCCGCCACCTGCGTCTCGAAGAAGCGGCGGCTGACGTCTGCCGTCGGCAGCACCTGGTCGAAGCCGTGGAACGCGCCCGGGACGACCTCGGTCTCCACCGGCACGCCCGCAGCGCGCAGGCGCTCGGCGTACGCCACGTCTTCGTCGTGAAAGAGATCCAGCGTGCCGACGCCGATCCACGCCGGGGGCAGTCCGCGGCAGTCGACGCGCCGGCCCGGTGCTGCGTGGTCTGTCACGTCCGGCGCGCCCGGTGCCTTCCCCAGGTACTGGGACCAGCCGAAGCGGTTGCTCGCCGGGTTCCACAGCCGGTGGTGTCGATCGTCCACCGCGCGAAGCACCGTGCGGTCGTCCAGCATCGGGTACACGAGCAGTTGCAGCCGCGGCGCCGGGCGCCGGCGATCGTGCAGCATCAACGCCAGCGCCGCCGCGAGGCCTCCGCCCGCGCTCGCCCCGCCGATCGCCACCCGGCGCGAATCCACGCCGAGGGCAGGCGCTTCCCGCAGCAGCCACTCGTACGCCGCGAAGCAGTCCTCCACTGGCGTGGGGAAGGGGTGCTCGGGCGCGAGCCGGTAGTCCACCGAGACGATCACCGCGTCGAGCGCCTGCGAGAAGCGCGCGCACAGCCAGTCGTCCTGGCTCGCCTGGCCGATGACGTATCCGCCGCCGTGAATCCACAAGAGCGCCGGCCGAGGGCGTCTATCTCTCGGCGCGCCGATGACGCGCACCGCCGCCGCGCCGCGCCCCTCGAGCGCGTGGACCCGCACCTCGACGCCGGCCGGAGGCCTGGGCGTGGGCATGGGCATCCGGCGCAAGAGCCACACGAGCCACGGCTTCCCGACGCCCCGCGGCAACCCGCGCGCCGCCCAGCGGAGATCCGGGTGAAAGGGGACGGGGTCCACCATCAGGGCTCCCTCACGATGCGCCGGCCCGAGAGCACCACGCCCTCGGCGCGCAGCTTCGGCGCCTGCTTCGAGACCATCTCCTTCGCGACCGTACCGTCGCTCTTCACCACCCGCCACCACGGCACGCCGTCGAGCTCGCGCAGGGCCCGCCCCACCTGCCGCGCCGCGCCGGGCTTGCCCGCCATGAGCGCCACCCGTGCGTAGCTGGCCGTCTGCCCGCGGGGGATCGCCTTCACCGCTGCCGCCACGCGGCGCTGCCACTGGCTGAGCTCGGCCATGAGGAATCCGTGAAGAAACGATGGGACCACCGTGCTTCGCGCCCGCCGGCGTCCGCGCATCTTAGTCGGCGAACCACCCACGGAGGTCGATCATGTTCCGCTGCCTGATCCCGCTCGTTGCCGTCCTCTCGCTGTCCACGGGCTGCGCCGCCCAGCGCGCCGCGATGCCCGGCATGGCGCCGCTGGTCCTCGAGGCCGCCTCGGCGCCCGCGCCAGTCCTCGAAGACAACCACTTCGCCCGCGATCGCATGTCCGTCGGCGAAGTCGAGCTCAAGCAGATCCTCGCCGCGCCCGTCTTCCTCGAAGAGAACGCCCGCGTCGGGGTGCTCCCCGTCGCGTCGGGCTACGGGCCGGACGAAGGCGTGCCGCTCGAGCGCGCCCCCGCCACGCTGGTCGACGCGCTGGAAGCGTCGGGCCTCGTCGACCTGTCCACCGAGGTCTCCACCGAGTGGCCCGTCGCGTCCGGCCTGCCGGGCCTGCGCGAGTTGGCCGCGCGCTACCGCACCGAGTACCTGCTCCTGTATCGGCACCGCTTCAACGACGTCACCCGCCCCAACGCGTGGGCCTGGGGCTTCCTCACCCTGGTGGGTGCGCTGTTCATGCCCGGCACCACGTACGAGAGCGCAGGCGTGCTGGAGGCCACGCTGTTCGACGTGAAGACCGGGACGATCCTCTTCACCGTCCACGAGCGCGTGAGGGGAGAGGACAACGCCGCGCCGCCGCAGGTGTCGGGGAACATCGAGGCGCTCCACCGCAAGCTGGTGGGCGAGGCGAGCAAGCGCCTGGCCGAGCAGGTGATCGCCCGGTGCCATCGATTGGTGGCCAGCCGACCCGCGAAGCGCGCCGAACCCACGGCCTTCGTGCCCTGATGGTTTTCCCGCTGCCTGGCCCTCTCCCGACGGGGAGAGGGAAGGGCGGTTACTGGCCCTCGACGAACGAGCGCAGGCGCTTGGACCGCGACGGGTGCCGCAGCTTGCGCAGCGCCTTCGCCTCGATCTGCCGGATGCGCTCGCGCGTCACCTCGAAGTCCTGGCCGACCTCCTCGAGGGTGTGATCCGACTTCTCGCCGATGCCGAAGCGCATGCGCAGCACCTTCTCTTCGCGCGGCGTCAGCGTGGCCAGCACCTTCCGGGTCTGCTCGGCGAGGTTCATGTTGATGACCGCGTCGTCCGGCTTCACCAGGGCCTTGTCCTCGATGAAGTCGCCCAGGTGCGAGTCCTCTTCCTCGCCGATCGGCGTCTCGAGCGAGATGGGCTCCTTCGCGATCTTCAGGACCTTCCGCACCTTGTCGAGCGGCAGCTCCATCTTCTCGGCGATCTCTTCCGGCGTCGGCTCGCGGCCGATCTCCTGCACCAGGTAGCGGCTGGTGCGGATCAGCTTGTTGATCGTCTCGATCATGTGCACCGGGATGCGAATGGTGCGCGCCTGGTCGGCGATCGCGCGGGTGATGGCCTGGCGGATCCACCACGTCGCGTAGGTCGAGAACTTGTAGCCGCGCTTGTACTCGAACTTGTCCACGGCCTTCATGAGGCCGATGTTCCCCTCCTGGATCAGGTCGAGGAACTGCAGGCCGCGGTTGGTGTACTTCTTCGCGATCGACACCACGAGTCGCAGGTTGGCCTCGACCAGCTCGCTCTTGGCGCGCTCGGCGCGGCGCTCCCCGACGCGGATCGCCTCGAACTTCCGGCGGAGCAGCTCGATGTCCATGCCGGCGTCTTCTTCGACCTTCTTGATGCGCCGCAGCGCCTGCCGCACGTCGCGGTCGAGCGCCTCCATCTGGTCCTCGGAGACGTTCAGCCGCCGCTGCAGCCGCTTGGCCGCGCCGGGGTTGTTGATCGACTCCTTGAGCGACACCTTCAGATCGTTCAGCGGAATGCCGTACTGCCGCTCGAGATCGCGCAGCTCCTCCTCGGCGCGGTCGACGGTGTCGATCATCCCCTTCACGTGCTGGACGATCCGGTCGACCATCTTCTTCGACAGGCGCATCTCGTCGACGCAGTCCATCATCTTGTCGCGGATGTCCTTCTGCTCCTGCCGCAGCTCCTTCTTCTTCACCTCGGACAGCTTCTTCTTGGTGTCGAGGTCCTCGTCGACGTCCGAGACGTCCTTGTAGAGCTTCTTCAGGCGATCGAGCTGGCGGCTGATCGACTCGATGCGGTTCAGCTCGGCGGCGTTGAGCTGGATCTCCTTGGGCGCTTCGCCCTCGCCCTCGGCGCCCTCGAACTCGGCCTCCGTCTCTTCCTCTTCCTCGCGCTGCGGCTCCTCGGGGGCGTCCTTGAACACCTCGCGCACGCGCAGCTTGCCGGCCTTGAGCCGCGGGCCGATCTCCAGCATCTCGTTGACCGCCACCTTGCAGTCGAGCAGGGCGCGCATCACTTCCTTCTCGCCGTCCTCGATGCGCTTGGCGATCTCGACCTCGCCATCGCGGGTGAGCAGCGAAACCGAGCCCATCTTGCGCAGGTACAGGCGCACCGGGTCGTTCGACTTGGTGCCGGGATCCTCGGCCGTCTTGGCGGCGGCGGCGGGCTTGGCGGCGGCGGCGGCGGGCCCCTCCTCGTCCTCGTCCGACTCCTCCTCCTCCTCCTGCGGCTCCTCCTCGACGGCGACGGTCGGCTTCACCTCGGACTGTTCGGAGGCCTTCTGCGCGTCGACGACCTCCATGTCCGTGTCGCCGAACATCGACATCACGTCGTCGATCTGCTCGGGCGACACCACGTCGGCGGCGCCGCTGTCACCGCCCTCATCAGCCACGGCGATGCCCTTGAGCTTGCCGCCGGCGAGCGGGTCGGCCGCGTCCTTGCGATCGGGCCCCAGGTCGTCTTCGAGATCGTCCTTGCCGGCGTCGGGGTCGACCTCGGCCTCCTCCATCATCGAGATCGCCTGCTCCTCGACCTCGTCGGAGTCGACCTCGCCCTCACCGCGGCCGCGCTTCTTGAGCTTCTCGCGCGCGAGCGCCGTCGCGTCGATCGTCTGTGCGCCGGTCGCGGTGGCGCCCGCGGGCTTGCCCTTCTTGCCCTTGAGCTTGGTGTCCTTCTCGGACGGCTTCTCGTCCTTCTTGAGCTGCTTCTTCTTCTTCTCCAGGTCCTTCTTGGCAGTGGGCTTCGCGCCCTTGGAGGACGTGGACTTGGACGAAGGCATGTGGACGTATCTCCCGGTGAAGGGACGGCTTGAAACGAGGGGTCGCGCTTACTCCAACTGGTGGCGGTCTTTCAAATAACCAGTGTGCTTTCACTTCTGTGACAGCAGCTGCCGCTTCAAGTCGAGCAGCCGCCCCCGCTCTTCGAGCAGGTCTCGCAGGTCCTGTGTCAGCTCGCTCGAGGCCCCCGGCACCTTCGCCGTCTCGCGGGCGATGAACTGCAGCCGGTCCTCAATCGACCGGAGCTTCAGCCTCCGACACACCGTCTTGAAGGCCTGTTCCAGCGACGCCGGGTCCGCGGGCAGGAAATCCGCGGCCTTCTGCAGGGCCGACTTGAGCGTCTCCGACGCGTCGTAGAGCGCGTCTTCGGGCGCCTTGCCGTGCTGGACGCCCGAGATAAGAGTGCGTAACCCCATGTGTTTCAGCTCGTCGACGACGCGGAGCTCGTCGCGGGCCAGCAGCCCGCGGTCGCGGAGGACGCAGGCGCCCCAGGTGGACTCGAGCTGGTCGGGCGGGGGCGCGGCGGGGCCGGCGGGCTTGGCGACCGGGCGGACGGGCGGGGCGACTTTCGAGCGCAGGGCGGCCTCGAGCTCCTGGGCGGGCAGGCCGAAGTGCTTCGCCATGGAGCCGAAGAAGGCGCTGCGGACCAGGCCGACGGGGATCTGCGCGGTGATGGGCTTGAGGCGCTCGAGCGCCGACATCTTGTCCTCGAAGGTGGCGCCGGGGCCGTCGGGCAGCATGGTGCGGAAGAGGTGCTGGGTCAGCGGCGGGGCCTCCTGCACCAGCTTCTGCACCGCCTCGGCGCCGGCCTTGCGGGCGAAGGTGTCGGGATCCTCGCCTTCGGGCAGCGCGGCCACGCGGCAGTTGGCGGCGGCGTTCAAGATGGGCCCGGCGAGGCGCTCCACGGCCTTGCGCCCGGCTTCGTCGCCGTCGAGCAGCAGCACCAGCTCCTTCGCCTCGAGCCGGGACAGGAGCGCGAGGTGCCCGGGGGTGAGCGCGGTGGAACACAGGGCCAGCGCGTTCTTCACGCCGGCCTGGTGCAGCCCGATGGCGTCGAAGTAGCCCTCGGCCAGCACCGCCGACTTCTTCTTGCGGATCTCGTCGCGCGCCTGGTCCGTCGCGTAGAGGACGTCGGACTTGTTGTAGAGCTTGTTCTCGCGCGAGTTGAGGTACTTCGGCCCGTCGTCGCCCTCCAGCAGGCGCCCGCCGAAGGCGATGGTGCGGCCCTCGGGGCTGCGAATGGGGATCATCACCCGCCCGCGGAACATGTCGTAGTAGCCGTCGCCGCGCTGCCGGGGCGCCACGAGGCCCGCCTTCTCGCCAAAGGCCAACAGGCCGTGCTCGCGCAGCTTGTCGGCGAGGCCGGTCCACTCCAGCGGGGCCCAGCCCAGCCCAAAAGCGCGCATCAGCTCCTCGGTGAGGCCGCGGCTGCGCAGGTACTCGCGGGCGTGCTGGCCCACGGCGGGATCCCACAGGCGCTCCTGGAAGTAGCGCGCGGCGAAGTCGGTGGCCTCCTTGACCTGCTGCTTCTCCTTCATGCCCGGGTCGACCGACGCCTCGAGGTCGATGCCCAGCTCCTTCGCCAGGTCCTGCACCGTGTCGACGAAGGTCTTCCCCAGCAGCCGCTGCACGAAGCTGATCGCGTCGCCGCCGGCCTGGCAGCCGAAGCACTTGAAGCGCTTCTCGTCGGGCCAGACGTAGAACGACGGCGACTTCTCGGCGTGGAAGGGGCACAGGCCCTTGTGGCTGCGCCCCGACTTCTTCAGCTCGACGCCATGGCGCTGCACCAGCGCGATCATGTCGACGCGCTCGCGCACCTCCTGGATCTTCGCCTCGGGGATCAGCATCCGACCTCGGTGCGGTTAACCGAGCTTCGAGAGCTGGGCCTTGACCTCGTCGCTGATCGCCTTGCCTTCGGCCTGTCCCTTCAGCCGGGGGGTGATGATCTTCATGACGGCGCCGAGCTCCTTCATCGACTTCGCGCCGGCCTCGCCGATGGCCTTCGTCACCTCGGCGGCCAGCTCGGCGGCCGACAGCTGCCGGGGCAGGTAGGTCTGGAGGACGGCGATCTCCTTCGCCTCCTTGTCGGCGAGCTCGGCGCGGCCGGCCCTGGTGAACTCCTCGATGGAGTCGCGGCGCTGCTTCACCATGCTCGTCAACACGGCGATGATCGCGGGCTCGTCGAGCACCTTCGCCTCGCCTTCGACTTCCTTGTACTTGATCGCGCTCTTCACCGCGCGAATGGTGTCCAGCTTGAGCTGATCCTTCGCCCGCATCGCGTCCTTCAGGTCCGCGTCGAGGCGCTCACGAATGGTGGCCATGGTGGGGCTCCCTGGAATCCAGGCTCTTCAAATGAAAACCCGGAGGCCGGAAATGTCGCCGACCCCCGGGCAAAGCTGACGCCAGAGGCGTCTTAGAACTTCCGCGTCTTCTTCACCGCGCGCTTCTTCGCCGCGATCGCCTTCTTCTTCTTGCGAACGGAAGGCTTCTCGTAGTGCTCGCGCTTGCGGATCTCGGAGAGGATGCCCGCCTTCTCGGTGGCCTTCTTGAACCGCTTCAGGGCCGCCTCGATCGACTCGCCGTCCTTCACTCGTACCGTCGTCATGTGCGCTGTCACCTCCTTCCGTGTGCTTTCGGACAGGGGCGCTTGGCACACTCCCTGACGCGACGCAACGGGCCGAAACGAGCCGCCTTCTTCCCCGCGGGGCGGGGCGGTGCTTTCGTTGGGGCAATGACGGTCCGGTCAGCCTTCCCCCTCGCGGCCGCCCTGCTCCTCGCGGCCTGTGCCGAGCGCGTCAACCTGCCCGACGGCTCGATGTGCAGCAAGGCCTCGCAGTGCGTGAGCGGCGTGTGCACCGGCGGCACCTGCACGCCCGGGACGTGTGACGACAAGGTGAAGAACGGCCTCGAGACCGACCAGGACTGCGGCGGCGGCGCCTGCCCGCGCTGCTTCGAGGGCCGCGGCTGCGCCCGCGCGGAGGACTGCGTGTCCGGCGTCTGCACCGATGGGACCTGCCACCCGCCGGCCTGCCTCGACGGCAAGCTGGGCGGCGACGAGACCGACGTGGACTGCGGCGGCGCGTGCGACGCGTGCGCCGACGGGAAGAACTGCCTGTTGCCGAAGGACTGCACCAACGGGGTGTGCTCCGCCGGCAAGTGCCAGGCGTCGAGCTGCACCGACGGCGTCCACAACGGCGCCGAGACGGACGTGGACTGTGGCGGGCCGTCGTGCGGGCCCTGCGCCGACGGCAAGACGTGCGCCGTGCCGGGCGACTGCACCAGCCGGGTGTGCATGGGCGAGCGCTGCGTGCCGTCGTCGTGCACCGACGGCATGGTGAACGCGCTCGAGTCCGACGTGGACTGCGGCGGGCCGTGCCCCCCCTGCGCGCCGGGGAAGGCGTGCCGGTCCGGGGATGACTGCGCCAACCACGTCG
>Ga0272446_1007629_pt1 | contig 10690 bp, 7 predicted proteins | sample YNPCB0061_FD_194587 | JGI IMG/M metagenome (GOLD analysis project Ga0272446, IMG submission 194587) | Hot spring microbial mat communities from Yellowstone National Park, WY, United States - YNP-CB-006-1 | ecosystem: Environmental > Aquatic > Thermal springs > Hot (42-90C) > Sediment | place...
AGAGGACACATTGGCCAGCCGCGCCGCTTTGATGACGCGCACGCCATCGATCTCCTCGATCACCGTCCTGTTGGCGCGGTTTGTGACGAGCACAGTTGGCTGTATATCGGGGCGTCCTTGCAGGCCATTGCAGATCGTGCGGATATGGTTCTCGATGCCGCCTACGACCGGATAGTAATCTTTATAGATGTAGAGCACGCGCATGGGCGCCTCTCACAAGCGGCCTGTCGCGCGGCGCGCGGCCAGACGCAACACGGTGTACATTGCTTTGACGATCTCGCGCGAGGAGATTTTGGACTGGCCGTAGCGGCGGTCGTCGAATACGATGGGCACCTCGACGGCGCGGTAGCCGCGAGCTTCCATCAGGGTCAGCATCTCGACCAGGAATGAATAGCCGTTGGAGAAGATGCGATCGAGCGGAACGCTCGTGAGCGTGTAGTCGCGGTAGAGCCGGAAGCCGGCGGTGCAGTCTTGCGCATGCAGGCCCAGCGCCGTCCGCGCCACGAGGTTGGCAGTTCTGCTCAGGGCGCGCCGGTGAAACGGGTAATTCACTTTGCCGCCCGGCGTGTAACGCGACCCGATGACCAGATCGGCCTGACCCGCCTTTTCCAGCATGGCCGGTATGTAGCGCGGATGATGCGAGAAATCCGCGTCCATGGTGAGCACGGCGTCCGCGTTGCGCGCCAGGGCGTGTCGAAAGCCGGCGATGTATGCCGTGCCCAGGCCCAGTTTGCCGGCGCGATGAACGACGGTGACACGCGGCTCGCGCGCGGCCCAGTCGTCGGCGATCTGGCCGGTGCCGTCGGGCGAGCGATCATCGACCACACAAACGCGCACGTTGTCCGGCAGTTCCAGCAGGAGCGGCAGCAGCCGTTGGATGTTCTCTGCTTCGTTGTAGGTTGGCAGAACGATGGTGACTTGCATGAGGTGCGGGCTGTCAAGGTTTATGTAAAAAGGCTTCTGCGTCTCGGTGAGCCGTTGGAGGGCGGCCGCAACCTTTAGCCGCAGCGTTACGACTGTCGCCAGATCGTTCTCCGCTTTTTGCTCATTCCTCGATCCTCGGCAGCACAACGCCGCTCTGGTTCTGGTATTTGCCCTTCTTGTCGGCGTAGCTCTGTTCGCAGACGCCGTCGCCGCTCAGGAAGATGAGCTGGGCAATGCCTTCGTTGGCGTAGACTTTGGCCGGCAGCGGCGTGGTGTTGCTGATCTCCAGCGTCAGATAGCCGGCCCATTCCGGTTCCAACGGTGTCACATTCACAATCAACCCGCAGCGCGCGTAAGTCGATTTACCCAGACACACCACCAGCACCTCGCGGGGAATGCGAAAGTACTCCACCGTTCGACTGAGCGCGAACGAGTTGGGCGGGATGATGCACACGTCGCCGGTGAAGTCCACGAACGAGCCGGCGTCGAAATGCTTCGGATCGACAATGGCTGAGTTCACATTCGTGAAGATCTTGAACTCGTTGCTGACGCGGATGTCGTAGCCATACGACGACAGCCCAAAGCTCACCACGCCTTTGCGGATCGAGCTTTCGACAAACGGCTCGATCATCTTGTGTTCGATCGCCATGCGGCGAATCCAATGATCCGGTTTGATCCCCACTGTTTCTATTTCCGATTTCCGATTTTGGATTGTGGATTGAGACTCCGCTCTGTGAGCGAGACAGGCGTCATGCGCCAAATCCAAAATCCAAAATCCAAAATCGTCACATGCGTTCCGGCGCGCTCATGCCCATCAGTGTCAGCGTTCGGGCCAGCGTGATCTGGCTGGCCCGCGCCAGCTTTATCCGCGCGGCGTATACAGCCGGCGTCTCGCCGATGATCCGGCAGTCGCGGTAAAAGGCGTTGAAGGTCGCGGCCAGGCTTTGCGCGTAGGTGGTGAAGTGGTGCGGTTGCAGCGTTGTTGCCACCAGCTCCACGACTTCCGGCCATTCCAGCAGCTTGCGAATCAGGTTCAACTCGCTCGGATGTGTGTACATCTCAGCTTGCCCGCTCTGCTCGGTGAGCGTGTCGAAGCGCTGCTCCTGCACGCCGGTCGCGTCCGCTGAGCCTGTCGAAGCGCCGCTCCCCATCTCCGCCGCTTTGCGGAAGATCGAGCAGATGCGCGCGTGCGCGTATTGCGGGTAGAACACCGGGTTGTCTTCCGACTGCTGTTTGACGGCGTCCAGATCGAAGACGATTTTGGTGTCGATGGAGCGCGATAGCAGCACGTAGCGCGTGGCGTCGGCGCCGACTTCGTCCACCACGTCGTCCAGGGTGACAATGTTGCCGGCCCGTTTGCCCATGCGCACCTCCTGCCCGCCGCGCATGAGCGTGATGAAGCGGTAGATCAGCAGCGTTATCCGTTGCGGGTCCAACCCCAGCGCTTTTGTCGCTGCGATCAGGCGCGGCACATCGCCCTGATGATCCTCGCCCCACACGTAGATGGCGCGGTCGAAGCCGCGCTCGACCAGCTTGTTCCACACATAGGCAATGTCGCTGGCGAAGTAGGTTGGCCGTTCCGCCGGGTCGGCGATCACCTGAGGCGAACGAATGACCACCGCCTGCACGACTTTGGATTTTTGATTTTGAAGCTGGGATTTGGCCGCCTCGTCCAGGTCGGCGACCGGCGCTCCCGCATCGACAATCGGCGAGCCGTCCTCGCTAAACCACAGCGCGCCGTCATGCTCAACCAGCAACCCCTTGTCGCGCAGGATTGGCAGCACGCGCTCGAACAATCCGCTGTCGTACAGACTGCGCTCGGAGAAGAAGTTGTCGTAGGCGACGCGCACGCGCGCCAGCGACGCGCGCACGCTGTCCATCATGGCGTCGATGCCCAGCTTGCCCAGCGCCCGGCGCGCTTCGTCGCGGGGCAGGCTGGCGTAGCGGTCGCCCTCGCGCGCGATGATCTGCCTGGCAATATCGATAATGTAGTCGCCGCGATAACCGTCCTCTGGAAAAGGCTCATCATGGCCGAGCAGTTGCATGTAGCGGGCGTACACGCTGGCGCCGAAGTGGCGAATCTGATTGCCGGCGTCGTTGACGTACCACTCGCGATGCACGCGGTAGCCGGCGGCGGCCAGCGCGTTGGCCAGCGTGTCGCCGATCACCACGTTGCGCCCGGCGGCCACGGTCAGCGGGCCGGTCGGGTTGGCGCTGCCATGCTCCACCTGAACCGATTGCCCGGCGCCGAGCGTCAGGTTGCCCCAGGCATCGCCGGCTTGCACGATCTCGTCCACCTGGCGGGACAGATATGCCGGCGTCAGACGGAAGTTGATGTAGCCGCCGACGACTTCCGCGCTGGCCATGTCGCCCAGTTGCAAATGCCCGGCGATTTTCTGCGCGATCTGGGGCGGCGCCAGCCGCGCCGCGCGCGCCAGTTGCATGGCCACCGACACGGCATAGTCACCCATGCCGGCCTGTTTGGGATGCTCGACGGTGAAGGATGGGATGTCGAAGGCCGGCAGATCGCCCCCGGCTTGCGCAGACTGGATCGCTTGCGTGACGAGACGCCTCAGATGATCGCGGATCATGACGGGCGATTATAAGCGCGACATGCGCTGGCGCAGGATCTCATACAGCGCCACCGCGCCGGCCACAGACGCATTCAGCGATTCGATTTTCCCGCGCATCGGCAGCTTGAGCAGATAGTCGGCCCGCTCGCGCAACAGCCGGCTGATGCCCTCGCCTTCGCTGCCCACGATCAACGCCAGCGGCCCGCGCAAGTCGCTGGCGTGCAACGCTTGCGCGCGCGGGTCGTCTTGCAGCGCGGCAATCCAGAGATCGTGTTTCTTCAGCGTCTCGATTTCGCGCGCCAGGTTGACGACTTGCGCGATATGCAGGTGCTCGGTGGCGCCGGCGGACGCATTCACCACCGCCGGCGTCACGGCCACGCTGCGCCGTTCGGGGATGACCACGCCGTGCGCGCCGACAGCCTCTGCCGCGCGGATGAGATTGCCGAAGTTTTGCGGGTCTTGCAATGTGTCGAGGATCAGCAACAGCGGTGGTTCACTTTTCTGGCCGGCCAGCGCCAGCATCTCGTCGATGGTCGCGTAAGGGTATGCGCTCGTTTCCAACGCGACGCCCTGATGGTGATCGGAGATGCGGTCGAGCGTCGCGCGCGGCGCGCGGGTCACGGCAAGGCGTCGTTCGCCGGCCAGCGCCATCAGGTCGCGCACGATTGGGGCGTCTTTCACGCCCTCGGCAATCAACAAGCGATGCGCTTTGCGCCGGTTGGCGCGCAGGCACTCCAGCACGGCATGCCGGCCGTAGAGTATTTCGGGCATAAGCAGATGACAGATGACAGAGCACAGACGACAGAGTGCAGATCACAGATGACAGAGCACAGAGCACAGACGACAGAGCACAGAGCACAGAGCACAGACGACAGAGCACAGATCACAGATGACAGACGACAGAGCGCAGATCACATCAGACCTGCAATCGTCAATCGTCAATCGTCAATCGTCAATCATCAATTCTCAATTCTCAATTCTCAATTCTCAATTCCCAATCCTGATTTCCTCTCGCAGCGTGGCGTCGGGGATGGGCTGGCCCTGTGCATCGAAGGCCGGCAGACGCATGCCATCGCTGGGGCGGTAGAAACCGTACTCCAGCCGGTAAAGCCCCGCCGCCAGTCCAACTGGCAGGTCAATGGTGCGTTTGTCATCCACCAGATCGCCCTGTCGCCACCAGCGAATCGGAAAGTTGTTGTTGTCCGCCGGCCCATCAGCCTGGGCCATCAACACGCCGGCGTCATTCACCAGGTGCATGAAGATGGTGAACTCCTCGATGAAGTCCTGGGTTGCGAGCCAGCGCGTGCTTACGACCAGTTGCCGCTCCGCCTGTCGCGCCGTCAGGCTGATCGGCGTCGCATGGCTCAGGCGGGGCACGCCTGAGTATTGCGTACTGGGTATTGCGTATTCGGCGCTCTGGACGACGGCTGCGGCGTCGTGGCGCGGCCGGCCAATCGGTTGTCCTGCGCTGTCGTAGGCCGGCAGGAACACTTTGGTGTCAAAGTTCCAAAAGCCGACATCCATGCGCAGGACGGCGGGGGTGGACACCGTGTCGCTGAGGCGCAAGCGGTAGCGGTCAGCGATGATCTCGCCCGGCCTCCAGCGCGTGGTTTGCCACATACCGCCGCCGGGGTAGGTGTCGAGCACGGCGACCGGCTGGTTGTCGCGTCCGTAGAGCCTGATAAATGCGCTGTCGTTGGCGGTCATGGGTCTCAATCCCTGCCAGTACAACGTGACGACGAATTCCCCGCCCGGTTCGATGCGCGCGCGCTCCACGGTGTAGCCGATCCAGCGAATGGCATCCCCAAAGCGCATCTCGGCGCGCGTCACATCGCCCGGCAATTGCGCTTCATCGCTCAAGCGGGCCGGCAGCGTGTAGGCCGGCTGAATGTACACGAACGGCGCCAGCAATGTCAGCGTAGCCAGCCCAGCCGGGAATGCAAGCAGCGCGATTCGGAGGCCGAGTTGGGCGTAGGCGCATATTGCGGATCGCGTATTCGGTATTGGGTGTTGCGTATCGCGTATTGGGTATTGCGTATTGCGTATTGGCCGAAATCCAAAATCCAAAATCCAAAATCGGGCGAGGCCGATGGCCATGAAGCCGGCGATGACCGTGATGACGGGAAAAAGCAGCCGGCCCTGGCTGGCCAACGTGATCGACGTCCAGCGCGCCAGCGCCGCCAGCGCGACCGCCAACACGCCCAGGCACATGAGCGCGGCGATGTCGCGCGCGTGAATGGCGGACAGGCCGGCTTGCCGCCATGCGCGTATTCGGCGCAGACTGCCCAGCGCCAGACCGGCGCCGGCCAGGATCAAGGCGGCGTCGAGCGCCTGGTAAATCCAGTCTGCCATGGGGATGTTGACTGCGCCGAACAATCCCCAGTATGCCTTGCGAAAGCCATCCCATTCGCCGGCCAGCTCCAGCAGCGTCGGGAGTTGCTCGCGCGGCCCGGCAATCAGCGCCATCATCGTGGTGCCGGTGAAGTCGCCGTAGAGCAACTGGTTGCGCACGTACCACCAGCCGGCGATCAGCGCCACCGGCAACACCAGCAGAAGCAAAGGGGATGCGGCCTTCAGCAGGCCGGACAGTCCAGCCGGCATGGCAGCGCGCCGCCAGCGCAACCATGCCACCAGCGCCAGCGTGGCCGGGATAACCACCACCAGCGCCAGCGCCGAGGATTTGGTGAGCGCAGCGCAGCCGAGCACGATGCCGAGGGTCAGCGCGCGCGCCGGCGTCGCGCCCCGTGTCATGAGACGCGCGCCCAGCGCCAGCCCAATTGACGACAACAGAGTCGCCAGGGTGTCATTGTTGACCGACGCGCTGATGAACACGAACATCGGGTTGAACGCGACCAGCGCCGCCGCCAGCAGCGCAATCGCATCGCGGCGCGGGTGATCGGGGCCGGCCAGTTCTCTCGCCAGCAGCCAGGCGCACGCCACCGTCCCGGCGCCCATCAACACGCCCAACAGCCGGATCAAGTGCATGACCAGAACGGCCCCGCGCCAGGGGAACTGCTCGGCGTCGGTGTGAATCAACTGATTCCAGTTGTTGGTCGTGTCTGCCCGACCCAATCGCCCGTGTGGATTGAACTGCGCAAGAGCGTAGAAGTCGCTGCGATCGAACGGTTGCACGAACAGCGCCATCAGCGCGTAGTACAGGGGCGGCTGGCTGCCCTCCTGCTCGTAGAAACCGCGATTGGCCGGGTCTTGCACCGGCAGCCCGTTGCCCTGCGCCAGGTGTTCGATGAGGGCATAGTGCCTGACCTCGTCCGACACTTCCATGAAGGGAGAGGCGACGCTGTACACAGCGCCCGCGATCACAAATACAGCGAGGATTGCGATCAAGAGCCGGCGCGCCGGGGGGAATGCCGGCGCGAGCGTCCGCGCGTTGAGACTCGGCTTCATCTTCGATGTTGGCGAACTATAACCCACGCTGGATCGGGCGCGGGCAGTTTGCCCAGATCAACAATCAACGGCTGCCTTGTGCCATAATCAGGCGTCGCGCAATGCAGGCCGGTGACTCGCAAGCACAACAACAAAAAGGCGCAGGCGGTTGTGTTTATCGTGCGCATGAGAGTTACAGCCTATGCCCCTCAACGAATCCGATACCCGCGCTCAACTGATTGACCCTCAGCTCAACCGCGCCGGTTGGACGCGCAGCCTGGTGACGCGCGAGCAGTATTACCGTCCCGACTGGCAGTACACGCCGGGGCGGGTAGTGCTGCGCGGCGGACGCGCCGAGCGGGAGAAGCCGCGCATTATAGATTATCTCCTGCGTTACACCGAAGCCTTCCCTATCGCCGTGGTAGAAGCCAAAGCCGAAGACCTGCCCGCCAGCGCCGGGCTGGACCAGGCCAAACGCTATGCCCGTGAAAATCATCTCATGTTTGCTTATGCCACCAACGGTCATGAGATTATCGAATGGGACGGTTTCAGCGATACCACCCGCGAAGTCAAAGAATTCCCATCGCCGGAGGAATTGTGGAAGCGCTGGGAACTGAACACCGGCGTTCACTCGCCCGCTGCTGTGGGACGCCAAATTGGCGAGTTGCGCCCGCAATACAACGCCGCTGTTGCCGCCGCCCGGCAGCGCAACCCTCTGCTGCATCCTTACGCGCCGCCCAACCTGACGCGCGGCAACGAACCGCGTTACTTTCAGGAAGCCGCCATCCGTGAAACGCTGGTGCGCGTCATGCGCGGACAAAAACGCATCCTGCTGACCATGGCCACCGGCACCGGCAAGACCTTTACTGCCATGCAAATCGTCTGGAAACTGGTCAAGTCGGGCTGGCTGCATCAGCAGAAGGGGCGTTCTGGCAAAGTGTTGTTCCTGGCAGACCGCGAAGTGCTGCGCAACCAGGCGTATAACGCTTTCAGCCCCTTTGCGAGCGACCATGGCGACCCGCGCCTTATGCTGGATGGCAAACGCCGCCTGAGTTTGCAGCACGACCTGTATTTTGGCATTTATCAGACGCTGTGGGCAACCGACCCCAAAGGCAAGCGTCTGTTCGAACAGTTTCCGCGCGATTTTTTCGATGTGGTGATTGTGGATGAAGCCCACCGCTCCGGCTTTGGCACCTGGAAGGAGATTCTCGACCACTTCGAGAGCGCCATCCACCTGGGCATGACCGCTACCCCCAAGCAGGATGAAAACGTGGATACCTACGCCTACTTCTGCGCCGAGGAACCAGCCATCCCGCTCGACCCGCAAGACCCATCCAAAGGCGTCTTGCGTCAGGCGGCATTCACGTACAGCCTGGGACAGGGCATCGAAGATGGCTTTTTGGCGACTTACAAAGTCCATCGCGTACTGACCAGCGTGGACAAGAGCGGCTTGCGCATTGCTCAGGTGCTGGAGCAGGGCGCCGAAGTGATTGTGCCGCAAGATGCCGAAGTGCGCGAGGAGTATCACACCCCCAACTTCGAGCGCGAAATCCGCCTGCCGGACCGCACGCAAACGCTGGTGAAACACCTGGCGAAACTGCTCCGTCAGTTCGGACCGATGCACAAGACGATGGTCTTTTGCGTGGATATGGAACACGCCCAGGAAGTCGCCCGCCTGCTGAACAACGAATTTGCCGATTTGGGGTTGGGCGATGATTACGCCGTCCCCATCGTCAGCGAGGAGGGCGAACAGGCGCAGCGCTGGCTCAATCAGTTCCAGGACAGCGACCGCAAAACGCCCGTGGTGGCGACGACCGCCGAACTGCTCTCCACCGGCGTGGACGTGCCAGCCTGCCGCAACATCGTCTTCATGAAGACGCTCTCTTCGCCGATTCTCTTCAAACAAATTCTCGGACGCGGCAGCCGCCTGGACCCGGCGACCGGCAAACTGTGGTTCCGCATCATTGATTACACCAACGCCACCCGCCTGCTCGACCCGCGCTGGGATTGCCCGCCCCGTCCAGCGGATGCCCCCCCTCCCAAAAGCGCCCAGACCGGCATCTTGCAGGGAACGGTGCGCCTGGCGGAAGGCGGCGAGGTGATTCAGGGGGCGAGCGTGGCAGTGATGGCGGGACCCAACGACCAGCGCGGTCCCATTCTGACCGATGAAAACGGGCAGTACCGCTTCGAGGGGCTGCCGGTGGGCGAAGTCTCTGCCGCCGCCTACGCCCCGCGCTTCAACCGTCAGCAGAAGCGGGTCAGCACGCAGGACGGGACACCCGTCACGCTCGATTTCGAACTTTCGCCCACCCAAAAGAACGGGCGGCGGGAGATCGTGGTCAAAAATTTGCAGGTGACAATTGCCGAGGAAGCCACCTTCCTGGTCTCTGGCTTGAACGAACCGCTGACCCTGGAACAGTATGTGGACTATTCGCGCGAGAAGACCCTGGCGCTTCTGCCCGGCTGGGAGGCGCTGGTGCAAACCTGGCAGCAGGAAAGCCAGCGTTTGCAAGTGGAAGAGCAGTTGCAGCGCGTCAGCGTGTATCCCGACGTGCTGGCAGAAGTGCTCAACCTGCCGCAAGCCGACCCCTTCGATGTGCTGGCTTACGTTGCCTTTGCGCGCCAACCCGTCCCCACCCGCCAAGAGCGCGTTCAGGCATTCTTGCAGCAGCACGCCGCCTGGTTGAACGCTTTTCGCCCACCGCAGCGGAAAGTCATCGAAGCGCTGCTGGAGCAATACCGTTTGAATGGCGTGGACGAAATCGCCAATCCGCGCGTCTTCCGTTTGCCCGCCTTCAAATCGCTGGGCGGATTGAACGGAATCAGCCAGCAGTTTGGCGGGAGCGAAGCCCTGCGCCAGGCAGTGTTGGAAGTGCAGCGGAGGTTATATCCATAGGCACATTCAGATACGCATCGGGCGCGCATCGGGATAAGCATCGGGATAAATCCCTCGCTTAATTCATGCAAGCCCCTGGCGGGGCTGTTGTTGATGCTCGAAGCAAAAAAGGAATTGCAATGACATACTGGCGACTTCACTATCATTTGATTTGGTCAACGCAAGACCGTCAGCCCACCTTAACCACGGAGCGCGAGAAAATGTTCTATGGCGTGTTGTATCGCAAGGCAGAAGAACTGGGCGTGAAAATTCATGCTGTTGGAAATGTCGAAGACCATGTGCATATCGTTGCCTCCATTCCGCCTAAACTGGCAGTCGCAGAATGCGTTCGTCATCTCAAAGGCGCAAGCGCGTATGCGATTAATCGTATGCCGGGAAGCGACGGTCAATTCAAATGGCAAAGCGGATATGGCGCATTGAGCATCGGGGAGCGGTCACTGGAAACGGTGATGGCGTATGCAGCCCGGCAAAAAGAGCATCATGCCAGGAACATGGTCATTGGCGTCTACGAGGAGAGTGATGAGAAGGATTGAACAAATCGGGCATGGGCGTCGGGTATGCGTCGGGCGTCGGGAGCGTCGGGATAAATCCCTCGCTCACCGCATGGAAGCTCCGCAGGGCTTCCACGTATTGAGGACGGGCTTTAGCCCAACCGAACGTCGGCGTCGGGCGTCGGGAGCGTCGGGATAAATCCCTCGCTCAGCGCATGGAAGCCCCGCAGGGCTTCCATGCATTGAGGACGGGCTTTAGCCCAACCGAACGTCGGCGTCGGGCGTCGGGAGCGTCGGGATAAATCCCTCGCTCAGCGCATGGAAGCCCCGCAGGGCTTCCATGCATTGAGGACGGGCTTTAGCCCAACCGAACCGAACCGAACCCAACCCAACCAAACGTCCAAACATCATCTATCATCCGA
>Ga0272446_1007631_pt1 | contig 10688 bp, 3 predicted proteins | sample YNPCB0061_FD_194587 | JGI IMG/M metagenome (GOLD analysis project Ga0272446, IMG submission 194587) | Hot spring microbial mat communities from Yellowstone National Park, WY, United States - YNP-CB-006-1 | ecosystem: Environmental > Aquatic > Thermal springs > Hot (42-90C) > Sediment | place...
GCCAGCCGCCGCCGGGCTGGCGCGGCGGGGCCAGCAGCTGCGCCAGGTTGGTGCGGGCGACCCCGGCGGCCGGCAACAGGTCGGCGGTGAGCACACGCACCTGCTGCGTGCCGCCGGCGACGATCGCAGCGACGCGCTGGGTGGACTGGGGCGAGCGGCAGCAGGGGCAGACGGGCTGGCTGGACATGGCGCACCTCTCTCAGATGCAGAGCTGAGTGGCTGCGGAGGCCTGATCAGCGATTGTCGGCCTGCGCTACCGATTCCGTGTAGAACAATTGTACGACGCGCGTCAAGGGCATTGGCAGGCAGGCAGGCAGTAGCACAGAATTTTGGCAAGACGATTGTGCGAGCGAGACTGCTCGAGACCTGCGTAACGCTCGTTGGAACTAGCGGTGTGACCGTACCTGTCCCGTCCTCGTGCTATAATCCGGGAGCAAGCTGGACTCTTCGTCCATGTAGAATGAAAGTTAATTAGACCTATATGCTGGCTATAAGTCCTGCCACCAGACCCGCAGATTTTGAGTACGAGCCTTTTCGTCCAGCGCTCCAAGAGCGTTTTCTGGCTCGATTCTATCAGGCTTCTCACAAAATGGCACTCGCCTCGGAGGATGATCGGGAAGAAATAATTCGATCCGAGGTTGAATGGGCGTTAAACAGCCACGGAAACCCTCGGCAACAAGCGATATATCAGGCGGTATGGCTACTGCTTCGTGATTTACTTCGTATTGGCTGGATGCCACGGTGGAATGAAGATACTGCCACACTAGAGATTGCCCCGCCACAACCTCATAAAAAGCCGCGTAGCCATGCTGATATACATGCACACAAGCAGGGCAGGCGGCAGATAATGGCGCATGAACGACACACACGCTTGGTACAAGCCACTGACTTCATCCGTCGGATGGAAGCGCCCATCCGTGGAGTCCCTATCACGGCGCTCATCGCTGATGGTGCGCAATTGGCTGCGGATTTGAGAGCAGTAGCACAACTTCAGAGTAGGGAGGAGCGGGTCGAAGCGCTCCGTCAATGCGTTCATCCCTACCTTCAACTTGTTGAGGAAGGAGTACGCTGCCAGCACACCGGTTTTCTTCTGGGTGACATCTGGCGCTATTTTCGCCTTACTTGGGCATCGCCGGCCTACAACACTCCTGGTAGAAGCCTGTTCTACCTCGTCCGCGACAGCGCACGACCGAACCATCCTGTGATGGGCATTGCCTCGTTGGAAAATGCCCCTATCTTTATCGGCGACCGCGATAACTTTCTGGGTTGGACGCCAGATGCATTTATAAACTCTTTGCTCCCCCAGCAAGCCGGGGAGACGCCCGTGTCTTCTGACATCACAGTTGTTCGCGAAGCGTTCAACCATTTGCTCAGAAATATCAGTCGCGCGATCAGTGATGTGAACGCAGTAGACCTGTGTACGTCCGAAGAACTTGCTCATCCGAACCAGGAATTGGTTCAGCGGCTGAGCGCCTTGTCGGTGCAGTTTGCACGCGAACGACAGGATGCGCTGCGCGAGTGGAAGCAACTTAGTAGCCAAACCGAGCGCATTGGCGAAGCGGAGCTGCAGCGGAGCGAGTACGGTAATGTCAGCGAAGAGGCATATGATCTTTTGTTCCTGAAGAAGCGAGCAGCTGAGTTGTCTCGTCTTTTGGGGGCGCAGCTTGCCATCCAGCAACTACTCGAGCGAGCCGACTTCGAGCAGGTCTGGCAGACCTGGGCGACGAGCGAGCGGGGGAAGACTGCCATTCGTAATGGGCTGGTCGCCATCAAGAACCATCATGTAGGTACGAGTATTCTCGAACTGAACATCTGCGGTGCAATCCCGCCCTATAACCACATCCTAGCCGGTAAGCTCACCGCACTCTTGATATGCTCTCCCCAAGTAGCGACCGACTACAAGCGGCGCTACGGTACCGCACGTAGCGAAATCGCGTCGCAGTTGAAAGGTGCCGATGTCATCAGGCCTGCGGAGCTTGTGTACATCGGAACGACTGCCCTCTATACGGCTGGCTCCAGTCAGTACAACCGTCTGCGCCTGCCTGCCGGTCTTCTTCGTGCCGAGGCGCCCGAGACATCTATCGAGCGCATCGGCGTTACGCTTGGATACGGAACGTCCCACATTAGTGATGCGACCACAGCTGCTCTTGAGGCTGCCGCGAGTGACGACTTTCTCCAGGTAAACCATGTTTTGGGGGAAGGCGTCAGTCCAAAGATGCGTATCATTCGCTGGGGTCTCGACGCTATTTTCCGGGAAGGACAGCGCTCGCTGTCTGACCGGGTTGCCCAGCATCAAATGCGGCGTCTGGTCTACGGTGTTTTACTTGCCGAAAACGGGAAAGAGTACCTTCAAGGTAAGGCGGCGAAACCGCGCTATATATGGGACGAAGCTCTGCCTCCTCAAGAGGGGACGGAGCGCATTGCCGAGTTCTGGCGAACGCGCTGGCTTGATACGCGGCTTGAATTCATGATGGCTCTGGATCGCGTTGCAGCATTTCATCCGCAGGAATTGCTTCTATCGCGGGAATTGGCAGCCAAGGCCGACCACGATTGGGCCTATACATTAATCAAGCAAAAGCGGGAGACTGCCACTATGGAAGTCGTATCGCCACTCATGGATATTCGCCACCTAGCTCCCGACGAGCAACAGCGGCAGATGGTACGTCACCTTTATCATGGTGCAACCGGCTTTGCCGACGATGTTCCGATCGAGGACCTCCGGCGCCTCCATGCCGCTACCGACCTTGATACAACTATTCGTGCGCATATCGCCGCAAAGCGAAGCGTTGTCCTCACCGGTAACCCAGGCGATGGAAAGACCCATCTGCTGCGAATTCTGGAAGAGGATATTGCCAGGCTCGGGGCGGTGGTCGAGAGCGACGCAAGCGCCGTGCTGAACGAGGAAATCGTTGCAAACTGGCGTGCTGCCCTTGCCGCTGGCAAGCCCTACTTCATTGCGATTAACGAGTCCGTGTTGTTCAAGCTTGCTGCAGCGTACCCGGAGTTCGAGTTGCTTCAGGAGGCACGCCGCCAAGTCACTGGTGCTATTTCCTATGGATCAGCGACATCGCTTCCTCTTGGCAATGTTGTGGTTCTGGATTTGAGTCATCGGAACACGCTCGACGAGAAACTTGTTCACACGGTTATCGATAAGCTCACCGATGCTACTATGCTTCCACGGTGCGCTCGGTGTCCGGTTGCCGGCTGCGACATGGTGCGAAACCAGGCTCTGCTCCGGGAGGCTCGGGTGCGGGGACGGCTCCAGGCAATCTTCGAGAGCATCACCCGACGCGGTATTCACGTCACGATGCGTGACCTCCAGGCTTTCATCGCATACCTCGTGTTTGGGGATCGCGATTGTACACAGCTACTGCAACAGAGCGATGAGGAGGAATACGCGCTGCCGCAACTCCCTTACAAGGGACAGGGTCCGCTCTTTGATGCAGTACGCGAGGCTTTTGACCCAGCAAAGGTCTGCCATCCTGTCTACGATGACCAGCTCATCAACAATACGGTACGTGTCGATGGATGGCTAACTGCCGATAATGCGAATGCCGGGTCGCTCGATTCGATTGCCACCAAGCGCTTCGAGCGGCGAAAGCGTGCCTTCTACTTCTTCCATGAGAGTGGCGATACGCTGCTTTCGCTAGTCGGCGACGATGAGCAGGCATTCAAAGCCTTTTTAACACAGACTGACCAGCGCAGAGGTCTCCGAGAGGTGATCCGAAAACTCGCCGCATTCTTCGGTCGCCACACAGATAGTGAGCGGCTTCCAGTTTGGCAAAGCCACCGATATGACCAGAGTGCCCAGCGTATTCTGTACGCTGTCCAGCACCGTGAGCGGCGAGAATTTGAGTTACTGAGCCCGGTTCTAACCAGGCACATGGCAGATGCGTTCCGAATGGCTGATGACCATCGAGTACTCCGCCTCGCCCGCAACCCGCAAGCGAGCTTGCGCATCGACTACGGGCTCTTCCGATTACTGCATCAAGCGGAACGCGGCTTGCCAGCGCTTCTCCTTCAGCCAGAGGCAACCCGGCGTATCTGGCAGTTCCTAGAGCAACTCACGGATGGAACGGTGCCGATGGATGACGAGGTCACCGCTCAGATTCTCGACCCGATGACCGGCGAACACCTTGTGGTGACGGTAGATCCTCAAACCAAAACCTACATCACCATTACGGATAAGGAGAGTCGCCGTGTTTGATATTAAGACTACCCGCGACATCATTGAAAAACAATATATCGGGTTTAGTCCCAATACGACCAATGTGAAACCGGCGCATCTTGCTAATGGAATGTTCCGCGTTCTATTACAGGCGCGCTACGACACCAATCGCCTGTTCCGCTTTGTCTACATGACCCTGAAAGACGGCAGTCCACTTCTCGGGAGTGAGCCTCAAACAATCTACAAACAACTCGTCGAAGCGAACCACATCGATGCCAACGAGGTTTCAGAACAACAACTCGGGGCGCTGCGAACCGCGCTGCGGAAAATTGTCTCTGCCGATAAAGCAGTGTATGTAGGTAAAGCACCGCGTACTGCGACGCAGGCCCTGGACCGCATGGACTCGTATTCTGCCGGCACAGCGCCATTTGTGTCCAACGACCGTATCGGACAGGATGGCGGTGAGTTTCTCGCCGCCTGGCTTCAGCGGGATGCGCCGAAGTTTACTGCGGTATTCCACGCTGCGCTCCATCAGGGAGACGACCCAATAACAATCCTCGCAGCTCCACTCCTTGATGACGGGAATTTGTCGCGACACACAGCGGACTTCTCATCTACGATTGGGTTGAACGATACCTGTCCTCCCGAGTTGAGTCGGGGGATGGCAAGCCTTGGAGCGACCGCTGAACGCTTGGCGAGTCATCTTAATGCCCACCCAAACAAACTAGCTCGTCTGCGGATGGGAATGTTGCTCGGCTCGTTTCTTCTCATTCGCTACCTTGCCGATCTGGAATATCTCTACCAGCCGAGGAATACCCGTGGGCGCCCTGTCTTCCTTCTGGATTTCTCGACTCGGGATGATGATCCCATTCGCGCCGCGTCGCAACGGTCGTATGTGTTTGTCTGTCAGGCAGTTACCCGGTTTTACACCTGGATGTTTGCCCAGTACCTAGAACGAGAATTTCCCATAGACGCTCTTGTTGGGATGCCCTCCTATTCAGGCAAGAAGAAGACTGCAGACCTCCAAGTTATCGAGGATATCTGGCAGGCAGCCATCGAAGATCATCGCGATGCGTCGAACCCGTACCATGTATACGGGCAGGCGGTGTATGACATCCTGGCACTTTTGGCCGAAGCGACACCAGTGCAGTATATGCGGCAAATTGGCATCCGTTGCGGTCTCTTCTGGCCTCCTTACAATCTTCAACCGACCAAGCAGATGGCGGTGCGGCAGGATCTATTGGAAGTCCTTATCCGCAGCGTCGCCGGTCAGGGAGATATACTCACTCTAAATGATCTTCAGGATCGGCTTTGGGATGCGTTTGGTATTGTTATTGGTGGTCGGTCGAATGACCTGGACCTGCTCATCAATGCAGGCATCTATCAGGCAGATAGTCAAGCTCTCGAACAGAACCAGGCAGCGTTTGTGAGGCACCTGCGGGACTTGAGCTTCGCACGGCTCCTTGCTGACGGCGTTCTCGAAGTACAGGTAGGCACAGCATGGAACTGACCCTCACTGGCGTTCTGATTGACCTACTTAAATCACGCATGCCCACGACGAAAATAGGTGTCGTCGTGCGCGGGATTCAGGATATTTCTCCCGTCCAGATAGCAACGGCCCTTTTGGATGCGACACAGATCCCATTGGCTGTTGCGGCGGTTGGCTATCCTTTGGATGATGCGCCGGGATTGGAAGTTGCCACCACCATTGAGGCTGCCGTGGGATGGCGCAACCAGTCCTCCCAATACGCGGGTCGAATCCTCGTGTTCGTGCCTGGAGAAGTCGACAAACTTGGGTCGCTCGCAAGCCTCGATAAGGTGACGACTCGCGATGTCGCTCTTCACCTTATCCAATGGGCTGAGCAAACACTGGGATACACTCCGCCGCAGCAGCGGTTCTGGGCTGCACTGCGCAGTCAGGCCGCAACCTTGCCGTTCCGGATGCTGCTCGAATTTACGACCGCTATTGCAGCGAGCCGGCAAGCTATCAGCGCCATCCCCAAAGAACTGTGGCGCCTCGGCTTACTTGAAGACGGCATGGTGCTCAACATATCGGCTAATGTTGAGGAACGTCTCGATCGAAACCGTGAGTTGATTACGGCTATTGGGCAGCTTTCGGACAAAAGCCGAAAGCGGATGAACCAGGTGCTCCGGAGGGCGCGGGGACAGGAAGAGCAGCAATTGCGCGAGGCGGCTCGTCAGCTCCGCCAGTTCTTCGAGCAAGGCGACAATCTCTCGCTCGATGGACTGCGCTTCGATGATGTCGAGAAGCTTATCGAGGCAGGGAAAATCGATCCTGCACCTGCTCCACCCGTAGATGTTGGCGACGGTGAGGACCAGCCGGAGCACGAGCCACGTACCCGGCGGGAAACGGTACTCCGCGGTCAGGAACTCACCCAAGCTGTTGCCGGTCAAATTGTTCGCGGGGGCAGTCCGGAGGCTATCGAGGAATACCTTGAAATCGTCCGTCGTCGCATCCAAGACGAGCAGAGTGATCAAGATGACCCGATCGACGATGATGCTCTGATTCCCATCAGTGGCGGTCGGACAATCCAGACGAACGTAACAAAGTACACGATATCCCTCCGCGCTTTTATCGGGGCATTTTGTACAGATGAGTACTGGGGTGGTGTCACAAAAGCCGACCAATATAATATGCGTGACATTATCCACCGCTTCACGACTACAACGATTATCGAGCCCCTGAACCCCCGCGTGGCGTTATGGGACGAGCAGAGCCTGGTTGAACTGCTCACGATTATTGACCAAGGGATGGGGGGAGCCACAACCCTCGTCGCCGTGTGGGAGCAGATGGAGGCATCCCGCTCCGAGCTTATCGAGCACGTCGATCTCCTGATCGCCGAGCCGATCGCGCTTCTTTACTCCAACAGTCCTGTCCGCGCTGCCGTCGATCGGTATCTAGACCACTACGCCATCCTGTTGCGGCAGCTGCACAGCCAGGTACAGACGCTCAGCCAACGGTATGCCAAAACCTACCGCAGCATTCTTCAGGGCCTACTGCGGCTTGACGTTATCTTCGTACTAACGGCGAACGACTTGCCCGTGGATGAAGACTACCGCCAGTGGAAGGCGATCCTCACCCCGCTCCACCCGCTGCACTTGTGGCGGTTCCGTAGTATCTTGGAGCGTGCCGGGCCGGATTTGAGCGAGGTCGAACAAGAACAACTCACACATGCGTTGCCGAAGCTTCCCCATCTTCTGCACTTTGTCGCCGCCGTTGACGAGCGCGGAACCAAAATTACGCTTCCGCAAGCAGGCAGCCTTGAGACACTGCCTATCTATGAGAACCGGACGAACCGCTATTTGGGCAGCGATGGGGTTGAGTTCCTGAGCGACTTGCTCAAAAGTTGGCTTGCGTTCGCGCCGTATAGTCAGCCCCAGATTCGGGTAGCATTTATTGATGTACCCTACCTTCCCGATGCCCTGCGGGAAGTATGGCGCTTCATGCGTGGACGGAGGCATACTCAAGTTGTTGTCGACGTCTATCGCACGCGCCCTCAAAATATCCTTGAACACTTATCCGAGATGGAGTTTGAGGCACAGGATAGTGATATCGCCGACCTCCTTGTTACCGGCTCCCTCAGCCTTAATCTCCACGACCCCAAGCCACTACGGGAAGTGGTAGAGGCACTTGAGCAGCGGCCCGTCCATATTGTCTATAGTTTCGACCAGTCTTCGTATGACCTGACGAAGGCAGCCCGAACGGGTCACCACATCGTTAGCCCCCTCGTCGTTACGTACAAGTACGGCTACGACGAAGGGATGAAGAAGGGCGAGATTGCACCATCTTCTGATGCCGACAGCGGCATCTTTGCTGACTATCACCACTTGGTCAACCAGGCCATCGATCTTCGGGAAGACCAGTCGTTCCAAGTTCAAATCGGTCGGGGGAACGATGTCGATGCTCTCAACTCGCTGCTGTCGTCGCAAAGCGCTCGTTGGTTAGCGGTGGCCGACCGGACGATGCTAGGCTATGCTCCGCGCGATGCGGTACCTCTCGTCGAACAACTTCAAGGGCACCGGGAAGTAGCGGTTTGGGCGTATGCAACCTCTCGCTCTGTTCGGCAGTTCATCGATATCCTGCGCGACTTTAACCTGCTGCCTGACGAGGCCCACATCGCCCGTTTGATGCAGAAGTACGGCCATATCGCAGCCGGTGGACTGTTTAGTGCAGTACGTGCGAATAACCTCTCAACTGCCCAGCGGAGTAAACAGCAAAAAGGACTGATTGGGACGGTTGTCGCAGCGCACTGGTACACACAGCAGTACCCAGGTGCACTTATCGCCTCACTCGATAGCGGCCTCGCCCGCCAGTGGCTGTCGCTGCAAGCGCCTTCACGGGAACGAGCCGACCTGATTGGGTTGCGTGAAGACGGGCAGGGCAACTTGGTTATCGATGTTATCGAGGTAAAAGCGGTCGAGCGTGCGAGCAAAGAGGTGCAAGTTACGCCCAATCCCCACACGCGTCAGATCGTCCTCAGCGGACCCGCAATTGACCAACTCCGCGCTACGCTTGCCGCGATCGAGCCCATCTTTGCCCTGGGCGCGAACGAGCATGGGTTGTTTACGCAAGCGCGACGCGAAGCCTTGAAGTATCAGCTGTACCGCGAGTGCTTCCGGGAGCTGCACAATAATGCTGACCAGTACCGCTGGTATACGCTCCTGAATCGGGCGTTTGGGGTTGAGGGGCAAGGTACCCAAGTCGAGGTGTCCTGCCGCGGTATCGTCATTCATGCGCACTTCGAGGACCACGGAGATACCGACCTCGTTGCCGATAGCGTAGCTCCCGTAACCCTCGTGCGGCTGCGTGACGAGGCGATCCAGCGGCTTGTGGGCCCGGAAGTGCCAGGTAGCACTACTCCTGTGCCGCCGCCTACACCCCCTCCGGCGCCAAACAGCGGTGGGCCGGTGCCAGGGGTGGCATCACCCTCGAGCACGCCGCCTGCTGGGTCAGAAGCTAGTACCGGTGGTGCCGCTGGTGATGCCGCGACGTCAAAACCGGTCAGGGACATTCAGCAGCCGCCAGAACCCGTACATGAAAGCTCGCCAGCCCGCGAGATGAACGTGGCAACCAATCTCCCCGCAGAGCCGCGTGGGAATGCCCTTCCTGCTTCTGAGCCTGTGGCTACTGGACCGCAACTACCCACCTCTGCCGCACTTGTAGGCCCGCACTATGATGTGCTCCTTGGCGACACGGGAAAGTCCCGACAGTACGGGCTCTTCGGCCGGGTCGGCAATAAGACGGTAGCCCTGGACCTTAATGGCACGAACACGATTAGCCTTTTCGGGGTACAGGGCGGTGGGAAGTCGTATACGCTCGGAAGCATAGTCGAGATGGCGACGAAGGCGTTTCCCGGTATCAACCTGTTGCCCTCGGCTCTCGCTTCGGTCATCTTTCACTATCACGAGAGCCAAGACTATCCCCCCGAGTTCGTCTCGATGATTGCGGCCAACAGCAAAGAAGACGAACTACGGATACTGGCCCAGGAATACGGTGCCCGACCGGATCGGCTGGAGGATGTGGTCATCCTGACTTCGGCCGATAAGGTCGCCAAGCGACAGACGGAGTTCCCCTCGGTGCGGGTGGAGCCCATCCTTTTTGGTTCTGGCGAGCTATCCCTTAAGGATTGGCGGTTCCTGATGGGGGCAGTCGGAAACCAGATGTACATGAAGCAGATGAATCTGATTATGCGCCAACTGCGCGATCAGATAACGCTCGAGTCGCTGCGGGAGGAAATTGGCGCCTCAGACCTAACCGACAGCCAGAAGAACATCGCCAACACCCGGCTCAATTTCGCCGCACAGTTTATCGATGATAGCCGGACTCTAGGTCAGGTGTTGAAGCCCGGCCGGCTCGTGATTGTAGACCTGCGTGACGAGTTTATCGACAAGGACGAGGCTCTGGGCCTGTTCGTCGTTCTCCTCGATATCTTCGCAAACGCGGGACGGGACGAGGGCTTCAACAAGCTGGTGGTCTTCGATGAGGCCCACAAGTACATGAACAACGACGACCTCACCAGCCACATTGTCGATGTCATCCGCCAGATGCGCCACCAAGGTGTGTCCGTGCTGATTGCCTCACAGGACCCGCCGTCCCTGGCCAATGCCATCATCGAGCTGTCGTCGGTCGTTATCCTGCACCGCTTCAACTCGCCCAAGTGGCTCAAGCATATCCAGCAGTCGGTCGCGGCATTGGCCGATCTGACATCAGCCCAGCTTGCCGGGTTGCGACCGGGAGAAGCCTTTATTTGGGCGACGAAGGCGACCGATGCAGGATATTCTAGCCGAGCGGTCAAGATAAGGTTCCGGCCGCGGGTGACGCAGCATGGCGGGGGGACGAAGACAGCAGTCTAGTTGTGTAACGCCTGGGAACAAACGATCAAAGAAATAGACTCGCATAAACTTTACTTATACGAGTCTATTCAACCCGCCCACCGTCGTGTATACTGGCAACACATGTTCTGGTATTGATGGCGTGGAGGGCGGGTATGGCCGAGGA
>Ga0272446_1007633_pt1 | contig 10686 bp, 7 predicted proteins | sample YNPCB0061_FD_194587 | JGI IMG/M metagenome (GOLD analysis project Ga0272446, IMG submission 194587) | Hot spring microbial mat communities from Yellowstone National Park, WY, United States - YNP-CB-006-1 | ecosystem: Environmental > Aquatic > Thermal springs > Hot (42-90C) > Sediment | place...
AGGCGTCTAACGCCAACAGGCGCGTTAGAGAACGCGCCCTACACAACGTTACGAGATTATTTTGTTAAAAACCATAAGCGGGCTGGCAGTCGGTTTTAGCCGACTTTGTAGGCGCAGCCGGCGGATTTATCCGCTGGCGATGGCGGCAAGACCAAGCGAAGGACTCACGATTTTGAAAAGTGTCAGGTAGCTAGTTCGGTTATAATCCCCGCTCGCAGGTTTTCCAGGAAGTGTTTTGAAATTACCTTGCCAGCCTGCGAAATATTGCGTAGAATGCGCACGCCAGCACAGGGCAGCGAAGTTGCACTGCACTGCCCCATCGAGGAGGTGAACCGTCACAATAATGTTCGGGAAAGACAGCGCATGGTCCCGCCAATGGCGGGATGACGAGGACAAGGGTTCTCCACCGCGAGGTGGAGTTAAAGACGCCAGCGGCGTCTGAAAATCGAAAGATCAGCGGAAGCCCTTCGGGCGCGCCATCGCCCGTCTTCTTTCCCTCCGAACATAAAACCCTGCCGCAAACGCCGCGCGGGTAACCGTGCGGACAAAACGCAAGGGAATGGCATACACTATGTCATTGCGAGGAGCGTTTGTTGCGACGAAGCAATCCCCCCACACTTGGTGGAGATTGCTTCGCGCTATGGCGCTCGCAATGACAGAATAAATTTCGGAGGAACCCAAAATGTGTGGAATAGTAGGCTACATCGGACCGCAGGACGCGGTGCCGATTATCATCAACGGCTTGAAGCGGCTCGAGTACCGCGGCTATGACTCGGCGGGAGTCGCTGTTTTGAGCGGGAATCGGATCGAGGTCCGAAGAGATGCGGGGAAATTATCCCAGTTGATCGATCTGGTGGCGAAGTCGCCCATTCAGGGCGCGCCGGGCATCGGTCACACGCGCTGGGCAACGCATGGAGCGCCGTCTGCCCGCAACGCGCACCCGCATCTCGGTCAGACCGGACGCGTGGTCGTCGTCCAGAACGGAATCGTGGAAAACTTCCTCGAACTCAAAGAGGAACTGACCGCCGAGGGCGTCGAATTTCAATCGGAGACCGACACCGAAACCATCGTCCATCTCGTCGAACATTATCTCGCCACCGGCGTGGGGCTGGTGGAAGCGGCGCGCAAAACATTCAACGATATTCAGGGGGCGAACGTGGTGGTGCTGATGTCTGCCGACGAGCCGGATAAGATCGTCACGGCGCGCATCGGCAATGCGGGCGGCGTGGTGATTGGCTTGGGCAGGCAGGAAAACTTCGTCGCCAGCGATATCCCCGCCATCATGGAACATACGCGCGATGTCATCTTTTTGGAGTCGCGGCAAATGGCGGTGGTAACACGAGACACGGTCACCATCGAGACGCTGGACGGCGCAAAAGTCAAACCCCAGGTGCATACCGTTTCATGGGACCCGGTGGCGGCAGAAAAGGGCGAGTACCGTCACTTTATGCAGAAAGAAATCCACGAACAATCACGCGCCCTGACCGACACGCTGGCAGGACGCGTGGACTTTGCAAACGGGAAAATCCGCCTGCCCGACCTCAACCTGACCGAAGCGCTGGCAAAGAAAATCGAACGGATTTACATCACCGCCTGCGGAACCGCCGCCTACGCCGGCATGGTCGGCAAGTATCTTATCGAGAAGATCGCCCGCATCCCGGTGGAAGTGGTCATCGGCTCTGAGTTCCGTTACAGCGACCCAATCCTGAACGACCGCACGGTGGTGCTTGCCATCTCACAATCAGGGGAAACGGCAGATACCCTCGCCGCGATGGAAGAGGGACGCCGCAAAGGCGCCGTACTCTGGAGCATCGTCAACGCCATCGGCTCACAAGCCATGCGGATTGCCGACGGATTCATCTCGATGCAAACCGGACCTGAAATCGGCGTTGCCTCGACCAAAGCCTTCACCGCCCCGCTGGTTGACCAGTACATGCTGGCGATTCTGCTGGCAGACCTGCGCGGCACACTAGACGCCCAAAGCCGCCGCAGCCTCGTCTCTGACCTGCGCCTCATCCCAGACCTGGTGGGCAGAACGCTCGAACGCGAAAGCGAAGTCGAAGCCGTTGCCCATGCCCTCAAAGACATTCGCAACTGTCTGTATCTTGGGCGCGGCATCAACATGCCCATCGCCTACGAAGGGGCGTTGAAATTAAAGGAGATTTCCTACATCCACGCCGAGGGCTACCCGGCCGGCGAGATGAAGCATGGTCCCATCGCGCTGATTGACGAACACATGCCCGTCCTGTGCCTGGCGCCGAAAGACCCCTGGCACGAGAAGATGATTTCACAAATTCAGCAGGCAAAGGCGCGCGGCGGAAAGGTGATTGCCGTCGCAACGGACGGCGACGAACTGGTGAAAGGCATGGCAGACCACGTCCTTTGGGTGCCCGAAACACCGTGGATGCTTTCGCCCGTGATCACCGTCTTGCCGCTGCAGCTGCTGGCATATCACATTGCCACCCTGCGCGGGCTGGATGTGGATCAGCCCCGGAATCTCGCCAAAAGCGTCACAGTGGAGTAGCAGTTACAGGTCACGTTTGAACCGCAAACGTGACCTGTAACGCTTTACTGCTCACTTCGTCTAGTACTTTTAGGGGAGAGAACATATCAATACTGTTGGGCAATTGGGTGATTGAATTTTTGTGGATTAGGCTTAAAATAAAGAAGAAATTGCTGAACCCTGCATGGAACAGAGCCAAAGCGATATCATTTATTTTTTTTCTTTTGCATCCCTATTATTTTTTCAGGCTCTCAGAAAAAGAAAAGGAGTTCAGAATGAAGAGTTTCAACTCACAAAAGGGACAGGCGCTCATCCTGATCGTCTTCGGGATTGTAGCGCTGATTGGTTTTACCGCACTGGCGGTGGACGGCGGGCGGGTCTTTTCAGACCGGCGCCACATGCAAAACACGGCTGACACCTCTGTCATGGCGGCGGCAATGAAATACATCCGCTCCAACAACGACAAAAGTGCAGCAGAAAATGAAGCGCTGACCCGCGCCAACAGCAATTTTCAAAATCGCAATATCGCAGATCCAAATAATCCTCCAACCGTCACGGTCGAATTTTGCAAGGCGCTGTCAAACGATGTATGCACACCATCCACAAGCAGCACCGACGTCCAGTTTATCCGCGTTCGAATTGTCTCGGTTGTGCCAATGACCTTTGGACGAGTTCTCGGGCGAGATACCGTCACGAATATTGTTGAGGCGGTTGCACGGGTAAAAGGCACAGCAGGACCTGGTCCATTCACCGCCGGCGCGGGAATGTACTCCGTCAAAGGCGGCAACTACGACGACTGTTTCAAAGTGTTGGGCAGCGCAGGGCTGGCATTCCATGATACAGGCATTTTCGTCAACTGCAGCGGCAACGACGCATTGAGCTTTGGCGGATCTGCCAACATCTACATGGATGCTAATGCCCAAGTGGCTGGCTGTTCAGATGACCTGAACTTCAAAATCAGCGGCACCGGCAAAATTGACTGCCATGTTCCCGCCCACACTGTAGATGAAAGCACATTTGCCGACGTCCCTACCCCCACTCCCCTCCCCAAGCCTGCCTGCACCACCCCGGGCAGTCATGATACCACCAATAACGTGATGTATCCGGGCGCTTTTACCAGCGTGAGTCTCAAAAAAGATACGGTCTTCATGCCCGGTAGATATTGCTTTGATTCGTTAACACTGCTAGCCGGGGCGAATATCAGCGGGTCAGGCGGAACCGTGCAACTGGTCCTTTCGAAGGATTTGGATCTCAAAGGCTCAGCCAATCACTTTTCAGACCTGGAAATCTACGCTGATAAGTCAAATTTTTCGATTACATCACAGGGCGCCCTCACTGCTAACCGCATGCGCTTTTTCGGTTTCGGGAATAGTTCCTTCATCGTTCAGGCGCAGGGTTCGCTAACCTCCGGCAACATTTACATTTACTCGGAAAGAGGGATAATTGATATTTCGGCAGGAGCCAATACAGACATCACCGCCCCGCCGCAGGGAGATACCTTTGGCGGATTGCTGATGTACATGCCCTGGAACAACCCCAATGACTTTGTCATCAACGGCGGTTCAAGCAGCATCTGGCGCGGCACCCTCCTCATGCCGAAAGCCAATGTCACTTACAACGGCAGCGCCGGCTTCAAACTCTACGGTCAGGTGATCGCTTACACATTCAAAATCAACGGTAACACCGGCGGCGATATCTACTACGATTCCGATTACGTCTATTCCCCGCCTCCCAACCCAAGCATCACAATATATAAATAGAAAGCCGCCTGTGTTTTGTAACCTTTTTTAATCTACGAATGTTCACCATTCCTTCCGAACTCCCGTAAAATAAAGATGCCTGATACCTCAGGCATCTTTATCTAAATTTTATTTTTTCAAGCCAGAAAGACAAGGAGCATATATGACTAAATCATTACGTACATTCTTCCTTTCCTTCACCATCCTGGCATTCCTGCTGTTCAGTACCATCGGCACAACCACCGCCTATGCCGATGACGGCAGCGGAACCGATCCTTCGGCGGCGGAAACCACAACGCCAACCGAAGAGACACAGCCAGAAGAACCGGTGACCACGGACGAGTCGCCTCCACCTGTGGAAGAACCTGCACCGGCAGAAACGCTTGAAGTCATCCTTGAACAAGTTCCAGCCAACACCACCCTCACGGTTCTCAACTCTGAGGGAGAGGCGCTTCCTCTCGCTTCCCAAGAAACTGCCGACGTCATCACCTCAGGCTACGACCCCATCTGGTGCCCGGCAAATCAGGTGCCTACTCCCGGTGAAAACGGCTGCACCCCGTCCTTCAGCAGTTTCGACGAACTGCTTGCCTTCCTCAAAGCCAACGAAGGCAACGCCGCCTACCAGCAGGCAGGCACCATCTACATCCAGCAGGGCAACTACATGGGTGGCGAATCCACCATTGACTTCAACGCCTACAACTTCACCCAATTCAACAACTACGACCTTACCCTGCAAGGCGGTTGGGATACAACCTACGACCCCAACAGTGGTCCCCCAACCTTCACCTCAACGAACTTCAACGTGCCGATCATCATCGGCTCCAGTTCCAACCCCTGGGCTGGTTCCTTGACCCTGAACAATATCTTCATCTCAGGCGTTTCCAGCCAGACCGGCTTGACCCTCTACTCGGCAGGTGACATCAACCTCAACGACGTTGAAGTCACCAACTCACAGTCTGGCGCCAGCCTGCACGCAGGTGGAGACGTTAACGTTCAACGCTCCAAATTCAACAACAATGGCTCCGGCAATGTGGAAGAACCGGTCGGCAAAGGGTTAGAGGTAGTCAGCGGTGGCGCAGTCACCCTTGCCTCCGTTGAAGCCAGCCACAACCAAATCTTCGGAGCCGACATTCAGGCGGTTGGAAATGTCGTGGTCACAAACGGCTTTTTCAACAGCAACCAGGGCTATTACTACCTGAACGGCTGGGTCTATGAAGGCTACGGCTTGAAGATCGTCACCAGCGGCAACATCAACGTAAGCAACATTACCGCCGATGACAACTACGTGTTCGGCGCTCAGCTTGAAGGCACGACGATCAACGTCTCAAACAGCTCCTTCAGTGACAACCAGTCCGACTGGCACGAACACTCCACCGGCTCCGGCTTGAAAATCGTAGGCACCGGCGACGTGACCCTTGTCAGCGTGACCGCCAACAACAACCAGAAATTCGGCGCCGACATCCACACCTCCGGTGAAGTGAACGTGACCGATAGCTTCTTCAACGGCAACACCTCCTACACCTACTCAGAGGAAGGCGAAAAGAGCTACTACGGCTACGGACTTCACATCTTCACCACCGACGACGTCTCTCTGCTGCGAGTCGAAGCCACCGGCAACTACCTCTACGGCGCCTTCATTGAAGCCAACGATGTCGCCATTGACACCGCCAACTTCAGCAACAACGGCTCCGGTGACGCCCTCGCCCTGACCGGCTATGGCTTGAAAGTGGTCAGCGAAAACGATGCCGCCCTCATCCGCGTCACTGCCAACAACAACCAGAAATTCGGCGCCGACATCCAGGCAAGCGGCGCTGTTGCCATTCAGGATTCGTTCTTCAACGGTCACATCGCCTACTACCACGACTACTTCAGCGGAGAAATCCTGCAGCGCGATGGCGGTTACGGTCTGCGGGTCGTCACACTTGGACCCATTGCCCTCAAGAATGTCACCGCTGAGGGCAACTACCTCTACGGCGCCTCTCTGCAGGGAGGCTACACAGCCATCGAGAACAGTTCGTTCGTTAACAACGGTTCGGGGCTGATCACCAATCCCACCGGCTATGGCTTGTCCGTCAATAGCTCCAACGCTGTCGTCTTGGTGGGCGTGAACGCCAGCAACAACCAGACGTTCGGCGCGGATATCCAGGCTGTGCAAAACGTGACCATCACCAACTCCTTCTTCTCCGGTCACCAAACCGTCACCTTCTCCCCCTGCCTCGGCTTGACCTTCTACGGCTACGGCTTGACCGTCAACACGCAGGGCAATATCAACCTCAATGGCGTTGCCGCCAACTTCAACAACCTGTGGGGCGCCAGCCTGACAGGCAACAACGTCACCGTTTACAACAGCCAGTTCAACAACAACGTCTCCGACTCGAACATCTTCATTGACGACACAGGCTTGATCATCAACGCCAGCGGCTATGTGGACATCTTCCGCGTCGAAGCAAAGGAGAACCGCCTGATCGGAGCGACCATCAACGCCCAGGGAGATGTCTTCATCACAGAAAGCATCTTCACCGACAACCGCGGTTACACCTGTGTATATGATTGGTGCCCCGAAGGCAGCATCACCTATCACGGCTTCGGCTTGCAAGTCACCACACCAGGCACGATAGAACTGCTTGACGTAAACGCCAGCAATAACAACCTCTTCGGAGCAGAACTCAACGGCGGCTTCATTCTGGTCGAAAACAGCATCTTCAACAATAACCAGTTTGGCAACGGACTCACCGTCAACGCCACCGACAACGTCACACTGACCAACGTCACTGCCGCAAATAACGGCGGCAACGGCGTGGAAGTCAACGGCGTATGCCAGAAAATCGTGCAGGTAAACGGCGGCACCTACACCGACAACGCCCTGTACGGGCTCAAAGTCATCAACGCCACCCTCAACCTCGATGGCGGACAGACCTTCTCCAACAACGGCTCTGGCAACGTGTTCAATGAAACTGGCACATGCGTGATCGTTCCCACAGTCGCGACAGTGATTGCCAATGCCCCCTCGACCAACAATTCGGGAACAACCATCAATCCCCCTTCCTCGTCACAGAACACAACGGTCGAGAAAAAAGGCAAAACAAACGTGGAAAAATCCAAGAACAAAAAGAATACTGCCAAAAAAGCAATTCTCAAAAAAGCAGTTGCCAAATTCCGCCGCGCTGCAAAGTAAAACAACCGCTTTTCACATGTAAAATTGAGGAACAGCTGCGGCTGTTCCTCAATTTCTTATAAGGACCTCTCATGACCTTCAAAACACACATCCTTGCCACCGTTTTCTCCCTACTCATCGTTTTTCTTCTGCCTGCCTGCGTCAATCAACCCGCTGCAAACACCCCCTCCCCTCAGATTGAATACATCATCATCACAGCCACACCGCTCCCAGTAACACCTACCCCCGACCCCTGCGCTCCCGAAAACATCCAGGCAGAGGTGCAAAAGATTCATGCCTACATGCGTGAATTTGACGACGCCTCCACACTCGCAGCCAGCCGCCCCCGTCAGGAACTCGCCGCTTCCATCGCAGACCTTCAACGGATTCGCCGTAACGCAGAAGACCAACCCACCCCCTCCTGCCTGGCAACGCTCAAACTCTACCAGGTCTCACACATGAACACCGTCATCAACACGCTGATTGCCTTCATGGGCGGCGCAGACCAGGCAACTGTGGACCAGGGCATCGCCCTTGCCCGCGACCAACACGATCGTTACACGCTCGAACTCGCTCGCGTGCTGGGGCTGACCGTCGAGCCGGCTACATCCATCATCGTCCCATCGCAAACACCAAGCCCCTAGAATCTCCAATTCCAGGCAGAAATATTCATGCGCCCCGATTGGGACTCATACTTCATGAAAATTGCTTACGCTGTTTCCGAACGAAGCACCTGCGACCGCGCCTCCGTCGGCTGTGTGCTGGTACTCGATAAGCGCATCCTTACCACCGGCTTCAACGGCTCACCTGCCGGACAGGCGCACTGCGACGAAGTCGGTCACCTCATGGTAGACGGGCATTGCGTCCGCACCATCCACGCCGAGACGAACGCCATCATTCAGGCGGCGTTACATGGCGTTTCTACCAAAGGCGCTACCTGCTATGTGACTCACCTGCCCTGCATCCACTGCACCAAGGCGCTCATCAACGCTGGTATAACGCGCATTGTGTACAGTGTGGCATATCGAACCGACGAAAATGCCATGAATTTTCTCAAGGCGGCAAATATCGAAGTGGTGCAAAAGGAATTCACCCCCGAATAAACCCGCACAAAGCAAGAGAGCCGCACAGAAACTCCATGCGGCTCTCCTTTTGACAAACCTGTCACTCGTTCGGAATGACCAGCCACAAAATGAGATAAAGCAGAACCCCCGGCACGCCGCCTGGGATAAGCGCAATGACCATCGCCAGGCGAAACCAGAAGGAACTGATACCGAAGAATTCCGCCAACCCGCCGCACACCCCGGCAACAACGCGGTTGCTCCTCGAGCGGCGCAAGACTTTCTTTTGATTGATCGTCATTTTCAAACTCCTTTGTCGTAATTTCTTTTCATACCGCAAACAGTGGAAAACATCACTGCACGTTTGCTTGTGTTTTCGCTTCCATCTACCTACGCAGCGAGGGGAAAAAGGTCGCGGGGAGGAAAAGGCAAATTGCGGCGCGGCAGGTTCCAGGTCGGGGGGTGAGGCGGAGAAGTCCCGCTGTACAACCAGCAGACGAAACAGGTACAATAGGTCAACTTTCGGCGGCACACGCCCCAAAGTCCAGACTACCCACGCGGTATAAAGCACCTTGATAGCATGCCCTATTCCAACCATGTACGACCTGAATCCCGCAAATCCCTTTCTGACGTAACGCACACCCCTTTCTGGCTCGACGACCCGCTTCGCCCCGCCCCTCAACCTGCTCTCACAACCCAAACCTCCACCCACCTGCTCATCATCGGCGCAGGCTTTTCGGGCTTATGGACTGCCCTGCTTGCCAAAGAGCGCAACCCCTCGCGCGAGGTCATCATCCTCGAGGCGGGTGAAGCCGCCACCGGCGCCAGCGGACGCAACGGCGGCTTCCTGGATGCCTCCCTCACCCACGGCTTTAGCAACGGATTGGCGCGCTGGCTGCGCGAACTACCAGCCTTGCTGACGCTGGGACTGCAAAACCTGAACGAAATTGAGGACACCCTGGCACGCTATGGCATTGAATGCGACTACATCCGCTCCGGCGACGTGAACGTGGCAACCGCCCCGCATCACATCGCTGAAATGCGCGAGCAGTCGGCACAAGCCGCCTCCTTTGGGCTGAACCTGCAGTTTTTAGAACGCGACCAGGTCCAGCGAGTGGTCAAATCTCCCATTTTCCTTGCCGGGCTGAAAAACCCCCATGTGGCGCTGGTCAACCCCGCCCGCCTGGCTTGGGGATTGCGCCAAACCTGCCTGAGCCTGGGAGTGCAAATCTACGAAAACTCCCCCGTTACAAAACTGGACGAAGACGGAGACTTTGTCCTTGCCCACACACCGCGCGGATGTGTCCGCGCCGCACGTGTGGCGCTCGCCACCAACGCCTTCCCGCCGCTGCTCAAACGGCTCTCGTACTACGTCGTGCCGGTCTATGACTATGTCCTGATGACCGAACCGCTCACCCCTGCCCAGCGCGAATCCATCGGTTGGTATGGGCGTGAAGGGCTGAGCGATGCCAGCCGCCTGTTCCATTACTTTCGTACCACCGCCGACGGGCGCATCTTGTGGGGCGGCTACGACGCCGTCTATTACTGGAATAACGGCTTCGGACCCCGCCTTGAGACCTCTCAAAAGGTTTTTGAACGGCTTGCTGAACACTTCTTTCAGGCATTCCCCCAACTCGAAGGCATCCGCTTCAGCCATGCCTGGGGCGGCGCCATAGATACCTGCTCGCGCTTTGCCCCTTTCTGGGGAACCGCTCACGGCGGCAAAACCGCCTACTCCATCGGCTTTACGGGTTTGGGCGTCGGCGCAACACGCTTTGGGGCGAAGGTGATGCTCGACCTGCTCGACGGCAAACACACCGAACGCACCGCTCTCCGCTTCGTCCGCACCAGGCCGCTGCCCTTCCCGCCCGAGCCGCTGCGCTCCCTCGGCATCAACCTGACGCGCTGGTCTATGGAACGGGCAGACCGCGGCGAAGGGCGCGAAAATCTGTGGCTCAAATTGATGGGCTGGCTGGGGCTGGGTTTCGACAGTTAGTAGAACTTGTCTCAAAAATACCTGGCTGGCAGTTTCATTTTCCGCCCCACCGCCCGACGATCAATCGTCGTGCTGATCCCCCCAAAGCCCGCTGATGAAAATTAACAACTGGACTCTGGCGAAAATTCAGTAATTTGAACATGGGACGCCTCCTGAGTAGAATAGCTGTAAAGCCAAACTACCTGTTCCAACAGGAGGTCATCCCATGCTCACCCGTATTTTACACAATTCTC
>Ga0272446_1007635_pt1 | contig 10684 bp, 12 predicted proteins | sample YNPCB0061_FD_194587 | JGI IMG/M metagenome (GOLD analysis project Ga0272446, IMG submission 194587) | Hot spring microbial mat communities from Yellowstone National Park, WY, United States - YNP-CB-006-1 | ecosystem: Environmental > Aquatic > Thermal springs > Hot (42-90C) > Sediment | place...
TGACCAGGGGGCAGCGGTGTATGCCCGCCTGCAGGCAGTGATCTCTACTTGTCGCAAACAGGGGCGCAACGTCTTCGCCACGCTGCGCGACCTCTTCGCCCGCCAGCCAGTCTCCCTACTTGCAGGCAGCTAGGCAGTTACGATCATGGAATCAGCAGTCATCACCATCACTTCGGGCAAGGGAGGTGTCGGCAAAACCACCTGCGCCGCCAACATCGGCAGCGCGCTGGCAATGTTGGGCAAAAAGGTCGTCCTGATCGACGGCGACATCGGCCTGCGCAACCTGGACATTGTGATGGGCCTCGAAAACCGCATCGTATACGACGCGGTTGACTTCGTCGAGGGACGGTGCCGGCTGAAGCAGGCTCTCATCCGCGACAAGCGCGCCGCCGAGCTGTACCTGTTGCCGACAGCGCAGACGCGCGACAAATCGGCCATCAACGCCGGGCAGATGACGCGCCTGTGCGACGAACTGCGCAGCGACTTCGACTACATCATCATCGACTCTCCGGCCGGCATCGAGCAGGGTTTTCACACCTGTCTGGCGCCGGCCAACCGATGCCTGGTGGTCACCAATCCCGAAGTGTCATCGGTGCGCGATGCCGACCGCGTGATCGGGCTGATCGAAGCGGCTGAGAAAGGGCCGGCCCAGCTCATCATCAACCGGATTGTGGCCGCGCGGGTGAAACGCCAGGAAATGCTGTCCACCGACGACATCACCGAAGTGCTGTCCACCGAGATCATCGGCATCGTTCCCGAAGACGAGAATATTCTGATGTCCAGCAATCGCGGCCAGCCGATCGTCATGAACGGCAAAAGTCCGGCGGCGCTGGCGTTTCAGGATATCGCCCGCCGAATCACGGGCGAGAACATTCCGCTGCAGCCGTTGCGCTCCTCCGGTTCGATTCTGCAACGCCTGTTTGGCCACGCCTGAGCGGCCGTTCATAGACAGCGCCCGATGAAGATTGTGAAGCAACTCTTCGGCAGCAGAAACAGCGCTGACACCGCCAAGCAGCGCCTGCGCTTTGTGCTGATTCATGACCGCGCCGAGATTCCCCCCGGCCTGCTCGAGTTGATCAAGGATGACATCATCGCCGCCATCTCGGCCAGGGTCCCGGTCGATCGCGACGGCGTCGTGGTACAGTTCGAGCAGCAAAACAGCGAGAGCCGGGTGCTGGTGGACGTGCCGCTGCTCACCTTGAACGGCGAGCGGAAGGGAGCCAAACGCAGGCCGTAAAACACTCGCGCAGGAGAGACAGTCGCTTTTGACGTTTCGCGCCTTGCGCCGCTTGCGCCGCGCCGTTGACGCGCCAGCGAGACTGCCCGCCCCGCCATCTCTATTCGGAAACCCAGAATCGCCCGATGCCTGACCGACGATTGTGGAGACACTTCGACTACTGGCTGCTGGCTGCCATCGTGCTGCTGCTCATGGGCGGCGTCGCAATGGTGTACAGCGCGTCGCGCGGCGACCCGGTTATCGAGCGCACCCCGACCGACCAGGCCATCACGGCGCTGGCCGGCCTGGTAGTGCTGCTCATCATCGCCGTCATCGATTACACGCTGTTGAAAAACGTATCATGGGCGTTCTACGTGGTCACACTGGCGTCTCTGGGGGCAGTGCTGGTGATCGGGACGGAGCGGTTTGGCGCGCGGCGCTGGTTCGAGCTGGGCGGGTTTGACTTGCAGCCGGGCGAGCTGGCCAAGCTGGCGCTCGGCGTCGTGCTGGCCAGATTCGTCGCAGACCGCCAGGGCCGGCGCCCCTATCTGGAAACCGTCATCCTGTCCGGCCTGCTGCTGCTGCCGTGCGTTGGCCTGATCATGCTCCAGCCCAACCTGAGCACCGCCGTCACCCTTGTGTTCATGTGGCTGGCCATCATCTTCGTGGGGGGACTGGAGCGTCAGCACGCGGTCATCATTACCGTGGCCGCCCTGGCCATGGTCTTTCTGGTCATCCAACTGGGGCTGATCCAGGACTATCAGGTCAATCGCATCGAGCAGTTGCTGGGGATCAACGTGGCGCCGGGCGAGAAATATCAGACAGAGCAGGCGCTGATTGCGCTGGGGTCCGGCGGGTGGTTTGGCGCCGGCTTCGCGCAGGGCCAGCAGAGCCAGTTGCGCTTCCTGCCGGTTCGCCACACCGACTTCATCTTCTCCGTTATCGGCGAGGAACTGGGCTTCGTCGGGGCAATGATATTCGTTGTCTTTCTGGGGTTTGTGATCTATCGCGCGCTGCGGGCGGCGTGGATTGCCCGCGACACCTTTGGCCGGCTGCTGTGCGTGAGCATCGCCGCCGTCATGTTCCTGCAAACCTACATCAACCTCGGCATGCAGGTTGGCATCATGCCGGTCACCGGCGTCGTGCTGCCTTTCGTCAGCTATGGCCGCAGCAGCCTCATCACGGCCCTCGCTGCCATTGGCATTGTCGAAAGCGTGGCCATGCGCTACAAGAAGCTGGATTTCTAGACAGGCCGTCCACCAGCTCGACCAACCACTGCCATCACGCAGCCGCGCCACCCATCCTCCGCATGAGGTGACCAGCCGGCCAGGCAAGCGCACACATGCGCCCCAATCTTAATCACACAATCACACGAGGATTGGCTCTATAATCACTGGTGGAAGTGATGCGACTATGGTTGCCGAAGTGGAAGATCACAAGCAGGAAATTGCCGAACTATGCCGCAGATTCAAAGTGCGCCGGCTTGACTTGTTTGGTTCGGCCGCAAAAGGCGGCTTCAGACCGCTATCCAGCGACCTCGATTTCATTGTTCTGTTCCTCCAACCCGGAGAGCGCGGCTATGCGCGTCGCTACTACAACCTGGCGCAGGCGCTCGAAAATCTGTTTCAACGCCCAGTCGATTTGCTCACTGAGCCGATGATTCGCAATCCCTACTTCCGAGAGGAAGTGGAAAAGACCCGCCAGACCATCTATGAACATAGAGGCGAAGAAGCGACTATTTGATGCGCGCAAAGCATGCGGCCTTATTGCAGGGTTTATCGCGGGCCGTGGATTTGAGGAATACACCAGCGATGCCATGCTGAGTTCCGCCGTCGAGCGCCAGTTTGAAATCGTGGGCGAAGCACTTCGGCTTGCAGAGCTGGCAGCAGCCGAGCCGCGCTCTTGCGCCCCCTATTGCATCCGCAGCAGCACCGTCGCTGCCGACCACAACGACTCCAGGCTGTAAAACGCTCGCAGCGTCGGCGTGAACAGGTGCACCACCACGTCCCCATAGTCAATCAGCACCCAGCCCGACTGGCCCGTGCCCTCCACCCGTCGGGGTGAGACGCGCTGACTGCGTTTCAGCACCTCAACCACGTTGTCGGCGATGGCCTCGAGCTGGCGGTCGACACTTCCCGTGGCAATCACAAAATAGTCCGCCACCGGCGACAGGTTGCGCAGGTCGAGCAGAACAATGTTATCGCCCTTCTTGTCTGCCGCCGCCGCCACCGCCAGTCGGGCCATGTTGAGGCTATCCGGCGCAGCGCCGGCGGGTTTTCGGGGCCGTCGCGTCCCTGTTGCGCTTCGCGCACTCGTCGAACGACCTGCCTTCTCGATCTTTTCCCCGTCTATGGTTTGGCTCCTTTTACAGGTAAGGGTTACAGGTAAGGGGCTGGGCCGGCTGGCCGCCAGCCGCGCGCCAATCGGTCACACTTCGATTTCATTATATACTTGGCGGAATTATGGGAGCCAACGTCACCCCGCTGTTGTTGCCGCTCGGCATTTGGCTCATGATGTCGGCGGCAGCGCCACGCAACAAAGAGGGACGGATTGCTGCCTCGGGGCTGTTAGCATTTGCGCTGGCGGCCTGCGCTTTCTTCGCAGTCGGATTCGGTCTGATGTTCGGCGGGATCGGGGCCGTGCTGGACGCGCCCGGCCTGAGCCGCTTTGTCACGTACTACACATTCCCGGTGGCCGGCCAGGCATGGGGCTTGCTCGGCCTGCGCGGCTTTCTGCTGGGCGACGCCACGACTCCCGAAGCGCTCAGCCTCTTCATCGCCTATCTGCCGCTGGTCGCCACCAGCGCGATGCTGATGGCCGGCCTGATGGCCCGGCGATCCGGCTTCATTGCTCAAGCCATCGTCATCGGCATTGTCAGCGGCATCATCTTCCCTATCGCCGGATTCTGGGTCTGGGGCGGCGGCTGGCTGGCCAAAACCGGGCTGAACCTCAACCTGGGGCACGGCGTCGCGGACCTGGGCGGACTGGCGACAACCGGCCTCATTGCCGGCGCAGCCGGCGCGGTGTGGCTGCTGATCTCGCCCAAACGCCGGCGCAGAGTGGCCCCGGATTTACCGGCCAATCACTTCCCATTCCGCGCCTTGAGCGGGGGCGTGCTCGTTCTGATCGGCGCCAGTTCGTTTGTGGCCGGCAATCCACTCTACGGCAGCCAGAGCAGCTCGATTGCCGGCGCCTATGCAGTGAATCTGGTTCTGGCCGGCGTTGTGGCCGCTGCCCTCGCGCTGGCTTACAGCTTCGTGACGACGCGCCGGGCGGACGCGCTCTGCGCCGCGCGCGCCACCCTGGCCGCCGTCATCATCGTCAGCGCGGGCGGGCCTTTGCTCAGTGTTGGGCTGGCGGCTGCGCTGGGAGTCGTGGCCGCCTTGTTGGCGACGGTTGGGATGTACGTGATCAATGAGGTGTTGGGCTGGCTGGATGACAATGCTGTTGTCAGCACGGCAGGACTGGCCGGCGCGATTGGTTTGCTGGCGGTCGGACTTTTCGCCAACGGCAGCTTCGGCGTCGGCTGGAATGGCGTTGGCGGGACATCCTTCCTGGGAAAGAGCGGGTTGGGCATCGTCGGCGCAGTGACTTTTGGAGCTACGCCGGCTGATCCCGGCCAGTTCACCGCCCAGCTCACTGCCATCGGCGCCATCATCGCGCTCACAGTCATGGTCTTTGGCGTGCCGGCAATTGCGCTGCACAAAGTGATTCGCGCCCAGCACAGCGTCGAAATTGAGGAAGCCGCCGAAACTCGCGCCGTGGCAACACCAAACGCGCCAGCCGACGGCGCCTATCGGCAGGAGAACGCTCAGTCACTTCAGCCTGTCGCGGCAACGCAATTGGCGACTGAGTCAGACGACACGCCTCCGGCTATTCCAGCCCCGGCTACCCTCGGCGAATTGCCACTCCACAGACCCGGTGTCGATGTGCCGGCCAATGGCAATGGATCAGCGCCGGCTGATGCGCAACCCGGGGTCGATGCGCCTGGCGAGGCCGCGCCCGGACGCAGCTTGCTGGATCGCATACGGCGCGGTCGGACAAAGCCGGATGAGCAGGAAGCGCCCCCCCGTGCACGGCATGTCGCATATCCCAATCGCGGCCCGGCGCGGCGAATCGTCATTCGCCCCTTGACCAACGACCAGCCGTCCCAGCCACCGGCGGCAGACGAAACCTGACGCCCCTCCTGCTATTTCGCCGCGCGCTCGCGAGCGGCTGCGCGCCACATCCCGGCCAGCCGCGCATACACAACCCCGCTGTAATACGCCATGTACAGGCTGAGGCGCAGGCCGTGCCAGCCGTCTCGATGGCCCTGCAGGGTGAAGAAGCGCCGGCGGAACTCGCGCGCCGGCTGAAGAATGAAGTTGCGCCATTTGGGACGCACGCCCTGCGCGAACAGAATGCCGGCGTCCATTGTCGCGTACCGGCGCTGCTTGGCGTGGAACTGCGCCACCGTCTCGTAGTTGTAGTGCAGCAGCGCATTTTCAAGACGCCCCATCTCGCCCTGAAAGCGGGCCACTTCATGCACCGCCCGCGACGGCTCGAAGTCGGCCTTGCCCACCCGAAACAGCCGGGCCTGGTAATCGGGGTACCAGCCTGCGCCGAGCGTCAGCCGGCCGAACAGATAGTTGTAGCGCGGGACCGCCCACACATCGCGCCCTTCGCCATTGTTGCGCACAATCCGGCGTATCTCCTCGGCAAGCGATTCTGTGCATCGCTCATCAGCGTCCACGAAGAACACCCATTCCGTATCCACCCAGGCCAGCGCCGCATTGCGCTGCTGGGCGTAGTTTTCAAACGGGTGCTGATGCACTATTGCGCCGGCCTCGCGGACAATGGCGACTGTGCGATCAACGCTGAACGAGTCAAAGACGATGCGCCGGTCGGCCCACGACAGCGTTTCCAGGCAGGCAGCGATATGCTTCTGCTCGTTGAGTGTCAGAACAACGGCGGCGACGCGCGGCGCGCGGGGAGTATCGGCTGCCATCGCCAGTATTGTACCGTTCGCAGAGGCGCGTTCAGCCCGTCCTCGCGCCCATGCCGGCCATGCGCGCCGGGGACGTGGCGCGTGAGCATCTTGCGCAGGGCCGCCAGTCCTGTCCAGAGGTCGGCGCAGAGTCTGGCCCGCGCCAAAATTCCGGGCACATCCCCGGCGGAACTGTGTATAATCCGACTACCTGTTCATCTGGCGACGTGGCCAAGTGGTAAGGCAAGGGTCTGCAAAACCCTGATGCGCGGGTTCAATTCCCGCCGTCGCCTTTTTTCAGCGCCGCCGGCGCATGTCCTATTGCACCTGCCCGCGCGCGGCGACCGGCCACACCACCTCAACCTGCTCGCCGCGCACGCCCACCATCTGGTTGAACAAGTTGCTGACCGGGCAGCAGTGATTGGGGATGACCGTCACCCGCTCGCCGATCTCCGGCCTGCGCACGCAGGCCGAGAAGTCCACATGTCCATGCTCTTCGGACTGGCCGTAGAAGCGCGCCTCCGGATATTCCAGGATCAAGCCGTATCCTTCCTGCCCCAGCGTGTCCGAGGAGAACACTTTGCTGCCGGCGTCCAGAATGCCCCGCGCAGCCGTGGGCCGGCTGACCACCGTCGTGATGACCTTGAGCGCGCAATCGTCCAGAGTCATCGCGCCAGACTGGAGCGTGTAACGGTCACCGTACACGTACATGCCGGCGCGGTATTCCGTGATGACCGGGCAGGTGTGCGCGCGCCACATCTGCGGCGTGCCGCCGGCGCTGACGCGGGCAACGGTCAAGCCATCCGGCTTGAGCAAAGCGCGCGTTGCCTCCACAAAAGCGGCCGTGTGCTCATTGAAGGGATAGGTCATCAGCCCGCCAAAGCGCAAGCCGGGCAGGCTGTGGATCAGGCGCGCCAGATCAGCCGCCTCGGCCGGCGACTGCACACCACAGCGCCCCATGCCGGTGTCGAACTCCACCAGCACTTCCAGCGGCAGCGGCGCATCGCTCTGGCTGACCGCCGACGACAGGCCGCGCGCGGTGACAGCGGAGTCCGCTGTGACACTGAGCGTGACGCGCCGCATGAGCGCAACCAGCCGTTGCAACTTGGCCGGCCCCACAATGTTGTACGGCAGAAAGATGTCGCTCAAGCCGGCGACTGAGCCTGCCGAAGCCTCAGCCATCACCTCAGCCTCGCCTAGCTTCTGGCAGGTGATGCCGACTGCGCCGGCGTTGACCTGCATTTGCGCGATGGCCGGGATCTTATGCGTCTTGATATGCGGCCGGTTGGCGATGCCGTGCGCGTCGAGATACGACTGCAAACGGGCGATGTTGGCTTCGAGCCGGTCCAGATCGACGATGGCAACGGGCGTGTCCAGTTCAGAGATGAGCATACGCGCAGTGTAACGCCGCTACCTGCCCCACGCCTGGCGCAGCCAGCGCAACCAGTTGCCATGCAGGATGGCGTTGATATCCTCTGCGCCATATCCGCGCGCAGCCAGCAATTCGGCGATGCGCTGCAAATCCGCGATGGTGTCGAGATCGCGCGGGGATTGTTCGCGTCCAAACCCGCCGTCGAGGTCGCTGCCGATGGCCGCATGGCGCGCGTTGCCGGCAAGCTGGCACACATGGTCGATGTGGTCCACGACCGCCGACAGGGCCGGATTGTGGGCGAGGTCGGGGCCGGCGCTCCACCCTGTTTGCAGCATCCACACATCCAGCGCCGCGCCGATCACCCCGCCCCGTTCGATGATGGCGCACAACTGGTCATCGCTGAACTGGCGCTGGTGCGGCACGAGTGCCCGGCAGTTGTTGTGGCTGGCGTGCACCGGCCCGTGATAGATCTCCAGAGCCTGCCAAAACGCTTGATCCGAGCAATGAGTCAGATCGAGCGCCACACCCAGGCGCTCCATCTCGCGCAGCAGCGGCGCGCCGAGATCGGTCAAACCCAGCTCGGTGCCGGTGCCGCCGGCATAGCGCCCCGGCCCGTAATGCGTGATGCCCAGCAGGCGCAGGCCGGCGGCATGCCACTCGGCCAGTTGCTCCGGGTTCAGAATCGGATCGGCCCCTTCCATCGTCAGCACGAAGCCCAGCGGCGGCGCGTCGTTTGCGTCATCGCCGGCGTGATGGGCATCCCAGCGTTCCCACTCTGCCCAGTGCCGATCCAGTTCGGCAGCGTTCGTGAGAATACGCGCGATGCCTTGCTGCGTCAGGGCGCGGTAATAGGCAAGCTGCCCCTGCGCGATACCATACGCCTGCGCCGGCTGGGCAAAGTCGATATGGGGAGAGGGATGGCCGGTCGAACGCGCCAGCATGGTGGCAAAGCAAACGGCGACCCGCCCGCATCGCATCTCTGGATACGCGACGGTGTTCAGCCCACGCCCCTTGCCCTCGGATGGCCGCTCCTGCGCGCGGAGCGTGTGCACCGAGCGGGTCAGATCACGATTCCACTGCAACGCATTCCACGACAGATCGAGATGCGCATCGACAATCAGCATGGCGCCTCCATTCAAAGCAGATTCAGAGTGTCGGTCGCTTCGGCAAGCTCAGCGACCGGCGGTTCGGCGGACAAAGTCCGCACAGGCTCACCGACCGGGTGAACATCCTGCGCGCAACGACTGACGACCATTCTATAGGGAGTCGAGCTTGCGGCGGCTGAGCCTGTCGAAGCCGTCGAAGCCGTCGAAGCCGTTGCCTTCGACAGGCTCAGGCAATGGCGGCAACGGCGGGCGTCCGTCTGCTGGCGCAACTTGCCCGGTGTCGCTACACTGCGGCCTTATTCGATGAAGCTGGCATTACCGCTCACCTTATTCACCCTGGCATTGTGGAGTTCGCTCGCCTACCTGGGCACGCACCTGAGCCGGCTGCCTGCGTTTCTGGTGACCGGCATCGCGCTGTGCGTCGGGGCGTCGATCAGTCTGCCCCGCGCTGGCCTGTGGCGCGTGCCGGCCAGAACGCTGGCCGTGGGCGTGGGCGGCATCTTCGGCTACCACTTCCTCTACTTCACCGCGTTCCGTCTGGCGCCGCCGGTCGAAGTCAACCTGATGAACTACCTGTGGCCGCTGTTGATCGTCGTGCTGACGCCGGCCCTGCTGCCTGGCCACACGCTGCGGCCGCAACATCTGATCGGCGCCATGCTGGGTCTGGCCGGCGCAGGATTGATCGTCACCGGCGGACGAGTCGCGCTCGACCTGGCCAATCTGCCGGGTTACGCCTGTGCTGCCGCCGCCGCGCTGATCTGGGCGCTCTACTCGCTGTTGACCCGCCGCCTGCCGCCGTTTCCCACAGAAGCCGTCGGCGGGTTCTGCCTGATCTCCGGCCTGCTGTCGCTCGGTCTTTATCTTGCAGAATCGGCGGCAACCGGACAATTCATCGCGCCAACAGGATCTGATTGGGCGCTGCTGGCGGGGCTGGGCATCGGGCCGATGGGTCTCGCCTTTTCACCTGGAGCGCCGCGTTGAAGCGAGGCGACCCGCGCATCATCGGCGCGCTCTCCTACCTGACGCCGCTGGCATCCACGCTGCTGCTGGTGCTGCTGGGCGGCCGGGCGTTGACGGCGACATCCGGCGTCGCCATGTTGCTGATCGTAGCCGGCGCGCTCATCGGCTCGCTCGATTTGCTGCGCGGGTCCTCGCGCCTGCCGATGGCCCAGACCGGCGACGTCAGGCGATGAACGTCATTTGAACACACCGGCCAGGGCGAAGGCGCCAAAGGCGAATACGATCATGCCAGAGGTCCGGTTGACCCACCGCAGCGTGTCCGCGCCGATTCTGGCGCGCAGCAGTCCGACGCCGGCGCTGAGCATCAACCACCACGCCGCAGAGCCGGCGAACACGCCGGCGACCAGAAGCGCTGCGGCGCCCTCACCACCCCCGACGCCGAGGCCAATGCCGGCAAACATGGCGCTGAACGACAGGATAGTCATCGGGTTGGACAGGGTGAGCGCCAGAGTGGAAGCATAGGCGCCGACAAGACTCGCAGACTGCGCCGGCGCTGCCTGCTCGGCCGGGCGAGCGAAAAAAGTCTTCACTCCCAGATAGCACAGAAACAAGCCGCCGGTCAATCGAATCCAGTTCTGTTGCCCGACGAGCAGTTGCGTTACAAGCGTCAGGCCAAATGCCGCCACAGCGCCGTAGAGCGCGTCGGCGGTCGCCGCGCCGAGGCCGGACAACAATCCTGCCAGCCGGCCCTGCGCCAGTGTGCGCCGGATGCACAGCACGCCGATCGGGCCGACCGGCGCGGCGATCGAGAACCCCAGCGCCACGCCCCGCAACAAAACATCTGCGTTCGACAATGTGTCCATGCGCCCCATGATAGAGCTTCTGTCGCGCCGGAGCGTCGCCGTTGCCTTCGACAGGCTCAGGCAACGGCGACACGCTCAGGCAACGGCGACAGGCTCAGGCAACGGCGACACGCTCAGGCAACGGCGACACGCTCAGGCAACGGCGACACGCTCAGGCAACGGCGACACGCTCAGGCAACGGCGACACGCTCAGGCAACGGC
>Ga0272446_1007636_pt1 | contig 10684 bp, 10 predicted proteins | sample YNPCB0061_FD_194587 | JGI IMG/M metagenome (GOLD analysis project Ga0272446, IMG submission 194587) | Hot spring microbial mat communities from Yellowstone National Park, WY, United States - YNP-CB-006-1 | ecosystem: Environmental > Aquatic > Thermal springs > Hot (42-90C) > Sediment | place...
ATGCTCCCTGTTATGTCGGCTCCTACTGCCGCTTGGGATCCCAAGCTCATCTTGCGGCGGGCACGATTTTGGGATCCCACTCCTGGGTGAATGGCCGGGTTTTGCCGGGTGTGTATGCCCCAGGAACGTTGGTTGTGTAGTTAGGATAACTGATGCTTGACCCGTTGATCCGTGCCATTGCCCAAGCCAGTGATCCCCAGGCTCTGTTGGCTGCGGTGGCAGCCCTGGCGGCAACTGGGGATCCGGAAGCTATTCCCCACTTGGTCAAAGCTTTTGGTTACAACCAAGCGGCGGTGAGTGAGGTCGCCCTAGCAGCGGTGATCACGTTTGGATCCCTAGCGGTGGAACCTTTATTAGCCAGCATTGATGGCTATGACTATGGAGCCAGGGCTTATTCGGTACGGGCGTTGGCGGCGATTGGGGATCCCCGGGCTTTGGGGTTTTTGTTGGATGCGGTGACGGCGGATTTTGCGCCTAGTGTGCGGCGGGCGGCGGTACGGGGGCTAGGGCGGGTGGGGAAACAGGCCTCTGGCCAGGCCCAAGCTAAGCTCCAGGAGGTGCTCGCTCGCTGTGCCCAGGATCCCGATTGGGGGATCCGCTACGCTTTGATCTGTGCCCTAGGGGATTTGGGGGGGTATCCAGACTTGGTGCAGCGGTTGCTTGCCGATGGGGATGCCCTGGTGCGGGCTAAGGCCCAGCTCACCTTTGGGGCCGCCTAGGGGTAAGACTCCACCAGATGGTGAAAGTAGGGCAAAAAGATCGGCTCCAAGCGAGGATGGCTGGTGACTAAAACCGGGCTACTCCACTGACTGTAGTCCTGCCCTGGCTGTAAAGGAAAGAATGTCCGGGATCCCCGCCATCCGCACCCTGCCAAACGCACAATCAGCCAGACAGCAGCAATATCCCAGACCTTGGGGGTGGCTTCGATTCCCCCCAGCATCATGCCGGCAGCCACAGCGAGGAGATTATAGGTGGCTACCCCGACCATGCGAATCTTGGCGGGGAAAGTGCTATCAGGACGGATCCGAGTCACACTGCGGGAACACAAACTAAACAGTTCGTTGGCATTGGGATCTTGGTTGCGGGGCGTCAAGACCTGCCCATTCAGCCAGCACCCCTGCCCCCCAGGAGTCTGCCACCCATAAAAAGTCTGACCCAACAACGGAAAATCCACACAACCCAACACCGGGGATCCCTGATGCAAGAGGGCTATGGAAATCCCCCAAATCGGGATCCCGTGGGCAAAATTGGTGGTGCCATCCAGGGGATCCACCACCCAGCACCATTCTTCCCCACCAAAGACATGGTTATCCTCTTCGCTGAGCAAGCCGTAGCCAGGAAAACCCGCCTGCAAAGCCTGCCGCAAGGTCTGATCCGCCCAGCGATCAGCAGCCGTGACCAAACTGCCATCACTTTTTTCCTGGGTGTGAATCTTTCCAAAATCTTGGCTGAGTCGGGATCCCACCCCACGGCTGAGACCCTGCAACCACGCCACCACCTGCTCTGGAGAATCATAGGGATCCATGGCTAACTCTCCGTATGCCAGCCTGCTAATCATAACCCCCGATCCCTGCCCCACCTAGAGCCATCATTATCCTAATAAGGAATAACTTTTGCTGCCAAACTATCCCTTAACTGTTCGTTGTTGACGGGATCCCCAATTTGGAGTAGTGATCCCTGTTACCTGATTACAACTGGATCAGATCAAGCTGAGAAAACCTGAGAAAAGTTGAGAAAATCAGTAAAGTTTTCCAACCTGATCCTGAAGAAAAGTAGGTCACTTTGAGGGCAGTGGGAACCAGGGATCCACCCTAGAATTATGAAAACACTACCAGCCTCTCTGGTTTCTCTCGCTGCCGTTCACGGTCGGATTCACTCCACGGAAAGCTGCGGCACCGTGGATGGCCCCGGGATCCGGTTTATTGTTTTTGCCCAGGGGTGTCCCCTGCGCTGTCTCTACTGCCATAACCCCGACTGTCGGGATCCCGATCAGGGTCAGGACATCACCGTAGGGGAGTTATTGCAGCAAATCAGCAGCTATCAAAGCTATTTGCGCCGGGGGGGTGTCACCGTGAGTGGGGGGGAACCCCTGATGCAACCAGCATTTGTGGCAGCACTCATGCAGGGCTGTCATGAATTGGGTCTGCACACCGCCTTAGATACCTCTGGTTACACCACCTTAGCCGCCGCCAAACCCGTCTTAGCCCACACCGACTTAGTGCTTTTGGACATCAAATCCTACCTACCAGAAACCTATCGTCAGGTCACAGGGGTAGCCCTAGAGCCGACCCTGCGCTTTGCCGAGTACTTAGCTGAAATCGGCAAGCCCACCTGGATTCGCTTTGTCTTGGTGCCTGGTCTGACGGATGCCACAGCCAATGTGCAGGGACTAGCGGATTTTGTCGCCGGTCTGAGGAACGTAGAGCGCCTAGAGGTATTGCCCTTTCATAAGATGGGGGAATACAAATGGCGGGCCCTGGGACTACCCTACCAGCTCAGTCAGGTATTGCCACCCACCCCCCACCAGATTGAACAGGTTGTGAACCTCTTTCGTCAGCGGGGGATCCCGGTCACCTAAAGGAGATGTTGTCATGGATGTCACAGTTAGCTATGTCAAAGGGGTGCAATTGAGCGCCCAGAGTCGGCAGCACACCCTTCTCAGTGACCAGCCCCTTGATAATGGCGGCACTGATCAGGGCATGACCCCGCCGGAATGGTTTCTGGCTGCCTTAGGCGCTTGTGTGGGATTCTATGCCGTTAAATTCCTGCAAACCCGGAACCTCGATCCCAGCACCCTCACGATTCGCATCACCGCTGACAAAGCCAGCCAGCCCACCCGCCTCGACCCGATCCAGATTCAACTCAGCTTGGGTATTCCCCTGGATCCCCAGCAAGAAGCCGGGTTAAAACGAGCCGTAGATGCCTGCATCATTCACAACACCCTCACCCACCCCCCCACCCTGACCACCGAAATTCTCTTGCCAAGTGGGGTCTAAACCCACAAAAAAGCCCTCAGAAATTTCAGAAATTCTTGTGGAGATCCCCTATGTCTGTCACCACTCTCAGCGAACTCGAAGACCTGATTGCCACTGTCAAAGCAGCCCAGGTCATCTATGCCACCTTCAGCCAAGAACAGGTGGATCACATTTTCCGCCAGGCTGCCCTTGCTGCCAATGCCGAGCGGATCCCCCTCGCCAAACTCGCTGTCCAAGAAACGGGCATGGGAATTATTGAAGATAAAGTCATCAAAAATCACTTTGCCAGCGAGTATATTTACAACAAATATAAACACGAAAAAACCTGTGGTGTGATTGAGCGAGATGAGCAGTATGGCATCGAAAAAATTGCTGAACCAGTGGGGATTTTAGCTGGCATTATTCCAGTGACCAATCCCACCTCCACAACGATCTTCAAAGCTTTGATTGCTCTTAAAACTCGCAATGCCATTATTTTTGCTCCCCATCCCCGCGCCAAAGTGTGTAGTCGGGCGGCCGCCGAGATCGTCAAAACCGCGGCAGAAGCCGCCGGCGCGCCCCCTGGATTGATCGGCTGGATTGATGAACCCTCCATCGAACTCACCCAAGCCCTGATGCAGCACCCAGAGATCAAGCTGATCCTAGCCACAGGCGGCCCAGGCATGGTCAAAGCGGCCTATTCCTCTGGGCATCCTTCCTTGGGGGTGGGGGCGGGAAATACCCCTGCGGTGATTGATGCCAGTGCTGACGTGCAAATGGCCGTGAGTTCGATTCTGTTGAGTAAGACCTTTGACAATGGCATGATCTGCGCCTCAGAGCAAGCGGTGGTCGTCGTCGATCAGGTTTATGAGCAAGTCAAAGCGGAATTTCAAAGCCGCGGGGCCTATCTCTTGACTCCTGCAGAAACCGCCGCCCTGCGGAGCGTGATTCTCAAAGAGGGGCGACTGAATGCCGCCATTGTCGGACAGCCAGCGGAGAACATTGCCGCCCTCGCAGGACTGACAGTGCCAGCGGGGACAAAAGTGTTGATTGGGGAAGTGGAGCAGGTAGGGCCAGAGGAACCCTTTGCCTACGAAAAATTGGCGCCGGTCTTAGCCCTTTATCGCGCCTCAGATTTTCATCAGGCTGTGGACATCGCCAGTCAATTGGTCAATTTTGGTGGGAAGGGCCATACCTCCGTTCTCTATACTGATCCTGCCAATCGCGATGACATTGCCTACTTTGAAAATACCCTCCAGACTGCGCGGGTCTTGATCAACACCCCCTCTTCTCAGGGAGCCATTGGGGATCTCTACAACTTCAAGTTAGATCCCTCTTTGACTTTGGGTTGCGGCACTTGGGGGGGAAATTCGGTCTCAGAAAATGTGGGGCCCCATCACCTCCTCAACATTAAAACCGTGACCCAACGGCGGGAAAATATGCTTTGGTTTCGGGTTCCCCCCAAGATTTATTTCAAACCCGGCTGTTTGCCCGTGGCTTTGCAAGAATTGAGGGCTAAAAAGCGGGCTTTTTTAATTACTGATAAACCCTTGTTTGATCTCGGCGTGTTGCATCCCATTACTCATGTTTTGGAGCAGATGGGACTGAGTTGGGATGTCTACCATGATGTCGAGCCGGATCCCACCCTCAGCAATGTCAACTGTGGCTTGGCGCAGTTGCGGCAATTTCGTCCCGATGTGATTATTGCGGTGGGGGGGGGATCCCCCATGGATGCGGCCAAAGTGATGTGGCTGATGTATGAGCAGCCCCAGGTAGAGTTTGAAGGCTTGGCAATGCGGTTTATGGACATTCGCAAGCGGGTTTACGAACTGCCTGCCCTGGGACAAAAAGCAGAGTTGGTCTGTATCCCCACCACCTCTGGCACGGGATCCGAGGTCACCCCCTTTGCCGTGGTCACCGATGACCGGGTGGGGATCAAATATCCCTTGGCGGACTATGCCCTCACCCCCACCATGGCCATTGTGGATCCCGATCTCACCCTGCGGATGCCCAAGAAACTCACTGCCTATGGTGGCATTGATGCCCTTACCCACGCCCTGGAAGCCTATGTCTCGGTGATGGCCAGTGACTTTACCGATGGGTTAGCCCTGCAAGCCATCAAGCTTTTGTTCACCTATCTCCCCCGTGCTTACCACAAAGGCGCCGAGGATCCCGAAGCCCGGGAAAAAGTCCATTATGCCGCTACCATTGCTGGCCTCGCTTTTGCCAATGCCTTTTTGGGGATCTGTCACTCCTTGGCTCACAAATTGGGATCCACGTTTCATGTTCCCCATGGTTTGGCCAATGCCCTGATGATCAGCCATGTGATCCGCTACAACGCCACCGATGCTCCCTTTAAGCAGGCAATTTTCCCCCAATATCGTTTCCCCAATGTCAAACATCGCTATGCCGAGATTGCCGATCATCTGCACCTAGGTGGGGACAGTGATGAGGAGAAAGTGCAGCGGCTGATTGATGCTATTGAAACCCTCAAACGGCAGTTGGACATTCCCGAAACCATCCGCGCCGCCCTGAGTGAAACGGAGCAGGAATTTTATGATCACCTGGAAACCATGTCGGAGCAGGCCTTTGATGACCAGTGCACCGGCGCCAATCCTCGCTATCCCTTGATTCGGGATATGAAGGAACTCTATGTCTTGGCCTATGGCGGGTTTAAGGTGGATGCGGCTCTCTACCATCAGGATCCCGTCTTTGCTTGAGCTGAGCACAATCAGGGAATAAGTCAAATCACGCTCCGATTCCCTAGAACAGAGATTAAGACTCTCCGTGGATTTCTCGCCATCGGGATCCCCAGTGACTATGCTGCAACCAGAACCCTTGAGGGCATCTTGACATGGCGCGGTGGTCCCTACAGCCCGCTTCTTCTAACCAGGCGCAAGTGGCCCTGATCCCCACCGCCTTTGGCTTGGATACCCAAGCGCCAAGAGCCATTCTGGCAGCGGCATCCCAAATCAGTGGTTTTGAGCCGGTTTTGCAGGTGGATGTAGACGACCTTGCCATTACCCAATGCTCCCCCTTTGCCGATGAACCCCCCTTCGCCATGTGCGAAGCCGCCGTCCAGTACAGCCTCAGCCGTCGCCAATGGCCAGTCCTCCTCCCGGCCATGATGGCTGCCAGTCTTGGGGCGATTCGGGCCCTGTGGAAACGTCAGGGATCCCTAACCGTTGTTGTCTGTAGCGCCCATCCGGGTCTCAAACCTGCCGCCGAGGTCATGGATGTCGATGGGGATCCCAACTACAGCAGTCAAACCTGGGTAGAGCGTCTCTACCAAGCAGGGATCCCGGTAGTGCATGTGGGGATCCGCAGTAGCAGCAAAAAAGCCTGGGAATTTCTCCATTCTGCTCACCCAACCCTTGGCGATACCCCTGCCCTGTTTTATAGCCATGCCCCCTGGCAACCCGCCGATGTTCTTGCCGCCCTAGCCGATGGGTCAATTTTCTTAGCCATCGACTGTAACGTCTTGGATCCCGCCCTAATGCCCACGGTGATTAACCCCGAACCAGGGGGGATAGACTGGATTCAGCTCCAAACCCTGATCAAGGTTTTGTTTACAGAGCAACAGGTAGTGGGGGTTGCCCTAGGAGGATTGACCGTAGCTGAGACCACCCGCCAAACCGCCCGTTATGCTGCCCGACTCTTGAACTGGATCTTAGCGTGCCACGCCTTGGCTCTGACGTCCCATGTCCAAGTCTGAACTCCTCCAAGCCATTGCCCCCACCGCCCGTGGGGAAAAAGCTAATCTCGAACAACAGCGGCAGATCTTGACCTTGATTGAGTCTTTAGAAGCTGCCAATCCCACCCCCGCCCCCACCGCCACCCCTGACTTGCTCTCTGGCAACTGGCGCACCCTCTACACTACTAGCCGGGATTTACTGGGACTCTCGGCGTTACCCGGGATCCGTGCCGGGGAAATTTATCAATATGTGGACGCTCACCGCCAGCAGGTATTTAACATCGCCGAAATTGAAAGCCGCTTACCCCTCACCCAAGGGATCTTTGCCATCCGGGCCCGTTTCCAGGGGGTTTCTCCCCGCCGGGTGGAAGTCACCTTTGAGCAGTTTGTGATTGGTTGGACCTGGTTGATCAACTACCGCATCGACACCTTCTTGCCCCTGTTGATCGAGCGCCCCCAACAGATCCCTGCCCTGAAAATCCCCGTGCGCCAGCCTCCCAACCGACCCAGTTGGCTAGACATTACCTATTTGGATCCCGACCTTCGCATTGGGCGAGGCAGCCAGGGGAGTGTATTTGTTTTGGAGAAAGTTTAGGCACCGACCGCCTCTTTAGCCGCATACATCACCGCCACCGTAATCTCACAGATCCCCTTTTCCCGGGCAAATTTTTCTGTATTGCGTTTTACCTTGCCCCGTACAAACCCTGGCACTTTTTGCAGTTCCTTGTGGGCTTCCGGTGTCCAGGACAAATCCGTATTCGTAGACAGGGAGTGAGTGATCACCTCTTTAGTGTCATGTCCGCCAAAAATTTCCAGCAAATGATCTTCCATCCCCAACGTAAAAGAATTATAGACCAAATCAATAATTTGATTTGTCCCTTCATAGCCCACAAAAGGCTTATAACCAATCGGGAAATCTTGAATATGAATCGGAGCCGAAATCACCCCACAGGGGATCCCCAATCGTTTGCCCACATGACGTTCCATTTGCGTCCCAAAAATCGCTGCCGGTTCCGCTTGGGCAATGGCATTCGCCACCTGGGTATGGTCATCCGTGATCAGCACCTGATCGCAGAATCCTTTCACCTCCGCCGTAAACCACTCCCGGTCATAGGGACAATAGGTTCCTGCCCAGACCACATGGATCCCCATTTCCCGCGCCAAAATCTTGGTCATGGCAGCCCCATGGGTAGAATCCCCAAAGACAACTGCTTTTTTGCCCGTTAAATTCTGACAATCAATAGAGCGGGAAAACCACGCCGCTTGAGAAATAAACAGGGTTTGCTCTTGAATAAAACCTTCATAATTGACCTGTCCCCCTTGAGCATTGACCAGGTTTTGGATTTGACGAATAAAAGCTGCTGTTTCCACCACACCCATAGGGGTAATCGTGACACTAGGGATCCCGAATTGCTTTTCCAAATACTCACCTGCAAGGGGCCCCAATTCTCGATAGGGAATGACATTAAACCAAGCTTGAGCAGCACGGGGAATCTCATGCACTGAGGCTCCCTCCGGCAAGACCAGATTGACGGTGATCCCCAGTTGATTCAGGAGTAGACGCAATTCCCGTAGATCGTGGTGATGATGAAATCCCAGGGTGGAAATACCCAGAATATTACAAGAGGGCTGGGGCGTTTTAGTCCTGTCTAGGGTGCCTGCTTTCTCGGCTTTTTCACAGTAAAACTGTACAATTTGGGCTAGGGTGCGGTCGGCAGCTTGCAGTTCATTCACCCGGTAGTGATTCACATCTGCCAAGAGGACATCCGCTTGGGCGTGCAGTTGGGCCTGCTCCACAAAATGATGGAGATCTTCCTGCAAAATACTGGAGGTACAGGTGGGAGTAAGGACAATCAAATCCGGGTGTTCTTCCCCATCTTTGCGAGTGATATTCTCAATCACCTTTTCCCCTGATCCCCGTGCCAAAACGTGGCGATCCACCACACTGGTGGTGACAGGGGTAAAGTCCCGCTGCCGCTCTAGCATCGAGCGCATCACATTAAAGTAATCATCTCCCAAAGGGGCGTGCATAATGCTCTGGACATTCTTAAAGGAGCTTGCCACCCGCAGGGTGCCAATGTGAGCCGGGCCAGCATACATCCAATAAGCTAATTTCATGCACAGGATCCCATCAAGACTTTTTTAGTCTGCGGGGTCACCGGGAACAATCACAAGCCCTCTCAACAGGACTCTACATTTACCGCCCTTTTTGTAAAGATGACCTCACACTGGGCAGGATCTTTTGATAACTATCTTGATAAAACATGAAAATAGAAACATTACTTCTCACTGCCGCAAAAAGACACAACAGAATATCACAGAATATCGGCAACTATCACAACGAGATCCCAATAAAGATGACCAAGATTACCAACAGGGAGTGAACCTAATCGAGAGCGTGGCCAGTGAGCTGCACAAAAATATCTTCCAGATTGGAGGGGCGGATCATCACGCCGGTTTTATCGGGGAGGGCATCGAGATAGGCATTGGCCGCCGCCAAATTGGGGAAAAACTCGTAGGCGCTGCGGGCAGTCTGGCTGGGATCCCCACCAGCGAGAGGGCGCACCAAGACCGCTTCCCCAAATTGCCGCCGCAGTTCTTGGGGGCTGCCCAAAGCAATCAATTGTCCCCGGTCGATTACGCCCACCTGCTCACAGAGGGATTCGGCTTCGTCCATGTAGTGAGTAGTGAGGATAATCGTCATGCCCTGGCGATTCAGATCCCGGATGATGTCCCAGAGCAAGCGGCGGGCTTGGGGATCGAGGCCCACAGTGGGTTCATCGAGAAACAGCACTTCTGGCTGGTGCAGTAGGGCCCGGGCAATTTGCAAACGGCGTTTCATGCCCCCGGATAGGGTTTTGACAAGGTGATCGCGGCGATCCGACAGTTCCACATAGCGCAGCCACTGCTCAATCCGTTCTTGGCGGAGGGGATTGGGGATATGGTGCAACCGCCCATGAAATTCCAGGTTTTCCCACAGGGTGAGGTCATTATCCACACTCAGGGGCTGCACAACCACACCGATGGCGCGACGCACCTGTAGGGGTTGCTTGACCACGTCGTATCCTTGGACGCGAATCGTGCCGGTGGTAGGGGCAGTCAGAGTGGTGGCCATGCGAATGGTGGTGGACTTGCCGGCGCCGTTGGGCCCCAAGAGGGCAAACATCTGTCCCCGTGGGATCACCAATTCTAGATTGTCCACAACGCGGCGGTTCCCGAATTCCTTGCTCACCGCCTGCATCTCTACCGCCGGGGGCAGAGGGATCCCGTCTTCAAGGGTGTTGGTTTTGGGAGTGGATAGGGTCACGCTGCCGTTTGGAAATCTTTACTTTGTATTTTAGAGGTTTTTCAAGAGCAGTTTACTCTCCTCTGCTCTTCTGTAGAACCTGACTCCCCAATCCCGGAGGCTAGGCTGACAGCAACCATATTTGCACTCTGTATTCCATGCTGGCTCTGCTGGCTGAGATGATGTGCTTCAGGTCTGGGCAGCGATGAACCGGAAATGAAAAGCTCTCCACACGGGGCACTGTTTTTGCTTGTCATGCTGATTAAATGGCGGTTCTCTGGTGAATCCCTTGGATCCCTTCTCCCACACCCCAGATGCGGCAAAGTGTTTTTCTGAGACCTGGAAAATGATGAGCCGTAGTTAGCTTGTGGGGGTGTGGGGGTAGCTAAGCCCCGCACTGTACCCGTAGCGTCAGTGCCGGGATACAGATACCCCCACATGGTGTATGATAGGAGTAGTTGTACAAAACGGCTTTTGCCGGAATCTGGTGCAACTACGCGGTAGGGCATTCCGTGTCTGCGCGTGGAGGGTTCTTGCGAAGGCTCCCCGATGAAGCGCGAAGCCCACGCTGTACCCGTAGAGTCAGTGATGGGAGCATGTCACGCAAAAGCGGCGGGATCAGGTTTTTGCTGAGGCTGGGTGGATTGTGGTGCGATTTGCCGAACAGCAGCTTGCCCGAGAACCTGGGTTGTGTGGGATGCTGGTCTGGATGGCGATTCCACCTGTGATCATTGTGGGGGCAGGGCCCAC
>Ga0272446_1007637_pt1 | contig 10683 bp, 10 predicted proteins | sample YNPCB0061_FD_194587 | JGI IMG/M metagenome (GOLD analysis project Ga0272446, IMG submission 194587) | Hot spring microbial mat communities from Yellowstone National Park, WY, United States - YNP-CB-006-1 | ecosystem: Environmental > Aquatic > Thermal springs > Hot (42-90C) > Sediment | place...
TGGCGGCGGTATAATACCTAAAAGCGAAGTTTATGTTGAACAAGATAACACCTCGAAATCGGAGTTTAACGGCTTCTTTCGGGAGTTATATCTTTGAGCTTTGTCACATTGGCGCGAATCAGGGCTTAACGGCAGAAATAGACTGGAAATATACTCCAATTAGTCGGTGTTGCCGAAAATTTTTGATTGGTTCAGTTGTTTGGGCTGAGGAAACAGTCGTAGTTCGGGGTAACGGCCGAATTTCGACGCAAAACCGAAAAATACCCGAAATGACAGTTCCTATCAGTTAAAATTGAATCATGCGCATGAGATCCTGCTTTCTTGCAAGATCCCCTAATAATTATTTCTCCACGAAGTATAATATCCCGTATAGGTCTATCAGGCTCAGCTATACGACTAAAAAGAAGCTCAATCGCTGTCTTGCCAATTTCATAGGTTGGCTGCTTAACGACTGTTATTTTTGGGTTTACAAGTGGTGTCCAGGCTTGTTCATCAAAACAAACGAATCCAATATCTTCTGGTATTCGAATTCTATTATCAATTAAATTCCTAAATGCTCCAGTAGCTATTATTCCATTCGCTGCAAATATTACTTCTGGTCTTTCACGCATCCCAAGGAGTGTTTCAGCTGCTCTATAACCATCTTCTTCTGTTGTATTATTCATCAATTCTAATTCAGGTACCGGTTGAATACTTCTATCTTGAAGTGCTTTCCTGAAACCTTCGTACCGAGCACGAATTGTGCTGTTATCTAGGCTAAAAATTCCACCAATTCTTCGGTAGCCATCATCTGCGAGATGGCATGTTAGGTTATATGCTGAGTTAAAGTTATCAATGAGAACACTATCAACATCCATCGATTGAATTTTTCTGTTGATTGCAACAATTGGTATACCTATATCAATTCGCTTTGTTGTTGAATTTGCTGTTTTACTCGTGGGCGCGATGATTGCTCCAGACACACGTTCATCCTTCAGCAACTCAAGACATATAGCCTCTTTGTTTGGATCTTCATCTGAATTAAAGAGAAGTACGGCCATGCCCTTTGCATAGGCCGCTTTCTCAATTTCTCTGCTGATAAGAGAAAAAAAAGGATTTCCGAGATCAGCTACTATTATCCCAATCGTACTTGATTGACGATTTCTGAGATTTCTCGCTATATGGTTTGGACGATAGTTGAGTTTTTTTACAGCATTATATACTTTTTCTTGTAATTCTTTCTTAATATGAGGTTTATTCGCTAAAACACGTGAAACTGTTGCTGTGGAAACTCCGGCTTCTGCCGCCACTTCTTTGATAGTAGTCAAAAACGACCTCGCTTCCAATAGCGTACAAATATTTCTAATAGCCTTACAATAGAGCTAATAAATCATTAGATTAATTTTCTGTCGCGAATGATCAATATCCTCAATGAAACTACTGATTATATATATTATACACAATTCATAAGATTTTGGCAATTTATTTAATCGATTACATTTTAGATATTGACAGATTAAAATACCTATGCAACAATAAAAAATATATTGAATATAAGGGAATATGATCGCATGATTACCTTTTCAACTCAAAACGCCCCTGATGCAATGGAAAAGCGAAGCTTTCTCATTGCTGAAGAGCAAAATGAGTATAATACTATATATTATAATATAATAAAAAAATATAGTAATATTACTATATTAAATTCAAAAAATTATAAAACAGCAATAAAAATAATATTAGGAAAACGTTTACATTTATATATTTCATATAATAAGCTGTTTTTGATAAAATATAATCGCATCTTCGCTCGGCTGGGGGTTTGCATATGAATGAAGTTCTTCTTCAAATGAGCAAAATAAAAAAGATATTTCCAGGTGTTATAGCCTTGAATGATGTCAGTTTCGATCTTCGAAAAGGTGAGGTCCATGCGCTTATAGGCGAGAATGGAGCCGGAAAATCTACATTAATGAAGGTTTTAACAGGGATATACCATCAGGATTCTGGAGAAATATATTTCAAAGGAGGTAAATTTCAAGCAAAAAATCCAAAGGATGCGCAGGATAAAGGTATAAGTATGATTCACCAAGAATTCAACCTCGTACCAGACTTAACGGTTGCTGAAAATATATTTATTGCACGTGAGCCTCGCACTTTTCATAATCTACTTATAGATGACAAAGCAATGATTCTTCAATCACAGATTCTTATTAGAGACTTTGGTTTGGAAATTGATGTGCATGAGCTAATTAGTAATCTTAGTGTTGCTGAAAAACAAATGATCGAAATCGTTAAGGCATTAGTTACTAAATCAGATATCATTGCTTTTGATGAACCAACATCGGCGCTTACAGAAAAGGAAGTTGCGCATCTATTCGAAATTATCAATAAATTAAAATCAGAGGGCGTTGCGATAATTTATATTTCCCATCGGCTTGAAGAGTTAGATGCAATAGTCGATAGAGTTACCGTTTTGCGCGATGGTTGCTGTGTGGCTACTCATGAGTGGAAAAATATCACTATTCCGAAATTAATCAGCATGATGGTTGGTCGTGAGATGAAAGAACAATTCCCAACTCAATATACCACTGCTGGAGAAGTCGTTTTTCGAGCTGAGCATATAACAAGAAGTAATGTATTGAAAGATATCTCAATTCAAGCAAAAGGCGGGGAGATACTTGGAATTGCTGGGTTGATGGGTGCTGGCCGTACTGAACTTGCTCGCGCAATCTTTGGTGCGGATAAAATAGATTCGGGCACTATGTGGATTCAAGATAAAAAATTCAAGCCTTCATCTCCATACGATGCAATAAAACATGGCATAGCATATCTTCCGGAAGATAGAAAAAAAGATGGGCTCATGCTCGATCTTGATGTTTTTGATAATATACTCTGTGGTAACCTTTCAACTTATGCGCAATATGGCGTAATAAATGATAAACAATGCACGCAGGTTGTAAGTAAAAAGATTACCGATTTGAATATAAAAACCCCATCATATCGACAGATAGTTAAGTATCTTAGCGGCGGGAATCAACAGAAAGTACTGGTCTCCCGTTGGTTTTGCAAAAATTTTAGGCTAATTATTTTTGATGAGCCAACTAGAGGTATTGATGTTGGTGCAAAGTTGGAAATTTATAATCTAATAAATCGTATAAAAGAATCTGGTGCGGCAATTATTATGATTTCTTCGGAGCTACCAGAAGTTTTAGGTATGAGTGACAGGATAGTTGTGATGTGTGAAGGCAGGGTAACAGGACAGTTATCGAGGGCCGAAGCCTCCCCGGAAAATGTCATGCGACTCGCAAGCAACTTGAAATGAATGAGGAGCCAGAAATTATGTATAAAAAGGAAATAAGTAGCTATATTTTGAAGCTGAATAAAGACTTAATGGAGAAAGTAACTGTCGCTATAGCATTATTAATAATGATGACGTTCTTCTCAATCGTAAGCCCTTATTTTTTGAAGATAAATAACCTAATGACAATCGCCTTGCAAACATCAATAACTGCTATTACCGCATATGGAATGATGTTTGTCATAATTTCAGCTGGTGTCGATCTCTCAATAGGGTCAACCATCGCTTTTTCTGGTATCATGGTTACTATTATGATCAACCATAATTTGCCAACATGGCTATCAATTATAATATGTATAGCATTAGGTACAATTGTTGGTGTTCTGAATGGTTTTCTGATTTCACGGATGAAGCTTCCTCCTTTTATTGCGACACTTGGAAGCCAGATGGTTTTACGAGGGCTAGCTCTTGTTATCACTGATGCCAGGCCTGTTTATGTCGACAATGTACCGACTTTTAAATTAATAGCACAAGCTAGATTATTTAATGTAATTCCTTTGCCTGTTATATATATGACTATCTTAGGATTTTTATCGGCATTTTTACTTAGGAAAACTGTTATTGGGCGAAACGTTTTTGCTGTAGGGTCAAATGAGGAAGCTGCAAGACTCTCGGGTATAAATACCGTTAAGATTCGAATTTTTGCTTTTCTCTATAGTGGTATTATGGCTGCTTTCGCAGGGATTATTCTTGCAAGTAGAGTAAACTCGGGACAGCCAACCATAGCTGTCGGATATGAGGCAAATGCTATAGCCGCATCAGTAATTGGCGGTGCTTCAATGCGGGGAGGCCACGGTTCTATAAGCGGAGCCATCTTGGGGGCTTTTATAATGGGCATATTAATGAATGGCCTAAACCTATTGAATGTATCTCAAAACTGGCAAATTTTTTCGACAGGCTTAGTTGTAATATTCGCGGTGTACTTTGATAAAGTAAGGAGTTCAAAAGATTGAATCGCTTAATTATCACAAACATGAAGGAGGTTTAAATAATGTTTAATTCAAGCTAAAACTCCCCCACTTTATTAGCTTGAGCATAATATTTGTATTAGCAATGAGAAATAAGCTATTTAGCAAACGTAAGTCTACTGTGATTTAGCCGTAAAAGGCAAAGGAGATTTTGATGAAAAGAATTGCATTTTTATCGATGGCTATGTTATTGTTGGTAGTTGGCTCTGTATTTAGTGCTTCTCCAAAAGATTTGTATGTTGCTGTAATAATGAAATCCTTTGCTGGTGATTTCTGGAAAACTGTAGAGCTTGGAGCGAAAAGTGCTGGTAACGATTTAGGGATAAGGGTTACTGTTGAAGCATGTGATACTGAAACTAACATAGAACAACAAATCAAAATGGTTGAAAACGCTATCACTAAGGGCGCGAATGTAATAGCAATATCCGTGCTAGACTCGAAGGCTCTTGTCCCCGCTATTGAGCAAGCAAAAGCAGCCGGTGTGAAAATTATTACATTTAATTCCGCTGTTGATTCAAATATTCCATTAACTCATGTTGCTACAGACAACTGGGCTGCAGGTGAATTAGCAGGGAAAGCGCTCGGAGAAGCAATGAAAGGAGAGGGGAAATATGCAATTCTAGGTGCTGTCCAAGGAGTAAAGAATAATCGTGACCGAAGTGATGGAGCTGCTAGTTATATCCAGAAAAATTATCCAAATATGAAGCTTATCGCAATTAGATATACAGATAATGACTTAAATAATGCTCTTGCGATAACAAGCGACCTAATCACCGCAAATCCTGACATTAAAGGATTTTTCTCTAACAATGAGACTACGACAATCGCGGTTTCCACCATACTTACGGAAAAAGGTATGATTGGAAAAATTAAGCATATTGGATTTGATGCTACTAATCAGACTATTGATGCTATGAAAAAGGGAATCACTAATGCGATAGTTACCCAGGTTCCATTTAAAATGGGTTACCTTGCCGTACAGAGTGCCTATTATGCAAACCAAGGGAAAACACTGCCTGCAATAACAGACACAGGAGTTGCACTTGTTACTATGGAAAATCTCAATAGTCCTGAAATACAAAAGATTCTTAACCCGCTAAAGTAATCAGCTAAAATGCAAATATTTAAATCGAGCCCAGAATAAAAAATCCCTGGGCTCGAAAAAGAGGAAACATTATGAGGCACGAGTTGCCAACTAAACCTAACGTTATTTTTATTCTTGCTGACGACATGGGCTATGGAGATTTTTCTGCCTTCAATCCCGATATACAATCAACAAAGGCTTTAGATTCATTGGTACGTGATGGTGTTACACTTACCAATTGCTATTCTTCTTCCCCGGTATGTGCACCTTCTCGTGCTAGTATTATGACTGGTCGTTATCCTCAACGCTGTGGTGTGATCGATACACTAGAAGCGAGAGGCTTTGATAGACTTAAATTATCAGAAACGACAATGGCTGATGTATTTCATGATAATGGTTATTATACCGGCCTTATAGGAAAATGGCATCTAGGTGCTATTGGTGAAGGATATCATCCTAATAAACGAGGCTTTGATTATTTTTTTGGCTTTAGAGGTGGTTGGAATTACTACTACAATTATATCGTCGAGAGAAATGGACAACGTATTGTTTCTGATGGTACTTATATTACCGATGTTTTTTCAAATGAAGCTGTAAATTTTATAAGGGATAATGCTAGCAGACCTTTTTTCCTACATTTAGCCTATAATGCCCCTCATTTTCCACTTGAAGCACCATTGGAAATGGTAGAAAAATATAAAGCAATAGGAAAATATACTTCTGCGGTTTGCAAAGTATATGCAATGATAGAATGTATGGATATTGGCATTGGTCGGGTCTTGTTGGAACTTAAAAATCAGGGAATTGAAAATAATACAATTGTAATTTTTACTAGCGATAATGGCCCTGATTTCGAAGGGAATGGTGACGATTGTCTTCGCAGATATAATTGCGATTTTAAGGGTTCAAAGATGTTCACCTATGAAGGCGGATTAAAAGTCCCAGCTGTTGTAAGATGGCCTTCTAAATTTTCGAAAGGTGTCAGCTCTAAAGAAATTATACATGGTAACGATTGGCTTCCAACCTTAATATCTCTTTGCGATCTTAAATATTCTGCCTCTAAAAAAATGGATGGAATAGATTTTTCTAGGGCTTTGCAAGGACAATCTTTAGCAGAACGTACACTGTTTTGGCATTGGAATCGGTTTCAGCCAAACCTTAGTTGTAATGCAGCTATTCGCAAAAGAAATTGGAAAATGCTACACGCGCCAATACCGGAATACCTTAGTTTGCCACCATCGGAAATTGATATGGATATTGAGATAAAGTCATATCCTGAACGTTATAAAAAGGTTTCTGTAAAGCCAATTCTAGAAAGAAGAAAAATAGCTGTACCTATCGTTGAAATGTATGATATTTCAGAGGATCCATGCGAGAAAAAAAATGTAGCACCATCGGAACCTGATAGGGTCCAAAGCATGGAAAAGCAACTTCAGGATTGGTTTGCAGAGGTTGAATCGGAGAGGTTGTCTGATTGAAGAAAAGTATTATAAATAGCCGCGAAAACTGGACAGATAAAAGATGATATGATTTCCTTCTAGTGCATCGAATAGGGTATTCTCGGGTTTGACGGAACCCGGGAGCCGGCGGCAGGCAGGTACTTTTTTGTGAGGCACTGCAACCTCGGCTAAAAGATTATGTCCCACGCTGGCCGTCGAACATCAGGGTGCGGAATGCTGCAGGTGCAGTCTTACCGCGGATAGAAGAATGTAATACCACGATGTACCAACAAAGACTTCCGGCTCCGACTTTTATTATCGGAGGTGCAGGAAAATGGAATGCGCACAAAGAAGGTTTGTCGGGATTGACTTGTCAAAACGAACATATGAGGCAGTCGCCTTATATGCGGATACAGACACAATCAAGCGATGGAACGGCAAACTGGATCCGAAAGGAAGAGTTGCCTTGCTGAAAAAACTGGCTCATGGTGACATCGTGGTGTCAAGGTCGGTTTTATTTTTCCGGTTTTAGTCGGTTTCAATTTTCCGGTTTCTGACCATCATTCAAAGCCTACCGCTCCCACACGGAGCCGTTCTTTCATGCGGTAGGAGTCGGCTTTCAGGCTTACGACCTGCGCATGGTGCAAGAGCCGGTCGAGCATCGCGGTGGCAACGGCTTCATCGGACATGAGTTCCGCCCATTTTGAGAAAGGCTTATTGGAGGTCATGACGATCGAGCCTGTTTCGTAGCGTGCATTGATCAGCTGAAAGAAGACATGCGCTTGTTCAGGGGTAAGCGGCTCGTACCCCACTTCGTCAATGAGCAGCACATGCGGTTTTTTCAGCCAGGCAAGGCGCTTTCTGAGCCGTCCCTGCTCCCGTGCCCGAATGAGGGAATCGATCGCTTCATAGCAGGTCATGTAGTAGGCAGTGTAGCCGGAAGTGCAGGCTTTTTGCCCGATAGCCAGCAGAAGATGGGTTTTCCCGACACCGGAAGGCCCGAGAAACAGCACATTTTCTTTGCGCTCAATGAAGGCAAGGCTTTTGATTTCCTCGAATCGTTCCCGCGTCAGCCCGCCCTTGAGCCAGGAGAGGTCGAACTCCTCGAAGCTTTTGGATTGCGGCATGCCGGAAAGCTTGAGTCGTGTGCGTGCCGTCCGCTCTTTCCGGGCATTGTATTCCAGCTCCAACAGTGCTGACAGCGATTCGGTGAAGGTGCTGGTTTTCCCTGCCTGCTCGGACAGAAACGATTCAAGACCCGCTGCCATGAATCCAAGGCCGAGTTCTTCCATGCGGTTCGAAAGAAAGGTTGCAGAGGATGGTGCAGCGTTCATCGCTGCCCTCCTGCATCTGCAGCGGCGAATGCCTCATAGACGGCACAGGGACGAATGTCGACCTCGATGTATGGCAGTGGTTTTTTCTTCGGTGGCGAGCGCCAGCGTTGCAGGCGAGCGCGGTCTTGCTGCCAGCGCGCAAGGATATCCGCCTTGTCCTCCGGGAAAAAGATCGTCGTGTGGCTCTGCGCCTTAGCAAGCTCAAAACGGCGCACAAGGTTCTCTGGGCCCAAAAGCTCCACGATCCTGTGGAGCGGGTGCACCAACAGCCGTACCGTTGCGCCAATGCAGTACGGCGGTACGGAATATCGATTAGTCTCATAGCGGATTGTTGAGTCTCTGCCTACCATCAGCGGCACGGTTTCCCTGACGTCAAAGGGGCGTAGTGGCAGCCCTTTCAGGAAAGGCTTTTCCCGATCAAACCGGGTACGCCGTGATTCCTGCAGTGCTTCAAGCGGTTTGGTGCTGATTTCCTCGATCCAGTCCAAAACCGTGCTGTTGAGCTCGGCAAGCGAGAGGGAAAAGGCATTTTCGACCCGTGCCCAGAAGTTATGATCCAGGTAGCCTATCATCCGTTCGACCTTCCCCTTGGTTTCAGGCCGGCGGATTCTGCAGCGCTGCGGGACAAACCCAGAGTGGACTGCACAGGCGGAAAGCCGCTTGCCAGAGTGCCAGAAGCCCTCGCTGTCAGGCTCAAACGCCGTGCGCATGTTGTCGTACAGAATTTCCTGGGGCACCCCGCCAAAATACTCAAAGGCAAGCGTATGACACGCCAGGAGGGTCGACTGGCGCATGTTCGTCGTGAATCGCACAAAGGGCATGCGCGAGTAGCCAAGGACCATGACAAAGGCGTAGAGCTTGGTTTCCTTGCCATCGACAACCTGTCTGCCAAACTCTTTCCAGTCCACCTGCGCCTGCCGGCCAGGCTCTGTTTCAAAGCGCATGACCGCTTGCTGGGTCAGGCGTTTTCTGAGCCGTGCCGCATAGGCTTTCATGATGGTTTTCTTTCCCTGGTAGTCTAGTCGGACAATCCGCTCATACAGAAGCTCGCCATTGTACGAAGGATTCTTCTCAAGCATGTCTTCGATGAACGGCTTGTAGGGATCCAGCTTGCTGTGCCGCAGCGGCTTCTTTCGTCCTGCGGGCAGCTCTTTGAGATAGGTTCTGACCGTTCGGTCGTTGACTCCTAGCATCTCGGCAATCTGCATCTGTGTAAGGCCCTGTGCTTGCAGTATTCGGGCATTCAGCATACATTGCTCCTTGTCCATGGGGTTCTCTCCGTTACAGCTAGTGTTTGTATTCCACCACTATTGTACCGGAGGCCAAAGCCCCTGTTTTATTGCCCAGCAACGCCAGGCTATGGACAAGAAACCGGAAAATTCTCCCCGACTAAAACCGGAAGTTTATCACCGACTGCGACAGTAAATCGCTCGGTCTTTCTTGAAATACATCCTTTGCTCCCTTCTGGAAGCGAGGATACTCGAGTTTTCAAAAGCTGGCGGACGGGGTGAAATTGACGGTTACAATACGACAGATAGGTCTTGGTACCAGATTGAGAAGGCGTTGGCCGATGTCACTGCGGGGCTTATCGAGAGCGACCATGTAAACCTCTGGTATTGCTCCGATATTTCTGACGAAGCGAAGGACATTTTCAAGAAGCTCGATATTGCCTTGCCGAAAAAAGTTCTTTCTGCGGTTGAGAGGAAAGCTGCTGCCGCGGTATAACAAATTTTAAAGCTAATTGTTGCTATTTATTTTCAAGATAGTGTATTAGCTGCATTTCCTATACAGCGGACTGTACAATGCCAGTTCATAGGGGGGCAGTTCAGACTAAAACCGGAAAATTTAAACCGATCTTGACATATTATTCAAGAAGCCATCGCACTGTATCCCAAACATCTTCTCCATTATTTTTTTGTGCTGTGCCAGGAGTGCTGCGGCCGCTTTTAATATAGCCAGCTAGAATTGCTCTCATATTTTCAAAAACTCCAGGATAAAGATTAATTAAATTATTGGTTTCCCCAATATCTTTTTCTAGATCATATAACTGAAATCTCGGCATATCTGGAGTTTCTTCACCAGGTGCTGGATATGACCAGCCTCCTGAACCAGGGCACATTTCAAGCTTGTAACGACCTTTGCGAATGGAAAGCGATCCATCCAAGCTCTGATGTATAATATCTTTGCGAACTTCTTTTTGATAATCATCTAGCCATAGTGGAAGGTTACTCACACTGTCCTCAGCTGCATTATCCGGCAAATTAGTCCCAAAATAATCCGCCATAGTAGCCATGAAATCAGAAAGACATACTAATTGAGAACGCTTTCCATGATGTTTTATACCATTTGGCCAACGGATTAACCCGCATTTCTCACCTGTAGCATAAATCCACATAATTTCGAGGCTACGGCCAGTACCAAACCCTACTCCACCGCGATTTGTACAGGGCATCAAGGGATTTCTTTAAAATCTATACGGTGCTGATAGAGAAAAATGCCTAAATTGAAAGCCCTGTACAAT
>Ga0272446_1007638_pt1 | contig 10683 bp, 11 predicted proteins | sample YNPCB0061_FD_194587 | JGI IMG/M metagenome (GOLD analysis project Ga0272446, IMG submission 194587) | Hot spring microbial mat communities from Yellowstone National Park, WY, United States - YNP-CB-006-1 | ecosystem: Environmental > Aquatic > Thermal springs > Hot (42-90C) > Sediment | place...
GGTATAACGGTCCCCCGATCCGGGTAATTTAAAGATACCTTTTCCATTAAAATCGATTCCATACTGATTCGGCCGTTGTCCAGTTTTTTCCATCCATCGCCATACCGCCTGGGTTAAAGCGAGGGGCCCTGTCGCGTGGATTACCGCTGGCCAAAGGCGGTCGAATTCCTTTCCTTGCAAAAATGGAAAGTTGCGAACGATTATGTCGATCGTTTCCTTCAAGATCGGATGCTCTTTCTCAAAACAAAGCAACCAATTAAGAATCATGTTGTCCGGATATTCAAGGTTCGACAGGATCGTTGAGGGGGGGGCAGAATAAAATACGGAAGGATCGGCAAAAACGCCGACGTTCATCAAATTCCTCCAAGGGTTTCCTTCAAAGGAGATCAATTCCGACGGATTGTCCTTCAGCAAGTTTCGGAAGGGGATTAAAAGGGAACTATCGATATCGCAATAGATCCCCCCTTCCTTATAAAGGATACAATAGCGCCAAATATCCGCTTTGGAGGCAGGAATAACTATTTTTTCGAATATCTCAAGAATAGGATGTCCCGCGTAGTTTTTGCGCATATAGGCGGCCATCGCTGCGTCATCAAAAAATTCAAAGGAACAATCGGTATTAAGTTTCCTGAAACGCTTCACCCCCAACGCGTGGAGGGCAGGGAGAGTGGGTTCTTTCCACGTCTGGTAAACTTTCCAGGGAATTTTCGGTTCGCGATGGGAAACCGTAGTATAAAAAGGTGATATGTCCACTAATTTCGGATGGGCGTATTTATATGCTTTTCGAAATAGTATTCTGATATACTCCGCGAGGGTTTCACGGTATCGAATTCCGCCTTTTGTTTTTTTAACGAATAATTTTTCGTTCATGCTTTTTTATCCTTAAGCTTTTGTTTCAAAAAACGGTAGATTTTCCTAGCAAAAGAAATTCCTCTCCCCTTTGCTATTATAAGGGGATGGAATTTAGCAACGTATCCAGGCGCTGGTTCAGAAAGGAATGAAACGATTTCCTTCTTCGAGGCGGTCCAGGCGTCGCGGCCCTTCTGTACGGAAAGACGCGCCGCTTTCCCCAATTCATGGGCCCGTGAAAAATCCAGGGGCTTGGGATTCTCGGGATCGTAGAGCAGGCCGTTGACGCCATTTTGGATATATTCGTTCATAGTAGGAGCGTTCGGGGCGACCACACAGAGGCCCATGGCCATGGCCTCTAAAAAGGACATCCCGATTCCTTCGGCTACGCGAGACGCGAAAAAGACGTTGGATCGGGCGAGAGCGGTCCTATAGTCTTGCGCGTCCCGAAACCAGGATGATACTTCAATAGAACCGGATCTTTTTGCCGCCTCACTGATCGGTGAAGGTACATCTCCATGAACATCCGGAGTCCAATGAATATGAATATGCTCAAAGGCTGTGTCGCCGATAAGACGCTGTACAACTTTCCAATCTATTTTCCGTGTTCGAGGCCAAAAAAAAGCCCGTAAACCATGGGACCAATCAACCTGTGGCCACAAAGTCGAATCGGGAAAATATTGACTTCCCCACGCTGAGAGTCCATAGGCGATCAACCTTTTTTCTATAGTTGAAGAGAAGCAGAACACTTTGAACGCGCGGTATTGTTCCCAGAATTCCCTATCCAAAGGAGTGTCGTCGTACATGGGTACAAGCACGATATTTTTTGCCCCGAAAGCTTCAAGTTCCTTAGGAGGGTAGCGATGCTGCCATACGACGATCAGATCCCAAGTTTTTTTTGGAATTTCTAACCAAGCATCCTTGTTGGGAATCACCGCCACGTTTCCAAAGCTTTCTTGAAGAAGATCGATGAAAAAATTGGCCGATTTAGTCTTGGAAAGGTGGAAGGAGTTAGCGAGAAAAGCAACGTTCATAAGAATGGCTCCATAAAATCGAAAACTTAGAATCTGTTCTTATCTTCCCATTAGCTTTCTTTTATACCTGCTTATAGTATTTAATAATAACTCACCTAACTTGAATGATTTCAACACAGTTCGAAAGCATTTCCAGAAGCGATTAGTAATAAGCGCGTCGGTTCGCCAAAATTCCTTTCTATTAATCCTGTACTGAAGATAGTAATCTGGTTCCATTCTTTTAGGCTCTCGATAAGGAAAAGATAAATGTAAAGGTTGTATCAAACTTCTCTCATCGATATTACCATTTGAAGTTGTATTAGTAGCGTCGTTCCCAAATCCAATGTTTTTAATTAGGCTAACCGACGGCATGATCACTAATCCTTGTAAATTAAAAATAGTCCAGCACCAGGCGGTATCCCAGGTTATCAACTGCCCCCTGCTTACCATGGCCACCGCTTCACGCCAATAATCCCGAACCGGGAAAGGGCCTAACCATCGATCCAGCTTTCTCTTATCTTCCGGAGTTCTCCAGCGGATAAATTCCGGGTCGTAATCGACCCAAGCCCTTCTCCAAGAAGCCCACCCCCAGATCATCGCGGATTTTATAAATCGAAAAGACTCAGGACCGGGAATTCGGCCGAAACGATTAAATCCAGCTATCATTTTTACATTTTCATTATTCTTATAACGCTCTAATGTCCATGCCATAAAAGGGAAAAAATCATCGCCGGGAATACAATCATCCTCTAATATTATGCCCATTTCGACCATAGAAAAGAACCAAGAAATAGCCGCTGGTGGACCTCTACGTATTCCAAGGTTTTTTGATTGAACAAGAAAATGCCCATCATCGGGATTAAAGGCATCCTGGATAGCGCGTTTGACAGCCTCGACTTTCGCGACATCATCAGGACGCCCAGGGCGGGGTCCGTCGATGGCGAAATAGACATCGGACGCGCCTACGGAAAGGAGACGATCCAGCAGAACCCGCAGGGTCGAAGAACGGTTGAACGCAATGACCAAGACCGGTACCTTCAATTAGAGCCCCCTATAGAAATCGCTCCATTGGGCGAGCAATTCGTCCTCGTCCCAACGAGAATGGGCCCATCGCCCGATATAGTCTCGGCTCGGAGGGGTCTTTTCAAACCATTCCATACCACGGGATAAGCCTTCGACGCAGACGTTCGGGTACAGCCATCCGGTGCGCCCCTGCTCGATCATCTCGCCCAGGCCGCCGACCGCAAATCCTATCACGGGAGTGCCGCAGAGCTGTGACTCGATTACAGTCGCTGGGGCATTGTCTTGAAGAGCGGTTGAGACGAAGACATCCGACGCGGAATACAGCGCTGACATCAATCGTAGATCCGATAGAGATCCCAGGGCTTTGCAATTGCCGGGCAACGAAGGAAGGGTTCCTCCTCCCACGATGACAAAGGCCCACGCTGAATCGGTCATTGATTCTGCAAGTTCCCGGAAATACCGGAAGCCTTTGCGGGTATTGTCTATGTACCCCGCCACAAAGAGGGCGAGTCTCTTATTCTGCGGAAGATCGAACAGATCCCTGGACACGGCCATGTCCCGCGCCCGAAATATTTTTGTGGGTACCAAATTGGGCAGAACCCGAGCCGACATGGCGCCGAGAAGCTCGGAGCTGGAGGCTTCATTTGCAATCCACCGCGAGGGGGCATGGAGCACGATGCAAGGATCTGCGGGATACCCCTTTTTCTTCCACAGAAAGGCCCGCTTTGAATAGGCAGGGTTACGACTACCAACAAGCTGGGGGCAGCTGTCGCATCCGGACTCGAAACCTCGACAGTCCGCGGGAAAGTGGCATACAGCCGTAAACGGAAAACAATCGTGAAGACTGACGACCCATTTCTTTCTATCCCATTTTTGCGAATACGACAGAAAGCCGGCGGTCCAATGGAGGTGAACCACGTCGGCCCAGCGGAACCAGGGGTGGCGGTGGACTAGCTCCTTGCCGTTCCGCAAGGTCAGGATCTCGAAACTCTCGTTCTTCCCGGCCAGGAAGCGGATTTGCCACAGCAGGAATAGCCAGTCTACAAGGCGGCGCCGCGCCGTCTTTACGAAAAGAATCAATTTGCCTAATTTCCTCGACCAGCCCCGCCCCCGGGAGACGGATTCATTTTCATCCCATAATCTGGTTCCATCCCGCGATCCCTCCAAGACGAGGAATCTGACAGGCCAACCGGAGGAACGGAGGGCCTCGAAGAGGCGATACGCCGCGATGCCAGCCCCGCCGAAGGGATTATGGGCAACTAACAGGACTTTGGGAGGTGGATTAGAAGTAGTACTTTGCATCGCTTAATGTCTCTACCAGTCGAGTCTCCGGATCGAAGCGGAATAATCTTGCATTATTGCTAGTCCTCGCCATCGCATAAACTACATAGGAAGTGAAAGTGCTAAAGACTAGCGCGGCTCTTCCATAGAACATCCACTCGGCTAGAACAGCTGTATGAGGGCGCGGCCGATAATATTCGGGTAGCCAGGCCCAAAAGTCAAAAAAGGAGAATTTTCGACGAAAAACCTTGGCCAATATCCTTTCCATAACCAATTCCAATCCATTATGAAGGGAGCCAGTATGCACAACCTTCGTCGGCGAGACTATGACATTCCCCACTTCAGAAAGACGTCGGCCTATTTCCTTTGTCACTGCGATATCATCGGTCGCAACAAAAATCTGGATATCACGAGATGTTGTTTTCGCAAGTTCCCGGAGAACACCTTCGGTGAAAGAATCGACAAGATTCTTCTGCGGAGATCCCACATCATAGAAGGTGCGAAATTGGATAACAGCCAATGGCCGATCTGTGTCGACTGATATTTTCCTAATAAAGCCTTCATACTTTTTTCTCAACTTGTGCGTGGGACGGTTCAAAAAGGCATTGATCAGCGAACCCAGCCATTCAATCTTCGAGTGAATATTCAATCCCAGCGACTCCCACAGATCCCTATACTGAGGATTGGCGATCAATTGATCGAAAAATCCCACACTCTGCCGCAGGTATACAATTTTGGAAGGATAGAGGATTTCCATGGATTCGCTGGCATACAAAAGCCATTCTTCCTGGTTCCAGTCAGAGGGCGATAGATGCAGTTCCATGACGTCCGGCTCGACCCGCATCGAAGCCAGGGCTTTCGCCCAGTCCCGGAATTTCCAGGAACAGCCCTCGGGGGCCAAGAAATGCTCCTCGATGAGAAAGTCGTGAACGACAAGTATTCGCCGCGTCGCCAAAGCAAACAGCAGACACAATGTCAAACCCCGAAGGCGATTACCCCATCCAGATTGGTCGAGCGGCTCGAATACTATGAATCTTTGCCGCTCGGTGTTTCTTAGACAACTATCATAGATCTCTCTATATTTTGTAATTAATGTGTCTGTCTTCATAGCAAGTCCTCATCAAATAGCGATAGGCCAAAGGCAACGTCATCCATGACCTGAATTATTATTTACTTTCGAGGAGCCAGGCGATTTAAGATCGTAGCCCGGAAGAAAAACACCGAGGCTGAGTAGAGCGCCCTGAGCCAGCATACTGGCTTCCACAGGGCAGGTGCGGCCAAAAGAATGAACATGAAGACATGGACGGGATTGGCGGAAAAGCGGGGCGAGAGCATGTAGCGGAGGACGGACGAGAAGCTTCCCGCAGGTAGCCGATGCATGCCGGTGCTGTACTCCGTGGAATAGCAGACAACGGTCAGCGCAGGCAGGATAACCACGCCCCGGCGTCGCGCCCGGATGGTGAACTCCAGGTCCGAGAGGTAGTGGGGCAGGAGGCCGGGGCGGAAGCTTCCCGCCCGGGCGAGGTCGGCATAGCGGATAAAGAGGCATCTCGTGCTCGAACAGTCGATTCGTTCGGGATGATGTCCATAGTCGCGGAAGCGGAAGCGCGGCCAGTCGCACACGAAGCCGCCCTCGGACCTCCGCCCGCTGTCGCGGAAGAGCACGGGCACGGTGAGCATTGATGGTGCCTCGCAAGCGCCGAACTCCCGGACCACCCGCTCCAGGAAATCGTCGTCGAAGCTCGTGTCGTCGTTCACCATGAAGACCAGATCGTCAGACCGCGGCCCCAGGGCCGCGATTCTGGTCAGGCCACGCCGCAGGCCTCCTGCCCACCAGAGCTTCCCGTCCCCGCGCACAATCTCCTTGCGGAAGGGATAGCCGGCCACGAGCTCCGAGGTTCCGTCTGTCGAGCCGTCGTCGACGAGAACCAGGATGAAATTGCCATAGGTCTGCCGGACAAGGCAATCGCAGAAGGCCCCGGTCACCGTCCTTCGGTTGTGCACGGGGAGGACAATATAGATGGTTGGGGTTTTCATGCGCATCTCACCAACGGATAATCTCAGTTTGCGAGATGTTTTTAAAGGGCTCAGCATAGAAAGAACCAGTAACGGCGCGCCGATTATGGACGGGCAATATGATGAAAACAGTCGGCTCAGTCATTCGTTTATCTACCGTTACCATCGGACAATATCAGCTTCCGATACATTATCGAAGGGAATATCCTTCCGCATCGTAAAAAGCGGCTTGCTTCCGTAAAACGAAGCCCAGCCGGAAAAGGTACTAGGAGGACCTAGGATGTAATCGCACCCGGCAAGGCTATACATATCCTGGACCGGACTGCCATCCGATGAAAAAACGCAAGTATCCGGAAAATCTTCTTGCTTTAATTTCTCAGGTGAGCATATAACGAATGAAACCTTCATAGGCTTGAAAAAAGATGCTATCTCTTTCATCCGGTTCAGGAAGACGTTTAGCGGGAAAAAATACGGGGTGCCCCGATAATCTTCCCACCGCAGATGCACTCCGATGACTATATCGCCCATACCGCGAGCGTGCTCTAACAGGGCTTCCGCATGATGAAGAATATTCTCCTTCGGCGCGAAAACGGTGCGTATCCTTGGCATAATTCCTAAAATAGTCTCATGGCTTCGAAATCTCCAACCTTCAAAGACGACGCGGGGCGATTCAATCATCGTTCTGACGCGAGAATCCGTCGCGTCTTCTCCATCGAATACTATATCCCGTTCGTCCCAAAAACGTACCGTAGGGATGGCTCGAATCAGACCTGCGGCTCGCAAGCCCAGCGCTGAAGGGCTATTTGATACATTGGTATCTTTCCCTTTTGGAATGTATTCACAGAGGGGATTTTTAAAAAAAGGAAAACTTCCGATAAATTCAGAAAACGCGGGCATAAAAACGCTAACGTTAGACCATTCGGCGAAGGCGATCAAATGAGAAAAGAGGAACAACCGATTTCCAAGACGACCGAATCGCTTAAATGTAATGATCATTTTTTATCCATTTATCGTTTATGGAGAAAGCTCTTGACGATTTTTTTTAATTCTTCAATACATAAAATAAAACATTTCCTAAAAAAAAATCTAGTTTCGTATACGAAAATCATAAAGCCAATTTCTTTTTTACGTCGCCTTATTAAATAAATTCGCTCATCTGCGAACGCGCTAAACAAATGGTCCCCTTGCATACTCTTCGAATTTTCATGGTATATTTGCCGGGACCATAGCTCAGAAACGTAATTGAAGGGGCCATTCAACTTGATCATCCTCTGCCATAAATCGGTATCGAGCATATAATGCAGGGATTCGTTGAGCCCTCCAACCTTCCTATACAACTCAAGGGGGAAAAAGACAGACGGCTGAGGAGGAGTATAGCCAAGAATCAATGAGTCATAAAGCGTAAACCGCCGCTTCCAAAAATCCTGTATCCATTTCTGCTTCCCATCGCCGTCTACCGCCTGGGCTTTTCCAAATATAACACCGCGAAAAAATCTATATAATTCAAACGCCCGATTTAGGGTCCCCGGCATCAAGGTATCGTCAGAATTGACCCATCCCGCCAATTCTCCAAATCCTAACTTGAAACCATTGTTTATGGCTTCGCTTTGCCCAGAATCCCGATGGCTATCCCATCTGAAACTAATACCATTACATTGTATCAGGTTTCCTTTTGATTTAGGTGTCATCCATACATGATTACCGTATTCCAGAATATCTGATTCAGATTTTAAATTATGCTCCCAAGATTTTATGATATCGATCGATTTATCGGTGGATGCGCCGTCTTGAATGATGTAATCGATATAAAAATTCCCTGCTTGGGTCACTACGGATTTAATGGTATCGCCGAGGTATTGCCCTTGATTATAGGATGGCGTAACGATTGTGATAATATTATTCATAAATCCCTCCCACAAAGGGCTTATCTTTTTATTTTTTTCGTTTTAGATATGCCACTAATCCATAGGGTAATAACAATTTAAGTATTTTTAGTAGGCCAAGACGCTTTAATACGCCGATGAAGACAGGGAAAGGTCGCATTCGACGAATTTCAGTATTTTTTCGCAATCTACGAATCGTCGGGGGTGACGCGATAAAATCTAAAAGCTCCTCTTCCTTCTCGTCCCATTTTCTTCTTCCTTCAGCTATGCTATCTTTAGCGTTTTCGGAGATATTCCCAATTTTATCAAAATCAATCATCGACGGAGCTAAAGGCTCAAACAAAATACCGTTTTCACCACTGGTTATATACTCGTTCATAGTAGGACGATTAGCCGCGATCACAACAGCACCCAGAGCCATCGCTTCTAGGAATGACATACCTATACCTTCAGACAACCGGGGAGCGATATAGTATTTACTCTTCGCTATTATGTTCACGTAATCGTCATTCCTTTCAAACCAGTCGCTAAACGTAATATTATATGACTTCCTTTCATAATCGGTAGGCGCGATAAAACGCTGTCCCGGGTCAACCGCTCTATGTAGATGTATGCTTTCCAAATTATGGTTCCCTATCAACAATTTGATTGTGTTCCAATCAATAGCGTTAGTTCGTTGCCAAAAGAAAAGACTATTATTTTTTGGTCGGCTTCCTTTATCTCCTTGAGGAATTGGATAATATTTAGCGTAATAACTATTATTGCCTAAAGAAGTAATATGATCGTGAAAGACTTTGCTAAACGAAATAATTTTCGAATCTGAGATCCTTTCCCAGGTAGCTGAATTACCTAGTCCCGAATTGTCGTACATCGGAATAAAAACAAGATTTCGATGAAAAATGCTCTTTCCTATTTCCGACTCTCCAATCTGGAAAAGGACCATCGCGTCAAAAGCGTGGACATTAATAGATTTTAATTCCACTTCGATCGACGACTCTGGATCTATGTATAAAATAGTTACATCGAATCTTTTCTTTAGAAGATTTATAATGAATAATGACGAATTTGTCTTTAAATGGTATTTATGGTCTATATATAACAATTTCATAATTGAGTTACTTCCCGCTTAATTTTACACAAGGATTTCAAGTTTACAATGAAAATATGATCACCTTAAATGGCGCCCAAAGCGTTTTTCTCCAATAATCAATTATATCGATGATGGATGTTTCCATATCGCGTTCGGGTTTCCAGCCGTAATCCGAAAATATTTTTGTGTTGTCGCCGATAATCTCGTGATTCTCCAGGGGCCGAATTATGGAAGGATCCGTTTCAATTTCGTAACCGTCAATTCCACCCCATAGTGATCCGCTATAAAAAATCGTCGATCTTGATAGCCCAGAGGAGGCATCAAGATGCTTTTAGAAAAGGATCGACGGATATTCGCGCGGCTGGGCTTTACGGACATGCGCAAGCAAATCAATGGGTTGTCCGCTTTGGTGCAGGAATTGGTTCCGGGAGGGCCGCTTGACGGCAGTTACTTTGTTTTTTGCGGTAAGACGCAGAGGATCATCAAGATCCTGTATTGGGACCGCACGGGTTTCTGCCTGTGGATAAAACGTCTAGAAAACGACACCTTCCCGTGGCCCCGGCACGGCAGCGAGTTCGACGAATCGACTCGGGCGAATATACGCGCGTTACTGCGGGGCATCGATATCTGGAAGGAGCACAAAGAACAGACCTACCGGTATGCGGGATAGTTATTAAGGCCTTGCCATACTGAATTTTAATATGCTAAAATTCCCGTATGGAAAGCGCCGTGGCCTTGCCGGACGACATCGAAATCCTCAAAGCGCTGGTCCGGGAAAAGGACAACATCATATCGATGATGAAGTCTCAACTGTCCTGGACCGAGGAGAAACTGCGGGCCTGGGAACTCCGCTACTTTGGCAGAAAGTCGGAAAAAAAACGCGACGACGACGAGAAGCAGAACCGCTTATTCGACGAAGCGGAAGCGAACGCCACCGGCGTAGAGACGCCGGTCACCGAGAAAATCGTGGTGCCCGCGTATGAACGGAAGAAGCGGGGCCGCAAGCCGAAGATCGATACGCTGCCCGTCCGGGAAGTGGTGTACGAACTGGACGACCAAGAGCGGGCCTGCCCGTGTTGCGGCGAAGCGCGGAAGGAAATTGGGGAAGAACGGTCTAGTGAGTACGACCTGGTTCCCGCGCATCTGGTGAAGATTATCCATATACGTAAGAAATACGGACCCTGCGCGTGCCAGGGCTTGTAAACGTCAAAACAACCACATCTTTACCGGGGCAAGGATTTTTTCGATGGTAGATACCTGGAGGTTTCTACTATGCGAAGAACGAAGAAAGAATGGGCTGACATCGTCAGGGATTACAGGTCAAGCAGCCTGACGGTACATCAATTCTGTGTGGCTGAGCATGTCGGAGAGCGGAGTCTGCGAAACTGGATCCGGCAGCTTGGTGGAACAGCGAAGCGGGGAGTACAACATAACGCGGCAGGGTTTGTGGAGATACGGTCGGGAAAAACCAGTCCTGAGTTTCTGGCTGGACACGATACGCCTTCTGTGGGAACCACTGAAAACCGTG